>Ga0247812_10000155_pt1 | contig 80901 bp, 77 predicted proteins | sample UWRJL149409B1_FD_178011 | JGI IMG/M metagenome (GOLD analysis project Ga0247812, IMG submission 178011) | Plant litter microbial communities from Arlington Agricultural Research Station in Wisconsin, United States - UWRJ-L149-409B-1 | ecosystem: Environmental > Terrestrial > Plant litter >... | reverse complement strand
CTGGCAGTTCGGTGCGTGGTCGAACCATGATTAGCCGCACTGGAAACACTTCTCTACGTGCGGCGCTTTACATGCCTAGCTTGGTCGCTAAGCGGCACAACCCAATCTTGTATCGGTTTGCCGAGCGTCTGGCAGCGACTGGAATGGCAAAGAAAGCGGTGATCGGCGCCGTCATGCACAAACTAACCCACCTAATTTACGGCGTCATCAAAAACGGCAAGCCCTTTGACGCTAACTATTTTGCGAAAGGGCTTGCTATTCAAGACGGTATCTGACCCCGCCGGTGACCCCGCCGGCCCGCCGGCGCCGGTTAAACCACGTTGCGCGGCGCGCCGCCGGCCCAGGCCTCGACGTTGTCGATCAGCTGGTCGACCAGCACCTGCATTGCCTGCGCGCTGGCCCAGGCCGAATGCGGCGTCAGGATGAAGTTCGGCAGACGCAGGTTGAGCAGCGGATTGTCTTCCGGCGGCGGCTCCTTGACCAGCACGTCGAAGCCGGCGCCGGCGATGACGCCGGCCCGCAGCGCGTCGGCCAGCGCCAGTTCGTCCACCAGTCCGCCGCGCGCGGTGTTGATCAGCAGCGCGTTGCGTTTCATGCGGATCAGCTCCTTGGCGGCGATCATATTGCGCGTCTTGTCGGTCAGCGGCAGGTGCAGGCTGATCACATCCGACGTTTCCAACAGCTCATCGAACGACACCTCGGTGATGCCTTCGTCCGTCACCGGCGAGCGGTTGAACACGCACACCTCCATGCCGAACGCGCGCGCGATCTGCGCCACCGATTTGCCCAGCGCGCCATAGCCGACCAGCCCCAGGCGGCTGCCCGCCAGGTCCGAGATCGGATGGCCGAACAGGCAGAAGCGCTCCGACTTTTGCCACAGCCCCGCCTCGATGTCGGCGCGGTAGGCCACCAGCTGGCGGCGCAGCGCCAGGATTAGCGCGAAGGTATGCTCGGGCAGTGTGTGCACCGCGTAGTTGCGGATGTTGGAGACCACGATGCCGCGCTCGCGCGCCGCCTGCAGGTCGACGATGTCGGTGCCGGTGGCGGCCACCGCGATCATCTTCAAGTCCGGCAGCTGCTCCAGGTCGGCGGCTCGCAGCGGCACCTTGTTGGTGATGGCGATGGTCGCGCGCGCGTCGCGCAGGCGCTGCACCGCCGCGCCGGCCGCCGTGGCCGGATACTCGGTCCACTCGTGCGCGAACGCGGGCTTGCGCACCTTGGCGATGACGCTGTCGCGGTCGAGGAAGACGATGCGGTGCGGTTCAGTCTGCGGTTCAGTCATATGGCAACCTCAAATGGTGTGGCGCGCGCCGCCGGCGGTGGAGCTTTCGGCAGGCGCATGCCAGGGTGATTGGAAAACAGTTCGGCGACCCATTCGACAAAGACCCGCACCTTGGCCGACAGGTGGCGGTTTTGCGGATAGACCACGTGCACCGGCAAGGGATCGCTGGACCAGTCTTCGAGCAGCGTTTCAAAGCGGCCGTCCTTGAGCATCGGCTCCATCAGGAACCCCGGCATCTGCACGATGCCCAGCCCGGCCAGCCCGGCGGCGATGTACGAATTGGTATCGTTGACGGCGATCATGCCCGGCAGCGCCACCTGCACCCGCTCGCCGTCGCGGGTGAAGTCCCAGTCGAAGATTTTACCGGTACGCGCGGAGAAATAGTTGACGCACTGGTGCCGCACCAGCTCGTTCGGGTGCGCCGGCCGGCCGTAGCGCGCCAGGTAGCCCGGCGTGGCGCAGGTGATGAAATGCATGATGCCGACCCGGCGCGCGATCAGGCTCGAATCGCCCAGCTGGCCGCCGCGCACCGCGCAGTCGACGCCTTCCTCGACCAGATCGACGGTGCGGTCGCTGGAGCCCAGCTCCAGCAGGATATCCGGATAGCGGGCGAAGAAGTCGGGCAGGGCGGGCACGATCACGTCGCTCGACAAGCCGGTCGGCGCGTCGACCCGCAGCCGGCCGCTGGGGCTGAGCCTGGTGCGCGACAGCGATTCCTCGGCCTCGCGCACGTCCGACAGGATGCGCAGGCAGCGTTCATAATAGGCGGCGCCGTCGGCGGTGACGCTGACGTGGCGCGTGGTCCGGTGCAGCAGCTTGACCGCCAGCGCGGTCTCCAGCGACTGGATCAGGGTCGAGACGGTGGCCTTGGGCAACTGCATATTTTCGGCCGCCCGGGTGAACCCGCCGGCATCGACCACCTGCACAAACACTTCCATCGCTTGAAGTTTATTCATCTTTGATCCCTATTGTTCAGAATCCTGAACAATCAATTCAACATTGCACTATTTATCTGATTGTAGAACAAGTTTAAGATTGCTGTACTGCACCATGGAAATAAAGAAGGAAAGGGGAATCATCATGAAATATCGGGACGGAATTTTTGCAACGATCGCACTGGCGCTGACTTCGGTCGCCCTGGCGGGCGTGGTCTATACCGATGCCTACTCGCAGACGGCCAAGGCCGAAGTGAGCGGCCTTCGTGCCCTGACCCATCAGGTCGAAAACGGCGACACCGTGGCCTGCGACGATACCGCCATGCTGTCGGCGGCTAGCGGAACGGTGCAGCGATGAGCAAGCAGCCGGGCGACGATCTGCAGCCATTGTCGGATCAACTGAAGATCCGCGACCTGGAAGTGCGCGGCGCCGAAGGCCCGCTGCCGGCACGACTTTACACCAGCGGCGACGCCGGCGCCAAGCGCGACTCGCTGATCGTGTTCTTCCACGCCGGCGGCTTCGTCAGCGGCGACCTGGACGATGCCGACATCTTCCTGCGCTACCTGACCGACGCCAATCCGCACACGGCGGTGCTGGCGGCCGGATACACGCTGGCCACCACCAGCCCGTTCCCGGCGGCGGTGGAAGACGCCCACGCGGTGCTGCTGTGGGCCAAGAAGAACAAGTCCAAGCTGGGCTGGAGCGGCAAGCAGCTGCTGGTGGCCGGCATCGAAGCCGGCGCCAACCTGGCGGCAGTCTGCGCGCTGATGTCGCGCGACCGCGGCGGCCCGGCGCTGGCCGGCCAGATCCTGATCATGCCGATGCTGGATCCTGGCCTGAGCACCTGCTCGATGCGCGAAATGCAGGCCGCGCCGGAGCTGCTGGACGTGGCCGACGCCTGCGCGGCGGCCTACCGCGGCTACCTGCCGAACGCCGCCGACCGTACCCACCCGTATGCGTCGCCGCTGCAGTCGAGCCGCCTGAAGAACCTGCCGCCGGCGCTGATCCTGTCGTCGGAGGATGATCCATTACGTGATGAAGCTGAACAATACGGCGCAAAACTGATTGCCTCTGGTGTCAAAACCACGGTCAACCGGATGCCGCCGGCGCCCCTGCATGAGACCGGGGCGCGCAACGATTGCGCGTGCAAGTGCTACGCGCTGGGAGAAATCGCCAGTTTTGTGACTGGCCTGGGACGGTCAGAGACGCCGCCAGCCTCATAGGATTCCCCAAACCCTAAGCATTATCTGTAGTCACGTCCCCACTGGCTTGCCAGCGGGGCGCTCGTACCGTGTTTTCTCGCAATTCGTTGAGGGCAGCCGGTGCCGCCATTTCTATTAAATATTTTCATATAAAAGGGAATTAACATGAAAAACATTAAACAACTCACCGTCGTAGCCCGGCCGTTGGCCGCCGCTATGGCGCTGGCGGGACTGGCCGTATTCGGCCTCTCCGGTTGCGAAGACGCGACCGGCAAGACAGCCGAAGCTCCTGCCGCGGGAGGCCCGCCGATCTCGGCCGCCGCCGTGGTCGAGAAAACCATCACCGAAACCCAGCAGTTCTCGGGCCGCCTGGAGGCGATCGAGCAGGTGCAGATCCGTCCGCGCGTCGGCGGCTTCATCACCGCGATCAACTTCAAGCCGGGCAGCCAGGTCAAGAAAGGCGATACGCTGTTCGTCATCGACGCCCGTCCTTACCAGGCGGAAGCCAACCGCGCCGAAGCGGCCGCCGGTTCGGCCCGCGCCAAGGCCGAGCTGGCCAAGCTGGAACTGACCCGCGCCGAGAAGCTGCTGGCCGACAAAGCCATCGCCCAGCGCGAATACGACGAACGCGCCTCCAGCCTGAAACAACTGGACGCCGACGCCCGCGCCGCGCAAGCCCAGTATGAATCGGCCAAGCTGAACCTGAGCTACACCCAGGTGACCTCGCCGATCAACGGCCGCGTCTCGAAAGCGGAAATCACGCTGGGCAACCTGGTCGACGCTTCGGCGGTGCTGACCTCGGTGGTCTCGCTGGACCAGATATATGCGTCGTTCGACGGCGATGAAGACACCTATCTGCGCGTCGGCGCCGCCGCCCACCAGGGCAAGCCGGCCACCGTCAAGATCGGCCTGGCCAACGAAACCGGCTTCCCGCACGAGGGCAAGCTGGAATTCGTCGACAACCAGCTCGACCCGCGCAGCGGCTCGGTGCGCATGCGCGCCACCTTCACCAACACCGACGGCGCGCTGGTGCCCGGTCTGTTCGCCCGCGTGCAGCTGTCCGGTTCGACAGGCGCCAAGCCTGCGCTGCTGATCAACGACCGCGCCGTGAGCACGGATCAGGACCGCAAGTTCGTCTACGTGGTCGGCAAGGACAACAAGGCCGAATACCGCCCTGTGACCCTGGGCCCGCAGATCGACGGCCTGCGCGTGGTGCGCGATGGCTTGAAAGCCGGCGAGAAGATCGTCGTCAACGGCCTGCAGCGCGTGCATCCGGGCGCGCCGATCACGCCGACCGTGGTGCCGATGGATTCCGATCCGCTGGCCGCCAACGTCGCCAAGCCTGAAGCCAAAAAAGAAGACAAAGTAGCCGAAGCTAAGACCGGCACTACCAAGGAATAAGAAATGAATATATCTCGATTTTTCGTCGACAAGCCGATCTTCGCGGCGGTCCTGTCGATCATCATCTTCGTCGGCGGCCTGATTTCGATCTTCAAGCTGCCGATCTCGGAGTACCCGGACGTGGTGCCGCCGTCGATCGTGGTGCGTGCCCAGTATCCGGGCGCGAATCCGAAGATCATCGCCGAAACCGTGGCCGCGCCGCTTGAGGAACAGATCAACGGCGTCGAGAACATGCTCTACATGTCCTCGCAAAACACCTCGGACGGCGCGCTGGCGCTGACCGTCACCTTCAAGATCGGCACCAACGTCGAGCAGGCCGAAACGCAAGTGCAGAATCGCGTCCAACGCGCGCTGCCGCGCCTGCCGGAAGAAGTGCGCCAGATCGGCGTGACGACCGTGAAGTCGTCGCCCAACCTGACCATGGTGGTCCACCTGCAGTCGCCGAACGGCCGTTACGACGACCTGTATCTGCGTAACTACGCGGTGCTGAACATCAAGGACCAACTGGCCCGCCTGCCCGGCATGGGCGAGGTGCAGCTGTTCGGTTCCGGCGACTACGCGATGCGCGTCTGGCTCGATCCGCAAAAAGTGGCACAGCGCGGCCTGACCGCAGGCGACGTCGTCGACGCCGTCCGCGAGCAGAACGTGCAGGTCGCTGCGGGTGTGATCGGCCAGGGCCCAAGCCAGGGCGCGGACTTCCAGCTGACCGTCAACACGCAAGGCCGCCTGAAAACGCCGGAAGAATTCGGCGAGATCATCCTGAAGACCAATGCCGACGGCGCGGTCACGCTGCTGAAGGATGTGGCGCGCATGGAGATGGGTTCGAACTCGTACGCCCTGCGTTCGCTGCTGAACAACAAATCGGCGGTGGCGATTCCTATTTTCGAAGCGCCTAACGCCAATGCACTGCAACTGTCGACCGACGTGCGCGCCACAATGGCCCGCCTGTCGAAAGATTTCCCGGAAGGCGTCACTTACAGCGTTGTATATGACCCGACCCAATTCGTGCGCCAGTCGATCGACGCCGTCATCCACACCCTGATCGAAGCCGTGATCCTGGTGGCGCTGGTGGTGATCATCTTCCTGCAAACCTGGCGCGCATCGCTGATCCCGTTGCTGGCTGTGCCGGTGTCGGTGGTCGGTACCTTCGCCGTGATGCTGGGCTTCGGCTTCTCGATCAACACTCTGTCGCTGTTCGGCCTTGTGCTGGCCATCGGTATCGTGGTCGATGATGCGATCGTGGTGGTGGAAAACGTGGAGCGTAATATCTCCAACGGCCTGACCCCGCACGACGCGACCATCCAGGCGATGAAAGAGGTGAGCGGTCCGATTATCGCCATCGCGCTGGTGCTGTGCGCCGTGTTCGTGCCGATCGCGTTCGTATCGGGCCTGTCCGGCCAGTTCTACAAGCAGTTCGCGCTGACCATCGCCATCTCGACCGTGATCTCGGCATTCAGCTCGCTGACGCTGGCGCCTGCGCTGGCCGCAACCCTGCTGCGTTCGCACGATGCACCGAAGGATCCGCTGACCCGCGCCATGGACAAAGTGTTCGGCGGCTTCTTCAACTGGTTCAACCGCTTCTTCAACCGCGCCTCGCACAACTACGAGACCGGCGTGAAGGGCGCATTGAAACGCAAGGGGAGCTCGCTGGTGGTGTACGCCGTATTGGCTGTCGCCGCAGGCTTCATGTTCAAGGTCGTGCCGCCTGGCTTCGTGCCGCCGCAAGACAAGGGGTACCTGATCGGCTTCGCACAACTGCCTGACGCCGCATCGCTGGACCGCACCGACGCCGTGATCCGCAAGATGTCCGAAATCGCCAAGGATATTCCTGGCGTGGACAACTCGATCTCGTTCCCTGGCCTGTCGATCAACGGTTTCACCAATGCGCCTAACGCCGGTATCGTGTTCCTCGGCCTGAAGCCGTTCGAAGAGCGCAAGAAGGCCAGCGAATCGGCCGAAGCCATCGCCGGCGAGATGAACAAGCGCATGGGTGCGATCGAAGGCGCCTTCGTGCTGGTGCTGTCGCCGCCACCTGTCAGCGGCCTGGGTACCACCGGCGGCTTCAAGCTGATGGTCGAAGACCGCGACAACCTGGGTTACGACGAGCTGTATAAAGCGGTGCAGGCAGTGCAGATGAAGGCATGGCAGAACCCGAAACTGGCCGGCGTCTTCTCGAGCTACCAGATCAACGTGCCGCAGCTGTTCGCCGACATCGACCGCTCGAAAGCCAAGCAACTGGGCGTGCCGCTGCAGACGATCTACCAGACTTTGCAGATCAATCTGGGCTCGCTGTATGTGAACGACTTCAATCAGTTCGGCCGTACCTACCAGGTGCGCGTCCAGGCGGACAAGCAGTTCCGTTCGCACGCTGAGGACATCGCGCAACTGAAGGTCCGCAACAACAAGGGCGAGATGATTCCGCTGTCGTCGCTGATGCGCGTCAAGGATAGCTATGGTCCGGACCGCGTACAGCGCTACAACGCTTACGTCGCGGCTGAGATCAACGGCGGCGCGGCTCCCGGCGTATCGACCGGCGAAGCGCAGGCCGAGATGACCAAGATCGTCAACGAAGTCCTGCCTAAGGGTATCGGCTACGAGTGGACCGAGCTGGTTTACCAGGACATCCTGTCCGGTAACACGATGATGTATGTGTTCCCGCTGTGCGTGCTGCTGGTGTTCCTGGTGCTGGCCGCCCAATACGAAAGCTGGACCCTGCCGCTGGCCGTGATCCTGATCGTGCCGATGTCGATCCTGTGCGCTCTGCTGGGCGTGAAGCTGACCCACGGCGACAACAACGTCTTCACCCAGATCGCGCTGTTCGTGCTGGTGGGCCTGGCATCGAAGAATGCGATTCTGATCGTGGAATTCGCCCGTGAGCTGGAACTGCACGGCCGCAGCATCGTCGATGCCGCGCTGGAAGCATCCCATCAGCGTCTGCGTCCGATTCTGATGACGTCGATCGCATTCATCATGGGCGTGCTGCCGCTGGTGTTCTCGAAGGGCGCGGGTGCCGAGATGCGTCATGCGATGGGTGTGGCGGTGTTTGCCGGCATGCTGGGCGTGACCTTCTTCGGCCTGTTCCTGACGCCGGTGTTCTACGTCCTGCTGCGCAAGCTGGCCGTGAAGCTGGAGAAGAAAAAACCTGCCGCGGCTGGCGACGCCGCCCCGGCAAAACTGGAAGGGAGCCATTAATATGACCAAGCTGCATATGATCGCCAAAGGCGTAGCGCCTTTACTGGCGGCCTTGCTGATGACCGCTTGCGCAGCGCCTGAATTCAAGCAGCCGGCGATTGCCGTGCCGACCGCGTTCAAGGAATCGCAACTGCCGGAAGCAGCGGTGAAAGTCGCCGCCGACGGCAGCACCTGGAAACAGGCGCAAGCCGCCGAAGCGCAACCGCGCGGCGAGTGGTGGCTGGCTTTCAACGATCCAGCCTTGAATGAGCTGATCGCCGAAGCCACCAAGGCCAACGCCAACCTGGCCGTGGCGGCCGCCCGCGTCAAGCAGGCGCGCGCCATCGCCGGCATCGCCGAAGCCGACCGCATTCCGCAAGTCGGCGTCAACGTCGGCGCGGCGCGCCAGCAGCAATCGAACGTGGCGCTCGGCCTGCCGGCCGGCGCTCCGGTCACCGCGCCGGGCAATGTGTTCCAGGCCAACCTGACGGCGAGCTATGAGGTCGATTTGTTCGGCCGCGTATCGTCCAACGTCAGCGCCGCCCGCAACGACGCCGCTTCGATCGAAGCGACCTATCGTTCGGTGCTGCTGTCGGTGCAGGCCGATGTGGCGCAGACTTACTTCCGTCTGCGCGCCACCGACGCCGAACTGGAAACGCTGAACCGCACGGTCAAGACCCGCGAGGAAAACGTCAAGGTCAACCAGCGTCGCTTCGACCTGGGCGACATCGGTGAATTCGACCTGGCCCGCGCCAAGACTGAACTGGCAACCACGCGCGCCGAGGCCATTGGCCTGCAGCGTCAGCGCGTCACCACCGAGCATGCGCTGGCGGTCCTGCTGGGCAAACCGGCGGCCAGTTACACGGCCGGCGTGAGCCCGCTGCTGGATACCTCGCTGATGCCGGCGATTCCTGCCGGCCTGCCGTCGTCGCTGCTGGAGCGTCGTCCCGACATCGCCGCCGCACAGCGCGCGATGGAAGCGTCGAACGCCCGCATCGGCGTGGCCCGTTCGGCCATGTTCCCTGCGCTGGCGCTGAACGCCAGCGCCGGCGGCGCCTCCGGCAATACGGTGGCGGACGTGTTCAAGTGGAGCAGCCGTTCGTGGGTGCTGGGCGCGCTGATGTCGATGCCGTTGATCGATGGTGGCCGCAACAAGTCCAATATCACGCGCAGTGAAGCGGCGCTGGAAGAATCGGTTGGCACTTATCGCCAGAACGTGCTGGTGGCTTTCGCGGAAGTGGAAGACAACCTGGCGGGCCTGCGCATCCTGGCTGGTCAGACCGTGCAGATCGAAGATGCGCTGGTGTCGGCGCGTCGTTCGTCGGACCTGGCGGAGAAGCTGTATGCGGCCGGCCGTTCCAGCTATCTGGATCTGCTGGATGCGCAGCGCAATCTGGCTGCGGTGGAGCGTAGCGCGGTGCAGTTGCGCGGCAATCGCGCGGTGACCACCGTGGCGCTGATCCGCGCGCTGGGCGGCGGTTGGGATGGCGCGAATGCGTCGGACAAGCCGGCGGTAGCGCAGCAGTAAGCGTCGAGCCAAAAGGAAAAGCGGACCGAAAGGTCCGCTTTTTTTTCGTCGTCGTTCCCGCGAAAGCGGGAGCGACGGAGGAGATTACTTGGCTGGTGCGACTGGAGCAGGGGTAGCTGCGGCTTCGGCTTTCTCTGCCTTGGCGTGGGCTTTGGCTTTGGTCTTGGCGGCCTTGGCGTGGGCATCGGCCTTGTCGGCTTTTTCGTCGGCTTTGGCGACGGCTACGTCCTTGTTGGCTTCAGCGGCGACTTTCTGGGTCTTGGCTTCGGCCTTGATCTCGGCTTTGGTTTCTTTGGCGTCGGCTTTGGCGACGGCTTTGGTTTCCTTGGCTTCGGCTTTGGCGACGGCTGGGGTGGTGGCTGGAGTCTGGGCGAATGCAGCGGTAGCGAACAGGCCGGCGATCAGGGTAGCGATAAGTTTGTTCATGGTGAAAATCCTCATTCAGTTTGATTTAGGGCCCGGGACAATTCCCGTGTCTCTGAGCAAAAAACGCGGCCCGGGACGCTTGCGTTGACGGGCTTTACAATCGCTTACATGTTGGACAGCGCACGGTAGGCGCGGCCGGACCGGCATACGCTGGGCGGATGAACGATTCCCTCAAAACCTACAAGTCAAAGCGCAACTTCGCGATCACCCCGGAACCGGCCGAAGGCGGCGACCAGGGCGAGGCGCTCAAGTTCGTCATCCAGAAGCACTGGGCCAGCCGGCTGCACTACGATTTCCGCCTGGAGCTAGACGGCGTGATGATGAGTTGGGCCGTGCCCAAGGGCCCCAGTTACGACACGCACGACAAGCGCATGGCGGTGCACGTCGAGGATCATCCGATCTCCTATAACGATTTCGAGGGGACGATACCGCCGAAGCAGTACGGCGCGGGCAAGGTGATCATCTGGGACAAGGGCGTGTGGCGGCCGCTGGACGATCCGCACAAGGCGCTGGCGGCGGGCAACCTGAAATTCGAGCTGACAGGGCACAAGATGCGCGGCCGCTGGGTGCTGGTGCGGATGAAAGGCAAGGGCGAGAAGCAGGAACCCTGGCTGCTGATCAAGGAGAAGGACGACTACGCGCGCCCGGCCGAGGAGTTCAGCGTGGTTGACGAGATGCCGGACAGCGTCAAGGCGCTGCCGATGCCTGGCGCGTCACCCGCCGCCGCAGCGAAGCCTGCGCCGTCGCCGGACGACGCGCCCAAGGCCGCGCTGCCGGATAGCCTGGCGCCGCAACTGGCCACGCTGGTCGATGCGCCGCCGTCATCGCCAGAGGACTGGCTATTTGAAATCAAGTTCGACGGCTACCGCCTGCTGGCGCGCGTCGACGGCAAGGACATCCGCCTGATCACGCGTAACGGCAACGACTGGACCCACAAGCTGCAGCCGCTGCGCGCCGCGCTGCAAAAGATGAAGCTCCCCGCCGGCTGGTACGACGGCGAAATCGTCGTCCACGACGAAAACGGCCGCCCCGACTTCGGCCTGCTGCAGAACGCCTTCGACGAAGCGCATCCCGGCGACATCGTCTACTTCGTGTTCGACATTCCCTTCCACGACGGCCGCGACTTGCGCGAGCTGCCGCTGGAGGAGCGCCGCGCCATCCTCGAGCAGATCATGGCGAAGCGCGCCACCGACACCGTCCGCTTCAGCGCCGCACTGGACGCCACGCCGCAGGAGATGGTGGCCGCCGCCTGCCGCATGGGCCTGGAAGGCATCATCGGCAAGCGCCGCGACTCGCGCTACACCTCGCGCCGTGGCGGCACCTGGATCAAGCTCAAATGCGGCCAGCGGCAGGAGTTCGTCATCGGCGGCTACACCGACCCGCAAGGCGCGCGCAGCGGCTTCGGCTCGCTGCTGCTCGGCACCTACGACAAGGACGGCAAGCTGCAATACGCCGGCAATGTCGGCACCGGCTTCAACGCCGCCTCGCTGCGCGATCTGAAAGCCAAGATGGACAAGGTGCGCGCCGACGAGAGTCCGTTCGCGCCCAACAAGGACATCGACAAAAAATCCCACTGGCTCAAGCCCACGCTGGTGGCGGAAGTGAGCTTCGGCGAATGGACGCGTTCCGGTTCGATTCGCCATTCCGTGTTCCAGGGCCTGCGCAAGGACAAAAAGGCCAGCGCCATCGTGCGCGAGCTGCCAACTCATCTCACCGAGGAGAAAACCGTGGAACCATCCGTACAAGGCAAGCTGCCCGCATCGCTCAAAGTCACCAATCCAGACCGCGTGATCGACAAGCAAAGCGGCGCCACCAAGATATCGCTGGTGCGCTACTACGCGCTGGTGGCCGACCTGATGCTGCCGCACTTGAAGGGCCGGCCGGTATCGCTGGTGCGCGCGCCCGCCGGCGTCGGCGGGGAACTGTTCTTCCAGAAGCACGCCGAGATCAACAAGCTCCCCGGGGTGAAGCAGCTCAAGCAGGAACTCGATCCCGAGCATCCGCCGATGCTGGAAGTCGCGACGGAGCAAGGGCTGCTGTCGGCCGCGCAGTGGAACGTGGTGGAGCTGCACACGCAAAACGCCAATGCCGGTAGCTACGAGAAACCGAACCGCATGGTCTTCGACCTTGACCCCGGCAAGGACGTGAGCTGGGCGCAGGTTCAGGAAGCGGCGCAGCTGATGCGCGCCTTCCTCGATCATCTGGGTCTGCCGGCGTTCCTGAAGACCAGCGGCGGCAAGGGCCTGCACGTGGTGGTGCCGATCAAACCAGGTTACGGCTGGGATGATGTCAAGGCGTTCTCGCAGGCGATCGTGGCGCACATGGCGCAGAATATTCCGGAGCGTTTCGTGCAAAAGAGCGGGCCGCGCAACCGCGTCGGCAAGATCTTCATCGACTATCTGCGCAACGGTCGCGGCTCCACGACCGCCTGCGCCTGGTCAGCACGTGCCAGGCCGGGCATGGGCATCTCGGTGCCGGTGACGTGGGAGGAACTGGGCGAGCTGCGTGGCGGCGACCACTGGACTGTCGCCACGGTGCATACCCGTCTGGACGTCGGCAATACGCCGTGGGACGATTACGCCAAGGCCGCAAAAGGCCTGGCGCCGGCGATGAAGCTGTTGGGCTTCAAACCCGGCGCCAGCTGAGCAGGGTCAGGCCGCCTTGCGGGGGGCGGCTGGCTTGCGCGCCGCCGGCTTGCGTGCGGGCGCCGCAGCCGTCTTGGCCTTCGGCTTGGACTTGGCGGCCGACTTAGTGGTTGACTTCGCGGCGGGCTTGTCGTCATCCTCTTCCTCGTCGGCTGCTGCCGGCTTGGCCGCGCCCTTGGCCGGCCGTTTGCCCAAACTGCTCTGCAACAGCGCCACCAGATCGACCACGTTCGACGACTTGGACGCCTTTTCTTCCGGCTCGGCGGCGGTGATGGTCTTGGTCTGGCCGGCCTTGATTTTCTTCTTCACCAGCGCGAGCACGTCGTCCTTGTAGGTGTCGTGGTACTGCTCCGGCTTCCATTCCTCGCTCATGCCCTCGACCAGCGACAGCGCCATCTGCAGCTCCTTGTCGCTGATGCCGGCCGCCTTCGACGTGGCCGGCGGCAGCTTCAAATCCTCGGTGTCGCGGATCTCGGCCGCGTAGCGCAAGGTGTTGAGCACGATCTTGTCGTCGATGCAGACCAGCGCGCACAGGTGCTGCTTGGTGCGCATCACCACCGTCGCGATGCCGATCTTGCCGGCCTTACGCAAGGTCTCGCGCAGCAGCGCGTACACCTTGGCCCCGCCCTTGGACGGCGCCAGGTTGTAGGGCTGCTCGTAATACGTCAGCGGCACGTCGGCCGCATCGACGAAGGCCTGGATGTCGATGGTCTGCGTCGCCTCCGGGTTGGCGCGCTTCAGATCCTCGTCGCTCAACACCACATACTCGTTGTCCTCGTACTCGTAGCCCTTGACGATATCGTCCCAGGTCACTTCCTTGCCGGTGCTCTTGTTATAGCGCTTGTAGCCGACCGGCGCAAAGTCGCGCCGGTCCAGCATCGTCAGATCCAGCTCATGCTCCTGCACCGCCGAATACAGCTCGACCGGTATGTGCACCAGGCCGAAGCTGATCGCTCCCTTCCATATCGCGCGCGTGGCCATCGCTATTCTCCCACCGAGCCGGTAATCGGCAGCACGATGCCGCTGATGTAGCTGGAGCAGCTGGGCGCGGCCAGGAATACATAGGCCGGCGACAGCTCCTGCGGCTGTGCGGGACGCTTCATGTCGGTATCCTTGCCGAATTCAGCGATCTGCTCGGGCGATTGATCGGCGGGATTGAGCGGCGTCCACACCGGGCCCGGCGCCACCGCGTTGACGCGGATGCCCTGCTCCAGCAGGTTGGACGCCAGCGACATCGTGAACGCATGGATCGCGCCCTTGGTGGTCGAGTAGTCCAGCAGATGCTTCGAGCCTTTCAGCCCCGTCACCGAACCGGTGTTGATGATGGACGCACCGCGTTTCAGGTAGGGCAGCACCGCCTTGGCCATATGGAAGTAGCCGTAGACGTTGGTCTTCATGGTCAGGTCGAAGCGGTCCTCGGTCAGGTCGGTCAGCTTTTCCGCGTGCTCCTGGAAGGCCGCATTGTTGACCAGGATATCGAGCCGGCCCAAGTGCTCGTGCGCCTGCCGGGCCGCGTCGCGGCAGAAGGAGGCGTCGCGCACGTCGCCGCGCAGCAGCAGGCAGCGCTGGCCTTCGGCCTCCACGTGGCGCCTCGTGTCTTCCGCGTCCTGGTCCTCGTCGAGGTAGACGATGGCCACGTCGGCGCCTTCGCGCGCGTACAGCACCGCCACCGCGCGGCCGATGCCGGAATCGCCGCCGGTGATGAGCGCCGCCATGCCGGCCAGCTTGCCGCTGCCGCAGTAATCCGGCGCTATGAATTCAGGCTTGAGCTGCATCTGGGCTTCCAGCCCCGGCTTCGCCAGATGCTGCGCCGGCAGCGGGGTGCCGGGATAGGCGTGCTGCGTGGTCTGCACCGGGCCGCTGTTCCTGATCGTGCTGGCGCGCGGCTCCTGCCCGGCGCGCCGGTCCGCCTGATCCTGGCGCTGCTGGATTTCGCGCTGCTCGCTGGCGGCGCCCGGATCGGCCTTGTTCTCCGAATGAGCCATCATGTCCTCCCAAAATATGAAAAGACAGTATTGGCGACGGCGGCGGCGAAGACGGTGCGCTTGGTCACATATGCCGACAAACCACGCCCGCGCAAATAAGTGTGGTCTTTAGCGCAAAAAATATTGCTAATTATGAACTTTATGGCACACTAGCAAACGGATATATTTTCAACAATGGCGAGAAATACGTGGGAGCGACATCATGGCGGATGTGTTTAGCCGGGCGGACAGTGCGGGCGTTTACTTCAATCCCAGCGGCGACCGCCGCGCTGCGTTTCAATCGGCCTGCGGGGAAATGTTCTCACGGCTGCTGGCGACCGATCATGTGGATGCCGCCGCTTCGGCGCTGACCGCGCGCGCGGTCGACCTGCTGGTCATCGACCTGAATGGCTACGAAAAGTCGAGCGAATTGACCGGCATCGGCGCCCTGATCCGCAGCCGGGCCGGCGCGCCCGTGCTGCTGCTGTGCGCGTACGCCCACAGCGCCTGGCTGCCCGACCTGATGGCCTACGGCCCGTTCGACTACCGCATTTGCCCCTTGCTCAACGACGAGCTGCAGCAAGCCGTCCGGCACGCGCTGGCGGTGCCGGCCGATACCGCCGCCGCCATGCAGCAGCAATTGCTGGACAAGGAAAAGGAACTGCGCGATCTGCTCGGCGTGCAGCGCAGCCTGCAGCGCGCGCTGAGCGGCATCGACAACATCGAAACGATGGCGGCGCAAATCTGCCTGGCGCTGTGCAATTTCCCCGGCGTGCGCCACACCGCGCTGCTGCACATGAAGCCGCGCGGCGACCTGCAACTGGTGGCGCAGGAAGCGCGCAACCATCTGGATCTGGCCCGGCTGCTGCAGCGGCGCGACCGGCTGCTGCAATCGCCGTTGCGCGACGTGTTCCCGCCGCTGATGGCGGCGGCGCGCGGCGAGATGGTGCTGCTCGACGCGCCGGAAAAAGCCGGCGACCCCGAACTGGCGATGCATCTGCACGACCGCAGTGTGCGCATGGTGCTGGCGCTGCCGCTGCGCGCCGACCCGAGCGGCCCGGAAATCGGCGCCATCTGCCTGATGTTCGACCGCCACGTGGTGTTCTCGCGCGAGCAGTTCGCCTGCTTCGCCAGCCTGGCGCAGTTCGTCAGCTTCGGCCTGGGCATGAGCGAATTGAAGCACCAGAACGACGCGCTGGCCGGCCAGCTGTCGCAGCTGAGCACCGTCGACGCGCTGACCGGCGCCGCCAACCGCCGCGCCGGCGAGGACATGCTGGATAACGAAATCCGCCGCGCGCGCCGTTACGGCCTGCCGCTGGCGGTGCTGTCGTTCGACGTCTGCGCCTTCAAGTCGGTCAACGATTTATACGGTTCCGGCGTCGGCGACGCGGCGCTGCGCAAGATCGCCGAGATCGTCAAGGAGCGGCTGCGCACCTCGGACCTGCTGGCGCGCATGCGCGGCCAGGAGTTCCTGATCGTCGCCACCCACACCGCGGCGGCCGACGCGGCGCGGCTGGCGGAAAAACTGCGCGCCGCACTGGTCGAAGCGGACCTGCCGGGCGTCGGCTTCGACGGCGCCAGCGTCAGCGTCAGCCTGGGCGTGGCCCAGGTCGGAGCAGAAGAGGGCAGCGCCACCGTGCTCGATCGGCTCGACGCGGCGCTGCACGGCGCTAAGCGCGCGGGCCGCAACCACATCGAAGTGGCCGCCTAGATTTTTTCCAGGATCGTCGCCACGCCCTGGCCGCCGCCGATGCACTGGGCGGCCAGCGCATAGCGGCCGCCGGTGCGTTCCAGCAGGGCTGCCGCCTTGCCGGTGATGCGCGCGCCGGTCGCTCCCAGCGGATGGCCGATCGCCATGCCGCCGCCGTCGATGTTGAGCGCCTCCGGGCGGATGCCCAGCTCGCGCACGCAGGCCAGCGCCTGCGAGGCGAAGGCCTCGTTGATCTCCGCCACATCGATATCGCTGGCCTGCAGGCCGGCCAGCTGCAACGCCTTCTGCGTGGCCGGGATCGGGCCGATGCCCATCAGCGCCGGATCGACGCCCACCGCCGCCATCGAGACGATGCGCGCGCTCGGCTTCAGGCCGTGCTTGCGGGCGAATTCCTCGCTGGTCACCAGCACGGCGGAGGCGCCGTCGGTCAGCGGCGACGAGGTGCCGGCGGTGACCACGCCATGCTCCGGATCGAACACCGGTTTCAGCGCGGCCAGCGCTTCGAGCGTGGTGCCGGGCCGGATGCAGCCGTCTTCGGCGACGACGTCGCCGGCGGCGGTGGTGATCGGCACGATTTCATCCTTCAGCAGGCCGGCGGCGCGGGCGGCGGCGGCCTTCTGGTGCGACTGCAGGGCCAGCACTTCCTGGTCGGCGCGCGCGACCTCGTATTTGCGGGCCACGTTTTCGGCGGTGTCGCCCATGCTGATGTAGGCGTCGGTCTCGGCCAGCAACCGCGGATTGGGCGAGAAGTTAAAGCCGCCCTGCGGCACCATCGTCATCGACTCGACGCCGACGCACAGATAGGCTTCGCCCAGGCCGGCCTCGATCTGTGCGGCGGCGATATGGATGGCCGACATCGACGAGCCGCAGAAGCGGTTGATGGTCATGCCGCTGACCTGGTGCGGAAAGCCGGCCAGCAGCGAAACGATGCGCGCCAGGTTATTGCCCTGCGACGATTCGGGATAGGCGCAGCCGAGGATCACGTCGTCGAGCAGCGCGGGATCGAGGCCGGTGCGCTGCATCAGGCCCTGCACGACTTGCGCGCCGAGGTCGTCGGGACGGACCTCGGCCAGCTTGCCCTTGCGGGAGAAATGGAACGGGGAGCGGGCGTAGGCGCTGATGACTGCTTTCATGGTGGAATCCTTAAAGTATGATCGTAATGAATGATATATTACGCCCGTAATGTATAATGTCAATAGGATTCAAGAGGGAGGCTAGTATGAAAGTGAGCAGGGAGCAAGTGGCGCTGAACCGGCAGCGCATCGTGGAGACGGCTGCGCGGCTGTTCCGGGAAAAGGGCTACGACGGCATCGGCGTGGCCGATCTGATGAAGGGCGCCGGCCTGACGCACGGCGGCTTCTACGGCCATTTCGACTCGAAGGAAGACTTGCTGGCCGAAGCGACGGCGCACGCGCTGAAGAAATCGGTGGAGCGCTGGGAAGGCTTCGCGACGGATACGGAGACGGCGCTGACCAAGATCGGCAACAGCTATCTGTCGGAACAGCACCGCGACCAGCCCGAGTTGGGTTGCTCGGTCACCACGCTGGGCGCCGACATCGCGCGCCTCGGGCCGAAGGCGCGCCACGCGCTGACCGAAGGCGCATGCGGCCAGATGGCGGTGCTGGAGAAGCTGATGCCTGGCGAAGACGACGCCGAGAAGCGCAAGCAGGCGCTGGCGACGTACGCGTCGATGGTCGGCGCGCTGGTGCTCGCGCGCGCCGTCGACGACAACGCCCTGTCGCTGGAAATCCTGCAAGCGGTCCAGGACAATCTATGACGGTGTCAGTGCCGACATTCGGACATGCTGGAACTTCTCTGCGCCCCTAAAGTTCCCTCGATGTCCGAATGTCGGCACTGACACCGGTTGTGACACCGGTTGTTGCTATGGGCAGTTGCCGATGATGTAGTAGCCGGCGGAGGTTTGCGCCAGTGTGCTGGTGTAGAAGGTGTTGTACAGGCCCATGTTCTGGTTCGAGCCTTTCGCCAGCGCGTAGCCGCCGCTGTTGACCGCCCGTCCCGCCGTGACATGCGCGTAGTTCGAGGCCGTCGTCGCGCTGCACGTGAAGCCCGATTGCGTGGTCGCCGTCACCGCCGCCGCCGGTGCGCTTTCATTGCCGGCCGCGTAGGACGTCACCGTGTAGCTGTAGCTGGTGCTGGCCGCCAGGCCGCTGTCGACGTAGCCGGTGCTGCCGACCGGGCTGGCGGTGATCTTGCCGCCGTTGCGGTAGACATGGTAGCCGCTGGCCCCCGGGGCCGCGCTCCACGCCAGCGTGACGGTGCTGGCCGTCGTGCCGCTGACCGCCAGGCCGGTCGGTGAACTCAGCGGCGGCGCGCTGCCGCTGGTGGTGCCGCTCACCGCCGCCGAGGCCGCGCTGGACGCGCCGCCCGGCGTCACCGCCTTGACCGCGTAGCTGTAGCTGGTGCCTGACGCCAGTCCGCTGTCGGTGTAGGCCGTGCCGCCGACCAGCGCGGCGTTGACCTTGGCGCCGCCGCGATACACGTCGTAGCCGGCCGCGCCGCTCACGGCGTTCCACGCCAGCGCGATGGTGCTGGTGCTCACGCCCGTCACCTGCAGGCCCGACGGCGCCGGCAGCGCGACGAATCCTGCCGTCACGCGATCGACCATGGCTTTGATCGCCACCATTTGCCGGCCGCTTTTCTTGGCGTAGTTGGCGTCGTCGTAGCCCCACCAGTCCCAGCAACCGTTCGGGTTGCCGCTGCTGCTGGCCGCCGTCTGCGGGTACAGCACCACGATGTTGTTGCTGTCGGCCCAGCGGTTGTAGCCGGTGTTGCGGTAGTACTTGTCCTGGATCTTGGTCGGGTCCTGCTGGCAGCCGTGCAGCGCGACGTGCACCTTGCATTGCTGGCCCGCGCCGCAGCTGGCCGGCACGTAGGCCCAGCCGCTGGCGGCCATGCCGTGCGTGGCCGGGCTGGCGATGAATTCGGCCTGGTTGAATTCGACGAAGCTGCCGCCCAGCGCGCCGACGTTCTTCGCGTTCAGCGGGCCGTAGATCCATTTGAGGATGTCGCCCGCCAGGTCGAAGTTGCAGTTGTTGATGTACGGGCTGGCCTTGGTGCTGCAGGCGCTGCCGAAGTAGTCGGTCACCATGGCGTGCTCGGACGCCAGGTCGTTCTTGTAGAAGACGCTGGCGCCGTAGTTTTGATAGTAGGCGTTGGCTTCGTTCATCACCAGTTGCTTGACGGTGCTGTCGATGGTGCCGGAGTACAGGTACACGCGCGATCCCGCCAGGTTGCTGGTCGGGTCGATCGCCCCCTGGCCGGCCCAGCTGTTGGTGGTGCTGATCAGGCTGGCGGTGGCCGGTTTGCTGGCGCTGCTGGCGGCCATGCACGGGCCGGTGGCGGTGAGCACCGAGCCCTGCGCGCAATAAAACGGCCCGCCGGCGACGATGCCGGCGCCGGCCTTGAAGCTCGCCGAGTACGCCACGTGCAGCTGCGCCGCCATGAAGGCGCCGGACGACAGTCCGGACACCGAGCTTTGCGCCGGGTCGATGTTGTACGCGGGGAGGGCAACCGGCGCCGCCAGCGCGTGCTGGCCGGAGACGCCGGCGAGTATGGTGGTCAAGACAATATTGCGGATACGGGACTGCCTAACGATGGTCGTCATTCGAGGTCTCCTGTTATCGGTTTTATGTTGTCCTGGGCCCGTTGGCTCAAGGAGTCCGATAGTAATAAGGAAATATGGCGCACGATATCACCCTCGTATTTCTACTGTGGCGCCGGCGCAAATGCGTTTTTCAGATTACGTAATGTAAAAACCTTCTAAGGGGCTGGGCCGCCATCGGCCGTTCGCGTAGACTGGCGGTTTTCCGTACCGTGGACGAACAATGCTGCATTGGTTGAAGCAATACCGGCGCGCCCAGCTGCCCGGCGACATCAGCGCCGGGCTGGTGGTGGCGATGATGATGATCCCGCAGGGCATGGCCTACGCGCTGGTGGCCGGCCTGCCGCCGGTGGTCGGGATCTACGCTTCGATCATGCCGCCGATTGTCTACGCGCTGTTCGGCAGCAGCATGACCCAGTCGGTCGGCCCGATGGCCATCGTCTCGCTGATGACGGCCGCCGTCATCGGTCCGCTGGCGCCGGCCGGCTCGGCGCTGGCCACCGTGCTGGCGGCCCAGCTGGCGCTGGTGTCCGGCGCGATGCTGCTGCTGTGCGGCCTGCTGCGCATGGGCTTCCTGGCCAATTTCTTTTCCCGTCCCGTCATGAGCGGCTTCACCGTCGGCTCGGCCGTCGTCATCGCCTTCGACCAGGTGCACACCTTGCTCGGTGCCGACCTGCCGCATGTCCACTTGCCGAGCGCGCTGCTCGGCGTCGGCTCGCTGTTGCTGCTGGTGCTGGCCAAGCACTATCTGGCCGCGCTGCTCAAGCGCTGCGGCCTGCCGCCCGTCGCGGCCGATATCGGCGCCAAGCTGGCGCCGATGCTGGTGGTGATCGGCGGCATCGTGCTGATGTCCGTGACCAGTCTGCCCGAACTGGGCGTGCGCGCCACCGGCGCCGTGCCGGCCGGCCTGCCGCACCTGAACCTGGCCAGCTCCAGCGCGCACTGGCGCCCGCTGCTGCAGCCCGGGCTGCTGATCGGCTTCATCGTCTTCCTGATGTCGATGTCGGCGGCGCAGTCGCTGGCGCTCAAGCGCAACGAAAAGCTGGTCAGCAACCATGAGCTGATCGGCCTCGGCGCGGCCAACGTGGCCAGCGCGCTGTCGGGCGGCTTCCCGGTGACCGGCAGCCTGTCGCGCTCGGCCGTGAACTTCGCCGCCGGCGCCAACACGCCGCTGGCCAGCCTGATCACCGCCGCGCTGCTGGCCTGCGCGCTGCTGGCGCCGACCGGCTGGCTGGCGCTGCTGCCGCTGCCGACGCTGGCCGCGACCATCATCGTCGCCGTGCTCGGCATGCTCGAGCTCGATATCCTGCGCACCGCCTGGAAGTACGACCGCGGCGACGCGCTGGCCTGGGGCGCCACCTGCCTGGGCGTGCTGGTGCTGGGGGTCGAGGCCGGCGTGGTGATCGGCGTGGCGCTGTCGATGGGCACGCTGATCTGGCGCGCCAGCCGGCCGCATATCGCCGTGCTCGGCCGCATCGCCGGCAGCGAGCATTTCCGCAACATCGAGCGCTATCCGGCCGAGACCCGGCCGGAACTGCTGGTGCTGCGCATCGACGCCAACCTGTTCTTCGGCAATGTGGAGGCGGTGACCGAGCGCATCGAATGCGAGCTGCGCACCCATCAAAGCGCGCGCCAGCTGGTGCTGGTGATGACGGCCGTCAGTTCAATCGACACCACGGCGCTGCTCGCCTTGGCCGAGCTGAACCAGAGCCTGAAACGGCGCGGCATCGGCCTCCATCTGGCCGAGGTCAAGGGGCCGGTGATGGACCGGCTGCGCCACAGCGAACTGCTGCAACAGCTCAACGGCAAGCTGTTCCTGAGCACCGCCAACGCCTACGATGATCTGCACGCCGCTGCCGTTGTTGCATGATTGTTTGATGATTAAGGGATTTAGTCCTTTCAAGCAATTAAATGCATGGACTTGCGGTCGGTTTGAACCTATGATTTAAGTCGTTGCACCGCAGATTAACCCCAAAGAATGGTTTGCCGATGTTGGTCCGACTTGCCCTCCGCGCAGGAAGAGTGTCTATTGCCGCGTTCGTCAGCATCACGCTGACGGCGGTGGTGACGCTGGTGCTGACCACGTTCGCGCTGTATTTCTACCAGGTCGAGCGGGCGCAGCGCTGGGAGCAGCTGCACAAGACCCTGGCCAACAGCGCCGACGAGCTGGCCGCCGCCGTGGCGCTGCCGGCCTGGAACTTCGACGAGACCCAGATCGTCACCATCATGAAGAGCGGCTTGAGCAACCGCGACCTGTACGCCAGCGCGGTCTCGCCGGCGGCCAGCAACCGTCCCTTCATCCTGACCCGCAACGCGCAGGCGCAGCTGGTGCCGGCGACGCGGCTGCCCGACAACCCCGAGCTGCTCTCCGAGCGCCGCGCCATCATCGCCGGCGGGCAGAACATCGGCACCATCACCGTGTACGCCTCGCCGGCGGTGCTGATCGAGCAGCTGCGCCAGCGCCTCTACACCATCGCCGGCATGATCTTCGTGCTGGACGTGACGCTGGTGCTGAGCCTTTACCTGCTGCTGTGGCAGCTGATCCTCAAGCCGCTGACCACCATCGAGCGCTACGCCGCCAACGTCAAGGCCGGCCAGAATCCGGGCGCCTTGCCGCCGCGCGACTGGTTCTTCGGCGAGCTCAAAACGCTGTACGCGTCGATCCGCGACATGGTGCGGCTGATGGACAGCCGCTTCGTCGCCATGCACGAGAGCGAGGAGCGGCTGCAGATCGCCAGCAGCGCGGCGGCGATCGGCATCTGGGACTGGAACATCGTCAGCGGCGAGATGGTGTGGGATGAGCTGATGCTGCGCCTGTACGACGTCGAGGGCCGCACGCCGGAACGGCCGCTCGAGCTGTGGCGCTCGATGCTGCATCCGGACGACGCGCTGCCCACCGCGGAGGCCCTGCGCCAGGCGCTGGAGGGCATCGGCGAATACGACGTCGAGTTCCGCATCATCTGGGCCGACGGCTCGATCCACTACATCAAGGGCGACGCGATGATCTTCCGCGACGCCGACGGCCAGCCGGCGCGCATGGTCGGCGTCAACTACGAGATCACCGCCAGCAAGATGGCCGAGCAGGAGCTGCGCCGCCACCGCATCCACCTCGAGGACCTGGTGGCCGAGCGCACCAACGCGCTGTCGGTCGCGGTGCGCCAGGCGCAGGCGGCCAACCAGGCCAAGAGCGTGTTCCTGGCGAACATGAGCCACGAGCTGCGCACGCCGCTCAATTCCGTGATCGGCTTCTCGCGCCTGATGGCCGACTCGAAGAACATGCTGCCGGAGGAGAAGCGCAACCTGGCCATCATCCACCGCTCCGGCCAGCACCTGCTCACGCTGATCAACGATATTCTCGAATTGTCCAAGATCGAGGCCGGCCGCGCCGTGCTGCAGACCGAGGTGCTCAACCTCGACGACATGCTGCAGGAAGTGATGGACATGGTCAGCATGCGCGCCGGCCAGACCGGCGTCGAACTGGAACTGGACAGCGCCGGCCTGCCGGCGGGGGCGCGCGTCGACGGCACCAAGCTGCGCCAGGTGCTGCTCAACCTGATGTCGAACGCGGTCAAGTTCACCGGCCAGGGCAAGGTCACGCTGCGGGTGCGCGGCGCCATGCGGCGCGGCGCGAACGGCGGCTTCTGCGAGCTGTCCTTCTCGGTGATCGACAACGGCCCGGGCATCTCGGTCGAGGACCAGGAGCGCATCTTCGAACCGTTCATCCAGGCCGAGGGGCCGGGCGCCAAGGACGGCACCGGCCTTGGCCTGACCATCTCGCGCGAGTTCGTCCAGCTGATGGGCGGCGCGCTGTCGGTGCACTCGGTGCCCGGCGACGGCGCCACGTTCCAGTTCAGCGTCGCGGTGCAGGTGGCCGACAGCGATGGGATCGAGGACGAGGACGAGGTAGCGGCGCTGGAACCGCAGCAGCGCGGCCGCCGCATCCTGGTCGCCGACGACAACGCCGACGGCGGCGCGCTGCTGGAAAGCCTGCTCAAGCCGATGGGCTTCGAGGTGGCCGTCGTCGGCGACGGCGCGCAGGCGCTGGCGATGGTCGACGTGTGGCGGCCGGACCTGGTGTTCATGGACTGGCGCATGCCGGCGCTGGACGGCTTGAGCGCGACGCGCCAGATCCGCGCCAACCGCGACGGCCCGCAGCCGCGCATCGTGATGCTGACCGCGTCGGCCTTCGCCGAGGAGCGCCAGGAAGCCCTGAGCGCCGGCGCCGACGATTTCATGCGCAAGCCGGTGGAGCAGGAGCGCCTGTATCTGGTGCTGGAGCAGCAACTGGGGCTGCAATTCGTGCGCCGCCACCACAGCGCGCGCCAGCACCTGCCGTCGCCGCTGTCGCGCGCCGATCTGGAGCAACTGGCGCCGGCGCTGCGCGGCGAGTTGAAAACGGCGCTGCAGGAACTGAATCTGTCACGGGTGGCGGCGTTGCTGGCGCCATTGCCGCCGCAGCTGGCCGGCGTGGTGGAGCGGATCGAACATATGGTGCAGCTGCACCAGTACCCGCAATTATGCTTACTGCTCGACGAGGCGGGGACCGAACTGACGGCGTAGCAGCGCCGACCAGTATATGATAGCGTTAGCAACTTAAGGCGAAAGAGTTTTACATGCATCGCGATTTATCGGACCAACACACCAAGGGCGAAGTGCTGATCGTGGAAGACACGCCGGCCTCGCTCAAACTGCTGAGCGACCTGCTGACCGAAGCGGGCTACTATGTGCGCCAGGCGCCCAACGGCGAGCTGGCGCTGTGGACGGCGACGTCGCGCCCGCCGGAACTGATCCTGCTCGACGTGCGCATGCCGGGCATCGACGGCTTCGAGGTATGCCGCCGCCTGAAGGCGTCCCCTGAACTGAGCCAGGTGCCGGTGATCTTCCTGTCGGCGCAGCACGACACCGACGACAAGGTGCGCGGCTTCGCGCTGGGCGCGGTGGACTTCATCGCCAAGCCGTTCCAGACCGAGGAGATCCTGGCCCGCACCGACGCCCACGTGCGGCTGGGCCGCGCGCAGAAGGCGCTGGCCGCCGAGCGGGCCTTGCTGGAGGAGCGCGTGGCCGAACGCACCGCCGAACTGGCGAAGGAAGTCGAGCAGCGCCGCGCCAACGAGGAATTCATGCGCCTGGCCAGCCAGGTGTTCGAGGCGACCCAGGACGCCATCGTCGTCACCGACAGCGAGGCGCGCATCGTCGCCACCAATCCCGCCTTCACGCAGATCTCCGGCTACGCCGCGCAGGAAGTGGTGGGGCAGGGCGTGGGCATGCTGCACGCGGGCGCGCCGGACGGCGAGGCCTACGCGCAAATGGTGCAGTCGATCGGCGGCAGCGGCCACTGGTCGGGCGAGATCCTGGCGCGCCGCAAGAACGGCGACACCTATCCGGGCCTGCTCAGCGCCTCGGTGGTGCGCGACGACGCCGGCCACGTCAGCAACTACGTGGCGGTGTTCATGGACATCACCGAGCGCAAGGCCGAGCAGCACCTGATCGATTTCCTCTCCAACCACGACGCGCTGACCGGCCTGCCGAACCGCATGCTGGCGCGCCAGCGCTTCGAGCAGACGCTGGCCGCGGCGCGCCGCGAAGGCCGCTGCGTGGCCGTGATGTGCCTGGACCTGGACCGCTTCAAGAGCATCAACGACTCCTATGGCCACGACATGGGCGACAAGGCGCTGCAGGTGGTGTCGAAGTTCCTGAGCGAGACGGTGCGCGAGGGCGACACCGTGACGCGCCAGGGCGGCGACGAATTCCAGATCATCGTCGCCGACGACGCGCAGCTGGGCGCGACGATGGCGCTGGCGCAGAAGATCCTGGCCGGCCTGCGCAAGGAGCTGGTGATCGACGAGCAGCAGATCACCGTCACGTCGAGCATCGGCATCGCCGTCAGCCTGACCGACGGCGACAGCTTCGATGAGCTGGTGCGCAACGGCGACACGGCGTTGTTCCGCGCCAAGGAGATCGGCCGCGACAACTACGCCTTCTTCACCGAGCGCATGGACGCCGAGATCCGCGACAAGCTGGCGATCCAGGGCCAGCTGCGCGGCGCCATCGCGCGCGACGAATTCGAGGTGCACTACCAGCCGCAAATGTGCCTGAAGACCGGCGTGATGCTGGGCGCCGAGGCGCTGCTGCGCTGGGATAGCGCGGTGCTGGGCAAGGTGCCGCCGAACCGCTTCATCCCGCTGGCCGAGGAATATGGCCTGGTCAATTCGATCGGCGAGTGGGTGCTGGAGAGCGTGGTGGCGCAGATGAAGGTGTGGCACGACCAGGGCCTGGGCGACATCAAGGTGGCGGTCAACCTGGCCGCAGGGCAGTTCGCCAACGATGCCACCGTGCCGTACGTGGAGAGCACGCTGCGCAAGTTCGGCGTGCCGGCCGGGTTCCTCGGGCTGGAGATCACCGAAGGCACGGTAATGGGCGATCCGAACAAGGCGGTGGCGTCGCTGCGGCGGCTCAAGGACATCGGCGTCAGCATCTCGCTCGACGACTTCGGCACCGGCTATTCGAGCCTGAGCTACCTGAAGCGCTTCCCGATCGACGTGCTGAAGATCGACAAATCCTTCGTCGACGACGTCACCACCAACAGCGCCGACGCCGCGATCGCGCTGTCGGTGATCTCGCTGGCGCACAACCTGAACATGCGCGTCATCGCGGAAGGGGTCGAAACGCGCGAGCAGGTGCAGTTCCTGAAGGAGCGCGGCTGCGACGAAATGCAGGGCTATTTCTTCAGCCGCCCGGTCGACGCCGAGGCCTTCACGGCGCTGCTGCGCGAACGCCGTAATTTGCTGGACATGTGATCAACCCTCTCTGCTGGAGCACCATGGAAAAGAAGTTCAACGCCGCCATCGCCGGCGCATGCATGCTGTTATGTCTGGGCGCCGCAGCGGCCGCCCCCGTGGTCAAGGCCGGTCCGGCCGACGCGCAGTTCAAGGCCCTCTACACCCAGGAATGGAAATGGCGCATCAGCCAGAGGCAGGAGGAGGACGAGGATGACGACGACGGCGTCTCCTCCTCGCTGCCTCGCATCGACGTCGCCACGCAGAACCGGCGCCTGGCCTATTGGCAGGGCGTGATGAAGAAGCTGGACGCCATCGCGCAGGACAAGTTGTCGGCGCCCGAGCGCATCAACTACCAGGTCTACAAGGCGCAGATCGCCGCGCTGATCGCCAACCAGCAGTTCCGCGAATACGAAAAACCGCTCAACGCCGATACCGCGTTCTGGTCCAACATGACCTCCGACGCGCGCCGGCCGATGACCACCGGGAAGCAGTATCAGGGCTATCTGAAGCAGCTGGCGGACGTGCCGCGCTACTTCAACGATGAGATGGTCAACATGCGCGCCGGCCTGGCGCGCGGCTTCACGCCGCCGAAGGTGACGCTGGTCGGCCGCGATTCGTCGATCACCTCCGTGACCGACGCCAAGACGCCGCAGGACACGGTGTTCTATACGCCGTTCAAGCAGATGCCGGCGACGATGCCGGCGGCGCAGCAGGAAGAACTGCGCGCGCAGGCGGTCAAGGTGATCCAGGCCAGCGTGCTGCCGTCGTATCGGGCGCTGTTGAAGTTCATGCGCGAAGAGTATGTGCCGAAGGCGCGCGAGGATCTCGCGGCCGAGAGCCTGCCGGACGGTAAGGCCTATTACCAGTCGAAGATCGTCGAATTCACCACGACGTCGATGAGCGCGGACCAGATCCACCAGATCGGCGTGGCGGAGATGGCCAAGATCCGCGCCGAGATGCTCGACGCGATCAAGCAGACCGGCTTCGAGGGCGACCTGCCGGCCTTCCTGCAGTTCCTGCGCACCGACTCGCGCTTCTACGCCAAGACGCCGGAAGAGCTGCTGATGCGCTCCGCGTGGGTGGCCAAGAAGTTCGACGGCAAGGTGGCGCAGTACTTCGGCTACCTGCCGCGCCGCCGCTTCGCGGTGATTCCGGTGCCGGACGACCAGGCGCCGTTCTACACCTCGGGCCGTGGCGGTCCTGGCGTTTATCTGGTTAACACCTACAACCTGCCGTCGCGCGCGCTGTACAGCGTGCCGGCGCTGACGCTGCACGAATCGGCGCCGGGCCACGCTTTCCAGATACCGATCGCGATGGAACAGAAGGGCCGTCCGCCGTTCCGCAATGCCCGTATCTCGGCATATGGCGAGGGCTGGGCGCTGTACACCGAGCGGCTGGGCGTGGAGATGGGGATGTACGAAACGCCGTACGAGGTGTTCGGCATGTTGAGCTATCAGGCGTGGCGCGCGTCGCGGCTGGTGGTCGATACCGGCTTGCATAGCAAAGGCTGGACGCGCAAACAGGCGCAGGACTACCTGCACGCCAACACCGCGCTGTCCGAGCACGAGATCGAGACGGAAGTGGACCGCTACATTTCGTGGCCGGGGCAGGCGCTGTCCTACTACCTGGGCGAGATGAGCATCATCAACGCCCGCCGCAAGGCGGAGAAAGCGCTGGGCGCCAAGTTCGACATCCGCGCCTTCCACGACACCGTGCTGCAACTGGGCTCCGTCCCGCTGCCGGTGCTGGAGGCGCGCATCGACCTGTTCATCGCCGAAGGCGGCAAGAGCCCGTATCCGGATCTGGATTGAGATAGCCATGAGAAAAATCGTTTCGTTCGTCCATGTGTCGCTGGATGGCTTTGTGGCCTCGACCAAGGAGGGCGAGCATAGCCTCGGCTGGATCAGCATCAGCGAGGACTTGTTCCGCCATGTCGAGCAGCGGATCCAGCAGACCGACACCGCCTTGTATGGCCGCGTCACCTACGAGATGATGGAGTCGTACTGGCCGACCGCCGCCGACCAGCCCGACGCCAGCGATCATGACCGGTCGCATTCGCGCTGGTATAAATCCGCCCGCAAAGTAGTGTTGTCGAAGACGCTGGCGCAAAGCGGCCATCCCGGTGCCGTCATCATCAGCGATAATTTAAGCGACCAAATCGGCGATCTCAAACGCGGCGATGGCAGCGAGATCCTGGTCTTCGGCAGCCCCTCCGCCACCCACGCGCTGATGGCGGAGGATCTCATCGACGAGTACTGGCTGTTCGTCAATCCGACCCTGCTGGGGCAGGGCATTGCCCTATTCAAGAACATTCAAGACCGGACCGCGCTCACACTGCTGGATACGAAAATCTTCCCGTCGGGGGTGGTCTGCTTGCGATACGAGGTGAAGCGCAATCACTGAATCAAGCTGTCGCGTACCGGATGCACAATGCATGGTTGAACGGCGCCTGCGGATAGACCGCCTCTCAGTCCGGTCTCGAACTCAATGGGAACACGGGTGCAGCAGGTCGGCCAGCGTGCAGTGCGCCGTGAGATATGCTGTCATTGCGGCCTGCACCTTTCCTAACCGTGACTGCGCCTCGTCCACTGCCCGTGCCAAAGCCGCTCTCGCCGCCGGCGTGCTGATGTCGAATGACTGGCGGCGCAGCATGCAGTCGGCGGTGAGGTCGTCAATCCGGCCATCGGCAGCTCCCAGATCGATCGGCAGTGCGACGCGGTGCAGGGTGTTGCCGTCGGCCGTCACGACGCCGGCGTGACATTCCCGCATGAGCGTCTGGTACCAGCCGCTCTTGGGATGGACATGGGCGCCCAAGCGCGTGCGTGCTGCGGGATTCATGGGGGGCGTCCCGGTGTACCTGTACATCTGAAACAACCACCCGACTATCTCTTTCTGCTGTTTGTCGAGCAGGGCGAAGAGCGCGTTATCGTCCGCCACAAGTGCCTCGACTGATGGCGGCTCGGCAAAATGCGCGAAGGGCGGCTCGAACACGTGCCGCACGCGTCTCAGGAGTCCGGCCAAGCGGTCCATGTCGACGTATAGCAGATAGTAGGACGGCCAATGCCATTGTGCCTTACGCGGACTGTCCAGCACGCCCAGGATCAACGCGTGGAGGTCGGCCAACTCCGACAAGAACTCATGGGCGGGTGTTTGTTCCAACATCTCTCTCAAGCCAAGGGGGACGGCGGTTGGGATAACGCATCGTGGCGGACCACTCGACACGCGCTGTAGCGACGCACAGACGAGGGCGGTCTCAATAGCCGTCCATGAACAGTACCATTTCGACGTTGCGCGTGGTCCACTTGGTCGGTCCGCCTTTGAACTGCGGCAGACCGTAGCCCCCTTTGTTGAGGATGTCACGGATGTCGCGGACGACCCTGCTCCCGGCGACCTGGCCGCGCCACGTGCCGTACCCCGACGGCCACTGACGCACCTGCTCTCGGGGCCGGGTGCCGCCGCGCCCAGGGACTGTGCCAACGCCTGGAAATAGTTCAGCGATGTCGACATGGTCCGGCACGACGCGCTCCAGGCGACTGATGACCGCTGTCGCGACGCGGCTGTCCCAAATGGCCTGCGGTCGGCCATCTGCAACTTCCTCAAATCCTGCCGTGGCGAATGCCGCGACCTTCGTCCAGCCGCTGTTCATGCTCGCCTGCGCGTTGGCATCGTCACGCAGTGCGGCCTCGTACACCGCCTGGACACTGGCGGGCGTGACCGTGTCCGGATCCTGGGGCACGCCGCCCCACTTGAAGACGTCATGGGCCAGCTGGACCGCCTGGGCCTGTTCCTCTTTGCTCCAGCCACCGCGCTCGATAAGAGCTTGCGCCAGTTTCCCGGACCCTTCGGTGAGCGTCTGTATGGCAGCGCGGGTCTCGTTGTAGCCGTAATGCGGTCCGGGCCAGAAATATGCGAGAAGGCGCGCGTCCCACCCGCTTACCGGCTCGCCAACACTGCGCTTCCGGTAGGCCGGCTGGAATGGCTCAGCATGGATCTGGCGTACCAGGGCCAGCAGGTAGCCGTTGCGGTCGCCGGGTTCCTCGGCGGCGGTGAGCGGGATGGTTTCCGCGCGCCTCGGTACGGCCAGGGCTGGACCGTTGTGAGGCAGGAGTCGCACGATGACCCCACCAGATTCGATATCCGACTCTAGCAATCTGCGCGCTTCTTCCAGCGCGTTTTCTCGACAGTCTGCGCCGGCACCGGTCCAGGCCGCAAGAGCCTCGTCGGTCAACTTCGCGCCTGCGAAGCTCGTATCGGGCATTTCGATCCGCCTGAACCATCTGTCATTGTCGGCGCGCGTGAAAAAGGGACGATCGGCGTGCATCATGTTGAGCACGCCGGATGCCAGACGGAGAACGACGTCGAAACCACATGCGCGCTCGGCAATTTCGCGGGGTGCTTCGGCTTGTCCGTCTGCTCTCAACAACGCCGCAAGGGATTCCTTGGCATGGCGGAGCCGCATTGGCGCTTCCATTGGCTTCGGTATCTCTGGCTGCCATGCGCTCATGAGTTCATGCCATAGGGCGAGGACGAACATGAGATCGGCCTGGCGACTTCCTGCAAACTGAACATTCATGTTTTCCCTTTAATGACGAATAGCGATGCGCCCGGGGTGCGGCGGGCGGACCAGCAGCGCACCGGACATTCTGAGCATGACGAGCCACAATATAAAATCTTTGTTGCGTGTGCGCAAGGTCTACATGCAGTACGCGGTGCCTGCGGCCGCGAGAAAGAATCTATTCATCCATAGTCCGCTTTGGGGTAAGCGGACCTCGTGACCTCTTAGCCCATTCCCGATCACCCGCGCAGCATCTCTTTTGCGATCCACTCCAGCACCGGCGCGCGGTGCGGCTGCCAGCCCAGTTGCGTGCGGGCGCGCTGGCCGCGCACGCGGCTGTTGGAGCCTAGCCCGTACGACGCCATCTCGTAACCCCATTCCTCTTTCGCTTCATCCAGCGGCCAGTCCTGCGGCGCGCCCAGGTTGAGCGCGCGGGCGATGGCGCTGCTCATGTCGCGGAACGAGGCTTCGCCGCTTTCGACGAAGTAGAACGCGCCGGCTTCGGTCTTTTCCAGCGCCAGCAGATACAGATCGACCACGTCGTCGATATGCACGTTGGACCAGATGTTCAAACCGCGCCCGACGTGGCGCACGATGCCGCTTTTGCGCGCCTGCTTCAGCAAACGTGGCAGCTGCACGCTGTCGCGCGGCAGCGCGCCGTGGCCGTAGATCAGCGTATTGCACAACACCGCCGAGCGCACGCCCTTACCGGCGGCGGCCAGCACCAGATTATCGATGGCGACCCGCGCCGCCTTGTCGGCGGTCGGTGCCGGCAGTTGGTCTTCGAGGTAGATGCGGTCGGTGCCTTCGCCGCCGGAGGCGTCGCCGACGATGCTGGAGCCGCTGGTGTGCAGGAACACCTTGCCCGAGCCGGACAGCGCGTCGATGAAGGCTTCCACCGCCGCGCGGTTGTCGCTGCTGGCGGCGTTGACGACGGCGTCGGACGCCTGCGCCTGGGCGATCAGCAGATTGCGGTCGTCGAGGGTGCCGACGATGCCGGTCACGCCGATTTTGGCCAGGTCATCGAGCTGCTCGGGCTTGCGCACCAGGCCCACCACTTCATGCCCGGCCTTGACCAGCCCCGCTGCGATCGAACCGCCGATAAAACCTGCCGCGCCTGTGACGAATACTTTCATGCCATGCTCCCGGATTCCATTCAAGAAGCTGACAGTATGGGGACGCCGCCGCCCCGCACAAAGGCCGCACGGCGCAAAGTTCCCTTGAGGCTGAAGCAAGAATCAGAAATAGACGGTCGCGGTGATGGTCGATTTGTAGGTGTCCGGCTGCGGCGTCGCCTGCGCCGGGACCGTGCCGTAGACGGTGAGGTTTTGCTGCACGCCGGTGCCGGTGCCCGACAGCGTGTCGGTGCCCGGGGTGTTGCCCCAGTTGCCGCCGCCGGCGGTCATGTTCAGGTTGAAGGCCACGGTGCTGGTGTTGCCGCCGGTGCCGCTCATCAGGCGCGCCGAGGTGGTCGAGCCGGTGCCGTTGCCCGCGCTCAGGCCGACGTTGTACGGCGTGGTGTTGGTGCAGGTGACGTTGAGCGTGGTGTTGGCGGTGACGTTGGCATTGAGCACGCCCTGCGCCTGGCCGAAGTCCAGCGGGTTGGCGGCGATGGTGCAGTCGGCGATGATCTTCATCGTGACGTCGAAAGTGTTGGTCTTGCTGCCGTTGGTGTACACGGCGGCGCCGCCGATGACGGGCGCCAGCATGGCGATGACGACGGCGGCGGTGGCGATGCGGGTCAGGGAATGGCGTGTCATGATCAACTCCAGTAAGAAAAAGATAGGCGCGAGTGGGCGAATGCCGGGCAATGCTGCCGCTGCTCTTGGGCGGTATCGATACAAGACTGGGGAAAATTTAGCGCGGGATTGGGCGCCGGGGATGCTGCTGATTCGCGTCGGTAGGCCTGGTTTGCGGGCTGCCGGCGGAGGGTGGTGCGGGGTGTTAGAAGTAGATGGTCGCGGTGATGGTCGACTTGTAAGTGTCAGGCTGCGGCGTCGCTTGTGCCGGCACGTTGCCATACACGGTGATGATTTGCGAGACGCCGCTGCCTACGCCGGATTTGGTGTCGGTGCCTTGCGTGTTGCCCCAGTTGGTGCTGCCGGCGGCCTGGTACAGGTTGAAGGCGACGGTGCTGGAGTTGCCGGCGGTGCCGCTCATCAGGCGCGCCGAGGTCGAGGAGCCGGTGCCGGTGCCCGCGTTCAGGCCGATGTTGTACGGCGTGGTGTTGGTGCAGGTGACGTTGAGCGTGGTGTTGACGTTGACCGCCGCGTTCAGCACGCCCTGCGCCTGGCCGAAGTCCAGCGGGTTGGCGGCGATGGTGCAGTCGGCGATGATTTTCAGCGTGACGTCGAAAGTGCTGGTTTTGCTGCCGTTGCTATAGACGGCCGCGCCGCTCAATACTGGCATCAGCATGGCGCCGATGACGGTGGCGAGCGCTGCTCGGGACAAAGATTTGCTGATCATTATGAGCTCCCTGGTAAGTTGCAATTCGGAATTTTTGTTTCTTCTCTTCAATGGATTGCATTATTCCTCAACTGATTCAACCGCGCTTTTGCCAAAAGCGACAGCGCTTTTGCCGCCGTAGAAAACGACGATTATTTTTCCATGGAGCACTTATTTACAACAGTCGTCGACAAAAGGCGGGTTTTTTTGGCAAATAGCGACTTGCTTGCACCAGTACGGTGCAAAAAGTCATCCTTGGTGCGGAATGTTGCCAGCCATTCGCTGCAACGACCATTTCAGCTGGCATGCCGATTGCATAGCACAGCACATTGTCCCTATAAAGCCCAGTCATGCCCGATTGCACCGCACCGCGAGACCTTGCCGCCAGCCCGAGTGCCTGGCAGGCCAGCCTCACCCTCGGATTCGCGGACGACGCCGGCACGACGCGGCTGTTCAACAACCTTCACTACGGCCCGCTGCGGGTGCAGAAGGCGCTGTATCCGGAAGACCGCAAGGTGTGCCACGCCATCGTGGTCCACCCGCCGGGCGGCGTGGTCGGCGGCGACCGGCTGGAGCTCGACGTCGGCGTCGGCGCGCGGGCGCACGCCTTCATCACCACGCCGGGCGCGGCCAAATGGTACAAGGCCAACGGCAAGGTCTCGCGCCAGTCGGTGCACCTGCACGTCGGCGAGGGCGCCGCGCTGGAATGGCTGCCGCAGGAAACGATCTTTTTTGATACCGCTAACGTCGTCCTGGAGCAGGACATCGAACTGGCGGCCGGCGCCACCTACATCGGCTGCGAGATCCTGTGCATGGGACGGCGCGGCTCCGGCGAGGTGTTCAACACCGGCCGCGTCGCGCAGCGCAGCAGCATCCGCCGCGACGGACGTCTGATCTGGTGGGAGCAGGGCGCGATGCTGGGCGGTCGCCTCGGCAGCCCGCTGGCGCTGGACGGCAAGACCGTCTGCGCCACGCTGATCGCCGCCGGCAAGGCGTTGCCGGCGGCGGCCATCGCCGACTTGCTGACCGCGATCCGCGCCGACATCGCCGCCGACGGCGACCACGTGTTCGGCGTCACCCACACCAAGGGCGTGCTGGTGGCGCGCCATCTGGGCGACGACAGCGAAACCGCGCGCCGCCTCATGCTCACCGTGTGGCGCCGCGTGCGCCCGCATCTGCTGAACCGCGAGGCCGTCACGCCGCGCATCTGGCAAACCTGAACTGGAACCACCATGGATTTGACCCCAAGAGAAAAAGACAAGCTGTTGATTTTCACCGCCGGTATCGTGGCGGAACGCCGCCTCGCGCGCGGCCTGAAACTGAATTACCCGGAAGCGGTGGCGCTGATCACCTGCGCCATCATGGAAGGTGCCCGCGACGGCAAGACAGTCGCTCAACTGATGTCCGACGGCACGCGCATCCTCACGCGCGCCGACGTCATGGAGGGTATCCCCGAAATGATCCCCGACATCCAGGTCGAAGCGACGTTCCCCGACGGGAGCAAGCTGGTGACCGTCCATCACCCCATCCCGTAAAGGAGTGCATCATGATCCCAGGCGAATACCTGCTTGAAGAGGGCGAGATCGGCATCAACGAAGGCCGCGCCACCGCCACCGTGGTGGTGACCAACAGGGGCGACCGGCCGGTGCAGGTCGGATCGCATTTCCATTTTTTTGAAGTGAACACGGAGCTCAAGTTCGAGCGCTGGCAGGCCTACGGCATGCGGCTCAATATCGCCGCCGGCACCGCCGTGCGCTTCGAGCCGGGCCAGCAGCGCACGGTGGAGCTGGTGAAGCTGGGCGGCGACCAGAAGGTCTACGGCTTCAATGGCAAAGTCATGGGCAAGCTGGACTCCACACCACCGAAAAGCTAAAACAAAAAGGCTGACATGGCTACAATCCCGCGCCGCGCTTATGCCGAGATGTTCGGTCCCACCAAGGGGGACCGCATCCGGCTGGCCGACACCGAGCTGTTTATCGAAATCGAACATGATTACGCCACCTACGGCGAGGAAGTGAAATTTGGCGGCGGCAAAGTGATCCGCGACGGCATGGGCCAGTCGCAGCGCGTCGCCGCCGAGGTGATGGACACGGTGATCACCAATGCGGTGATCATCGACCACTGGGGCATCGTCAAGGCCGACATCGGCCTGAAGAACGGCATGATCGCAGCCATCGGCAAGGCCGGCAATCCGGACATCCAGCCGAATGTGACGATGGCCATCGGCGCGGCCACCGAGATCATCGCCGGCGAGGGTATGATCGTCACCGCCGGCGGCGTCGACACGCACATCCACTTCATCTGCCCGCAGCAGATCGAGGAGGCCTTGATGAGCGGTGTGACCACGATGATCGGCGGCGGCACCGGGCCGTCGGCCGGCACCTCGGCCACCACCTGCACGCCGGGGCCGTGGCACCTGCACGCGATGCTGGGCGCGGCCGACGCCTTCCCGATGAACCTGGGCTTCCTCGGCAAGGGCAACGTCAGTTTGCCGGAGCCGCTGGAGGAGCAGGTGCGCGCCGGCGCCATCGGCCTGAAGCTGCATGAGGACTGGGGCAGCACCCCGGCCGCCATCGACAACTGCCTGTCGGTCGCCGACCGCATGGACGTGCAGGTGGCGATCCACAGCGACACGCTCAACGAGGGCGGCTACCTGGCCGACACGCTGGCCGCGTTCAAGGACCGCACCATCCACACCTTCCACACCGAGGGCGCGGGCGGAGGCCATGCGCCGGACATCATCGCGGCGGTGGGCGAGTCCAACGTGCTGCCGTCGTCGACCAATCCGACCCGCCCGTTCACCGTCAACACGCTCGACGAGCATCTGGACATGCTGATGGTCTGCCATCACCTGGATGCGGCTATCGCCGAGGACGTGGCCTTCGCAGAATCGCGCATTCGTCGCGAGACCATCGCGGCCGAGGACATCCTGCACGACATCGGCGCGATCTCGATGATGTCGTCGGACTCGCAGGCGATGGGGCGGGTGGGGGAGGTCATCATGCGCACCTGGCAGACGGCGCACAAGATGAAGACGCAGCGCGGGCCGCTGGCGCCGGATTCCCAGCGTAACGACAACTTCCGCGTCAAGCGCTACATCGCCAAGTACACCATCAACCCGGCCATCACGCACGGCATCGCGCATGCGGTCGGATCGCTGGAGGCGGGCAAGATCGCCGACCTGGTGCTGTGGAAGCCGGCCTTCTTCGGCGTCAAGCCGTCGATGATTTTAAAGGGCGGCATGATCGCGGCGGCGCAGATGGGCGATCCGAACGCGTCGATCCCGACGCCGCAGCCGGTTCACTATCGGATGATGTTCGGCGCGTTTGGCGGCGGCTTGAAGAAGTCGTTCACTTTCGTCTCGCAGGCCGCGTACGACGACGGCATCGGCGAGCAGCTCAAGTTGAACAAGACGCTGATCGTCGCCAAGAACATGCGCACGCTGCGCAAGTCCGATATGATCCATAACGGCCTGGCGCCGAAGATGGAAGTCGATCCCGAAACCTATGAAGTGCGCGCCAACGGCGAGCTGCTGGTCTGCGAAGCGGCGACCTCGCTGCCGATGGCGCAGCGCTACTTCCTGTTTTAGAAAATATGCTGACACTGCACACAAAAATTCCGCATGCCGACGCGATTTCCGCGCTGCTTGTCCTGCCATACGAGCTGCGCGAAAAATGCCGCCTGCGCGCGACGCTGGACACCGGCGAAGATGTCGCCGTCTTTACCGTGCGCGGCACCGTGCTGCGCGACGGCGACCTGCTGACCGGCGAGGACAAGCGCGTCGTCAAGGTGGTGGCCGCGCCGGAGCCGACCTACAAAGTCACCTGCGCCGACGCGCACACCTTGCTGCGTTGCGCTTTCCACCTCGGTAACCGCCACACGCAGGCGCAGGTCGGCGACGGCTTCCTGCGCATCCGTGCCGACGCGGTGCTCAAGGAGATGCTGGCCGGCCTGGGCGCGACGGTGGTGGAGGAGCAGGCGGCCTTCGAGCCGGAGTCCGGCGCGTATGGCGGCGGCCATGGCCATCATCACGAAGGTCCGCTGGCGCCAATCCCGCTGCGCCAGAAGATCCACCGTCCGGGCGATCCCAGAGAGTGAGCGCGATGCAAGCATCCGCGCTGCTCAACCTCCTGCAATTCGCCAGCCCGGCGCTGCCGATCGGCGCGTACAGCTATTCGCAGGGGCTGGAGGCGGCGCTGGAAAACGGCATGGTCCACAATGCCGATACCGCCCGAGCCTGGATCCTGCGCCACCTGCACGAAGTGGTGGCGCAATGGGAAGCGCCGGTTTGCTGGCGCCTGATGCAAGCCTGGTCCCGGCGCGACTGGCGCACCGTCGCAGAATGGAGCGAACGCTTCATCGCCTCGCGCGACAGCGCCGAGTTCCGCGCCGAGACCATCCAGATGGGCTACTCGCTCACCAAGCTGGTGGCAGAATTGGGCATCGTCGATGAGGAAATGCTCGCGCACTTGCAGGCCGAATCCGAAGTCGCCTTGCCGACCGCCTTCGCCTGCGCCGTCGCCGCGCTGCAGATCCCGCACGACGCAGCGCTGCTGGCGATGCTGTTCGCATGGGCCGAGAACCAGGTGCTGGTCTGCGTCAAATCCGTCCCGTTGGGGCAGGTGGCCGGGCAGCGCATGCTGCTGTCGCTGCGCGCCGACATCGAAACCGCCGCGCGCCATGCGCAAACCGTGACCGACGACGACATGAGCAACTGGGCCCCCGGCCTGTCGCTGCTGTCGATGCGGCACGAAGTCCAATACAGCCGTTTATACAGATCCTGAGAGACCAACCATGACCACTTCAAATCCCCTGCGCGTCGGCATCGGCGGCCCTGTCGGCTCCGGCAAGACCGCCCTGTGCGAGATGCTCTGCAAAGGCATGCGCGACCACTACGACATGGCCGTCATCACCAACGACATCTACACCAAGGAGGATATGGAGATCCTGCTGCGCGCCGACGCCTTGCCAGCCGAGCGCCTGATGGGCGTGGAGACCGGCGGCTGCCCGCACACCGCGATCCGCGAGGACGCCTCGATCAACCTCGAAGCCATCGCCCGCATGCAGGCCGACTTCCCTGACCTTGACCTGATCCTGGTCGAATCGGGCGGCGACAACCTGGCCGCCACCTTCAGCCCCGAACTGTCCGACCTGACCATCTACGTCATCGACGTCGCCGGCGGCGAGAAGATTCCGCGCAAGGGCGGCCCCGGCATCACCCGATCCGATCTGCTGATCATCAACAAGACCGACCTGGCGCCGCACGTCGGCGCCGACCTCGATGTGATGGCGCGCGACGCCAGGCAGCAGCGCGGCGCGCGGCCGTTCATCTTCACCAATCTGCGCAGCGGCGACGGCGTCGCCGCAGTCATCGACTTCATCCGCGAACAAGGCCTGCTGGGCCAAACCCCACACTAAGGAGACTCCATGAAAAAGATCGCAGCAGCTTTGACGCTGGCGCTGGCCAGCAGCGCCGCCATGGCGCACACCGGCGCCGGCGCGCACGCGCACGGCTTCCTGGCCGGTTTCGCGCATCCGTTCACCGGCCTCGATCACCTGCTGGCGATGCTGGCGGTCGGCATATGGAGCGTGCGCCAGCCGAACGCGCGCTGGCTGCAGGCCACCTTCGTCGGCATGGTCATGACGGGCATGGCCAGCGGCGCGGCCGGCCTGGCGATCCCCGGCCTGGAAACCGGCATCGCCGCCACGGTGGTGCTGATGGGCGTATTGATTGCAGTGGCCGCGCGTTTGCCGGTGGCCGCCGGCGCGGCGATGGTGGGCGCGTTCGCCCTCCTGCACGGCAACGCGCACGGCCACGAACTGCCGCAGGCGATGAGCGCCGTCGGCCTGCTGCTGGCGAGCGGCTTGCTGGTGATCGGCGGGAGTGTGCTGGGCCGGGTCGGCCCGTCGCTGGCGCTAAAGCTCTCCGGCGCGGCGATCGCCGCCACCGGCGTGATGCTGGTGGCAGCGGTATAAAAATCAGTCGCGCGTTTCGGCGCGGCGTTCCTGCAGCACGATGGGCGCTTCGTTTTCAGGATACAGGCCGCGATGGCCCGCGAAGCCGGCGCGGATGGCGGCCATGTCGGCCTCCTGGTCGCCCGTCGGGAATACGTGGTCGACCAGGCCCAGCGTCTTGTTCGGGTAGTCGATATACACCAGCACCAGCGGCACCTTGGCCTCCAGCGCCAGGTGATAGAAACCGCTCTTCCAGTTGGCGCGGTAGCCGCGCGTCGCCTCCGGCGTGATGCCGACCCAGTACCATTCGGCCGCGTTCATGCGCTGCGCCTGCAGCTTGATGGTGCCGCTCGGCGTGCCGCGTTCGACCGGCTCGCCGCCCAGCGCGCGGAACCATTTGCCCAGCACCGGCAGCTTGAACAGCGAATCCTTGGCCAGCCAGCGGAACGGCAGGTTCAGCGCCCATTTGCCGAACAGGCCGACCATGAAATCCCAGTTCGACGTGTGCGGATAAATCACCGCGATGCCGCGCGGACCGGGCAGCGGGCGATACAGCATGCGCCAGCCGAACAGCTTGAGGATGCGCAGCGACAGGCGCTGGCCCCAGCCCGGCAGGTCCGCCGGCTTCAGTAGAAATTCACTCATCAGATACGTCCCCGTCGTTGTTTTAACTTATTCTCACTATTGACAGGCTGGCATGGACCTCGTCAAAAAACTGCGGACGCATTCTATATTGGGCCCGTCGGCGGGGCAAGCGCTGCATTATTTGTGTTAATTGAAAGATTGAACTTTCTGTATCAAGCGTCGTCCAACGCTGATGACGAAAAAAACCATACTCACTGTGGCGATCGGGGCGCGCGTGTTGCCGGAGGCGGTGCTGGAGGAATGGGAGGTGTGCCGGGCCGCGACGCTGGCCGAGGCGCGCCGTCAATTAAGGGCGAAGCCGTATCCTCTCGGCCTGCTGCTGGTCGAGGACGCGTCGGCGCGCGAGGCCGTGGAAGGCTTCCTGGGCGAGCACTGGCGCACCCGCTGGATCGCCGTGCTGCCCGCGCCGGCGCTGGAACAGCCGCCGTGGCGCCAGCTGATACACGATCATTGCGACGATTTTCACACCTGGCCTGTCGACGCGGTCCGGCTGCGCCACGTGCTCGGCCACGCCCACGGCCTGGCCGCGCTGCGCGCCGACGCCGATGACTATACCGGCGCGCCGCCGCGCGCCGGCGGCGACGTCGCGCTGACCGGGCAGAGCGCCGCGATCGCGCGGCTGCGGCGGCAGATCGCCAAGGTGGCGGCGTCCAGCGCGCCGGTGCTGATCTGGGGCGAGAGCGGCAGCGGCAAGGAGCTGGCGGCGCAGGCGGTGCACGCGCATTCGCCGCGCCGCAAGGGACCGTTCGTGCCGATCAACTGCGGCGCCATTCCCGCCTCGCTGATCCAGTCCGAACTGTTCGGCTACGAGCGCGGCGCCTTTACCGGCGCGGCGCGCGCCAAGCGCGGCATGATCGAATCGGCGCAGGGCGGCTCGATCTTCCTCGACGAGATCGGCGACCTGCCGATGGAGCTGCAGGCCAACCTGCTGCGCTTCCTGCAGGAGAAGACCATCTACCGCCTCGGCTCGACGCACAGCATCGCGGTCGACGTGCGCGTCATCGCCGCCTCGCACGTGGACCTGGGGCAGGCGGTCGGGCGCGGCGCCTTCCGCGAGGATCTGTACTACCGCCTCAACGTGCTGGCGCTGGAGGTGCCGCCGCTGCGCGCGCGCAGGGACGATCTGCTGGCGCTGGCCGACCATTTTTTCCATGCCTTTTCCAGCGAGCGGGCGCCGCGCGTCAAGGGCTTCAGCGGCCGCGCCGCGCAGGCCATCCTCGACTATGACTGGCCCGGCAACGTGCGCGAGCTGATCAACCGGGTGCGGCGCGCGATGGTGATGGCGGAAGGGCGCCTGATCATGCCGCAGGATCTGGGCCTGGCGGCGGCGCGCGCGGCGGACGCGGCGGCGCAGCTGGACGACGCCCGCATCCGCGCCGAGCGCGACGCCATCGACGCCAGCCTGCTGCGGGCTGGCCGCAACATCACGCTGGCCGCGCGCGACCTCGGCGTCTCGCGCATGACGCTGTATCGCCTGCTGGCCAAGCATGGGATACCTGCGCCGTCACGCGCTTGTTACACCGGCGCTCAGGGGGAGAAGGCCGCCGCGCCGGGACGTCTTGTCACAGGCAAGTGACACGCGGCGCCGGACTGCCGCAGGCGCGGCGCGCGGTGCGGCCGATAGTCGTTTGATTTCAACGCCTTGCCGCTGCTGGCACCAAGCTTGCGAATGTAGCCTGGCCGGGAGATCGGTCCCCTGGCGCCATCCTCTTGATCAATCCATCGAATATTAAGGTAGGGAACCACCATGAAAAAATCCTTGATCGGCGCGGCCATTGCGCTGGCGTTCGGCACGCAGGCCTACGCGCAAACCACCACGCCACCCACCACCGCCACCAACCAGTCCGGGGCGGGAGCGCACGCCAGCGACAACGCCAGCGCGGCGCAGGACAGCAGCACCAGCAACAACAATAACAGCAGCACCGGCGGCGCCACCGCCAGCGCGCTCGGCGGCGTCGCCGCCAACAACGGCGCCACCGCCGACTCGACCTACACCAACACCTACAGCACGTCCACCGCCAACGCCACCAGCATCCTGACCGGCACGGTCGACGGCGCCTCGGTGTCCAACATCGGCAACCGCGCCGACAATCACGGCAACAGCACCGGCGGCGCCGGCGGCGAGGCCTACGGCGGCGAAGCCTATGGCGGCCGCGCCGTCGCCACCGGCGGCGCAGGCGGCGGCGCCTACGGCGGCAGCGGCGCGACCGGCGGCGCCGGCGGCGGCGCCACCAACGGCAGCGCCTACAACGGCGCGCCCTCGGGCGGCAACAGCACCGGCGGCGGCGGCGGCGGCGGCGGCTTCGCCACCGGCGCCAGCAGCGGCGCCGGCGGGGCGGGCGGCATCGGCGGCAACGGCGGGGCCGGCGGCGCGGGCGGCGCGGCGTACGGCGGCCTGGGCGGCGCCGGCGGCGGCACCGGCAGCGCCACCGGCGGCGCGGGCGCGGCGGCGGGCGCGGGCGGCGCGGGCGCGGCGGGCGGCGGGGCGGGCAGCGGTTCGGGCGGGGCCACCAGCTCCGCGTCCGGCGGCGGCGCCGGCAGCGGCACGGCCGGCGCCGGCGCCACCGGCGCGGTGCCGAGCGAAGGCGGCACGCCGGGCGCGCAGAGCGCCAGCGCTGGTTCGGGCGCGGCGACGGGCGGCGGCGCCGGCGCCGGCGCGGCCAGCACCACCAGCGGCGCGGCCAGCGGCGGGGCGGGCGGGTCCGGTGAGGCCGGCGGCGCGGGCGGCGCGGGGGCGGCCGCCACGTCCGGCGCCGGCGGCGCGGGCGCGGCCGGCGGCACGGCCAGCAGCGCCGGTGCGGCGGCCGGCAGCGGCGCGGCCGGCGGTGGCGGCGGCAGCAGCGGCGGTGCGGCCAATACCGCCGGGGCGGGTGCGGCGGGCGGCGCGGCCACCGGCGGCACGGCCAGCAACGGCGATCCGAGCAACGGTAGCGCCACCGCCGCGGCCGGCGGTGCCGGCGGCGCGGGCGGCGGCGGCAACAGCGGCGGCGCCGGCGGCTCGGGCGGCACCAACAGCGGTGGCGCGGCCACCGGCGGCGCCGGCGCGGGCGGCGCCGGCGGCATGGGCGGCGCGGTGGCGGTCGACGCCGGCACCTTCAATATGTCGAATGCCATGAGCAGCGTCGGGCAGTCGGCCGCCGGCATCATGGTGGCGGCGCAGAACAGCGGCGCGGCCGCGCTGCTGCAGCAGAGCGTCAACGTTCAGTCCAACCTGAACGTGGGCAGGTAATAGCAGGCGCCGGGCGGGATGCGCGCTGTGCGCGGATCCGTCCGGCGCCCAAGGACAGGAGCGAAGGTATGAGCAATCGTATGAGCAAACGTATCAACAACCATGGCGCCGCGGCGTTGCTGCTGGCCGCGAGCTGGCAGGCCGCCGCCACGGAGGCGGCGCCGCCGCCGGCACCGCTGCTGGTGACGGAGATTGTGGTCCGGGTGGCCGATCCGGCCGGATTCGACGATCCGCTGGCGGCGGCGGACCTGGGCGGCCTGCGCGGCGGCGCCGATACGCTGAACAACACCATGCGGCTGGACGGCGCGGTGACCGACAATACGGCGGTCAACGTGCTCAGCGGCGCCAACGCGATCGGCAGCGGCTCGTTCAGCAACGCCTCCGGGCTGGCGACGGCGATCCAGAATTCCGGCGCCAATGTGCTGATCCAGAACGCCACCATCATCAACATCGAGATGCAATGAACACGCTGGCGATGATGATGCTTGCCGGCGCCGTGGTCTGCGGCGCCGGCGTGACCGCGGCGGCGGACCTGCCCGGCGTGGCCGGCGGCGGCTATACGCTGCCGGTGACCAGCCTGAAGGAGGCGCGCTTCCGTTCGACGGTGCGCCAGCAGGACGACTTCAGCTGCGGCTCGGCGGCGCTGGCGACGCTGCTCAGCTACCACTACGACACGCCGGTCACGGAGCGGCAGGTGTTCGCCGCCATGTACGCCGCCGGCGACCAGCAGAAGATCCGGCGCGAAGGCTTTTCGCTGCTGGACATGAAGCGCTACCTGGCGCAGCAGGGCTTCGTCGCCGACGGCTATCTGCAGCCGCTGCAGAAGCTGGCCGAGGCCGGACTGCCGGCCATCGTGCGTATTGTCGAGAAGGGCTACCTGCACTTCGTCGTCGTCAAGGGTATCGAGGACGAGCGGGTGCTGCTGGGCGACCCGTCCGGCGGCACGCGCGCGATGCGGCGCGCCGAATTCGAAGCGATGCGGCCGGACCGGCTGCTGTTCGTCATCCACAGCTGGGTGGGGCGGCCGCGCTTCAATCAACAGGCCGACTGGAGCGTCGCGCCGCGCGCGCCGCTGGGCGAGGCCATCAACCGCTCCAGCCTGACCGACATCACCTTGTTCAAGAACGGCAGCGGCAACTATTAGGAGGAGGCGCCGCCATGCGCATCACTTTATTGACCGTGCTGCTGGCCTGCGGGGCGGTGGCGCACGCATCGGACCCAACAACAGATTGGGCCGCCGTCGACGACAGCGCGCTGGAGCAGGCGCGCGGCGGCTTCGACCTGGGCAACGGCATGCTGGTCTCGCTAGGTGTCGAACGTTTGGTTTCGATCAATGGGACTGTTGTAGTAAATAGTCGGTTCTCCATCCCCGATGTGACACAGTTGAGCGCTGCGGAGGCCCGGCTGGCCAGCGATGCGCTGGCCGCGGCGGTGGTCCAGGTCGGCGCCGGCAACCGGATCGATCCGGACCTGTCCGCGCACACCATGGGGGCGCTGCTGATCCAGAACAGCGCGAACGATCAGGCGATACGCAGCCAGACCACGATCAGCACCACGGTCGGCAATCTGGCCATGCTCAAGGCGGCCAACTTTGAAAGCACGCTGCGCGCGGCCTTGAACAGTGCGATAGGCAAGTAGGGGGGTAACGATGCGAGCAAGGGCGATGGGCTTGGCGGTGGGGATGGCGATGTGGGGCGGCGCGGCGCTGGCGCAGCAGGGGCAGGCGGTGGGCACGCCGCCGCCGCGGGACGGCAGGCCGCCGGCGGTGGCGCCGCTGTTCGAACAGCCGGGCGTGCTGACGCCGCGCGGCAAGTTCGTGCTGGAGCCGTCGCTGCAGTTCGGCTACTCGTCGAGCAACCGGGTGGTGCTGGTCGGCTACACCATCATCCCGGCGTTGCTGATCGGCCTGGTCGACGTGCGCGAGGTCAAGCGCAACACCACGACGGCCGCCGTCACCGCCCGCTACGGCCTGAGCAACCGCGCCGAGCTGGAACTGCGGGTGCCGTATGTGTACCGCTCCGACGCCACCGTCAGCCGCGAGATTTTCACCGGCACCGGCGTCGACCGCGTGTTCGACACCAGCGGCCGCGGCGTCGGCGACGCCGAGGTGGCGCTGCGCTACCAGCTCAACGACGGCGGCGCCGACAAGCCGTATTACGTGGCCGGGCTGCGCTTCAAGTCGCGCACCGGCACCGACCCGTTCGAGGTGCCGACCGACTGCAGCCAGCGCTGCGTCGGCCCCAACGCCACCGGCACCGGGCTGCCGCTGGAATTGCCGACCGGCTCGGGCTTTTACGCGCTGCAGCCCAACCTGACGTGGCTCTATTCCAGCGATCCGGCCATCCTGTTCGGCAGCGTCAGCTATCTGTACAACTTCAAGCGCAGCGACGTCAGCCGGCAGGTGCTGGGCGGCCAATGGGAGCCGCTGGGCAAGATCGCGCCGGGCGGCGTGATCGGCTTCAACTTCGGCGTCGGCCTGGCGCTCAACGACAAGGCGCTGATCAGTTTTGGCTACGACCACAGCTCGATCGCGCGCACCAGGCAGAACGGCGCGCCGGTGCCCGGTTCGGTGCGCACCCAGCTGGGCACCTTGCTGATGGGGTTTTCCTACCGGATCAACGACAAGCGCACCGTCAACGTCTCGGTCGGCGCCGGCCTGACGCGCGACACGCCGGACGTGCAGCTGTCGGTGCGCCTGCCGATGACCTTTTAAATAGATGGGCCGTTAATGTGCTATTGTGGGGGCACGTTACAGGTCGCATCTCCAAACTTCGCGTAGTCCTCCGCCTAGCTGTCGCAAGCGCTTCACGCCCTCGTCCGCGCCTCCGGCGCGCGCCGTGCGTGCCTATTCTATGTGACACTGGGAGTCTATCTTGACCGTCATCGACCGCTCGCTGTACGATGGGCAATTGCTATTGAAGGCCGGGGCGCTGCAGGACGCCATCTTCAACAGCGCCAATTTCTCCAGCATCGCCACCGACGCCCAGGGCGTGATCCAGATCTTCAACGTCGGCGCCGAGCGCATGCTGGGCTACAAGGCCGCCGACGTGATGGACAAGATCACCCCGGCCGACATCTCCGACCCGCGCGAGCTGATCGCCCGCGCCGCCGCGCTCAGCCTGGAGCTCGACACGCCGATCACGCCGGGCTTCGAGGCGCTGGTGTTCAAGGCCTCGCGCGGCATCGAGGATATCTACGAGCTGACCTACATCCGCCAGGACGGCAGCCGCTTCCCGGCCATCGTCTCGGTCACGGCGCTGCGCGACGACCGCGAAACCATCATCGGCTACCTGCTGATCGGCACCGACAACACCGCCCGCAAGGGCGCCGAGCAAGCCTTGCAAAAGGCCGGCGCGCTGCAGAACGCCATCTTCAACAGCGCCAACTTCTCCAGCATCGCCACCGACGCCGAGGGCGTGATCCAGATCTTCAACGTCGGCGCCGAGCGCATGCTGGGCTACAAGGCCGCCGATGTGATGAACAAGATCACCCCGGCCGACATCTCCGACCCGCTGGAGGTGATCGCGCGCGCGCAGACGCTCAGCGTCGAGCTGGGCACGCCGATCACGCCCGGCTTCGAGGCGCTGGTGTTCAAGGCCTCGCGCGGCATCGAGGATATCTACGAGCTGACCTACATCCGCCAGGACGGCAGCCGCTTCCCGGCCATCGTCTCGGTGACGGCGCTGCGCGACGACCAGGACAACATCATCGGCTACCTGCTGATCGGCACCGACAACACGGCGCGCAAGCAGGTCGAGGCCGAACAGGCCGTGCTCGACCAGCGCCTGCGCGACCAGCAGTTCTACACCCGCTCGCTGATCGAATCGAACATCGACGCGCTGATGGCGACCGATCCGCGCGGCATCATCACCGACGTCAACCAGCAGATGGAATCGCTGACCGGCTGCACCCGCGACGAGCTGATCGGCGCGCCGTTCAAGAACTATTTCACCGACCCGGAGCGCGCCGAAGCGGGCATCGCCCGCGTGCTGCGCGAGGGCAAGCTGACCAACTACGAGCTCAACGCGCTCTCGCGCGACGGCGTCGAGACGGTGGTGTCGTTCAACGCCTCGACCTTCCACGACCGCGACCGCAAGCTGCAGGGCGTGTTCGCGGCCGCGCGCGACGTCACCGAACGCAAGCAGTTCGAGCACCGGCTGCAGGAAAACAACGTCGAGCTGGAAAGCGCCAAGGCCACGGCGGAAAAGGCCAACCTGGCCAAGTCGGAATTCCTGTCGAGCATGAGCCACGAGCTGCGCACGCCGCTCAACGCCGTGCTCGGCTTCGCCCAGCTGATGGCGTCGGACGAGCCGCCGCCGTCGCACCAGCAAAAGAGCTCGATCGACCAGATCCTGCAGGCCGGCTGGTACCTGCTGCGCCTGATTAACGAAATCCTCGACCTGGCGATGATCGAATCGGGCAAGGTCAGCCTGTCGCGCGAGGCGATGTCCTTGACCGAGGTGCTGCTCGACTGCAAGGCGATGATGGCGCCGCAGGCCGAGCAGCGCGAGATCGCGGTCAATTTCCCCAGCTTCGAGAGCCTGTTCTTCGTCCACGCCGACCGCACCCGGGTCAAGCAGGTGATCGTCAACCTGGTGTCGAACGCGATCAAGTACAACCGCACCGGCGGCGCGGTGACGGTGCACTGCACGGCGCTCGCCGACGGCCGGGTGCGCGTCAGCGTCATCGATACCGGGGCCGGCCTGGCGGCGGAGCAGCTGGAGAACCTGTTCCAGCCGTTCAACCGCCTCGGCCAGGAAGCCAGCAAGGAGGAGGGCACCGGCATCGGCCTGGTGGTGACCAAGCGGCTGGTGGAACTGATGGGCGGCGCCATGGGCGTCGAAAGCCAGGTCGGCGTCGGCAGCAAATTCTGGTTCGAGCTGGCGGCGTCCGCGGCGCCGGGTTTGCCGGCGGCGGCCGAGGCGTCGGCCACCGCCGCGCCGGCCAGCGCCGACCGCGACCGCCAGCACACGCTGCTGTACGTCGAGGACAATCCCGCCAACCTGGCGCTGGTGGAACAACTGGTCGCGCGGCGCGACGATCTGCACCTGCTGACGGCGGTCACGGCGCAACTGGGCATCGTGCTGGCCAAGCAAAACCAGCCGGACGTGATCCTGATGGACATCAACCTGCCGGGCATGAGCGGTTATGGCGCGCTGCAGGTGCTGCGCGCCGACCCGGCCACCGAACATATTCCGGTGATCGCGCTGTCGGCCAACGCGATGCCGCGCGACATAGAGAAAGGCGTCGAAGCGGGCTTCTTCAACTATCTCACCAAGCCGATCATGGTGCGCGAGTTCATGGACGCGCTGGACATGGCGCTGCACCACGCGGCGGCCTTGCGCGGCGCGACCGTGCCCTGAGCCCATGGGCGCAACCAATTTGCCGCATTTGAGGTATTGTAGCGTTCCAGACGAATCGCAAAAATAAGGGGCGCCATGATCACGACCACACCGACCCGGCCAGCCGCCGTCATCGCGGCGCTGCTGGCCGCCTTCGCCTTCGCGCCGGCCCACGCCGCCGCGCCGATGGCCAAGTTCCAGGCGCCGGGTTTTTATCGCACCACGCTGGGCGAGTTTGAAATCACGGTGCTCAACGACGGCACGCTGGATTTGCCGGTCAATAAGCTGCTCAAGCAGCCGGCCGAGAAGACCGACGCCGCGCTGGCCAAATCGTTCGAGAAAAGCCCGCTGCAAACCTCGGTCAACGGCTTCCTGATCAATACCGGCAGCAAGCTGATCCTGATCGACACCGGCGCGGCCAGCCTGTTCGGCCCGACACTGGGCCAGTTGCTGGGCAATCTGAAGGCGTCCGGCTACAAGCCGGAGCAGGTCGACGAGATTTACATCAGCCACATGCACGGCGACCACGTCGGCGGCCTGGCCAGCAACGAGCAGCGCGTGTTCCCGAACGCCATCGTCCGCGCCGGCAAGCTCGACGCGGATTACTATCTGAACCCGGCCAATATGGACAAGGCGCCGGCCGAGGCCAAGGATAATTTCCAGGGGCCGATGGTGTCGATCAATCCGTATGTGAAGGCGGGCAAGTTCCAGCCTATCGTCGCCAACAGCGAACTGTCGCCGGGCATCAAGTCTTACTTCAACGGCGGGCATACGCCGGGGCACATCACGTATGTGGTGGAAAGCAAGGGACAGAAGCTGGTGTTGCTGGGCGATTTGCTGCACGTGCAGGCGGTGCAGTTCGACGATCCGGGTGTGGGGATCCAGTTCGACAGCGACAGCAAGACCGCCATCGCCGAGCGCAAGGAAGCGTTCGCGGCGGCGGCCAAGGGCGGCTACCTGATCGGCGCGCCACACCTGGCTTTCCCGGCGCTGGGCCACGTGCGCGGCAACGGCAAGGGCGGCTACCAGTTCGTGCCGGTCAACTATACGCAGCCGCGCTAAACCCGCACGGCCATGCAGGGTCGGACCCCGTACGGGGTCCGACCCTTAAGTGGTGACGCAGGCGTATCACTACAGCCTGCGGGGTGGATTATGCCAGGGCCGGGTAGTCGGTGTAACCCTCTTCAGCCGGCGCGTAGAAGGTTTCGGCCTTCCACGCGTTCAGCGGCGCGTCTTGCTTCAGACGGCGCACCAGATCCGGATTCGAGATGTAAGCCTTGCCGAACGCGACCGCATCGGCGGTGCCATCGTCGAGCAATTGCTGCGCGGCCTGCTTGTCCAGGATCTTTTCATTGGCGATGTACACGCCGCCGAATTCCTTCTTCAACAGCGGGCCCAGGCTGTCCTCGCCGACCGCTTCGCGCGCGCAGATGAACGCGATCTTGCGCTTGCCCAGCTCGCGCGCCACGTAGCCGAAGGTCGCGGCCGGGTTGGAGTCGCCCATGTCGTGCGAATCGCGGCGCGGCGCCAGGTGCATGCCGACGCGGCCGGCGCCCCAGACCTCGATGCAGGCATCGGTCACTTCCAGCATCAGGCGGGCGCGGTTTTCGATCGGGCCGCCGTAGTTGTCGGTGCGCTGGTTGGTCTTGTCTTGCAGGAACTGGTCCAGCAGGTAGCCGTTGGCGCCGTGGATTTCCACGCCGTCGAAGCCGGCCTGCTTGGCGTTTTCCGCGCCTTTCTTGTAGGCGGCGACGATGCCGGCCAGCTCTTCGGTGTCGAGCGCGCGCGGCACCGGGTAGGCGCGCTGCGGCCGCAGCAGGCTGACGTGGCCGTCGGCGGCGATCGCGCTCGGCGCGACCGGCGCGTCGCCGTTGAGGAAGCTCGGATCGGAGATGCGGCCCACGTGCCACAGCTGGGCGAAGATCACGCCGCCGGCCTTATGCACGGCCTCGGTGACTTGCTTCCAGCCTTCGACCTGCTCGTCGGACCACAGGCCCGGGGTGTCGGCGTAGCCCACGCCCTGCGGCGTCACGGCGGTCGCTTCGCTCAGGATCAGGCCGGCGCTGGCGCGCTGTTCGTAGTACTTGGCCATCAGCGCGTTCGGCACGCGGGCGCCGCCGACGGCGCGGGCGCGGGTCAGCGGCGCCATGACGATGCGGTTTTTCAGGGTGATGTCGCCAATGGTGATCGGGTCGAAAAGGTTTGCCATGTTGAGTTCCCTATAGTTGCATTTGATCGATGAAGGCCTGAATGGCGGCTTCATCGCGTTTGAAATAGTTCCACTGGCCGACACGGTGCGACGTGATCAGGCCGGCCTTGAGCAGGGTGGACAAGTGCGCCGACACGGTCGACTGCGACAGCGCCGCCTTCTGGTCGATCTGTCCGGCGCACACGCCAAAGCTGTGCGGATGCACCTGCTCCGGGAAGAAGTGTTCCGGATCCTTCAGCCACGCCAGGATCTGGCGCCGTACCGGGTTGGCCAGTGCTTTGTGTATCGCGTCGATGTCCATCTGCATGTAACGATATATAGATCGTGTTTTTCCGATTTCAATATCGCCATATTACGATATAAAAGAAAAACGTGCTGGCGGCCCGAAAATCCTTTATGTTATGGGAACATTGTACGAAGGCTAACGGGGTGCGTATGTCGAGTCATTACCTGGATGTGGCGATCGGGCTGTCCTACACTTTCCTGGCGGTGAGCCTGCTGTGCAGCGCCACGCGCGAAGCGATCGCGTCGCTGTTCCAGACCCGCGCCAAGGTGCTGCTGGACGGCGTGCTGACCATGCTGCACGAATCGGCGGGCCGGAAGCGGGTGCGCGGCATCGTGCCGTCGCTGCAGCGCCTGCTGCGGCTGGAGCGCGGCTTCCGGCTCGACGACCTGGGCGCGGATTCGCTGACCCGCGAGGTGATGAGCCATCCGCTGATCATCGGCATGGCGCAGAAGGGGCGCATGCCGTCGTACATCCCGTCGGCGATCTTCGCGCGCGCCTTTGTCGCGACGCTGGCGGCCAAGTACGGCAAGGCGCAGACGGCGGCGCTATTGTTGGCCAAGGTCGGCAACGACGGCTTGAGCCGCACGCTGCTGGCAATCATGGGGCAGGGCCCGGACAACGTCGCGGCGCTGGAGGCCGCCGTGTGCATCTGGTATGACACGGTGATGGAGCGTACCAGCGGCTGGTACAAGCGGCGTTCGCAGCTGGTGCTGTTCTGCGTCGGCTTGTTTTACGCGTGCGCAATGAACATCGATGCGCTGCAGTTGTCGCAGCGTTTGTGGGACGACTCGGCCGTCACCGCCGTGCTGGTGCAGAAAGCGGCCGATGCCAAGCCGGCCATCGCGCTCGGCCCGACAGCGACCGCGCAAACCGCGCAGGCGAGCAAGGACCTGAAGGAAGTCAGGACGCTGCCGATAGGCTGGCCGTCTTCGCGCTTCGACAGCGCCGGCGGCAAGGGCTACGCTGGCGCGCTGGTGTTCGCGCTGATCGGCTGGATCCTCACAGCGTTCGCGTCGTCGCTGGGAGCGCCGTTCTGGTTCGACGGCATCGGCTGGCTGCTGGCCTTGCGCGGCAGCGGCGTCAAGCCGCCGGATGTGATCCCCGCCACCGCGCCGCTGGTGCTGCCTGGCTCGGCTCCGCCTACTTGACGCGTTGTGCGCAGCGGGACGACTGGATCGCCCGCTCGGTGATGTCGACGATAGCCTTGACGGCTTCCGGCGTGCAGGCAGGCTGCGTCGTTTGATGCGGCACCGGCTTGACCGTCATCTGCCGATAGCCCAGCACGCACAGCACGATGGCCGCGCCGGCCAGGGCCAGCTTAGCCCGCATAATGCAGCGCCAGCGCGATCACGGCCGGCAGCGTCTGGATCAGCATGATGGAGCGCTTGACGGTGACGCCGCCCCACACGCCGGCCACGGCCACGCAGCACAGGCCGAACACGGTGAAGGCCGACGCGATCGCCGCGTCCGGATGCGCGAAGCCGACCACCAGCGCGGCGACCAGGAAGCCGTTGTAGCAGCCCTGGTTCGACATCGCCGGCTGGACGATATCGGCCTTCTCCTTGCTGAGCCCGAACACGCGGCGGCCGCGCGTCCGGAACAGCAAGGTCTCCAGCAAAACGATATACACGTGTATCAGTACCACCAAGCCGGTGACGATCTGGGCTGCTAAAAGCATGGACGCTCCTCCGTTTATAAGAATAGTTGAAGGAACATTATAATGTTCGCTCATCTATTGGAGTAGCAATGACCTGGATTATCCTCATCCTGGCCGGTCTGCTGGAAGTGACCTGGGCGGTCGGACTGAAATACACGGAGGGCTTCACCCGGCTGACGCCGACGGTGTTGACGCTGGCCGCGATGGCCGGCAGCGTCGGCCTCTTGGGCCTGGCGCTGCGCACGCTGCCGCTGGGCACGGCCTATGCGATCTGGACCGGCATCGGCACCGTCGGCACGGTGATCTTTGGAATCATCGTGCTCGACGAGCCGGCCAGTGCGGTGCGGCTGGGCTGCATCGCCATGATCGTGGCCGGCATACTCGGCCTGAAAATGACGACGCTGTAATTACGCCGCCAGTTCCGGCCAAAATGATTTAAACGGTTTTGCCTGGGTAAGAGGCGATGATTTTCATGAATTCGAGCGTGCGCGGCTTGGCCAGCAGGTCGGGCAGCACGGCTTCATAGGCAAGGCGGTAGGACTTGTTCAGGTGGTGCTCCAGGAATTCTTCCTTGGAGCAGGCCCAGGTTTCATACAGAATCACGGTGTGTGGATCGTTCAGATCCTCGTGTACCCAGGTGTTGATGAAATCGGGCTCTTTCGACATCGCGTCAACGACGCCGAACAGCAATTCGCGCATGCGGGCGCTGGTTTCCGGCTTGGCGCTCAGGGTGACGACAAACGATACGGTATTGGACATGATGGGCTCTCGTAAGGTGGGAAGGCAATGAAGCCAGTGTAGGGAAGAGAGCCCGGTGCAACAACGGCCTGCGTGTGAACAGGCCGTGCAGGAAAACTGAACGTTAGAAGGCGGGATTGGCGCGAGTGAGGTAATACCACTCGCTGTTGGCGCCGGCGGCGGCGTCCGGGAACAGGATGCGGCCGTCGAACTCGGCCAGCACCGGCGTGCCGTCGGCGCGGGTGCCGATCTGCTGGCCTTGCGTCACCGGATCAAAGCTGGACCACTGGCGGCTGAAGCTGTCGTCGGCGTGCTGCTTGTCGTAGACGGCGACCATGCTCAGCGCTTCCATTTTATCGGCCGCGATCGGCTCGGGTGAGGGCGCGTCGATCAGGCCGTGGAAGGCCAGCGTGTTCAGGATGGCGCGGTAGGCCACTTCGGGCGCTTGCGGATCGGCGTGCTGGCCGCATTCGAGGGTCAGCGCGTAGCCGCCGGTGCTGCGCATGTATTCGGTGGTGCCCATGCCGTAGCGGAGCACGGTCTGCAGCTCGCTGCTGTTGGGCATGCGGCGCTGGACGCCGTCGCCGTAGGTGCGCAGCCAGCCGTCGACGAAGCGGCGCACGCCGAGGCGGCGTGCCATCGCGCGTTCCTGTCGCTCGTGCTTGAACGGTTCCAACGGACCGTCATTGTCGCGCGGGCCGACCATGACGAAGGGTTCGCTGTTAGCGTTGAACGAGTGCAGGTCAAGCAGCACGTCATGCTGGGCGAGAAGAGGGCACAGCCAATTGGCGATGCGGTCTTCAAAATCCTGCGGATTGGTATTCGGGAACAGGTTGCGGTTCAGGTTGCGTTCGCCGGAACGCTCGCCCTTGGCGTAGGCCAGCGGGTTGGTGACCGGTACGAAGGTGACGCTGCCATTGCGGATCAACAGCGCGCCGCTGTCGAGCTCTTGCATCACACGCTCGATCCCCTTGGTGCCGCAAGTCTCATTGCCATGAACAGCACCGGTAACGATGAGCTTGGTGCCAGGATGCTGGCCGCTGTATTGGTGGGACTTGAATTGAATTTGATTGGTGGAAGTCATGCGTATTTATACCAGCTAAGCGCTGCCAGCGCCATGATGCGGATGTTGGCAGCGTTAGCTGAGATGATTAGGTCTGCGGGCTGTTAATGATTTGCGGGTCGTGCGAGAACTTGCCGTCTTGGACGCTCTTGTTCAGGAACTGAAGAGTAATATTCAGGCCCATGGTGTTGGTATTGGCATCGCTGAACATCAGCGATTTGCCGCTAAGGCTGACGCTTGCCTTAGTCAGCTGATTATTCTCCAGCGGCAAAACATCAGCGCCGGTAAAGACGATATCATCATCGCCCGAATCAAAGATCTGGTAGTTGATGATCGTGTCTTTTTCCGTGATCACTGGCGTAGCAGGTGTCGTTACGACATCGAATTTCCTGATTGGATCGGTGCTTGGCTTGACGAAAACCAGAACGTTGACGAAAGAGGTAGGTGATGGGTAATCGCTCATGAAGTCGCTTTCTTTGGTGGGTGGGTGGAAAGATAATGCAGATAGGCAGCGTCTCGATATGGCATCGCGTCGAGTTGTTTTTTTGCCTGGCTTACTTGCTCGCTTTGATTAAGACATGCGTGAGCTTTCACCCATGGCGCCAGCAGTTTAAAGTCCGCACTGCCGTTGACCAGCGGCCGTAGGACAGTGCGCACGCTTTCACAATGAGCAATCGCATTCGAATCTTGCTGCATTGCCCCTAGATCCGCACTTAATAGTCGGGCATCGATCATGGCTTCACGGATCGTTATGTCAGTTGGGGCTGCGGCGGCAAGCTGCGTCAATTTTTCCATGGCAGGTTGCAGAAATTCAGCGGCAGCTGCGGGCTTGTTTTGTTGCATCAGTATTGCCGCCTTCCTCTGCTGAACAACTGCGACGGTCACCTGCCGATTCAATGTTTTAGGTTCCTGCCGGCTAAGTTCAGCGAAAATTTGCTGGAGTTTTTCCAGATGATTGAGTGACTGAGCTAATTGCTGTCCTTTATCCGTCTCCACCACGCGCAGTTCCGCGATGTACATCTTGCGTTGCCAGGTACGGTTGCTTGGATCTTTCTCCACTGTTTTCTGCAGCAGCATAAATGCTTGTTGTGCATCATGAGAGCTGCCGGCTAAGTCGCCGCGCGCTTGCTTGAGCTCTGATTGACGCGACCAGACGCTGGATAAGTAAGTCACCCACAGCGCGTCGTCAGGGTAAGTGGCATGCAGGGATTGCAATAACACTAGTGCTCGATCACAAAGGGACTCTGCTTGTGTGAGCTGCCCCAATTGCGCTTGAGTGCTAGCTTGCCATGAAAGGCTGTCCGCCAAATCAGCCGCAAGCTGCTTGTCTTTTGGGGTTTTCTCGTAGGCGCGGGTTTTAAGCGCGACGGACAGGGCAAATTCGCTGGCTGCCCGTTTGACGTCGCTACGCTGGAATGCTAAGGTTCCAAGGCTGTTATGCGCATAAGACTGCTCAATCCAACCGCTTACATCATCGGGCGAAACTGCGGCTTGGCGATTTGCATAGGCCAAGTATTCGTCAAAATATTGCTGTGACTTGATCCACTCCCGCTGGTCGAAATAAATCTGTCCCAGCCAAAAAGCATTTTCGCCTGCGCTTTTCAACAAAGCGATGTCGGCCGGTCTGCCTTTTAGTTGTTGCCGCAGAATATCGCGTCCCGCCATCAGTGCGGTGCTGGCGCCTGCTGGGTCTGAACGTGCGATTCGGACTTCGGAGATCAGTTGTAGTGATTTTGCGCGTTGGGCGAGGGCGGTGTCGCTGTCGGTCGCGCGCGTGGGATCTGATAGGTACTTGAGGGCCCGGTTGCTGACACTGTCGAGTAAGTCCAGCTTGCCCAGCGGGCGCAGTTTTTCGGCGAATTCGCCAAGCATATAGCCCATCAAGCCTTCTGCCTCGGTGCGGTGGGCTTCGGCTTGCGTCTGCGCCGAGCGCGCAGTCAGGCCCAGCGCGCCAGCCAGCAGCGCAAGCCCAGCCATGACGACCATGATCGCCAGCCGCAGGCGCTCGCCGCGACGTTCGCTTTGCAGCGAGGACGTAATGAAACTTTGCTCCTGCGGCGAGAAGCTGAAGCTGCTGGTCTTCAGCAGTTGGCGCGCCTGGTTGGTCTGGGTTCCGGACGGCAGCAGCATGTCGCGCTTGCGGCCGCTTTCTTGCCAGCGCTTGGCTTGCGCGCTGATGCGGCTGCGCACTTGCAGCGCCTGGCGGTGTTCGTCAATCCACGCTACCACGCGCGGCCAGCGGCGCAGCAGCGCTTCGTGGGCGATGCCGAAGGCCGGCGCGCCGCCCTGCAAATCGCTGACGAACAGATGCGCGTCCACCAGCGCCTGCACCAGCTTGTTCTCGGCATCGTTGCGCAGCGCGGTCCAAGGCACGCGGCGCGAACTGACCGTCGATTCATCCTCCGCCACTAGCACCAGCTGCGACAGCACATGCGGCAGGGCGGCGATCTGCGCCGGGCCCAGGGCCGAAATCACCTGCTCGGCGCGCGCGCCAATGGCGCCCTCCAGACCGCCCATCTCGTGGAAGGCCGCGTGGCTCAGTTCGCCGTCGGCGCTGCGTAGGCGGTACAGCTCCTGCAGACAGTATTGCAGCAGCGGCAGCGTGTCCGGGCCGGACTTGGCCGCGTTGATCAGTAGTTCGTCCAGGCTTTCGCCGCGCTCGTCGACGGTGTAGCGCAGCTGCGCCACCTGGGCCGGGTGGCGGATGATCTGGGCGATGTCGGCGCTGCCGGGCGGCGTCAGGTCGAAGTGGCCGCCGCGCAGCTTCATGCTCATCAGCGCCGGGTAGGCGGTCAGGTGCGGATAGAAGTCGTTGCGGCAGCCGAGGATCAGCAGCAAACAGCCGGAGCGCGCCAGCTGGTCGAGCACGTTGATGAAGGCGGCGCGCTCCTGCTCGCCGATATGCGGCAGCCGGAACACGGCTTCGAAACGGTCGATGAAGACCAGCACTTGGATGGTCGACAGCTGCTTTTGCAATTGTTCGATCACGCCCGGCAGGTCGTGAGCCAGCCGCTGCGCCAGCGCCACGGCGCTGGTGTTTTCAAACAGCAGGCGGTCGCCGATTTCGGCGTCGAGCAGCACGCTGGCCAGGGTTTCCAGCAGCCCGGCCTGGCCCATGTCGGCGCAGTCGAGCTGGACGTGGGCGGCGATCGCCAGGCCGGCGTCGGCCGGCGCGGCGCCCGCTTTCAGCGCGGGAATCAGGCCGGCCTGCACCAGCGAGGTCTTGCCGGCGCCGGACGGCCCCAGCACCAGGACCATTGCGCAAGCGGCCTGGACTTGGGAGACCACCACCTGCACCAACTGGTCGACGCTGATCTTGCGGCCGAAGAAGATGGCGGCGTGTTGTTCCTCGAACGCTTCGAGGCCGCGGAACGGGGAGGCGTGCAGCCAGCTGCCGTTGCTGACGTCGTCGTCGTAGCTGAGCTCGGCCAGCAGGCGGTAGCCGCGCTTGCGGATGGTTTCGATATAGCGCGGTTCGACCGCCGAATCGTCCAGCGCGCGGCGCAGCTGGGTGATGATTTTATGGATCGCGTTGTCGCTCGGCGAGACGTCGCCCCAGCACGCTTCCAGCAAGCTTTCGGCCGAGACGACGACGTGCGGATTGCGGCAAAGATGCAATAAAACATCCATTGCGCGCGGTTCCAGCTGTCGGCTCAGGCCCTCGCAACTCACGGTGTTCGTTGCCGGATCGACCCGCCACTGCCCAAAACGAAAGCTTTTATGGTTCACACTAATCTTCTTTGCCCGATGATGAATGCTTTGTAATCAACGACTTAGCTATCGGAAGGTTTTCCGAAGGCCAATTTTGCACCAACTGGTTACAGTTGTTCCACTACTGCATCTTTGGGAAATCTTAACATTATGTCGAGGGAAATAAATAAACAATCTTGCGATTTTAAAATCCGGCCGATCCCACCACATTGGCGGCCCGGACAGTCACCGTTCACCCATTACCCCTCTGGAGCCCCTATGACTGTTTTGACCGGCGTCAAAGCTCCGTTCGAACTGACGCAGCATGCAATATCAATAAAACAACAGGGTATCGACTTCGCCATCCGCTCGTACAGCCACCAAGCCGGCAAGAATCTGTCGCTGGCCGAGGCGCGGGCGCTGACCGACGCCGGCATCCAGATCGGCGCGGTGTGGGAGACGGCCGGCCCGCACCTGAATTACTTCAGCCGCGCCCAGGGGCTGGCCGACGGCGGCGCCGCCTACCTGATGGCGCAGTCGGTCATCACCCAGCCGTCCGGCTCGGCGATTTACTTCGCGGTCGACTTCAACCCCGGCAGCGACGAGATCGAGGGCCCGATCACGCGCTACTTCGAGGGCGTGAACCAGGCGTTCAACGCGGCCTGGCCGGGAGAACAGCAATATCAGGTCGGCGTCTACGGTTCGGGCGCCTGCTGCCAGGCGATGATCGGGGCCGGGCTGGCGGCGTTTGGCTGGTTGTCGGAGCCGCGCGAGTTCCTCGGCTCGCGGGAATACGCCGGCTACAACCTCAAGCAGCTGGCGTCGACCACCCTGCAGGTCGACGACGGCAGGAAGATCAGCGTCGACCTGGCGCGCAACAACGACGGTCGCCCTGCGGGCCTGTTCAGGGTGCTGTAGTGGTGAAAATTCATTTTACGGAGACCCATTCGCTGAAGACGGTTAAACCGGCGAAGACGATTTTTTTAAATAACACGGGGCGGGACGTGACCTTGAAGTTTGTCACCGCGCCGGACCTGGTGCTGGGGGCCTACACCATCAGCGCCGGGATCAGCGCGGCGATCGATTGCATCCGGCTGGGCGTGATCGATTATTACTCCTGTCACAGCCAGAACTATGCGATCGGGCCGGGAAGCACGGTGGTGCTGTCGTTTGCCAATCATGTCCTGACGATGGCGGTGTCACCCTGATAAAATGCGGCCGATGAATCCATCGACCACCCGCCGCAACGCCGGCCTCGACACCCTGCGCGCGCTGGCGATCGTGCTGGTGTTCATGAACCACTACATGATCTTCGTCAGCGGGGCGCCGACGTTCGGCTGGATGAGCGAGATCGGCTGGGCCGGCGTCGATCTGTTCTTCGCGCTGAGCGGGTATTTGATCGGCAACCAGATCCTGGGCGCGATCCGGCGCCAGCAGAGCGGGCCGGAGCGCTTTTCGCTGCCGCGCTTCTACGCGCGGCGGCTGTTGCGGACCTTGCCGAATTTCTATGTGGTGCTGGCGCTGTACGCCTTGTGGCCGTACTGGCGCGGCGCCAGCGTGCTGCCGCCGCTGTGGAAATTCATCACCTTCACGCAGAATATCCATCTGATGCCGGGGACGGCGTTTTCGCACGCCTGGTCGCTGTGCGTCGAGGAGCAGTTCTACCTGCTGCTGCCGGCGGTGGCATTGCTGATCGCCGCGTGCCGCAGGTCGCTGGCCTGGGCCTGGGTGGCGGTGCTCGGCACGCTGGCGGCCGGCATGGCGATCCGCTTCTATATCTGGACCGCCTATGTCGGGCCAGAGGAGCAGGGCGGCTATCACTATTACACGCTGATCTATTATTCGTCGCTGTGCCGCTTTGACGAGCTGGTGTGTGGCGTGGCGCTGGCGCTGTTGAAGAATTATCACGCGGCCGCCTGGGCGCGCATCACCTCGTTCGGCAACTGGGCCTTGGCGGCCGGCGCGGCGCTGCTGGCGCTGACGTGGTGGTTGCTGCTGGAGGACCACTACGGCCTGGCCATGACGGTGATCGGCTATCCGCTGCTGGGTTTGAGTTTCAGCCTGCTGCTGATCGCGGCGCTGAGCGGCGGCTCGCTGCTGCAGCGGGTGCCCGTGCCGGGGGCGGCCAGCATCGCGCTGTGGTCGTATGCGATCTACCTGACGCACAAGCAATTGTGCGTGTTGCTGCGCGCGCCGCTGCAAGCCCAGGGCTGGGGGGCGGACACCTGGCAGGCGATCGTCATCATGAGCGCGGCCAGCATCGTCGCCGGCTGGCTGCTGTATGTATTAGTGGAGACGCCATTCATGAAGTTGCGCGACCGCTATGTGCCGAGCAACTTCGCCAAGCCGGCGACGCCGGTGGCGGTCGCCGCCTAATTCAGGTCGATCACGTCGAACGGCGATTGCATGCCGGCCAGGAAGGCCATCACATTGCGCGCCCGCTCGCCGATGTCGTCGTGCCGGGTGCTGGCGATGGCCGCGCGCAGGCCGGGCACGACTTCGGTGATGTGTGGGCTGTCATAGGCGGCGACCAGCAGCGCGGCCAGTTCGGTGGCGCGGCCGCGGTTGTTGCGCATGCGTTCTTCCAGCATCGCCAACAGCGTGCGCTGCATGCGCGGCGTCGGGTTGGTGATGTAGCCGAACACCAGCGGCGTGTTGTGGATGGCTTCGCAAATCCGGCTCTCGATCTGGTCAGGCTTCACATCGGAAGCGATATCGAAATACGCGCCTTCCCAGCGCGTCCGTTCGTATGGATGGCCGGGAGGGAAAGAGTCGGCTGTCTCAAAGCCGAGCACGTGGCTGAGGTAGCGCAGCCATTTAAGTATAGTGGGCATCATGTCCACATTTTACAGAACTCCGGGGTCAGTTCCAAAAACTGGACACGGGCTCTACCGTAGCAGCCGCTACGGTAGAGCCCGTGTCCAGTTTTTGGAACTGACCCCGGAGTTGTTAGGACACGGCCTCTTCGCCGAGTTTGCCGGCGCGGAAGTCCTCGACGGCGGCGAAGATCTCCGCCTGCGTGTTCATCACGAACGGGCCGTATTGCGCGATCGGCTCGTTCAGCGGCTGGCCGGCGATCAGGATCAGGCGGCTGGCCTCGGTCGCACGGATGGTCACGCCGTCCGCGCCCGCCGTGTTGGCCAGGATCGCCATGCGGCCGGTGCCAACCGCCTTGTCGCCGACTTCAACCGCGCCGCGATAGGTGAAGATGAAGGCGTTGTGGCCCTCCGGCAGCGACTGGCTGAACGTGGCGCCGGCCGGGATGTCGATGTCGATGTAGATCGGCTCCGTCACCTCGCGCTGCACCGCGCCAGCCACGCCGTGGCTGCTGCCGGCGATGACCTTGACCTTGACGCCGTCGGCCGTGGTGAACACCGGCACGTCGGCGCCGTTGAAGTCGCGATACCACGGCGCGCGCATCTTGTCCTTGGCCGGCAGGTTCAGCCACAGCTGGAAGCCTTCCATCACGCCGTCTTCCTGCTCCGGCATTTCGGAGTGGATCACGCCGCGCCCGGCCGTCATCCATTGCACGCCGCCGTTGGTCAGCAGGCCTTCATTGCCGGCGCTGTCCTTGTGACGCATGCGGCCTTCCAGCATGTAGGTCACCGTTTCAAAGCCGCGATGCGGGTGGCTGGGGAAGCCGGCGATGTAGTCGTTGGCCTGGTCGCTGCCGAAATTGTCCAGCATCAAAAACGGGTCCAGGCGGCGCTGCAAGGTCTGGGTCAATACCCGATTGATCTTGACGCCCGCGCCGTCCATCACGGCCTGGCCCTGGATGATGCGTTCTACGCTGCGTGGGGTGTTGACTTGATCAATCATGGTATTGCTCCTTTATATTGCTGCTGTTTATACCAGTACGGCGTTGATTTCAGCGTCGGCCTGGGCTTGTGCCTTGGCGACGGCTTCCGGACCCATGCCCAAGCCTTCGGCGAAGATGTACTGCACGTCGGTCATGCCCAGGAAGCTCAGGAACATCTTGACGTGTGCCAGCTGGGTGTCGGTCGGGCCGTCACGGTGCAGGCCGCCACGCGACAGGGCAACGTAGACTTTCTTGCCGGTCAGCAGGCCGACCGGGCCGGTTGGGCCGTACTTGAAGGTCACACCGGCGCGGGCGATGGCGTCGAACCAGCTTTTCAGCTGAGCGGTGATGCCGAAGTTGTAGGTCGGCGCGCCGATCACGATCACGTCCGCTGCCTGGGCCTGGGCGATCAGTGCGTCGTCCAGCGCCACGCGGGCGGCCTGGGCCGGGGTGCGCTGGTCGGCCGGGGTGAACAGGGCTTGCAGCGTCGATTCATCGATCACGGGATGCGGATCGGCGGCCAGGTCGCGGCGGGTCACGACGGCGGTCGGGTTGGCGGCGTGCACTTTGGCGACGATGGCGTCGGCCAGGCGGGTCGATTCGGAACCGGTGCTGCGGGCGCTGGAGTTGATTTGCAAAATGTTCATGGTGGAGCTCCTGATGTCTGGTTAGTGCTGCGATGGAGTAACTTTAATCGTTTCAAAAACAATCCGGAAGGCGTTAGAATGGATAACATTAATCCACTGATGGAACAATGGGATGGAAATCGACCCGGCAGACTTGCTTTTATTCGCCCGCATCGTTGAATGCGGCAGCTTCAGCCTGGCGGCGGAGCGGGTGCAATTGCCGAAATCGACGGTGTCGCGGCGGATTTCCTTGCTGGAGGCGCATTTGGGCGAACGCCTGCTCCAGCGCACCACGCGCAAGCTGGTGCTGACCGAGTTCGGCGCCAGTCTGCTCGAACATGCGCGCCGGGTGGCCGACGAAACCGAGGCGGCCGGCGCGCTGGCCCAGCACCGGCAGGGCGCGCCCAGCGGCTTGCTGCGCGTGTCGATGCCGGCCGACTTCGCCAACGTGTCGATGAGCACGGTGCTGGCCCGGTTCATGAACCGCTACCCGGCCATTTCGCTGGAGCTGGATTTGTCGCCGAGGAGGGTGGATCTGGTGGCCGAAGGTTTCGACCTGGCGATCCGCATGGGCAACCTTCCGGACGACGCCACGCTGGCCGCGCGCCGCATCACGGTCAGTTCGCTGGCGCTGTACGCCTCGCCCATCTACACCAGCCTGCGCGGCCTGCCCGAGCATCCGGACGATCTGTTCAAGCACGATCTGCTGAGCCTGCCGCCGCGCCTGAACGGCCTGATCCGCTGGAAGTTGCTGCGCGCCAAGACCACCTGGGAGCGCGAGTTGCCGGTGCGGCTGCTGGCCAATTCGCCGGAGCTGCTGGTGCGCATGGCCAGCACCGGCATCGGCATCGGCGCCTCGACCGAGGCCATCGCCAGGCCGTATCTGCAGACCGGGGAATTGGTGCGGGTGCTGCCGGAGTGGGCTTTCCCGGAAGTCACGGGCTGGGCCGTGTTCCCGGGGCGCCGGCTGATGCCGGCCAAGACCCGGGTGTTTATCGATATGCTGGAGGCGGCCTTCGAGGCCGGCGCTCCGGTGGGGATGTAAGGCTTATTTCAGCTGCGCCATGACCTCGCCCAGCTGCACCGGGCCGGCCGGCTGCCAGGCCGGGTTGAAGCTCAGCACATCTTTCGGGAACAGCATGACGACGGTGGAGCCGAGCAGGAAGCGGCCCAGTTCCTCGCCTTTTTTCAGCACGATGTTCTGGTCGGCATAGCTCCACTCGGTCACTTTCGGCAGGCGCGGCGGGTTGATCACGCCGTGCCAGACGGTGGCCATGCTGCCGACGATGGTGGCGCCGACCAGCGTCATCACGAACGGACCGTGGGCGGTGTCGAACACGCAGACCACCCGCTCGTTGCGGGCGAACAGGCCCGGGATGCCGCGCGCGGTGGTCGGGTTGACCGAGAACAGCTCGCCCGGCACATAGATCATGCGGGTCAGCTTGCCGTCGACCGGCATGTGGATGCGATGATAGTCGCGCGGGCTCAGATACAGGTTGGCGAAGCTGCCGTGCTGGAACTTGGCGGCCAGCGCGGCGTCGCCGCCGACCAGCGCGGTGGTGCTGAACTGATGGCCCTTGGCCTGGAAGATCTGGTCGTCGTCGATCGCGCCGAACTGGCTGATGCGGCCGTCGACCGGGCAGATGAAGGCGGCATCGGCCAGCGGGCGGGCGTCGGGGCGCAGCGCGCGGGTGAAGAACTCGTTAAAGGTCTTGTAGTTGGCGATGTTCGGATCGAGCGCCTCATCCATGTTGACGTTGTAGCGGCCGACGAACCAGCGGATCAGCGCCGTGGTCCGGGGCCCGCCCCTGGCGCCGGCGACCCAGCCGGCGAAATTGGTCAACGCACCCTTCGGGAGCAGGTACTGGGGCAAAACGGCGAGGCGATCCGACACGGTGGGCTATCCATACAAGATTAACGATTGCGCATTATAGCGTTGTCCGCAATGCCGCCGATTGATTTTCTGGGCGGCCCGGCGTATGGTGAATCTGAACGGGAGAAAACCATGGCGAACCAGAGGCAAGCCGCGTCTCTTGCCGCGATTGAAGCGGTACGCGATGCTCGGGCGGAAATTGGCCGTGCCTGGCAGGCCTTGACGCATCGGCTGGATAGCGAGTGGCCCGATTGGGAGCTTCCGTTGCATGCTTGGCGGATCGATGACGCCGGATTCCTGAAGCACCTGCGTGGCGATCCCTCGGTCCCCGCCGGCGGCGACGCCGCCGAGCGATTGCTTGCCTGCAGCCTGACTCCCTCCATGCTGCATGAGGCGTTCGACAATATGCGGCTGCTGTTCAACCGGGCGGCTCGTAATCGTGTCGCCGATGAGGGGGGCGCCTATGTGCTGCTGCGCCTGGACGATGGAGGCCGCATTCGGGTAGCCGAATCGCGCATTCGTGTGCAGGTCGCCGGAGTGCGCGACCTGCTGCCCGGCATACATCGCCCCGGCGCGCAGGATATATCGCGCGTCATCGCGGTGACGAACTGGATCCTGAAATTGCTCGAACTGCACCCGTTCATCATCGATGGCTATGCGTTCGACCCTGCCGACCGGAGTTTTTGCCGTGTTCAGGAAGTGGCGTCCAGTGATCTCGCAGGCCGCTGGCGCCGCGAGCCGGCCTTCATGTTGCGCTGATCGGGAAGCTGTATTGACTTACCGGGCGAAAACCATTCGGGAAGCGCTGGCAGGTGTCGGTCACCCACCATATTTGCTCGTCCCTCAGATGAATCCGATGCACCATCAGCGTATTTGGATGCCAGCCCAGTTGTTGCGGATCGCGCAGGCGCAGCTTCCATTTGTATGGCAGCACATCGAATTGCGTGGTGCTGCCAGCGCCGAGTTCATGCACGCCCGAAGTGCCTGCCACGTTGTGGAGGCGGGCGATTGGCGCGTGCGTATGCCCGGTCAGCATGACATCGATGTTCTGCACAGCCAGAAACTGGTCCAGTGCCCGCTTCGAACTGCGGGTGATCGCCAGCGTTCGGCCCGCGTGACTGCGCGAGTGGTGAATCAGCATCACGCGAATCTCGCCGTCGGGCTTGGCGGGCAGGCTGGCCGAGAGCGCGTTGAGTTCGGAGACGAAGTGCCCCTTGGCGAGCAATCGGCTCAGCGAGTTGGCGCGCATGTCGGCATCCGAATTGACCTGTATGAAGCGGATGCGAGTACCCCCCGGAAGCAGGCGCAGCCGATGGTCCGATGGCGTCGGATGATCGGGGTAGACATTCGGGTATTCGGACGGTGCCGCTCCGACCGGCGGCGCCACCCCGGCCCAGTGATCGTGATTGCCAGGGATAATCAGGCAGTCGTCAGCAAAATGCAGACCGCCGTCCTCGCGGAAGGGCGGCGCGATATCGACACACGACAGCAGGAAATCCCTGGCCGACCACAACTCCTGGAACGTACCCCATCGGCTCAGGTCGCCGGTCGCGATCAGGCAACAATCCGGCTCGCCGGCGCGCAGCTCGGCGCTGAAATCATCCAGATGCCGCAGCGCCGCCGCGTGATGGCCCAGCAGACCGTCAAATATCGGCATGTTGTTCAGCACGTTGGCGGCCACGGGCGAGATCTTGCAATCGCCTGATATCGTTTCGAACTCGCCGATATGCAGATCGGAGATATGCAGGAAAGTGGCTAGTCGGGTCATGGTGTGCCTCGCGTCTCACCCTCCCATTATCAGCTTTTCGCTATAGGTGTTTATGAAATTGCGCTAAACAGTGCAATTGGCTTGTTATTTACTGAACATTTCCATAAACCACGGCATAATCTCTCACTCGTTCCCAACTTGCTTTACCCAAATGAAGACACTGCATCTGACGCAGACCGCTGCGGCTGTGTTCACCCTGTGCCTGGGCGCCGCGGCGCGCGCAGACGACGTGGCGAAGGCGCCCGATCCCTTGCCGATGCAGAAGGTGGAAGTCAAAGGCGCCGCCGCCAGTTATGACGCGCGCCGCGACGACACCGCCAGCAAGACCGTGGTCAGCAGCGAGGAAATCCAGAAATACGGCGATACCTCGGTCAACGACGTGCTCAAGCGCCTGCCCGGCATCACCGTCGGCGGCGCTGCCGGCCGCAGCGGCGGGGAAATCCGCATGCGCGGCCTGGGCGCCGGCTACACCCAGATCCTGATCAATGGCGAGCGCGCGCCGGCCGGCTTCGCCATCGACAGCCTGGCGCCCGACGTGATCGAACGCATCGAAGTGCTGCGCGCCGCCAGCGCCGAGTTCAGCACCCAGTCCATCGCCGGCACCATCAACATCGTGCTGAAGAAAGCGCTGAAAGCGGCCCAGCACGAAGTCAAGATCAGCGAGGCCAAGGGCAGCAAGTTCAGTTCGCCGAGCGTTAGTCTGCAGATGTCGGACAAGCTCGGCGGCGGCACCTCGTACTCGTTCGGCGGCAACGCCTGGCGCTATATGTACAACCGCATGACGCCGTCGTTCGAGACCGGCACCGACGCCGACGGCGCGCCCAACGTCGAGCGCTCGTCCACCTGGCGCGACCAGGGCCGTTCGGACGGCTTCAACCTGTCGCCGCGCATCAACTGGACGCTGCAAAACGGCGATACGCTGACCTCGCAATCGTTCTTCAACCTGAACAAGTTCGCCAGCAACAGCCACAGCCGCACCACCACCGAGTTCGGTGCAGGCCCCGACTACGACCGTATCGACAGCACCTACAGCGCCCACAGCGGCTTCGGCCGCACCGACCTGAACTGGATCCACAAGCTCGACGAAGGCGCCAAGCTGGACTTGAAAGCCGCCGTCAGCGACGCCCGCAACACCAGCGATTCCTACCAGCTGGGCGGCAACAACGGCCAGCCGGCGACCCTGTACCGCATCGTCACCTCGGAAAGCACGGAGCAGGGCTTCAGCACCCAGGGCAAGTATTCGCGCCCGCTGACCTTCGGCAAGGCGCGCGACGACGCCGATGCCGGCGAACACGCGATCTCGCTGGGCTGGGACGCCGGCGTCACGCAGCGCGACGACAGCCGCATCCAGCGCGACGCCGACTTGCCGGGCAGCGCGCCGATCAACAGCGACGAAGGCTTCTCGGCCAAGGTCACGCGGCTGGCGCTGTACGGCCAGGATGAATGGAACCTGACGCCGCTGTGGTCGATCTACACCGGCGTACGCTGGGAAGGCCTGGACACGCGCAGCGATGGCAACACCTTCGACGCCGTGCAGCAGCGCTCCAGCGTACTGAGCCCGCTGATGCAGACGCTGATCAAAATGCCCAACAAGAAGGACCAGATGCGCCTGGCGCTGACCCGCACCTACAAGGCGCCGTCGACCGCCAGCCTGATTCCGCGCAAGTTCACCTCGACCAACAACAGCCAGACCGAGCCGGACCGTCGCGGCAATCCGCATCTGAAGCCGGAGCTGGCGCTGGGCCTGGACGCCTCGTTCGAACACTACTGGGGCGAGGGCGGCCTGCTGAGCGCCAGCGCCTCGGTGCGCCGCATCGAGAACTACACCCACCAGGGCCTGCTGTTCGAGGACGACCGCTGGGTTTCGACCTTGATCAACGACGGCCGCGCCGAAACGCGCGGCATCGAGCTGGAGGCCAAGTTCCCGATGCGCTTGCTGGTCGACGATGCGCCGGCGCTGGACCTGCGCGCCAGCGTCAGCCGCAACTGGTCGCGGGTGGACAGCGTGCCCGGTCCCGACAACCGCCTCGACCAGCAGACCCCGGTCAGCGCCACGCTGGGCGTCGATTACAAGACCCGCGACGGCCTGCTCAGCACCGGCAGCAGCTTCAGCTTTCGCAACGGCGGCCTGGCGCGCCTGAGCGGCACCCAGGGCGGCTACAGCTCGGTGCGCCGCGACCTGGATGTCTACGCCCTGTGGAAGCTCGATCCGCAAAACAACCTGCGCGTGGCCGTCTCCAACCTGCTGGGCCAGGACTACACCACCGAAAGCCTGTACAGCGACGCCAACGGCAGCCTGAACCGCACCTCCATCGCCAGCGGCGAAACCCAGCTGCGCGTGACGGTGGAGAAGCGATTCTGATGAGTGGTATGATTCCACGGTGAACTTTTTTGCCGTGGAACCACTCTGAAAACGCCCAACACCGCCGATATCATCCAGGTCGACGACAACAGCTTGCGTCTGGCCTTGGCCGAGGTGCGCGATTTGCAACGCACCGTGGTGGTGTTGCGCGCCGAGCTGGAGGCGGCGCACCAGGAGCGCCTGCGCCAGGTGCAGGACGCCGCGACCACCGCCCACAATGAATCGCAGCAATTGCGCGACACCATCGCCGCGCTGCGCACCAGCCTGGAAAGACTGGCGCAGGAAAAAGCCGACGCCGTCGTCGCCGCCACCACCGGGCTGCACGCCGAGATCGCCCAGCTGCACGAAACCATCCGCGCCATGCGCGAGGTGCTGGAGGCCAAGTCATGACGGCACGGAATCCTGCAAGCATGCAAGCCACACCCGGTGCGCAAAGCAAGCGGCTGCGCCAGGTCGAGCTGCTGCTGGAAGTGTCGCGCCGCATGGCCGCCTACGACACGCTGGACGAAATCCTCACCGCGCTGATCGAAGTCACCACCGACGAGCTGGGCGCCGAACGCGGCTCGCTGTTCCTCAACGACGCCGAGACCGGCGAGCTGTTCTCGCGCGTGGCGCAGGGCGCGCTGCAGCGCGAGATCCGCTTCCTCAACCACACCGGCATCGCCGGCCACGTCTTCACCACCGGCGAGGCGGTGGTGATCGCCGACGCCTATGCCGACGCGCGCTTCAACCGCTCCATCGACGAGCAGACCGGCTTCGTCACGCGCAACATCCTGTGCGTGCCGATCAAGACCTTCAAGGGCGAGATCATCGGCGTCTCGCAGATGCTGAACAAGCGGCGCGGCAAGTTCAGCCGTGGCGACCTGGAGTTGCTGGAGGCGCTGACCACCCAAGGCACGCTGGCGCTGCAAAGCGCGCGCTTCCTGGAGAGCATGCAAAAGATCCGCCGCCAGGAAATGGAATTCATCGACGTGGTCTCCGAGGTGACGGCCGACATCAAGCTCGGCTCGCTGCTGCAAAAGGTGATGGGGGAGGCCACGCGCCTGCTCAACGCCGAGCGCTCGACCCTGTTCCTCAACGATGAAAAGTCCGGCGAGCTGTGGTCGGAAGTGGGCCAGGGCCTGGAGTCGCTGCAGATCCGGCTGCCGAACAACGCCGGCATCGCCGGCGCCGTGTTCACCTCCGGCAAGACGATCAATATTCCCTACGCCTACGCCGACCTGCGCTTCAACCCTGCCTTCGACAAGCGCACCGGCTACTTCACGCGCTCCATCCTGTGCGTGCCGATCGTCAACAAGGCCGGCAAGATCATCGGCGTGACGCAGGTGCTCAACAAGCGCGGCGGCCCGTTCAGTATGGAGGACGAGTCGCGCCTGCGCGCCTTCACCGCGCAGATCTCGATCGCGCTGGAAAACGCCAAGCTGTTCGCCGACGTGCAGCAGATCAAGAACTACAACGAAGCGATGCTGGAATCGATGTCCAGCGGCGTCGTCACCTTGGACAGCCAGGAAAAGATCGTCACCTGCAACGCCGCCGGCCTGCGCATCCTGCAGACGGACTCAGCCGGCGTGGTCGGCAGGCAGGCGGCGGACTTCTTCGGCGCGGCCAACACCTGGGTGATCGACAAGCTGCGCCACGTCGAGGAAAACCAGAGCGCCGAGCACCTGATGGACGCCGAGCTGGTGGTCGGCAACGACACGCTGTCGGTCAACTTCAGCGTGCAGCCGCTGCTGTCGGTCGAAAAGAAGCGCATCGGCTGGATGCTGATGCTGGAGGACATCTCCAGCGAAAAGCGGCTGCGCTCGACCATGTCGCGCTACATGGATCCCGGCATCGCCGACCGAATGGTGGCCAACGGCGCCGAACTGCTGGGCGGCAAGAACGTGCCGGCCACGGTGCTGTTCTCGGACATCCGCAGCTTCACCACCATCACCGAGCAACTGGGCGCGCAGGGCACGGTGACGCTGCTCAACGAATACTTCACGCTGATGGTCGATTGCATCCAGCGCGAAGAGGGCATGCTGGACAAGTTCATCGGCGACGCCATCATGGCCGCCTTCGGCATCCCGGTCGGCCACGAGGACGACGCCGACCGCGCCGTGCGCACCGCCATCGCCATGATTACCGAGCTGCGCGCCTGGAACCAGGCGCGCGCGGGCGAGGGCAAGCCGCCGGTGGAGATCGGCATCGGCCTCAACACCGATCTGGTGGTCTCCGGCAACATCGGCTCCAAGAAGCGCATGGATTACACCATCATCGGCGACGGCGTGAACCTGGCGGCGCGGCTGGAATCGGCCTGCAAGCAATATGGCGCCCACATCCTCATCAGCGAATTCACCTACCGCGCGCTGCGCGGCACCTACCGCATGCGCGAGGTCGACATCGTGTTGGTCAAGGGCAAGACCAAGCCGGTGGCGATCTACGAGGTGCTGGACTACCACAACGACGACAGCTATCCGTCGCTGCTGGACGCGATGGGCCTGTTCCGCAACGGCCTGCAGCGCTACCGCCAGCGCAGCTGGGCGGCGGCGGCCAGGCTGTTCCAGGAAGTGCTGGAGCTCAATCCGCAAGACCAGGTCGCGCAGCTCTACATCGAGCGCTGCGGCCGCATGGCCGACAACCCGCCCGACGCCGACTGGGATGGCACCTTCATCATGGAATCCAAGTGAAAATCCCCAAGAGCACCCTGGAGCAATGGCAGGTGCTGCAAGCCATCGTCGACTGCGGCGGCTACGCGCAGGCGGCCGAGGCCTTGCACCGCAGCCAGTCGTCGGTCAGCTACATGGTGGCCAAGCTGCAGGAGCAACTGGGCGTGGAGTTGCTGGAGATGGAAGGCCGCCGCGCGCGCCTGACCAGGACCGGGGAAGCCTTGCTGACCAAGGCGCGCGAGATGCTGGGCGACGCTTTCCAGCTGGAGCAGCTGGCCGCGAGCCTGGCCGAAGGCTGGGAACCGCAAGTGAGCATCGCCGTCGACAGCCTGTTCCCGGTGGAGATGCTGGTGCAGGTGCTGCGCGATTTCGAGCCGTGGGCCAAGCACACGCGGGTCAACCTGGAGGAGACCGTGCTGTCCGGCTCCGAGGATGCGCTGCTGGAACAGCGGGTCGACATCGCCATCGCCAGCCGCATCCCGGCCGGCTTCCTCGGCGATGCGCTGATGGATATCGAATTCGTCGCCGTGGCTCACCCCTGCCATCCATTGCACGCGCTGGGCCGGGAGCTGGAGGTGGACGACCTGAGCCGCAACCTGCACATCGTGGTGCGCGACTCCGGCACGCTCAATCCGCGCGATCACGGTTGGCTCAACAGCAATCAGCGCTGGAGCGTGACCAGTCCGCACACGCGGCTGGAAATGATTTGCAACGGCATCGGTTTCGGCTGGCTGGCCGAGCACAAAATACGCCAGCAATTGGAGCAGGGCTTGCTCAAGCCTTTGCCATTGCGGGTCGGGCAGCGCCGCAAGCTCGGACTGTCTTTAATTGTCGCCAATCCCCAGGTGGCCGGCCCCGCGACGTGCCGCCTGGCGAATCTGATACGCAAAGTCGTAAAGGAAGGCGTTCAGTTACGTCCATTGTGCGAATGATCCGCCGGTTCGTCTTATTCTAATAGTTAATCTCCCGCCCGCCACGGCTCAAACGCTTGTGGAAAATATGTAGTTTTATCGCTATATTGGGATTTGTTGGAAGATATCTGGAGCGTTCCCCGAAAATTATGGTAAATTGCGGCTATCAAATATCACACATTGTCACTTGTGGTTTTTTAATCTAACCCATCGATATAGAAGGAAATAAGATGACGACTTACCAGGAATACAAATCGAAGATCGCCGAACTGGAAAGCCTGGCGGAAAGCGCACGTAAAAATGAAATCGCCAAAGCCAAAGAACAAGTTGCTGCGATCATGCGTGAATACGGCCTGACCGTTGCCGATCTGGGCGGCGTTGTCAAGGCAAAAACCGTCAAAACCCGTGCTCCAGTCCCGACCAAGTACCGCGACGACGCGACCGGCCAGACCTGGACCGGCCGTGGCCGCGCACCGAAATGGCTCGAAGGCAAAGACAAGAACGATTATCTGATTAAGTAATTTTTCTGCGAGGCCGGCGGACCCAGGTTTATATTCGATCAGCCTGACGCCGGCTTTTATTTTTCCCGGACGCTATCCATGATGCGACGCCGCGCCGTAGTCTTATTCTCCGCTTTAATCTCCATATTCTCCTCCGTGGCGCAGGCCGCGGATACTCTGATAAGTCCGGCGCGGGTCTGGACCGGCGAGGGGCAGCCCCATGCGGATTGGTCGGTGCTTATCGCCGACGGCAAGATCGCCGCCGTCGGTCCGGCCGATAAAATGAATATCCCCGCCGGCGCCGAGCGTATCAGCCTGCCGGACGCCACCTTGATCCCCGGTTTAATGGATTTGCACTCGCACGTGCTGCTGCATCCATATAACGAAACCTCGTGGGACGACCAGGTCTTAAAGGAATCGGTGGAATACCGCACCTTGCTGGCCGGCCGCCACGCCGCCGCGACTTTACAGGCCGGATTCACTACCTTGCGCGATCTGGGCACCGAAGGCGCTTTATATGCCGATGTCGCGATTAAAAAGGCGATCGCCGACGGCGTGATTCCCGGCCCGCGTTTATTCATCGCCACCCGGGCCATTGTCGCCACCGGCACCTACGGTCCGTCGCCGCGCGCCTACCGCGCCGATGTCGATTTGCCCAAAGGCGCGCAGGAGGCCAGCGGCGTCGACGAGGTGGTCAGGGCGGTACGCGAGCAGGGCGCGCGCGGCGCCGACTGGATCAAGGTCTACGCCGACTACCGCACCGGCGCCGACGGCAGCGCCCACGCCACCTTCAGCCAGCCGGAACTGGACGCGTTGGTGCAGGCCGCACACGAATCGGGCCGCAAGGTCGCTGCCCACGCCAGCACCGACGAAGGCATGCGCCGCGCCACCTTGGCCGGCGTCGATACCATCGAGCACGGCTACGGCGGCAGCGAGGCCACGTTCCGCCTGATGGCCGAACGCAAGGTCGCCTACTTCCCGACGCTGACCGCGCCCGAGGCCACCAGCGAATACTTCCAGAAATACCAGCGCGGCGGCGCGCCGACGCCGGCGATGCAGGCGGCCGCGCGGGCGTTCCAGCTGGCGCGCAAACTCGGCGTCATCATCGGCAACGGCAGCGATGTCGGCGTGTTCGCCCACGGCGCCAACGCGCGCGAGCTGGAGTGGATGGTCAGGCTGGGGATGTCGCCGCTGGAAGCGTTGCGCGCGGCCACCGTGGTCAACGCCGCCGTGCTGGACCAGGCGGCCTCGCTGGGCCGCATCCGCGAGGGCTATCTGGCCGACGTGGTGGCGGTGCGAGGCGATCCGACGCAGGCCATAACGTCGCTGCGCAACGTCAATTTCGTCATGAAAGCGGGTGTGATCTACCGCCGCCCATAATCATGAGCCGGACTCGGCCATTTCATGCGATTATGTCGATATGGCATCGATTCCTCTCTTTCCGCTGAACACGATTCTGTTCCCCGACGGTCACTTGCCGTTGCAAGTGTTTGAAGTGCGCTATCTCGACCTCATCAAGCGCTGCATCGCGCGCGGTGAGGAGTTCGGCGTGGTGTCCTTGCTGGACGGCAGCGAAGTGCGGCTGCCGGAAAGGCACGAGACACTGTCGGCCGCCGGCACCATGGCGCGCATCATCGACTGGACCGCGCCGCTGCCGGGACTGTTGCAGATTTCCTGTATCGGCACCACGCGCTTCCAGGTCCGTTCGGCCGAGCAGCTCAAGCATGGCCTGTGGATGGCCGAGGTCGACGAGGTGGCCGAGGACATGGTGGTGCCCATCCCGACCGAGCAGCAGGACGTGGCCAATGCCTTGGGCTCGCTGATCCGCTCGCTGCAAAAGAAACAGATTTCCACCGCCAACATGCCGCTGGCGCCGCCGTACCGGCTGGACGAGGCGGGCTGGGTCGCCAACCGCTGGTGCGAGCTGCTGCGGCTGGATCTGGAAGAAAAGCAGCGCTTGCTGCTGCAGGAAAACCCGGTGCTGCGCCTGGAGCTGATCCAGGACGTGCTGAGCGAAAACGGCTTGCTGGACTAGCCATGTACCAGCCGAACGCCTTCAACGAAGACCGTCTCGAAGTCCGGCACGGCCTGATGCGCGCCCACCCGCTGGCGACGCTCATCGTCACCGATGCCGATGGCATCACTGCCGACCTGATCCCCATGATGTTGTACGCCGACGAAGGCCCGAGCGGCCTCGGCCTGCTGCGCGCCCACGTCGCCCGTGCCAATCCGCTGTGGCGCAAGCTGCAGGCGTCGCCGTCGTGCCTGGTGGTGTTCCAGGGGCCGGAAGCCTACATCAGCCCAAGCTGGTACGAAACCAAGCGCACCACGCACAAGGTGGTGCCGACCTGGAATTACACGATGGTGCAGGCGGGCGGCATGGCGCGCGTGGTTGATGACGCCGCCTGGCTGCGCCGCCAGCTGGACGACCTGACCTTGTCGCAGGAAGGCGGCTTGCCCGCGCCATGGCAGCCATCCGACGCGCCCGCCGACTTCCTGGCCGCGACCATGAAAGGCATCATCGGCATCGAAATCCCGATCGACAGCCTGGTGGGTAAATGGAAGGTGAGCCAGAACCGCAGCGCCGAGGACCAGCGCGGCGTGGTGGCGGGATTGCAGTCGCAGGAGATGGCGGAGCTGGTCGCGGCCCGCATCAAGGATAGCTAGCCCCCGTGCGCCTCGTGCGCATCATCGAGCGCGTGCACGCGCACCGACCACATCACGCCGGCGGCCAGCAGCACCATGGCCGCGACTTCCAGCCCGCGCGGCAATTGCTGCCGGTAGATAAAACCATACAGCAGCGCGAACAGCGTCTCGAACAGGATCAGCTGGCCGGACAAGGTCAGCGGCACCTTGCGGCTGGCCACGTTCCACAGGTGATTGCCGATCACCGACGCGCCCAAGGCCAGCACCGCGTTGACGATCCAGAACACCGTCCAGTCGCGACCGCTCGCAATGGCGCCCGCGCCGGTCACGTCGGCATGGAACACGGCCAGCGCCGCCAGCGCGATCGCCAGCGCGATCAGCCCGCTCGACACGCCGTACAAGGCCGACCACTCGCCGCTGCTGAAGTGCGGATTGCGTTTCAGGTAGCGTGCGTTGTCGACCGAGTACCAGGTCCAGCACAGCAGCGCGCCGGTGGCGCAGGCCACGCCGGCCAGCTTCTGCGCCAGCGGCATGCCGTTGCCGGCGTCATGCGTGAAGACATCGATATTGATGCAGGCGATGCCGGCCGCGACCAGCAATAGCGGCAGCATCAGGCGCTTGAGCGGCACCGAGCCGTGGTCCTTGTGTCCCATCAGCGTGACGGTGATCGGCAGCACGCCGATGATCAGCGAGGTGGCCGAAACGCCGGCCAGCTGCACGCCCAGCGCGAGCAGCATGTAGTAGACGATGTTGCCCGACAGCGCGTGCTTGATCATGGCGATCACATCGTCGCGGTCGAGGCGGCGCAGCAGGGCTGGCAGGCGTGGCAGCATCAGGCCGGCGGCGATCAGGCCGTAGCAGATGTAGCGCCCGCACGCCATCTCCAGCGGCGTGAACGCGGTCAGGAAGGCCGGCACGACGAACACCATGCCCCACATCGCTCCCGCCAGCAAACCGCATAAGACGCCGTGCCACATGGTTCCGGTCCTCAGTAGAGACTGCAGAGCCACCAGGCGGCGGCCACGTTGGCGGCGACGCTGCACCAGTAGGCGATTTGAAACGGCGTCTTGATGGTCTTGTGGCGCAGCCAGCGCTGCGCCAGCAGGGCGCCGGGCCAGCCGCAGGCCAGCCCGAGCAGCAACAGCGTGCGCTCGGAAATGCGCTGGCGTTTGTGAATGGCGGCCGACTTGTCGACCGCGTAGGCGATAAAACAGATCACGCTGGCGACGCCGTAGAACGACGCCAACCATAACAACAGCAGCTGCGGCTGCGGGATCAGAAGTAGCTCAGGCCGAGCGCGGCCTTGACTTCGTCGGTGGTCCTGGCGGCCACTTCGCGCGCGCGCATCGTGCCTTCCTTCAGCATCTGCATGATGTAGCCCTTGTCCTGCGCCAGTTCCTCGCGGCGGGCGCGGATCGGCGCCAGCATTTCCTGCAGCACCAGTTCCAGGCGCTTCTTGACGATCGAATCGCCCAGGCCGCCGCGCACGTAGTGGGCTTTCATCTCTTCCAGCTTGTCCTTTTCGGGATCGAAGGCATCGAGGTAGATGAAGGCGACGTTGCCCTCCAGGTGGCCCGGGTCTTCGACGCGCAGGTGCAGCGGATCGGTATACACCTTTTTCACGGCGGCGGTGATTTCGGCGGCGGTCGCGCCCAGGTTGATGGTGTTGCCCAGCGATTTGCTCATCTTGGCCTTGCCGTCGGTGCCCGGCAGGCGGCCGATTTCCGGCACCAGCGCCTTGCACTCGACCAGGATGTCTTTTTGTGCGATGCGGTTGAAGCGGCGCACGATTTCGTTGGTCTGCTCGATCATCGGGATCTGGTCTTCGCCGACCGGCACGATGGCCGCCTTGAAGGCCGAGATGTCGGCCGCCTGCGAGGCCGGGTAGGTCAGGAAGCCGGCCGGGATGTCGCGCTCGAAGCCGCGCAGCGCGATTTCGGTCTTGACGGTCGGATTGCGCTCCAGGCGGGCCACGGTGACCATGTTCAGGTAGTAGAAGGTCAGCTCGGCCAGTTCCGGGATCTGCGACTGGATCAGGATGGTTGACTTGGCCGGGTCGATGCCGACGGCCAGGTAGTCCAACGCCACCTCGACCACGTTGCGGTGGACCTTGTTGGTGTCGTCCATATTGTCGGTCAGCGCCTGGGCGTCGGCCAGCATGATGAACTGTTTGTAGTCGTGCTGGTAGGCGACGCGGTTGCGCAGGCTGCCGACGAAGTGGCCGAGGTGCAGCGGGCCGGTCGGGCGGTCGCCGGTCAGGATCACCTGGCCTTTGGCCGGGGTCGTGACGGTGGCTTTGACTTCGGCTTCGGGTGCGGACTGTTCGGGCAAGCTCATCAGGGGTTCCTTTACGTTGCCCCGGTCCGGCGCGACGACGAAACGCCACCAGACAAGGGCGGCGTTGATAAAAATATCACATCACTATGGGTAGACAGTGGCCGCGCGCTAGGAGCGGCGCCAAATCAGGCAGGCGTGAGGTGTGGTGGCAAAATTCATGCGCGTATGGTTGCAGTTCGAGGCCGGTCTGTCAAGGTTTTGAGCCGTGACAGATAAATTGGAACTAAGTTCAGGCGTAATGGTCTCAACGCAGAACTCCAGGGGACTGCCATGTCCGATAATTTCGATTCGCTTGCTTATTCAAATTCAAATGATTTGATCGGAGGCGGCTTTCCAAGGGAGCAGGCCGAGGCGCTGGCCTCCGCCATGTTTCGATTGGTGGACAGCCAATTGGTGAGCAAAGCTTATCTCGACCAAAGGCTCTCCGACCTCAAAGCGCAGCTGCTTCAGGTCATGTTCGGGGCCTTGGTTGTTCAGGGCGGGCTGATTGTCGGATTGCTCAAGCTGCTGTGACCGGGAGACCGCGATGCCCAACACGTTCAACCAGTGGATAGCGCAATGGATTTTTGGCGCCGTCGTGGTTCAATCCGGTATAACTGCGGTGCTGTTCAAACTTATGCACTAGCGTGGACGCACGCTGTCGCTCAGCACGTCGGGGCGGAAGTAGCGCAGGTAGCCTTCCATCACCTGGTTGGACTTGCCGACTTTTTCCAGCATCTCGCGCAGCGCGGCCTGGTCTTCCGGCTTGAGCGCGTGCGAGATGTAAATGCCGCTCGGGGTCCACGGCAGTTCCGGAATCGCCTCCGTGCGCAGCTTTTCCTCGATGCCGTGCACGCGCCGATCGCGGCGGATCGCACCGGCCATCAGCGTCGGTCCCATGATGGTCACGTCGGCCGAGCCCGCATGCAGCAGGCGCGCCACCGCGATCACGTCGACCTCGACGAACAGCCGGCCCTGCCTCTCCAGTTCACCGATCAGCGCCATGTACGGCTTGCCGTAGTCGAAGCCGCGCACCACCGCCACCCGCAAATCGCGCCGGTCCAGCAGATCCTGTGCGCTGCTGATCGGCGCCCGGTTGCCGGCCAGGGAAATCAGCATGGCCCGGTGGTTCACCATCGGCACGAAGGTGCCCAGCTGGTCGCGCGCCGGCGTGGGCGACGCCGGCGCCAGGATATCGGCCTGGCCGGTCTTGAACATCGCCACCTGGCGCGCGCGCGGCACCACCGTGAAGACGAAATTGCAGCCGCTCCTGGCCGCCAGCGCGCGCAGCATGTCGGGATAGATGCCCTTGACTTTCTCGCCGTCGACGATAAAGCTGGCGCCGTTGGCCGATACCGGCACCGCGATATTGCGCGAGCACGGGCCGGCGCCGGCCACGCCCGCGATGCCGAACGCGGCCAGCGCCGCGATGATCCGCCGGCGCATCACGATGCCACCGCCGCCACGCGGTGGCTGCTGAAATAGCGCCGCGCCACGACGATGGCTGCCGCCTGCATCGCCGCACAGACAAAGAAGGTGCTGCCGATGCGCCAGTCGTTGGCCGGCAGGTGGCTGACCTCGCCCAGGATGGCCGAACCCAGCAAGGGCATGAAGATCACGCCGATACTGCTGATCGATTGCAGCGAGCCCATCAACTCACCCTGTTCGTTCGGCGGCGATGATTTGGAAATGATGCCCTGCAGCGCCGGCCCGATGGCGAACGACAGCACGTTGCACAAGATCAGCACGTACATCATCCAGCCCTGCGTGGCCAGGCCGTACAGCAGATAGGTGATGCCGCCCGACACCAGTCCCAGCAGCGACAGCCGCACCTCGCCGAAACGCTTGATCAGCAGCCCCAGCAGGCCGGCCTGCACCACCGCCGCCGTCAGGCCGACGCAGAACAGCGCCGCGCCGTTCTGGCCCGGCGTCCAGTTGAAGCGGAAGCTGGTGTACAGCACCCAGGTGGTCTGCAGCATCATCTGCGCGCAGGTGACCAGCGCGAAGGTGACGATCAGGCCGCGGATGTCGGTGCGGCGCGCCAGTTTGATCAGCGCCGTGAAGGGATTGATCCGCGCCAGGCTGAATGGCTTGCGGCCGCCCGCCGGCAGCGATTCCGGCACGCAGAAATAGCCGTAGACGAAATTGGCCGCCGACAGCGCGCCGGCCACATAAAACGGCAGGTGCAGGTCGACGCTGCCGAGCAGCCCGCCCAGCATCGGGCCGCAGATGAAGCCGAGGCCGAACGCCGCGCCGACCTTGCCGAAGCTCTTGGCGCGGTTGTCCGGCGTCGAGATGTCGGACGCGTAGGCCGAGGCCACCGACATGCTGGCCGACGACATGCCGCCGATCACGCGGCCGATGAACAAACAGGCCAGGTTCGGCGCCCAGGCCGTGGTCAGGAAGTTGACGCACATCCCGGCCATCGAATACAGCAGCACCGGGCGGCGGCCGATGCGGTCGCTGACCGCGCCCAGCATCGGCATGCAGATGAACTGCATCAGCCCGAACACGGCGCTCATGATGCCGTACCAGTAGGCCTGGTTTTCGCGCGAGCCGGCGAATTCGCCGACCAGCATCGGCAGCACCGGCACGATCAGGCCGATGCCCAGCATATCGATGAAGACGCAGATCAGGACAAAGTTCAGGTTGCCAGACGGTGTGACGGGTGCGGCGGAATCAGGTGTGCTCATGAGGGCTCAACAAGGGGGATCACGGCGCCGCCGGGCTGGCCGCCCATTCGGCGATGAAGCTGTCGCGGAACGCGGTCAGCTCGGCGAGCCGGCTCTGGGCGATGCGTCGCCCGGCGGCGGTCTGCATCTTGCCGGGCAGGGTGGCGAGCTTGGTGTCGATATGGTCGAGCGCGTAGGCCTTCTCGTCGAGGTCGCGGTGCAGCGCCATCGGATCGTCGGCGTGCGCCAGCGCCGTGCCCATCCGGCCGGCGGTGTAGAACAGCCGCGCCAGCCCGACG
>Ga0247812_10000154_pt1 | contig 81270 bp, 106 predicted proteins | sample UWRJL149409B1_FD_178011 | JGI IMG/M metagenome (GOLD analysis project Ga0247812, IMG submission 178011) | Plant litter microbial communities from Arlington Agricultural Research Station in Wisconsin, United States - UWRJ-L149-409B-1 | ecosystem: Environmental > Terrestrial > Plant litter >... | reverse complement strand
CAATTAAACAGATTATATCTTCAAAAGGATACGTAACAAGAAATGATGTATTTAGGCATAGTGATTTTATTATAAGAAATAATGAAATGAGGAAATTACTATCAAAGAAACAAAAGAACAGAGAACATTATAGTAGTTTCTTTAATAGGTCTGAATAATATTTTGAAACATTTGAAAATGAATTTAAATTTATAAAAGTGAAAAAATAGCTTGCATCCTATCTAATTTTATATATAATGCAATTAAATCAATGAAGGCGAATTATGAATGAACCCAAAACAACGATAGAGTTATCAAAAGATAAAAATCTGCAAAACCTTGTTGTCGCGTCTGTTAAAGAACCTAATGCACAAGAATTACAAGTTGTAGAATCAATCGTTAAAAATATCAATATAAAAGATACCACTTCAATAATAAGCTTTGGTACAGAAGCTCAGGAAAGTATTACCGATTTTACGGACACAATCCTAACGACTGTTAAAACTAAAGATTTATCTGGTGCTGGTGAAAATCTCCAAAAGATGATAGATGAAATGCAGTCTATCGATTTTTCATCAATTAAAGCAACAGATGGTTTTATTGCAAATCTTCCTGTTATTGGAGCTTGGGCAAAAAAGGGCATCAGAAGCTTTGTAGGCGATTTTGAGACTGTTAGTGATAAGGTCGTTACGATGGTCACGACTTTAAAAGGTCAAGCCTCTATCATTACTCAGGACATATCTGTCTTGGATAATCTCTATGATAACAATCTTAATTTCGTAAGGAATCTGGAACTATTTATCATTGCTGGCACACAGAAATTAACAGAATTGAATGAAGAAGTTAATGCCTTGCAAGCTGTTGCAAAACAAAGTCAGGATGCTTTGGATGCTCAAAAATACACAGATATGGCAAAAGCAGTAGAGCGTTTTGACAAACGAATTAATAATCTTAAAATATCCAGAATGGTTGCTATACAAGCGGCTGCTCAGATCAGACTTGCCCAAGAAAGTGACAAGATGATTGTGGAAGATATAACGGATATTATTCATAATACTGTTCCAATGTGGAAGCGCCAATTTGTTATGGCAATTAGTTTAGCCAAACAAGAAAAGGCTTTAAAAATATCAAAAACAGTTAAAGACTATACGAATAAACAATATCAAGATAATGCAACTAAACTTAATTCATTGATGGATCAAGTGAATGATTCTTTTGCAAGGGGCATTCTGGATATTGATGTTATGAAACAAGTGAATACAATGACAATTGAAACTATCAAGAAATCATTAGATGTTCATAAACAAGCAAGAATCAAACGTACAGAAGCGGAGAAAGAATTACTTCTTATGGAAAATGATTTGAAGAAAACCTTGCTTGACGCTTCAAATAGAACTGAGTTATAAGGAGAATATTGAATAATGAATGATTTAAATCACATATGGGAATTAGTGAACCAATATCCAACTTGTGTCCCGTTTTATCTGTTCGCATTTACAGCATGCCTAATGTTGTTATCATTAGTGACTGGTATATTTGCAGAAATCGACTCACACTTTCATATACATTTACTTGATGATATATTAGTGTCATCTGGTGTATCAAAAGTGCCATTAATTATTGGATTGTGTTTAACTTTCTTGCCAATGACTATAATTACTTTCCTTCTTCAAGAGCCAGTTTTTGATTTGATACAGTCATTAATAAATGATATTTTATTTTATGCAATAGCAACAGCATATATATTAGTATCTTTTGTAGTGTGTTTGTTTATTGGTGGTTTTCTATCTAAACCAATTGCAAGTATTATTCAGAATAATACAGGAAGTGAAGTCGTTAACTATCTTGGTCTTGAGGCAATTGTTATATCAAACTCAGTAACAAGTGAATATGGAAGAGTTCAATGTGAAATTGGTCACACAGAACATGTATTGGATGCATATTCTAACGAAACTTTGGTACTAAATGATAAAGTGCTGATTGTTGAAAAGAATACGGAAAAAGAAAAGTATTTAGTTAAAAAAGCTTGAATTATTGTAGAAAATATATAAAATCTAATTTTAAATAACGGAGAAGAGTAAAAAATATGAATATAACGAATGGCATTATAATTGGACTTATTGCAATTACTGCAATACTTATTATTTTGTTTTTAACCAGTCGATACAAGAAGATTGATAAACTTGGTCAAGCATTGGTAATTACAAGAACAAATAGCAAAAGAGACGTTTCATTTACTGGTTCATTTGTATGGCCTGTAATTAACCAACTCGAAAAAATTGATATTACAAAGAAAAAGCTAGATATTTTCTGTGGCTTGACGAATCCAGATGCCAATGGCAAAAGATATGATTCTCTTTCTTGCAAAGATAATATCCGTGCAAACTTAATTGCTTATTTTTATATTGGTGTAAATCCTAATAAAGATGACATATTAAAAGTTGCTGAACACTTTACATGTGAAGGCGTTTCGAACCAAAGCAATCTTCAAGATTACTTCTCTCCTAAGTTCTCAGAAGCATTGAAAACTATTGTTAGGCGTTTTGATTTCCAAACTCTTTTGGATGAACGTGATACATTCCGTGATGAAGTAATCAAACTTCTTGCAAAAGACCTTGATGGATTTATTCTTTATCAAGTGAGTATTGACAAGATCGAGCAAACTCAATCTAAGGATATGGACCCTAATAACATCCTTGACGCTGCTGGTATTCGTAAGATTACAGAGATCACTACTTTGCAGAACATTCAAACTGCTGAGTTGAAAGAAACTGAATCTACTGAAATCAAGAAAAAGCACGTTACTGGTGAAAATGCAAGATTGCAATTAAATAAATCTCTTGAAGAAGAAACGTCTAAAACGAATCGTGAAATTGAAAACATTCGTACAACAGAGACTAATAATGTTGCAATCAAAAAACAAGAAGCACGTCTTGAAATCGAAAAAGTTCGTTTGAAAACAGATGAAGCAATTAAGATTCAAGAAGAAAACGTTCAACGTGAAGTAGATGTTACAAAAATCAACAATGAAAAAGTTGTTGAAATTCAGCGTGAACTTGTTAATCGTGCAAGAAGTGTTGAGAAAGTTGCAACTGATCGTGAAGTAGTGGAAAAGGAAATCAACAAAGAGAAATTTGTTGAAACAGAAAAAAGTCAGATTGCAGATATTGTAGCAGTCAGAACTAAAACTGAACGTAACATCGCTCAGGAAGAGCAAGAAACCAAAAACTTGGTTACTAAGCACGAAACTGAACGTCATATTTTGACCTCAACTACTGATGCTAAAGCTAGAGCAGAATCTGATGCAATTGTGAAAACGACTGCCGCAAATACTGATTTAGAAGTTACAAGAAGAACTGCTGAACAAGATATTGTTAAAGCTGAAACCAAGCTTGCAACATCCGAAAAAGAAGCGACAGCTACTATTAAAACAGCAGAAGCTACAAGGTTTGAAAAAGCTGCTGGCGGTCTTGCAGAAGCTGATGTTAGAGCTAGGATTGCAGAAGTTGCTGAAAAAGAAATAGAAGTTGAAGCTAACAGAGTATTGGCTGTTGGTAGTGCCGAAGCTGATGTACGTGCAAAACAAGCTGATGCAATTGAGAAAGAAGGTAAAGCCGAAGCTACTAAAGTTCGTGAAATTGGTCTTGCTCAGGCAGAAGGTAGCAAAGCACAATATGCAGCAATGGATAGCATCAGTGTTGAAGTTCGTGAACACGAAGTTAGAAAACTGAATATTGAAAAAGATAAAGATGTACAAATTGCTAGCATCGCTGCTGATAGAGAAGTTGCTATTCAGAACGGTCAAGTAATGGCAGCAGCAATGGAGAAAGCTGATATCCAGATTCTTGGTAACGGTGAAGTGTTTGATCAAATCAAACGTTCTGTTGTAAGCAGTAAAGCACTTGATGCCCGCATTGATAACAGTGCAATCTTGACTACTGTCTTTGACAAGTACAAGACAGGCGAAAGAGATTTAGCTCAGGACTTGAAAGATGTATTGGAAAAGAGTGAATTTTCAACTGGTGATGTTGGTGGGTTGTTAATGACCACTACTTTGGCAGACTTGATTAAAAGCGGTAAATTGGCAGATGTATTGTCAAACTTTACTAAGCTTCAATAAGTTGTAATAAAGTCAAGAAAGCCATGTTGTGAGACATGGCTTTTTTGTTTGACTTATTCATTAAATAGATATACAATTCAGGAATATATTGTGAGGCAACAGACCAATGCAAGAAGATAATTCAGTTAAAAATGCAGTAGAGCAAGGTGGCTCTTATGAAGTTATTCGTAAAAGATTGGACGAAGGCTCTAAAAAATTACTGTCTCAAACAGAATTACTGAATAGTTCGCGTCAAGAACAGTTTGGTAGTTTGAAACAAGAACTTATTGCAAAGCTTAATATCCATACAGAAAACGCTTGTGTACCAGTTGATATGACCCAAGTAAATGGTTATGTCTTCTTTGGCTATAACGTATTCATGGGTATGAAAAACCAAGTCACAATGGACGATGTTTTTGCACTCTATAAAATGGAGCAAGAAAGCGTTAGCTATAAAGCTGTACATGTTCCATTCAAAGACACTTTCTTAGACGATGTTGAATTCAAGAAAGCATTTAATAATCTTTTCTCTTATTACAAAGATACTCGTTTATTTCAACTCCTGAATGATAACGAAAATATTTATGTTGTGTTCCAAATTGGACAATCAATTAAAGATTTGAAAGTTTTTAAATGGACTCTTGATAAATCAAAAAATTATATTTATTCTGGTGAATCATCTCCATCTGAGATTATTGGAAGGCTTGATAACACATTTAATAAATGGGTTAAAACAGACCGTACAAACTTCGTTTCTGGCAAGTTTCCTCACATTTCGATCAAAGATAAAGTATTCGTAGAAACTATCGGTGGTGACTTAACAATCAAGGTTGAAAACAATACCGATAAGGGACAAGGTATTTATAGCGAGCCAGTTGAAAATGCAATGCAAAACCTTGAAGATGCTGACATTTCTTATGTGGAAGCTGGCGAATCAATTTTGCTTAAAATTAAACCTTATCAAGAAGAAAATTATCGTTATTTTGTTTTTAACACATTAACTCAGACTGTTATTCGATGTGATGGTATTGGCTTATCTTGTGTTGAATTACCAGAAGATCATGGTTTTGTTTTTTCTGATGGTTATTACCTTAAAAGTGGTGAGCATAAAATATTTGATGTTAAAAACAAATATTTCTTCTTGAAAAGCATTAAATCACCTAACGGTGAGGATTACCTGTATGTGTTTTTTGATCCATATGAAAAAACATATGTATTGTATCCTTACAATTTGGTTACTAAATCTATTTCCACACCTATTTTTACTAATGGTTATTCTTTACATGAAAATGGCCATTTATATGTAATTAAAGCAGGTACAGAAGCCAATAGAGTTCATCCACTTCAATTGTGGCAAACTAGTTTGCTATCTGATACTGTCTATGAAAAAGAAGTCAAAAATGCAGAAGTTAACTTTTATACAAAAATTGGTAACAGTGAATTAGTTCGTTGCATTTCAGATGTTTACACTGTTAATAATTTAATTAGTAAAAAAGAAGTTTCTACCACTCTTTATGAGGGCATTATTAAGCTTGCGACGAAATTGCTTGATGATTATCACTGGTTGGGTGATAGCAACGCATTTGGCTTGAAATCATGCATTCAAAATATTATTGATACATCTATTCTTATTGTTAATGAATTTGAAAAAGTAGTTTCTATTCAAAAGCAAGCAAAAGAATCGCTTGCAAAAGCTATTGACGAACAAAAAACTTTGATTTCATTATCAAAGTCCTTAACAGATAAAGATGTAGCTAAATATATTGAAATGCTGGGAAAACTAAAACAACAGCTTGGGCATTTGATTACAATTAAATCCCAAAGATATATGGATATTCCTGCTGTTGAAAAGCTTGAATCAGAAATAAATGAAGCAAAAACATTAGTTAATGATAAATTGATTGTTCTTTTGCAGGATAAAAATGCTTTTGAATATTACATTAAAGAGTCTACGGCTATAGATGCGACTCTTGCAAACATTAAAAAAGTTGTTGACTTAAAACCTCTTGAAGAGCAAGTAGATAACTTGCTTTCACAAATCAATATTGTAAATGATGAAATTAATGATATTGAGTTTAAAGACTCAACAGTTGTTTCTTTGATTCTTGATAGCATTTCAAATGTTTTTGCAAAATTGAATCAAATTAAGTCAAAAATTAAAAATATCAAGAAGACGTTAATGTCAGGAGAAGCGAAAGTTGAGTTCGCTGCTCAATTTAAGCTTCTTTCACAAAGCGTTTCGAGTGCTATTACTGCTTCTGACACGCCTGAAAAATGTGATGAAAGCATGACAAGAGTTCTTAACCAAGTCGAAGGTTTGGAGTCTAAATTCTCTGATTTTGATGAATTCTTGGTTGATATCCAAAAGAAACGAGATGAAATCAAAGATATCTTTGAAAATCATAAACAACAATTGGTGAATGAACGCCAAAAGCGAATTAACAGTATTGAAAATGCTACTAAAATAACATTGAATAGCATTCAAAAGAAAGTTGAAAAAATTAAAACAGCGGATGAAATGAATAGTTTCTTTGCTTCGGATTCGCTTGTATTAAAATATCAACAGTTTGTGAAAAACGTTGCTGAACTTGGAGACAACATTAAGTCTGATGAATTGTTCGGTGCTTTCAAAAACGTTAAAGACCAATCTTTGAGACAATTAAGGGATACTCAAGATATTTTCGAAGATAATGGAAATATCATGAAGATGGGTAAACACAGATTCAGTGTTAGCAAGACGCCTTTTGACCTTACATTGATCAATAAAGATAATAAAATGTTTCTGCATTTGACATCAACTAATTTCTACCAAGAAATAACTGACGAAAAACTTGAAGCATTACGTACTTATTGGGAACATGATGTTGTATCAGAAAGTTCTGATATTTATCGTGCTGAATATTTAGCTTATTCTATTCTTAAAGATGCAGAAGAATCTAAAAATGGATTATCAATAAATAGTATTGAAGAAGCTATTAATAACAAGACTCTTTTAGAATTGGTGTCTGCGTATTCTGCAACTCTTTATAAAGAAGGGTATATCCGTGGTGTGCATGATAATGACGCTACTGTAATATTTGAAAAATTATATACCGTTTACAAAAACTCTGAAACGTTAAAATTCAAAAAAGCTTCAAGGCTATTGGCTGCACTTTATTTGAAAGATAATAAAGTTGAAGATAGTCAAGTAATTGCATATAAAAAAGCAGTGGCAATTAAATCTAAAATTGGTAATGATAAGTTATTCAACAATGTCATTAATGAATTAAAGAATTTAATAGATGATAATTTTAAAAATAGTCAAGAGTTTTCTTTTGAAGCTTCTCATTATATTCTAGAGGCTAAATCTTCATCGTTCCAATATCCAGAATCAGCAAAAACTCTTTATGAAAAATTTGAAAAAGATGCTGCTGAAATGCTTGTTGATTTAAAAGATATGAATGATTGTGAAGATCTAATCTCTATTATTAAATCTTATGGTGAATTTAAGAATGAGACTTCTTATGTATTGATGGCAGAAGAAATAGTTATTTATGCATTGATTAAAACGCATTCCGCTCAATCGATTAAAATTGATACAGTATTTACTGTGGAAGGTTTAATTGGTCAACATTCTAGAATTCAAGATTCTGCAATGACGATTGAGTTTGATGATTTTATCAATAGGGCTGAATACCATAATAATGTTGTGATGCCAGCGTATGAAACTGTAAATGAAATTAAATACACTGTACTTTCAAAAGAAAAAGAAAAGTTAAGGATTCAAGACTTTAAAGCTAAACCGTTGTCTTCTTTTGTAAGGAATAAATTAATTACAGAAGCTTACCTTCCACTAATTGGTGATAACCTTGCAAAACAAATGGGTACAGTAGGTGAAAAGAAAAGAACAGACCTTATGGGCTTGTTGTTGCTTATTTCTCCACCGGGTTATGGTAAAACAACAATTATTGAGTATATTGCTCAAAAATTAGGATTAGTATTTGTCAAAATCAACTGTCCATCATTAGGTCATTCTGTAACAAGTCTCGACCCAAGAGAAGCGCCTGACGTTACATCTAGAAAAGAAGTTGAAAAAATTAACTTGGCTTTTGAAATGGGGAATAACGTAATGCTTTATCTTGACGATATTCAGCATACAAATCCAGAGTTTTTACAAAAATTCATTTCTCTTTGTGATGGTAGCCGTAAAGCTGACGGTGTATGGGAAGGGAAACCTAAAACCTATGATTTGAAAGGTAAGAAGTTTGCTATTGTGATGGCAGGGAACCCTTATACTGAATCTGGTGAAGTGTTTAAAGTACCTGATATGCTTTCGAACCGTGCCGATACATATAACTTGGGTGATATGCTTAGTGGTCAACAAGAAGTTTTCGAATTGAGCTATATTGAGAACTCATTGACTTCAAATGCTGTATTAGCACCATTAGCTACAAGAAACCTTGATGATCTCTACAAATTTATTGAAATGGCTAAAGGTTCTGTTGTCCATCCATTAAATGAATTCGAATACAATTATTCACAAGCTGAGGCGAATGAAATAGTTGATGTTATTAAGAAAATGTTGAATATTCAGAAAGTTGTATTAAAAGTCAATCAACAATATATTGCATCTGCTTCTACTAATGATTTGTATCGTGTAGAGCCTCCATTTAAGTTACAAGGTTCTTACAGAAACATGAACAAAATGTCAGAAAAAGTGGTTTCTGTTATGAACGAAGAAGAAGCTAATGCGATGGTTATGGACCATTATGTAGGTGAGGCTCAGACATTAACACAAGGAACAGAAGATAACTTACTTAAATTGAAAGAAATATTAGGTATTCAGACTGATGTTGAAAAAGAACGTTGGGAGAAAATCAAAAAAGATTATGTAAGGAATAAAACAGTTGGTAATGCTGATACTGATGGGTTTACAAAAATAGCACAACAGTTATCATTAATGTCAGAAGCCTACAAAGAGAATCTTTCGAAAGATTCTTCTGATAAAGCTTTGTTAGAGCAAATTATAGCAATGAATGATAATATGAGTAAATTGGTTCCTAACAGCGAAAAAGAGGAAGCAATAACTGAGTTATTTAAAACTATTAAAGATTTGAATGACTATTTATTAAGAAAGGCTAAGAAAAGAGAGGCATAATGAGAGTTCGTGACAAATATGATATAAGAGCCGAAATACTTGTTGATACCGTTCATCGCGGTTTCAGCAAGCTTGGTTATAAAAACACTATTATAACTAAAATAGAAAGGCTTGTTGATAATACAGAGCGCCCTTACACAGGTGTTAACGATGTTTTTGTATTTCATATACAAGGAAATACTTTGCCGCGTATTGAAATAGACATCAAAACTATTAATAAATATTATAGACTAGGAAGCGAAAGGGTTATTGAATTATTGTTTTATAAAAGAGTTGTTTATCCAGTTATACCTAAAATACCAAAAGTAAATCCTTATGGCTGGCCATTTTCAGAACAAGATATTTATATTTATCAACCCGAAAAAAGAATGACAAAATATAGAAAGATTTATTATTCAGATCTTAAAAACATTAGAAAAATAAAAAAACTTAATAATTTTTTAAAAACTTTGCCTTTAAATATGACAATTGGTTTTTATGAATTTAATGTAATGACTGGCAGCAATCCCATGAATAATACAATTGGTATTTTCATCAAAAGACATCATATTGATGATGCATCTATTTATATAAAATTAGAAACTATAAATAAAAAAGAAGATCTTATAATTCTTTATTATAATATGTTTAATATATCAGATATTTGCTCTTATGAAGAATTTAGAAACAATATTGCTTATTATGTGGAAGCTACAGAAATAGTAGATTATTAAAATGTTTAAGATAATAATGTAAATAGTTTTGAAACAGATTTTAACATTAATATAGATTTTATTGATAGATATGATAGAGAAATAATAGAATACATCAAAATGACATAATATTAAGCTTTATATTATAATATTAATCTTGATTTTATGATACAAAACGTGAATAATGCAGGTATTAAAAATAGGTGATTATATGTTTAGCTGGAAAGAACGTTTATTCTCAGATAGTAAAATTGACAAAGTATCAATAGTTCTACTTGTAGTTGGAATTGTTGGTCTTTTTTTGAGCGTTTATTTTGGTTTTGAAAAATATGAACAGTATTCAGATAATTTTTATTATTATGGGTATTTGATTTCTGTGTTTTTCACGTCAGTAACACTTATTTTTATTACAAGGGATTATTTCAACTCAAGCAAATGTCATGTGGGAACATTGAATCATTTTGTCATTAAAGTGAATCCTTCAAGGAAAGGATTTTATACTGCGTTTTTGAATAACGAATTTTTTTGTAGCATATTTTTTATACTGTATGCTTTTGCGTTCATGATTTCAATAGTTGAATTTTCTTCAACAGGTGATAATAGGCTTTTTTTCTTTGTTATTTCTAGTTTTGGAATGTTCGTTTCCGTATTGGTTATTGAAGACTTGATAAATTCCGTAAAAGTTCCTGAGAAAATACTGATGCAAATAGAAAACATTCAAGACATATCTGATGTTGAAAGGAATGAACTATTGAGAAACTGTTTAAGAGAGATAAATAAAAGATCTTTTATCAATAGAGGGAAAGTCTTACATCATGTTGAGGCTATATTTAGAAGCCAAAAGCTAACAAAAACTATTGAAAAAAGAAATGCTGATAAAGCTAAAGAAAGAGAACGTAAAAATCATCAGAAAGCAGAATATCATGATTTCATCACAAAATATAAAAAGCTTTAAATAAGATTATTAATGGTTGTGTTTGTGAGAGATTTCCTGTAAAGTGGGTATCAACATCATTAGTTACCGAGGAATAGGAATGCTCACTGCCATAAGAAGATTGAAATCACCTAACTTTACTGATAGGTTTTTTGCAGTATTATTTTATGTATCAGTAGTTTTTATTGCATCACTTCCATTGGTGTTGTACTTTTTTCATGAGGAAATTCCATTTCTAGTAATAGGATTTATGTTGATTACAACATTTTTTCTATTATCTGTTTTAAATAGCTACGCTGATTTCAATTTTAAATATAAAGATGGTGCGATCCTTGATTTATCAGAAAAAGTAAATCCTGCTGTTATTAGCCATTTTTCTAGAGTTCTAACTTTTTGCCAAAAAGATATATGGTGGAATATCGTATTGTTTATGTGTGTATTTAATACTCCTTATATAATTGCATGCTTTTTAACTGATAATACTTATTATCCTTTAATTTTATCGTTTTACACTATGTTGAACTATTGTTTGTTTTCGTTCTTGAATGAGTCCAGTATAAATAATGAGATCGTTGGTTTAGGAGTTTTCAAGGAAATTGAAAAAATGCATTCACTTTCTCAGAATGATAAAAATATTTTCAAACAAGCTTTGTTTCAGGGCATGCAGCAAGAAGATAGATTTACTAGGTTGTCATTTCATGCTTATGTTATATCGATGAATAAATACATACAAGAAAAATGGGATAAAGAAAGGCAATCAATGGATTCTGTAGAAGGCAAAATATTTAAATATAAATTTAAAGAGGAAAAGTAATAATGTGGACAGCAAAAAGTAGGTTGAAATCAAAAAACTGGGTGGATAAAGCCTATGGTATTTTGTTTTATGTATCGTTCTTGGCTCTTTTAAGTATTCCAGTGTATATTGGGTTTAACACCGAATCATTAAACGCTAAAACTGGAATTTTATTCATATTGTTTTCTGTATTTTTGACTGTTGCAATGCAGTCGTTTCGTGATTACAAAAAAATTAATAAAATTCATTCAGGAACTTTAGAATACTTTATTGCAACTATTAATCCTAGACATGAGAATTTTATTCAGCGTTTATTCTTTAATGGTAAGATGAAGTGTTTTTATGCAATTATGAGTGGCTTATCTGGTTTCTTTGGGCTGGTCTGCGTATTTTATAAGCAATCGCATCCATTTTCATCTAACTTTGAATGTTTCTACCTTTTCATACTGATAATGTTTGTAACATTTTTGGTTTTTCTTTCTGAGAAAATAAATTTCATGGATGTTAATAAACAAAAAGTTGATGCAAAAAGTCTTTTTGTAATTAATACCCTTGAAGATTTGAATGAAAATCAAAAATTAAAAATAAGGAAAGAAATTGCGAGTGATATTCATTGTTCAGGGTTTGTAACTAGACGGGATTTGAGGTATATTTATACTTCAATGATTGATAGTGTAAATCATAAAAAAGAGCTTGAATTGAAAAGAAAAGAAATTGAAGAATACAACAAATTTACTCAAAACAATTAATATAGGAATTATGAAATGTTTAATATTAGAAATCGGTTTCGTTCAGAATCAAAGCTAGAGAAACTTCATGGTTTATTGTATATCGTACTACTTTTGAGTATTCCAGTAGGAATTTATCTTTCTGTAATTAATTATGATAATTTAAACGTAAATTGCTTTATTGGATTAGGTCTTTATTCTTGGTTTTTATATACAACATTATCTGGTTTTCTTGATTATGGTGATTTTAAAAATTCACATAATGACTCTTTTGAGAAATATAAAGCGATGATAAATCCGTCAAAAGGTTCTTGGCTATATAGTTGGGGGAAATTAGAAACAGAACAAAGAGAGAAACACAAAAGAAATGATGAAATGGGCGTTACCGCAGGAATTTTTGTTTTATCAGTAGTGGCAACTGTTGTTGCTGTTGGTTTTTGGATATTTGGTGATAATTATATTCCATTCTCACTAGCTGGCTTTAATTTGTTTCTAGTGGTTATGTCATTGACATTTGGTGGTGAGTTAATTAATAACCTTGAAGTAGAAGCAAAACAAATTGAAGAAATCAACAATGTTATTGATCTGTCGAAAAAAGAAAAGGATCATTTTAAGAGTTATTTAAAAACGAAAGTCGATAAAAATAAGAAAATAACAAGAGGTGATATGGATACAGTTTTTAAAGAAATAGATATTTTGAAAAAAGAACGAGAACTAAATGAGGCTCTTAAAACAGAATCTCAAGCAGATTTTAGATTTGCAAAAAAAAGGTGAAACTGTGTAAAAAAAGCTTGCGCACTGGAAAGAATACTATTATAGTAGTGGCTCTTAAATACCACATCAGGAGCTTTACAAATGAAAAAGATTCTTTCCAGTGTTCTTGCAATTGCACTTATTTCTACAGCAGTTGTTGAAACAGCTATTGCTAAACCTTTCGGAAGTTCATCGTCTTTTAGCGTTAGCAAGCCGTCATTCAGCAAACCATCAACTACAACTAGTTCGTCATCTAGCAGTAAAATCAATTTGACCAAAAGTCCAGAACCATCAGCCGTTTCTGCACCATCAAAGATTAACTTGACAAAAAGTCCAGAGCCAGTTTCTGTATCTACACCATCTAAAATCAACCTTACAAAGACCACTACTGAAAGTGCTCAAACAACCTCTAAAAGTGTAACAGGAACTCCCATTGTGCCAGTCTCGACACCAGTTGGTCAAAGACCCATTGTGAATAACTATAACACTTATAATCAACCGACAAGAGTAGAGACACGTACAGGTTCGATTCTTCCGGCATTGGCTGTTGGTGCAGTTGCGGGAGCAGTTGCGACAAGTGCTTTTTCTTCGGACCATGCAAGCAATGTCCAAGATCAACATGTTGTTCAAGATAGCGTGGTAGCTAAATCGTCTCCTGCTTATACAGGGATTGCAACTTCTAAAACACCTTATCTGACTATTTGTAATTCAGAAGAGTTTGCTAAAGCACAGGAATGGCAAGTAGCTTGTAAATCGAGCAAAGATGTTCAAAGCAATATGTGTCCAATCTTGTCTTACTTTCGATATTGCAAACCAGCAACTGCTGATGAAGTGAAAGGATTGAAGCCTGCAAAATCCACTTATCAAAACGTTTTTATGAAAGACTGATTAAACTAACAGAAAAGCCTTGATTCTATCTCTAGATTCAGGGCTTTTTGTTTTGAAGAATTATTTCACTTCTGAAGCTTTAATGTAAATAAAATAAGATTTATCAGAGGAAGATCCATAATTTGCTAATTTATAATTTCCATTTTTAGGCAATGAAAAAGTTTGAACCAGATTAATCGTTGATAGACCATCATAACTGTCTCCATCAGCATTTTTATTAATATCTAGTAATTTTGACTTTGTAGGCTTATCAAATTGAAACCTTACCGATGCCATAATGTTTTTGTCTTTTCGTTCAATTAAATTAATACTAGAATATGAAGATTCTTTGGTTTTGTTATTTTTATAAACAGATACTGTAGGTTCAGGGTTATTTAAAAGTATTTCATTTACAAAAGATTCATCTCTAGTGATGAAGCCATAGCCTGATACAAATTTTGTAATTTCACTAGACTCATTAAACTCCATTCCCAAAAAGTTAGTTCCATTTTTAGGAAATAATTCAAGTTTATTATCAACAGAATTTGATGATTTATACATTTCTATTTCAATATATCTATATTCAAGATTGACAAATGTATTAAGCATTTCATTTTTTGTTTTTTCAGGTTTAACTCTTTCGCTAGTAACTGATTGCTCTGCTTCTCCCTTACTATTGTAGGCAATGACTGACATTGCATTAGATAATTCAGAAGCCATTGAGGTTCCTGCAATTGTTAGAAGTGCTAATGTTAATAATGTTTTTTTCATTCTGATTCTCTCTTGGTTTATTTTTGAATTTTTATAAATACAAATTGCATTTTAGATTTTTGCTTCGTTGCTGTTGCATCTTCATTGTAAATACTATTTACAGTAACCAACTGATATTCATTTTTATTCAAAAGTAAAGTATTATTAAACTTAGTTGATTTAATAGAAGAAATATTATTTTTAGGGTCTATTGGAATTTGAATGTTGTTTACAAAATCTATAGTTGTGTAAACTTTTTTATCATTGGCATCCTTAATATCAAGTTTCAGACTAAATCCCACAGTCCAATTGGTTTTTGCAACATCATTTGGAGCAGCCCCACCTTGTATTTCTGGTGTTGTACTTTTAGTCATATCACTATAGTTAATAGTGTCATTTAACGCACTATTAGATAAAACTATTATTTTTTGACCAACAACTGTTCCATAAGTAGAGGAAACATCGGAAGTATTGGCTGATGTTTTAAGTTGCTTATTAATATCCAAGAAATTAACTTGACTTAAATCAGTTCGACTTTCTACATCAACAAGTACTATAGTAGCCGTAGATGGATTGGTTATTGTTTTTTGAGCGTTTTGCAAAGTATCTTTCTTTACATCTGCAAATGCTGAGCTTAATGCAAGTGATAAAGCTAAAGCACTTAATGTTTTTAAGGTGTTTTTCATATTGTTTTGTATGTGTCTTAATGGTCTATGTTTGATAGATATTGTTTAATTATTTTTATTGAATGTCAAATTAATATTAAAATGACAAAATAAAAGCTTGACATTTAATATTCGATTTGATTATAATCAAAAACAAGAGCGTAATATAAAGATATTACGCCCATTTTGTCTACGCATTAGTGAGAATATTATTGCGCTCTAGGTTATAGATTCTTCTAGCTTATCGTCATCAACCTAATGTATTAAGATGGACAAAATGTTTAAATAGAAGCTAATAAAAAAGGACCATACGGTCCTTTTTTTTATTTGTTTATTTTTTCTATTTCTTCATCTGTTAATCCACCTAACAACTCTATGGCTTTTCTTAATCGATATCGAGTAATATCAGGACCAAGAATTTGCATAGCATCAATAACAGAAATTGATTGTAAAGATCCTGTTATTGAAACGAATAAAAGTGGCATTACGTCTTTCACTTTAAAACCTGTTTCAGCAATAGTTAATTTAACAGTTTCAAGTATTTTTTCATTGCTCCAAACACGAAGTGATTCAAGATTCCATAAAATCAATTGAAGAGTTTGTTTCACATCTAAAACACTCATTTTTTTATGTTTAAACAAAGCTATATCAATATCTAAGTTATCTTTAAACATAAAGCCAGCTAAATTAACAACTCCACCAAAGTTTTCGACTCGGCTTTTAATCATAGGAATTAAATTATCAAATCTATCGTTGGCTGTTGCCCAAGTGATAAATTTGGATTTGAATTCGTCATCTGTTAAATCGCGCAACCAAAGACCATTTAGCCAAGACATTTTTTCAATGTCAAAAATAGGTCCACCAAGAGAAATTCTTGAAATATCAAAATTATCAATCATTTCTTGAAGCTTAAATTTTTCTTTTTCATCTGGCATAGACCAACCCATTCTGCCAAGATAATTCAGTACGGTTTCAGGTAGATAACCATTATCACGGTAAAATGTGATAGCCGTTGGATTCTTCCTTTTTGATAGTTTACTTTTATCGATATTTCGAAGCAAAGGCATATGGCACATAATTGGCATATCCCAACCAAAATACTGATAAAGAAGCTTTATCTTTGGGGTGGACGACAGCCATTCTTCTCCACGGATTACATGAGATATTTCCATTAAGTGGTCATCAACTACGTTAGCCAAGAAATACGTTGGTAAACCATCGGCTTTTAAAAGAACCTGCATATCAATTTGTTTCCAAGGAATAGATATTTCACCTCGAAGTAAATCATTAAATACGCAATCGCCATATTCTGGAACTTTCATTCTGATAACATAAGGAATATTTGCGTTAAGGTTATCCTCTATTTCTTTTTTGGAAAGTAAAAGACCTCGCCCATCATACTTTTGGGGTAGATTATTATCTAATTGATCTTGTCTCATTGAATCAAGTTCTTCTGATGTGCAGAAACAATAAAAAGCATGCCCTTGTTCAACCAATTGCGTGGCATATTTTTTGTAAATATGTGATCTTTCACTTTGACGATAAGGCGCATGTGGTCCACCAACATCTGGACCTTCTGACCAATCAAGACCAAGCCAACGAAGGGCATCGAATATTTTTTGTTCTGATTCTTTTGTAGAACGAACTTGATCGGTGTCTTCTATACGAAGAATAAATTCACCATTATGTTGTTTTGCAAAACAATAGTTAAATAAAGCAATATAGGCGGTTCCTACATGTGGGTCGCCAGTTGGCGATGGTGCTATTCGAGTTCTTATTTTTGTCATGTTGTATACCTTTTAAAGAATGATAACTATAACATTGTAAATAAAAAATGTCAAAAAACTTGTTTTTTTATATGTTATCTGTTAATCTCCACGAGAGAATTTATTAAAATAGATAATTGAGAAAATCCAATGAAATTTAATGATACGGCTTTAAGTAATGTAAAAGATGGACTTGAGAAAGAGTTTACAAAACATATTAATGATTTAGAAACGTTTATTCAACAGACAACAATAGAAAAGACTCTTGAAGACTTAAAAAATAGGTATGCATTTTTAAATCGTGAAATTAAAAATATTGATATTATTTCAAGAAATATAATTCAATTTATTCAACAAAGTAAAGTAGATGAAATTGTATGTGACGAAGATAAAAATGACGTTAATCTGATTTTTAAAGGTCGCCATAAGTACATATTAGAAAATTCAAAAAAAGAAATTATTGCAGATTTTATTTTTGATGGTTCATATATAGATAAAATTAATGATATATCTAAATTGAACTTTAGATATAGAATTTTCAAGTATGTTCCTAATCATAAAAGGAATAAGAATATCTTAGAATTATATAAAAATAAAAGAAACATTAAGTTGGAAAAAAATGTCGAAAAGTCAATTAGAATAATAAAAAGTTTTTATAATATTATGGATTTGGGCTTATTTTCAGGCTATATAAATTATAGTCTTGAAATAAAGGATAGTAATATAAAAATACCGCATATAAATCTTAGTAACGAGCCAGAGATTTTTAGTAAAATAATGTACGAAAATCAATCTTCAAGAGAATTTTTTTATGAAAATTTTAAATCTTATTTTAAAAATATAGAAACTTTTAAAGAATTTGAAGATTTTATGAATTTTAAAAAATTTTTAGATAAATTTTTAAATGCTAATAATGTAAAAACAAAAGGTTTACAAACGTCATGTGGAACAAGAATTTGGTCACTAAAGGATGAAGATTATTATGATTCTCAAAAAGGTCAAAGTGCAATTTTTTATTATGAATTGGAAAATCACTATGTTAAATTAAATGAGGAATTTAACGGTTCAACAATAAATTTCTTTATTAAAGTTGAACAGTATAGTATTAAAGAATTTAATGAAAGCTTTATTTATTTAGAAAATAATCAAAAAACAGATTATAAATTCAAAGATTTTTTAAGAAATAAAAAAGAAGTTTTAGGGTATATTCAGTTGATAAACTATTAATTAAAGGTATAAGGCAATGCTTAAAGAAGACGCTTATAAAGAGATAGTTGGTAAATTTGAGGAAAAATTCAATGGTTTTATAGACGTTATAAAAAAGTCAGAAGAGAAAAGATTATCGCAGCCCGTGATAAAACCTTTATCTTCAAGCATGCAAGAAGTTCAAGATTTTTTTATAAATCGATATAAAGATATTCCTGAATATGTAAGCAAAATATTTAATATAATCAATAACAGTCAATTAAATAAAATTATCCTTGATGAAGATATTGATAATTTAAAAGTAATTTCGAATGGTGAACAGTCTTATGATATTGTGAATAATAAAAACGAACGTTTATTTCTTTTGACATTTCGTGGTCTAGTAAGGAAAGAATTTGATAAACCGGAATCTGACTATAAATTTTCTTGCAGTACTTCGTATTTAGATTTAAAGAATAAAGACAAATCAAAAATAATAGGTTTTTATAAAAATAAATTTCAAAATATTTATAGGAAAGAAGACCTTTTAAAATATGCACATTCATTATTAATTGTAAAATCATATGCAAAAAAATTAAATCTTCAACCCGTATTTTTATTAGAATCAAATGTTACCGATATTAATGAAATTGACTTGAAAGATGATGAGATCAAAACTACAGTAGATATAAAAGTAAATCTTTTTCAGGATGAATATAAATATTTATCCAATAACGATTTGATAAATGGTGAATATTTTTTTGAGCTTTTTAAAGAAAAATTCATTGAAAAATTAAACATTAATAATTTAGAAGAATTTAATGATTTCTTAGTTGATATTCAGAATATTAATAAATATATGAAATCTTTAAAATTGAAAGCAACCAAAATTGATTATAATAGTGTGTTTTATCCAGTTTCCAAAAAAGACAAAGAAAGAAATCCTTGTATTATAATTACTGAGTTTTTTAATAATAATAAAATAAAGTTTGTTATTTATCCAGAAAAAAGAGGCACATTAAGAGAACTTGCCGAATGCGATATCTATACTATTAAGGATGCAGAAAGTGAATATGAGTTGGCATATTCAGACATGGGTAGTAGAATAAGCAATTTTAAGTTTAAAGATTTTGTTAAAAATAAGGAAGAAGTATTAGAATATCTATACTTGATGAAATACTAATTATATGTTATAATAATCTAGAAAAGTTGGCACGTCCCTCTGATGCAAATCAAGCACACCAACAAACAAAATAGAGACCTAGGACTGAGTAATCTCTCCTAGGTTTTCGCTTATTGCCTAATTGCTATAATAATTGAGAATTTAAAAATGATTAACGTTAAATTAGATAAAGTAAAGATTCTAGACAATCTTAAATCAGAAGAAGAATTGTTTGATTCATCAATTATAGAATCAATCTACGAAATTAGAAAGTTAAAAGCTTTATTGAACGTTAATGAAGATACATTTGAAGTGGAATCGATTAACGATCATGGTCAAGCTTATTTGAAAGATTTTAGTATTTGGATGTATGTTTTGGTACAAGAATAAATGACAAAAAATCGTGGTGTTGAAAAGTTTGCGGAATATTGTTCTCAATACATTTTGAGACCCGGATTTAAAAGCAGATTGGAAAAAAATAATGCAGATATTTCTGAATTTAAAAGTAATCCAATATTGTTTTGTGATAAAATAATGACAGCCATAAAAGAGTCGAATATAGTTGGGACTTTGGTTTATATATGTGATTTTGATGGAATGTATCTAGAGCATGTAAAATATCAAGAATTTAATCTTAAAAATAATAACGGGGATTTGCTGTTAATTATAAATATATTGTCGTTGTTAGATCTTGTTGTTCTTAAAGAAATAAAGTCAGAAAACATCTTTTTTAACATTGATATAGGTGTTCAATTATCAAGAGACAGAATAGAATTTGATAATTTTGTTATATTTAGGAATGAATATAATAATGAACGTTCAAAGATGGATTTAGAAAAAATTGTTAATCACTTCAAATATGTAGAATCACAATTTGAATCAAAAGAAACTGATTTTTTAAAACTAAAATCTATAAAAGGTAGTGATTACTTAATTCCTGATTTTAATATTATTAAATTAATAGAAGTCGGAGATAATTTACTTGCAACGTCAGATTACATTAATTCATCTTCTTTGGAATATATATATTACAAATTTGAAAATTTTTGGTCAAATAATAATTTAAAAAGTTTGCAAGATTTAGAAAAATATATAGTACAATATCAAAAAATGAAACAAGCGACATCTACTTTTGAAGCTAAACAGAATTTGTATTTCTCTTTTTATACACCATACAAGAAAATATCGTTCATGCTTTCTCCTTATGCAAAAGAATGTGATATTGTGGGATTTGATTTTACATATAAAGACAAAGATTTTAATACAAATGATTTTTCACAAGAAAAATTAATATATTTATATGCCATTAAATTCCAGTACGATACAGGCTATTTTGTATCAGATCTTCTGAAAGCAGAAAAAGATCTGTGGACGCAAATAAAAATGCTTGATTATTGATTTTTTCTAAAAAAGGATAATAAAAAGGTTGACAGGTAATCTTTTTGTGGTTATTATAGCCACATAAAGACGAAACAATTAATGGGGTTTTAGCCTTAATGGATTGTATAGGAATCGCCTAATTAACGATGAATATACGATGACAGTATAAGCAATATTTAGGACGCTGAATGTGTAGAGGTAGTCGCTCTCCAAAGCTATTCAGAACATCAGATTTTTGTGATTATTGTAAAAGCGCTGGTGAAAATCAGAGATGCAGGTTCGATTCCTGAAAACCCTACCATCGCAGTGTAGCTTAATTGGAGAGTATTCGTATGGCGAAAGTACACCGCCAAAAGAATACCAGCAAGTTTCTGGATATTTTAAAGTGTTAGATTAGCTACCTAATTCTTTACTAAGGAGCGTTATTTGCTTAAAGCTTAACGGTTATGTGAAAGATACTGGTTCGAATCCAGTCACTGCGACCAAATTATAAAAAGCCTCTTCGTGAGGTTTTTTTGTTTTTCTGTAAAATAATTTTGAATTATGCACATGGATGTTTTAAAATATAAAAAAGGATTGTGAAATGACTCAACAAATTAAAACACATTTAGAATATGTAAATTGTAATGACAAAGATGTTTGGACTAAAGAAACAGCAAAAGAAATTCTAGAACAGCTTAAAACACCTAAAAGTAATGTTTTAAAGCAATACGAAAAAGAATTTGGTGGTGACTATATTGCAGTCTTAACAAAAGTGAAATTACTTTTTGCCGATATGGTATTTGAAATGTTGGAACAAGAGGTTCGTTCAGGGTTGCAACCCAAAGTTGCCTACAAGAGAACGCTTGAACATTTTACACACCAATATAAATTTTCAGACTTTTGGGCAGAAGCTAAAAATATTTTAAAAGCATACAAAATGTAATTGACTATATTTGAGAATATAGTATAATAAGTATGTAGTGGTGGAAGAATAATTCCCACGTTAAATAAAGAAATATTCAAATGATAGATTGTGGCAGAAGAATAGTCTCCACGTTAAAAAAAGAAGTATTCATTGAAGGAATTAAGGTAGCCTATAACTACTAAAGTCGTCTAAATCAAGAGAATCGGATTATATGAAAATATCATTCTCTCTTATCACAGGCGCATTATTTAAATGGTCAGAATTTTGGTGTGCCAACGAAATCTGGCGACGGAGCAGTGACTCCTTGGTGCAATCTGTTGCGAAAAAAGTAATACGACCATTTGAATGCCTAATGGTCGCTAAATATGAAGTATGGAAACATATAGGTCCGAGCGAGCACTCTTTAACGAAGTCGGTTATTAAGAAACAAATATCGTTTGGTTAGGCATCGGCTAACACAGTTTGAAATAAGGTGATACGCTACCTTAAATGCGAACTTGAAAAATGGGTGTTTCGCCACCGAAAGTGAGAGACTAAAGAATTGGACCTCGATCCCTTGTTGTACCGCAATACCAATGGGCTATGACCCGCTGTAAAAAGAAAGCTCACTTCGGTGGGCTTTTTTATTTTACTATAATAATATTTTGACTTATTAAGCTATTTAATTTATTGTGTACGAAATAATTGTATTACGAGGATAATATGCAGAATATTAAAAAGCTTTTACAGGAATATGATGTTGCACAAAAAGAATCATTTTATTTGAAAATGTTGGATTTTGTCGAAAAAAAATTTAGAAATATTTGTGTTTTTTTATCATCAATTTTATTTTTAAGCTTTTTTCTTATTAGTGTGCTTAATTCATTTAAAAACGCTTTTGAAATAACGTTTTGTATTTTTACGATTACAATTATTTTGTATTTTATAGTAGTAATTGGTGGCGATATTTTAAACACTGTTTTTGGTAAAAAAGAAAGAATAAAAAGGAAAATTTACAGACAAAAATATGTTGGCGATATATATGATATTTTTGATAAAGAATGCTCAATTACTATTGATATTTTAAGAAAATATAAAAAAGATTTATCTAAAGGTATACATGAATCAAAAGGTCTTACAGGGAAAAGAATTTTATTTTTAATGAATTGTATTTCAGAAGAACGATATAAACAAAAAGCCGAAAAGTTATCTATGGAAGAGAAAGAAGCATTAATAACTGGTGAGACAAAAATTGGAAACATGTTAAAAGCAGTAGAAAACATTTAATTACATATAACCATATATAGGGTATTCTAAATACCCTACTTTAATTTCTGAGGAATGAAAAAAATGAGTAATGAAGTATTTATAAAGAATTTTAATGAGTATAAAGAACTATTGAAATCTAATTATAAAGCACCCGTTTGGACTGTACCTACTAATCTAATAATTTTTATATTGTTTTCATTTATTGTACTTAATACAGCAAAGTATTTTCATAGCATGGGTGCCTTTATGTTCGGTGTAACAATACTTATGATAATGATGGCTGTTTCAATGGCAAAAATAGAACATAGTATCCCTTCTTTTCTGCAATCTAAGTTTAATAAAAAGTTGGTTTTAGAAGGTAAAATCGGAAAACTTTTTTTTACAGGTAGATTGTCTGATATTTTTAATTTGGAATGCATTATTACTAAAGATGTTATCGCTAAGAATTATAATTGTATTGAAAAACAACTTGTTGAAAATAAATCTATAAATGGTTATACAATTTTGTATCTATTTAATGAAATAAAACAACGAAAAGAAATTAAATCAGAGCAAGAAAAGAAACAAAGAGAAATTGAAAAATTACAAGAAGAAAAAGAAGCTCTTATTATGGCTGATACAAAAATTGGACAGTCATTAAAAGAGATAGAACAAATCAAATCAGAATCCACTGTAGAAGATGAAAAGGAATTTAAAAATGAATAATGAAGAATTTGTAAAAACTTTAAATGATTACAAAGAACTATTGAGTTCTAATTATAAAGCACCTATTTGGACTTTATTTGCAAATATAGTGTTGTTTGTATTTTTTTCATTGGTTTTATTAAAAACAGCATCTCTTTTCCATAATATAGGCGCACTTATCTTAAGTATGTTAATAATTATGTTTGTTCAAATGCATTCTCTGATGAAAATAGTACATAATGTTCCTTCTTTTCTGCAATCCAGATTTAATTTAAAAATAGTACTAGAAAACAAAATAAAGAAACTTTCTTATACTGGGAAGTTGTCTGAAATTTTTAATTTTAATTGTCATATTACTAAAGATATTATTGACAAAAATCATAAGCATATTGAAAAGCAACTTGTTGAAAATAAATCAATAAGTGGTGATACAATTTTAAATCTTTTAAGCCAAATAAATAATGAACAAAAAAATCAATTGGGAAAAAAAGATAAGCAAAAAGAAGTCGATAAATTACAAGAAGAAAAAGAAGCTCTTATTATGGCTGATACAAAAATCGGACAATCATTGAAAGAGATAGAGCAAATCAAATCAAAATCCAATGTAGAAAATGAGAGGGAATTTAAAAATGAATAATGAAGAATTTGTTGCAAAACTTAAAAAGCTTGAAAAGATAAATATTGATTATGAGGAAGGTCCATTTATAACCGTAGTTTCTTTTTTTTATTTTGGGCTATTTGTATTTTTAGGATTTTATGTTCAGGGATTAATGAAAGATTTGGGTATTAGTGGTAATTGGCTGGTTTTAACAGCATTCGTACTAATAATTTTAATAATCGTAATGTTTTTTGCAAGTGTGTTTTTAACAGTTTCTAAATTAGATCCTAAATGGGGTTTGACATGGGAGTTGGAACATTATGTTTATACTGGTGATTTAAAACATATATTTGACTTTTCAGTGCCAGAGATTAATCAAGTCTTAAAGGATATGGATAAAGAAATAGAAGCCTCTATAATTAAAAATAAAGGTTTGATAGGTTCCGATATTTTACTCATACAGGAAAAAATAAAACCATTTACAGATAAAATCGCTGCTGAATTAAAACAGAGAGAAGAATTAATTCAACAAGAAGAAATTAAAAAGGCACTTATAGAAGCCGAAACTGTTAGTGGCAAAATGCTCAAAGATTTCGATAACGCAATAAAAAAGTAAAACTCACTCCTGTCAGTTTTTTAATATAGTGAAAATTTGTTTTATAAATTGTCAAATATTAAGATCTTTTCAATAAAATATAAATTTAACCTAAAAATGAAGTAAATAAAAAGAGGGAAATATGAACAATATTATACAACTGATAGCCGATTACAAAGAAGCAGAAAAAACCAATTTATTCAACAGATTTTGTGTTTTTGTCGATGCAAATTTTATTATTTTTTTAAAGTCTCTCTTATGTTTAATGTCGGTGATATCAATAGTCTTTTCTTGTTTTAATGGTTTGAATTATGGGGTGCAAACATTTGTGGTAATGCTTGCAATTATTTTTTCGTCTATAATTATTCTAGGTCCATTAGCAATTATTTTTGTTGTGGCTAATGTTTTTCTAAGTAAAAAAGAAAGAATTTTAAAAAACTTGAAGAAAACACTTTTTACTGGTGATATATTTGAGATATTTGATAAAAACTGCGAATTCACTACTCATTTATTAAAAGAAGAAAAAAAGTATATATCAGCACACATACATGAAAAAAAGGGATTAAGTGCATTTTACATTATGTTATTAAAAGATGAGATAGAAGAATCAAAAAACGCACATAAAATAGAAAAAAATATAGAAGAAGAAAAAGAAGCACTTATAAACAACGAAACGAAAGTTGGGATAATGCTGAAAACGATTAACGATATTTAAATAGAGTGATTTTAAAATGAATTTTAAAGAAATGATAAAAAATTATAAAAAGGCAAAAAGCGAATATCTTTTAAATAAAATATCGTCCTCAATAGAAAAAATTTTGGATAAGACTGGTTTTTTATTGGGAGTTACAATTTTATTTATCGGTTCCTTTTTGATTAATTTAAGGAACGGATTCAGTGACGGATTATTCGGATTATTAATGTGGATGCCCGGACTTTTCATACTTTTCGGAATAATAATAATGATATTATCACCAATCGTATCCCTAATAGTTGAACTTTCTAGCAAGCAATATAGAATCAAAAAAGAAATATATAAAAATATATATAAAGGGGAAATATATGATCTATTCGATAAGGATTGTCCGGCTACTGAAACGGTATTAAAACGTTATAAAAAAGATTTATCAAAATGGATTTATTTAAACAAGGGATTACATGGCTTTCATATTGTCTTATTGGTAGATGAAATTTACGAGTTGAAAAAAGATATTGACGAAAAAAATAGGATTAAAGAAGCTTTAACCCAATCGTCAACAAAAATAGGCGATCTGCTTCGAAGTGTAGAAAACATTTGAAAAGAATAAAGCTCACTAATGTGGGCTTTATTGTTTACTATAATAAAAATTTGCCTTACAGAATAATAACTAATACAATATTGAAAATTAATTTTAATGAGAACCAAAATGAATATTACACTTGATGATATAAAAAGATATAAAAATGAACTAAATGAAAAAGAAACAAACAATAAAATTATAAAAGCTATATATCATTTTAATGAGGTAGGACCGGTATTTCTTTTAAAAATGATGTTTGTAACATTTATTATTGGATTCATTTCTATCTATTTTTATGGACCTAAAGCTTTATTAATACCAATGTCTTTTAGTGGTATTGCATTTTTATATTCTGTTTTCAATATATTGATAATATCTTTTTTGGATTCCAGAAAGATGATTAGTAAGCTAGCTAAAAAAATATCAAAAGGCGTCTATAAAGGTTTTCTTTCAGATATTTTTGATTTGGATTGTGAATTAACTAAAGGAATAATAAATCCTGAAAAAGAAGAGCTTGCAAAATTAATATTTGATAAAAAAGGTATTCCCGGAGATATAATAGTTAATTTACTTTATAGAATAAATTCCGAAAAACAAAAAGAAGATAAAGAACAAAAAAATAAAGAAGAAAGAGAAGCCCTAATATCAGCAGGAACACCAGTTGGCTCGATCTTAAAAGAATTGTCAGATATTTAAAATAATAAATATGATGTGATTGTTTAAAAAGAATCAAAACACAATAATTAATATAGGAAATAATAATGTCAAATAGTTTTTTAGCTGATTTAAACAAATATAGAAAGTTTTGCACATATGAAGAAAAAGAGAATGCAAAAGTTCAAAAAATATCAACTCGTATAATTATACTTATTTATTCAATACCTGTGGTGTTAGGCTTTTTTAATAGTGTATACACAGGTATTGGTGTAATAGCTTTCTTGTTGGGTTTTTCAATAGCTCTACCTATTCTTGATGATTGTGTTCAGTATCTTGTAGAAAAAATAAGAAATATGATTTCTGGTAAAGATAAATTGCATAAAGCGATTGTTAATCATATTTACACTGGTGAAATCTATGATATTTTTAATAAGGATTGTGAAAATACTAGATATATTTTAAAAGAAAATAAAGAAAAAATGTCAAGTAGTATTTATCATAATAAAGGTCTGGAAGGCTCTTTAATATTATCAATGATTGAAACTATAGATATGTTGGTAGAAAGGGATGTGAAAAAACAAAATTATTTAGAAGAAAAAGAAGCTCTTATCAATGGAAATACAAAAGTTGGTGAAATGCTAAAAACAGTTAACGAAATATAATTTAAAAAGAAGGATTTATAGTATGAATAATGAAGCTTTAGTAGAAAACTTGAAGAATTGTCAAAAAACAGAAAAATTGTTATATGATGCCAATTATTATTTCAAATTGAATTTTTCAGTAATAATTTTATCAATAGTGATTTCAATGTTGGTTTCGTTAATAGGTGTTTCAATTATTGCTCAGACTATACTATTATCTATGATATGCATTTTATCTTTTTCAGTATTTGATTTGGCAAATGTGCAACATGAAAGGTATTCATTATATTACATATTTTTTAATAAGAATTATAAGATTCGAAATAAAATAAAGAAAAGTCATTATACTGGAAGCCTATCAGAGATCTTTGATTTTGATAATGAAGAAGTAAAGAAAATAATTTTAAGACACTCAAAAAGTGTAGAAAGAAGCTTGATAGAAAATAAATATATTTCTGGTTCAATATTAATAGCTATAGCTGATGAAGTTGCTTTCATGAATAAGGTTGTTAAAGAGCAAACAGAACAAGAGAATAAAGAAAGATTAGAAAAAGAAGAAACAGAAGCATTAATAAAGGCTAATACAAAAGTAGGAATAAGTTTAAAAGAGATCTATAAATTACAAGAAAACGCAAAAGTCTTGGGAGATAAATAATGAACAGTCTTTTTTTAGAGAATGCAAAAAAATATCAAGAATTCAAAGAAAATAATTATGAACCACCTTTTTATAAAGTGACCAATAATATTTTTGTTATGATACTTTGTGTGTGCGCAGCAGTTTTTTTTGTAAGTGCAGCAACAGGAAACTCTGCCATTGCTGCTCCGGTTGGAATATTTATTTTTTTTGTTGCTTTTCTTGGCATTAACCTAGAAGACGAACCATATTGGAAAACTCTATTCGATCCGCTTGCAAAAGCAGAATATTATATTGTTAATCATGTTTATTCAGATGACATTTCTAAATTATTTAACTTGGAATGTATTCATACAGTGAAGATACTAAAAGAATATGCAACCCAACTTGAAGAAAATATTTATAAATATAAAGGTTTATCTGGTGATTTAGCTTTAAAGATATTAGATAAAGTTCTTAGGGACAAGAAAGCTTATAATTTAGAAAGAAAGAAAATAGAAGAAAAGGAAATAATAAAAAGCAAAGAAACTAAAACAGGTAAAATGCTAAACGATATTGAAGCTATAAAAAAGATGTCTTAAAGTAAAAAAGCTCATAGTGAGCTTTTTCTTTTTAAGTGTATTTAGTTTTTATGCACATAAATAGAATAGTTTGATTGATCCATTCCGTGTTTTACACAAGGTGTATATTCTACAGAATACTGTTTAGAACTTCCCATGACATTAAGACTGTCTTCTTTATCAGAATCAGTAGTATCTAACGAATTACCATCTAATATCGCTCTATCTTTATTATAAGCAGTTCTGCAGTCATTTATATCTTCAAATACACGGCTTTCTTTCTCAATACCTTTAATTGTATTTTTATCAGTTACGCTGAGATATATTTTATTACCATCAGAGTCAGTCTTCTTATATTGCTTCCCTAAATACAATGATTCTATATCACGATAGAATTGAAAGTCTGGATAAGATTGTGAAGTATAATTCTTGTTTATATTTGTACCAAAGGCTGCAAAATCTTTTTGTTCTGTTTTTGTAGAAGAAATAGAACATCCGGCTAAAGACAATACAAGTGGAACAGCGATAAGTGTTAATATTTTTTTCATATTTTTTAAAATTCCATATTTTGCTATTCTATCATTTAAAACTTTTTAAGCCAATTGTAAATAAAGAATATAAAAATCCCCTATTTGTCTATTGACAAATAACAGCATTAAAGGTATATTATTTAAATAAGCTAAATAATATTAGTTTTGTCGAAAGGTCTAACCGAATGAGATTGAGCCTTTCCCAGCAGAAACTTGTTTCTGTATAAGCGCAAGGCTTGTCGAGATGAAAATCAAAGTGGTGTTCGGATCTGTATTGAATAAAATATTCTGTATTATAAGGTCAAAGGTTATAATGCAGAATGTTTTAAATGGTATGCTGCAAAGCAAGATTTAGTAACTTGAAATTTAAGTTAATCCTTAGCCGAAAGGCACTATAGCTAATTTAGGAATAAATTAGCCCGGTTGTAAGCCATAATAGGCGCTTTTACTTGATTTATCCTCCCTAGAGAGACCTTCAATGCCAGCTAATGCTGGTATTTGACATTATTAAAAATATTTTTCATATTATAGTGTCATTCTGCTACAAAATCGTATATAATTAATAACATATTAAAACGATAAATCCATATTGTTTTAATCAAAATAAACAATGAGAGAATAATTTAAAAAAATGAGGTGATAAAATGTTTATATTTAATTTCGCAAGAAACAATCAAGAAGGAAAAGCAGAACTTAAAGTTGATGCTGGCTATTTAAAAGAAAATCTTAAATGTTTTTCTGTGTGTCCAAAATATTCAGAACAGATTGACCATTCTGTAAAAATTCTTGTTGAGCAATATAACCAAACACCTTCAAGAAGTCTTTACTCAAAATAAACCGCCAACTGGCGGTTTTTTATTATTTTAAATTGAAGCCTAAAAAGCACCAATTGCTGCCTTTCGAGCAGCATTTAAACTCTTGCACTTCTAAAATGTGGTTTAGGATCATATGTCATTAATTCGTAATTTGCTTTTCCGTGTCCTATTTCGTTCATGTATCTAAGAATCGCTCTTGCTTCTTTTTCTTGATATGCAAATTTCTGACCTTGCTTGTCAAAAATTATTTTTGGTTCTATATTTAATAACGCACCATGCATTATTTCAAACTCTACTACTCTTGAAGAATAGATATCCGATTGTAGATTTTGCACTTTAAACTTTGAAAAATATCGCAAGATTAAATCCTCTTTAATAAAATTAACTAAAGGATCGGATCTTACTCTATAATAAGAATCATTGTCAAGCCCTAACTTATTGTATTAAATGAATAATTATTTAATATTGCTATTTTTTAAAATGTACTGAATTTTTGCTTTTTCTGATTCCATTTTTAATCTGTCTAATACAATTTGGTCAAATGATGTTGATTGTTCCTGATAAGACATAATAGTATTTTTAGTTATCTTAAAAATAGAGTTTTGGTTTTTGATAAACAGGTGTTCATTAACATAATCGTAAGCAAATAGGTTCTTGAATGCATCGGGTAAAATAATATTAACTGTCGCTGACGTACTAGGGTTATTTTCTATCTCTATGGTTCCTACAAAATTAGAATTTAATATAATAGTATTTTTGAAATTTATATCATTTGTTAAATTATTAGCTCTCAATGAAGAGTTCAAAGGATAGATAGTCGCATTCCCTGCATTTAAAGATGTCGTTATATTTGCGTAATCAGAAAGAATATAGATTGAAATATCATCTTGTTGTATATTGTAACTAGTATCTAGTAGGAAATACGTTGTTTTTATTTTATTTCCTTCAATGTCAGAAGGTTTTATATTAATGTAAATTCCCTTTTCATAATATTTATGTGCGTCAATAAATAAGCCTTTAACATCTAGACTAGAGTCTTCATAGAATATTGGGAATACACTTTTGATTTCTTTTCTTTTGTTTTTCTCTATATTACCTAATAGTTTCTTAAAATAAATAGAATTGAAAAGCATTCTTTTATTTAGGAAATCATTGTTTTCATAATAAGAGATATCATATTTATTATTTATTAATAAATCTGAACTATTGTTGGATCTATCAAATATACCTTTGTTGAATTTATCAGGAACATTCAAAAGAAATGGAATTCCATTAAGAATCGAATATAATTTTGTTCTGTTATAATTGCTATCTTTCTGACCTGATGAAATGTTTGTATCATAATTTATTTCAATTGAGAATTTATTAGTTTTAGCTATTTCTATAAATTCATTATAGTGATTATAAATAACCTCTGGATTGTTATCCATTTCTGTTAGCATTCTGACATCAACAGATTGTAAATTTCTATCTCCGATTTCATATAAAATATGAAACATATATTGTTTCAAAATTATATTAATAGTTCTTTCACCGGACGATGTAAGTAAAATATTTTTAAGTATGCTGTAGTATCTTGCATTTTCACCATTTAAAGATATTCCATTATCAGTTATTACTGTTTCTGGAAGATTTTTGAACAAAGGTTCAAAACTGCCAATAAGAGTATAAACATTTAGAATTGATTTTTTATCAATATCAATTGGTAATCCCCAATAATTCATTTTTTCAAGAATATTTTGATTGGTTAATTGAATAGAAATAGGTTGGTAAACACCCGTTGTTTCAGAGGATGGCTCTATTGATGAAGCAAAACTGACATTGTTCATTATTATTGCTGAAATAACTGAGGTAACGAAGATTAATTTTTTCATTGGGATTTACATGTGCTGTTTTAATTTTATAACAAAAAAAAGAACTAAAAGTAAGTCATTTTCCGTGATACTGACTATTTAATATTATAATGGTGTTGCATTTATCTATCAAAACCAATATACTGCAAGGTAATGACTAATGAGGTGATAAATTTATGTTTTCAAAGGACTATTTTGTAGTAAAAGATACAGATAAGGAAGATTTTAAAAAAGCATTAGATATTTATAAAAATTGGCTTGAATTGTATATTTTGGAACAAAAAGGTGTTTCAATATCTAAATTTATTGAAGACAACAATAAACAATATGCACCACTGGAAGCATTATTTAACAAGTATTCTTATCTTACTGGTATACAAAATACTGATCTTGTCGCCAAAAACTTCGAAGACATGATTACCGAGTATCAACAATTCTCAAATCCAATGAGTCAAAGCGAAGAATATTTTAAGTTTACTGACAGTTTGACTACTGATGGTGATATTGAAGAAAGACTAAAAGAGCGTTATCTTAAATCTTTCAAAGACAGTGGTTTGAATCTTGATAAAGAATCGCAAATAAAACTAAATAATCTTAAAGAAAAGTTATCTAAAGCGAGCTTGAAGTATAGCGATAACATTATAAAATCGAAAAAAGAATGGTCATATGAATTGACTGATATTCTTTCAAAAGAATTAACAGAAGAAGAGCTTGCTTTGTTTGTTGATGTTGACGGAAAGAAAGTTCTCAAATTCAACCAAAATGTTATGGGTGATATTCTTGTGAAGTCTAAATCTCCTGAGTTTAAAAGAATTATTCATGAGGCTTTTAAATACCCTGCTTCGAGTAAATCAAATTTTGATAATACAGAAATAACAAATGAGATTTTATCCCTGAAACAAAGCATTGCACAAACTCTTGGTTATAACTATTACACTGAATTAGCATTAAAAGATAGAATGGCAGGTTCTTATGAAACAGTATCAGGATTCTTAAATAAAATTAAGGATAAAATGAAGCCTCTTGCCGATGCCGAATATCTTGAATTAAATAAGTTTATTCTTGAAGATTATTCCCGTAGTGATGTTGAAAAATGGGAACGTGGTTATTACGCTAACCTAAAAAAGGAAAAAGAACTTAATTATAAATTTAACATGGAAAGACCTTACTTTCCACAAGATAAAGTTTTTGAGGGCGTGTACTCACTAATTAATAAACTTTTTGGATTTACTTTTGTCAAGGATACTGAATCATTTACTCTTCCATATGAAGATACTGAATGCTATAAAGTTTATGAAGGTGAAAAACTTAAAGCTTACTTATTGGTCGATATGTATGAAAGACCGTTAAAAAGAGCAGGAGCTTGGGTTTCAGGAATGTCTGGTATAACTGAAAACAATATTGGTCTAATTGGCTTATGCTGCAATATTAACAAAAACGATGTAGGACTAGATATTAGCGAAATTAACACCCTATTGCACGAATTTGGTCATGCAGTTCACCACTTTAGCTCAAAGGTTAAATTTGATGATATGGCAGGTACTTCTGGTATGGCTCGTGATGCTGTTGAGATACCAAGCCAGATGCTTGAACAATATGCTTATAACAGAGATTACCTTGAAAGTCTTTCAAGTCATATTGAGACTGGTGCAAAGATAACATGTGAAATGTTGGACTCTATTATCAAGTCGAAAAATTATGGAATTGGTAGCTTTTATGCAAGGCAGCTTGTTTTAGCTTTATTTGATATTACTGTATACCATGATTTCAAAGGTGATATCACCCAATTATATAAAGATATTGTTGACGAAATATTGCCAGTCAAAGTAGATGAAGACACTAACTTTCCAAATGTATTTAGTCATATTTTTGATGGTGGTTATAGTGCGGGTTATTATGGATACATGTGGGCTGATATATATTCTATTGACGCATATACGTATGTATTAGAGAATGAACTTGAAAATGCTAATAAGTTTAAAGTTGAGTTCTTAGCTAAAGGTAGTAGCCAAGATGCTAAAGAAATTTATGAAGTTTTTCGTGGAAAAGAAGTGGATGAGAGTAGCTTCTTTGCATATTATGGACTAAATTGATAAACAAAAGAGGCTAAGTGCCTCTTTTTTATTACTTAAATAATGCTTTTAAAGACCTCATTGATATGAGGTCTTTTAGTTTAAATTATTCGCTTGTTCGAGTACAAACTCTATCATAGGAATAGTTATTATCACAATCATAGTTTTTATTTGTATATGCATAGCTTAAAAAGAATAAAAAGATGCCTAAAAGCGCAGCAGTGGAAAGGAATATTGTCAATGCAATTTGAATTTTATTTAAAGTTTCTTTATATTTTTCGTTAGTTTTTTCTTTAAGGCATCCTGTAACAATAGAGCAGAATATCATTAATAAGATTGTTCCAATTATATAAGGAGAAAATGTTTCATAAACAAAATTAAGATTGTTTTGTATGTACTTTAGAAAATATATAATTCCACACAAAAATAAACATATAGCTATTATTGATACTAATACATTTAAAGCACATTTTTTAATATTTTTAAAAACATGTGGATCATTTAACTTGTTTTGATTTTCTATCATTTTGCACCAATTTATGAAATTTAATTTTAAATATGATAACAATCAAAACTGATTAAATCAAATAGAGTTCTTTGTCTGGTTTTTTATTGACTAAAACAAATGATTATGATAGAATTTTTTTTCAATTTAAGAGGATTTTTTATGACAATTAAGCAAAGTGATGCAAGTATTAAACAAAGTAAAATTGAAAATGTCAAAAACAAAATACAAGATATACTGAAAGAAAAAATTTTAAATGAAACAAAAGACATAAAAGAAAAGCTAATAAATATTTTAAAGGATTTGGAAAACGTTAAATTTAATAATGAAAGTACTAAAAAAGTAGATGGAAAGATATTTAATTCAGATGAAATAAAAGAACTTATTATCGAAGCAAGTGGTTATACGAAGTGGTCACTTATTGATAGTGAAATTCTTAAAGATGCAGATGTTAAATCATACAAAGATAATTATGGCATTGATTTTAATGAAACTGAAATACATAACTATGTTTTTGAACGTCCTGTTAATAGTAGAAATGATGTTAATTTGATTATTGTAACAGCACTTCCAGATCTATTTGATGTTGAAATCCATACAGGTAGAGCCGGGTATGGTTTAGAAGGTTTGGTGAATAAAGAAGAGCTTTTAAAGGGCATTAATGCTGAATTTGAAATTTAATTGTTTTAAAATATGAGTTAAATAAAAAGCCTTACATCTGTAAGGCTTTTTTATTTTTTTAAACATCAATTTCTATAATGATGTCTAATTCTTTATTCCAGATTAATTCTGCCAATGCCTTGTATTCTGGATTTTTAATATTGCCAGCAAGAATGGTCACAAAAGATCCTTTTGGATTATTAATAAATAAGCTATTAATACCTGTAATTCTTTCTTCAAGATCATCTTCATCAAACCATTCTTTGAATGTTGAATGAATTTCAGAAAGCTTGATTTCCTGCCATTGCTTAGAAATTTTTCTAGTTAAAATATGTTCTTCCGATTCGTACTCTCTATTCATTGTCATAAGAACGTTGGATACTTTTGACCAGAAAACACCATCTGCTGTCAAATCATGCTCTTGACCAGAGGTCATAAGTGGACGATACATAAAGTTATGAGTGCTCATGCGACCATTAAAGTAAAGACCTTCAGTGTGCTTAGCAATCAAATCATTGTCATCACATTCGTCAGTAAGAAAATTTTCTCCTTTAGCTTTCATATTTTTAATTTTTTCATTAATCTCGCGTAGTCCATTTAAAGGAGATTCTGATTGAAACGTATATTGTGAAAGGTGATCCCTATTTGTACTTTTATTAAATCTCGCAAATGATTTAGCTTCAATAACAGCTTGCTCTTGTGTGATTTCACCAGCATCAACCTTTTTTTGAAAGTGTGTTAAAAACCTTTCCCAATCACTATCAAGATTACTTAAAGCTTCTTTTTCAAGATTTTTTTTCAATACATCTTGAAAACCAACAGTAATGTAAGTAGCATTTCTGTAATCTGATGTTTCATTTACATATTTTTCATAGGTTTCATCCATCATAATTTGATAAACGGATTCATGAATAGCCATCATAGCAACTGCCGGTTTAGCGCCACGACCATAACCGTTCAAATACAAGCGTCCACTATGAATCATATCCATGATTTTTTCCCAATCTAAATCATCAACCTTTACATCCATGTGATCATGATATTCATTATATTCTTCACCCTCTACACTTACATTAGGTGAGTAGTTTCTCCTGATGAGGTTGTAAATATAAGCCGAATAAATATTAGCTTCGTTGAATGAATAATTATTATAGTCCTCGTAGGTTGCCTCTAAAGAAATACCACCAATAACTTCGAAGTCATCCCAAGGATAACATTTACAACCAATAGAAAGAATATTTCGTTCTGGATCTTTATAGTAGCCACCTTTCGATACCAAGAAGAACAATCTAACTTTGTCATTAGGTCTAATTGGTGTATGACTAATAGCACATGTGGTATTGAAAGAACCCATTATATTTACCTTTTTAAATTAAGAAATAAGTGTAACATGAACAGTTTATAGTAGTCAACTGGAAAAATAAATATTATAATATGCTTGATTTATATATGAAAAAGTAATATACTTATGTTTTAAAGGTGATTTCACAATGAATATGGAAAGTACAATTTTTGCTTACAAAAGTGTAACAGTCGATGATATCAATAATATCATGAACAAGTATCTGATATGGGCAATGTGTTATGGTTTTCTTTCTGGGGTTATTGTTCCAGTTATTTTGGGAAGTTTTTTTGAAATGGGTTTGGGGTATAAAATACTGGCTTCAGTAATCGTATCTTTGTCAATTACTGTATATTTGTCTTATAACAGAATTGATAGAAGATTAGCGAGAAAGATCAAAAGCTTTACTTACAGTGGTAATTTAAAAAGTATATTTTCATTTGAAGATGCTGAAACTAAAGAAGCATTTAGAAAACATAAAAATAAAATAATTCGTGATGTTTATCTGCATTCAGCAATTACTGGAAACATTTTACTTGAAATATTGGAAACAATTAAGTTTAAAGGAGGTAAAACAGATCCTGCAATTCCATCTGAAATGCAAGAAGAAATAAATGTCCTGATACAAGAAGATACAACCAGAGGCAAAATAATTAAACAAGTTATGGAACTTGCTAATTAAGAAATACTTTTGAATATTTGTAGATTTAATCATTAACTATAATTGGTGGGATAAATGCAAACGCAAAGCAAAGAGAGTTCTTTTTTAAATGATTTATCTTGGTGTATTTTAGCAGTAGTTGTCATTAATTTCATTGCTATTCCAATATTTATGTTTGATGTTACAAATACTACATCTGAATTTGTAGTTAAGGTTATAGTTCTTGCTATAATTGCTTGCGGCGTGTATAAAGTAATTAACTATTTATCAATGGAAAAAGAATCATGAAAAGAATGTTTCAGCAGTCAGAGAAAATGAAAGAAGCCACAAAGAAGGCTATGGAAAGATTTAAAGCTATGTCGGCTGAAGAACTCCTTGCGGTAGGAAAAAAGCATCAAAATTCTGATACTGCTTTGTTTCTAAAAGCTCTTGCAGATGATCGAGCATTGCTAAAAGATGAAGATTTATAAATTTAGTTTTTCTAAAAGCCTATCTTATGATAGGCTTTTTTATTTGTGGACAAATTTAAAATAGTCTGCTATATTTTGTTTTTTTTAAAAAAAGGTCAAAGTAAGCTGAATGAAAAAAGATAGTATTAGTATTTGGGACTCTAATCCTGAGAATATAATAAATAAAAGAATTCAAAAATTCAAAAGAGCTTTTGGAGGTAATGGGAAAAAGATTTTAAAAATGAAGGGGAATGGTCTTCTGGATGGTGGATTTTCATTTTCAGCAAGAGAAGAATCTCTTAGAGAACAAAATACCCATAAAACAATAAATATAAAATATGATCCATATTTTGATTTATCTTGTGAGTATATTTTTGTGAAGATTTATCAATTTTATTTATTTGAAAAAATAGAAGCATCAGCACTGACTATAATTGATCAAGCTTTGAAGTCTTTAATACAAGGAAGAATGGTCGTTTTATTGGAAGAAAGAAAGGGGAAGATTGGTAAATATTATGCTATTGAAATACCTCTTCAAAATAAGTACATAACTATAATTTCAGATACTTTAAATTTTGACGAAGATGAGTTGTTTTTAAGTAATTTTCAAAATGTTTTAAAAGAGTATTTCAATCTTGATATAGAAGCTGATGATATTAAGAATAACGTTATAGAAACTTTAAACTATTTAAAGTTATCGTATTATTAATAGTTCAATAATCTTAACATTTCAAATGTTTCTTCAAAAGGCATTTTCTTTAATTCCTCTTTGGTCGAATTATCAAATAAAACTCGGCATTCAGCCATTGCATCAATAAACTCTGCTGTAGTAAATTCACTTATTTCTCTAGGTTTAGATTCTCCTGAAAAATCTGTTTTATTTATTTCTGAATAGAAAGTTAACCACCATACAGTATTGTCTCTTAGATCAAAACATAGTTCAAAAAAGAAACAATCACGCCCATCTAGATTTAGTGTGTTTCCATTAATTCGATTAAGAAGTTTTGCATTATCGAGTAATTCCAAATGCTTAACAAAGTGATTTTTAAAATTATTTATTTTTTTAATGGGAATGAAAGTTTCTCTTGAGTAATCAAGTTTATCAATAATAACTTTGTAAATAAATAATTGCAAAAATATTTGTTTGCGTTCAAAAAGAAATTTAGCCAGATTAATATCAATACTATCATCAACAAAGTGGTTTATTTTCAAAAATCCAATTCGATTATATTTTTTATCATAAAGATGAATTCCAACTGTAGGGAATTCTTTACTAAAATATACGATTATTTTAAATTTTCGAATCCCAATGTTGTTAGCAATAGGTATCATAAGCTCATTGATGTGTGCAACAAAAACTTTTCTGAAATCTTCCGGGTTATATCCTAAATTTTTATCCCTGTATTTAAATCTGACTTTAATCTTAATGTCAGAAGCTTTTATTTTTTTATTCATTTTTGTTCACTGATAATGTTCATGTTGCTTAAATCGATCATTGATAACACGCCATCGTCTTCGTAATAACCTGTATCCAAGAATATCACGTTACGACTGTAAGATACTTTTTTGAAAATTGTATGTCCCACAATAACTCTACCAATTCCCTTGATAGAAGGCAGTTCTTTACCTTTCATAAAATCTGAAGCAGCTTTTCTGTTTCGAGTCATAAAATCAATTGATTTGCTGTTATTCTTTTTAACCATCTTTACAGATGTTGCCCAAGAATGCAAAGGATAGGCGTGAACAAGACCAATATCACCAATTTGAATGATTATTGGTAATTTTTTGAAAGAGTCTATGTATTTGTTTTTTTGTTCATCTGATAGCTCAAAAAACCAATGGTTTCCATCACGGTTCTTTCGTTTTTTAGGGTAAGCTTCGTCATAGCTTTTTAGACCAATTTTTATAATGATTTGTTCATGGTTTCCAGAAATAGCATGAAACCATGGGTAATCCAAAAATTCTAATGCACGATGGCTTTCGATTCCTCTATCTACGAGATCGCCTACGGAAAACAACCTATCCTTAGTTTTGTCAAATCCAACTTTGCTTAAAAGTTTTTCAAGAGCAAAAAAAGCACCATGAATATCACCAATGACATAATCTTTGCCTATAGTGTTCATTTTGAACTTAATGAAATTTTCCATGATGAATTCCTTATGTTTTGAATTTAATCGATTACATATGGATATTAACACAAATGGTATGTTCTTTCAATAAAAATTTCTAGACTTTTGTTCTAAAAGATTATATAATTCTCAATTAAACTAGGTGGAATATGGTTAATTTACAAGAAACATTGCAAAACCTTACTGATGCTATCAATAATTATTATGAACCTTTTTTATATACAAAAGGTTTTTTGTCTATTGAAAATAATCTCTATCAACCCTACTTTTATAGAAACAGATCTATTGATAGAAAAAATGAAAAAGAACTGTATTTTTATTTTTCTGAAAAAAGCTTTCTCGAACTAGATATGAAGGGATTTCTTAATCAACGTAAAATACCCGTTCAATCAAAACCTAAAAATAAAAATAATAAACATATGAAGAATATTTTTATTATTATCCCTAATAACATGACTGGTCATGAAATAAGAAATAATTCACCATTCAGACAGACTAGTAAAAAATTCTATATGAATGCACAAGATTTATCAATTTTTGAGGCTAATGAAACAGGAATACATCATTATTACTGTTTCTTTAAAGAAAGTATTTACATATCAGAGAAAAAGTCTCAATTTCTTCTAAAATCAAAAAGTCAAGATTGGAAGAATGACATTATTTTTGCTAATGATTTTCATGAACATTGTAATAGAAATAACTTTAACTTTAGTTTAGAAGATATTATCAATGATATTGATGGTTGCATTGAACATATTAATTTAATTGAGTATTGAAGATGAGCAACTACGAATACAAAAGGCAAAAGAGGATGGTAAAAGAGTCTCATAAGTATATTAAAATGAACTTTTTACGTTCAATTATCATGGACAATAATTATTGTAAATATATAAATGATGCCAATCAAGAAAGCTATGTAAAGATATTTGGTTTTAAATGGGAGGATGATTTTTTTGAATTCAATAAACTAAATAACACTAATAATCCATTTGCTTTTGGTTCAGCATCTCAAATACAAAATATTATGAAAAGTATAAGGGAACAAAGTTTTTCATCATCTGAATATGCAATAGAAATTATAAATAAAATGACTAATAATCAAGTTATTATAGTTGATAATAAATTTTCTTTATTTCATATTTTTAAAAATTATATTAAAAAAAGGCGGCAACACCTTAAAATCGTTTTAAGTTCTAGAAATATAAATATGGAATGCAAAGAAATGCTGGTTATTAAAAACACGAAAATCTTTACTGATGAAGAACTTGAAACTATAGAGATAATGATATATGAATATAAAAATGAATTTAAAAATGTATATAAAATATCTTTGAAAAATAACAAAGGATATAAGACAGATTTGTATTCTAATAGTGAATTTTTGTTGAAAGATAATTTGTTTAGGGAATCATTTCTTGCTTACGTCAAAGAGCATTTAACGATTGACGATCAAGTCGATTCTGACTCTATAATGAATAATGCAAGTGAATATATTAATTTAATTAAACTGACTAATTATTAAGAGGAAATTGATTAATGTTTAATCATAATATAAGAGCAGATTTTTTAATACGTAATATTTCTGATATTTCCAAGAAAATGTTTGATGAACACTGGCTTATTACAAAAAGAGGGTATTCAGAAATATTTGTTCCACTAGAAGGATATAAATCATATTCTGAAATTTTTACAAGCAATTTAGATTTCAAAAATGAAAATTTTTTCTCTAGTCGTGTACCATTAAGTCAAATAAATGCTGCTGCTTATTCAAATGAATTATATGTAGATACTGTTTTAAATGATTACAGGTTTTTGAATAATGAAATAAAAGATATTTTAGAGCAATCTTGCGAAGAATACAGAAATAAAATATGCAATCAGAAAATAAAAGTATTAGTGCAAGAAGAAAATAATATTCTGGAAATGTATTATTTTGTTATCATAAATATATCTAAGACAAAAAAGATAAAACTTAAATTTAAAGATCTTGATTTTAAAGATAACTCTTTAAATTTAAATGTATATCTTCAAATTAAAAAAATACTCAATGATAACCATATAGAAATTAGTATAGAAGACATTGAATATAATTTAGATGACATAGTGGTGCAATTGAATTTATTAAATTATTGAGGTCAAAATGCAAGAACTTGATGTTAGAAAAGATAATATTCTAAAATTTATAAATCAAGATTTGGAGCTTTTTTATAGTCCATCAGTATCAGGCGCTAAATTCATTGCTGTAGAAATAGGAAGTGGCGTTATTCTTGACAAAATACTAAATAAAAAAATTGAATATGAAAGTATATGTGGTTTTAACTTAAGCGACCAATCTTGTCAGTCCTCTAATATATTAGAATTGTTTGGTAACAAACATAAGCTTAAACATAATCCTTATTTAAAGTTATTATATTCTGCTCTTGGTGAGCGAGATGAAAATAAATTTCTTTCTCTAATATTAACAGATATTAAAGTTTTAAAAAATGAAGATCAATGTTTATTAGAAGATAAATGGAAATCAGATTTTTCAATGTTTTCAAATAATCCAATTAATATTGTCTTAGAAGAAAAAGATAATATTATTTCGCAATACTTTACTGTAAAAATACCTAACAAATCTGACTTCTTGATGCTGTCCAAATCATTGGATTTTAAAAATGATGATTTTTGCTTTGATTGTTCAAAAGATTTTTTAATGAAAAATGGAATAGATATTGGTAAAGAAGAGTTTTCTAATTCGTTTTCTGAAATTATGAAACATTTTTATTTATTAGATTATTAAAAAAGCTCCCGAAGGAGCTTTGATTTTACCAATCGAATAGAGAGCCAACCGCTCCTGTCACCAAACCGACTCCTGATTCAACTACATCAGTTACACCAGTCTGGCGAGCCACATTAGAGGCTACAACACCAGCAACGCTACCAGTTGCAATAGACACTAATTGAGCAGCCATAGAGTCTCCTAGAACTTCTGATACAGCTTCTTCTGTAAGGGCACCAGAAGCCAAACCAATCAACATTTCTGCAATTTGACGATCATATTTAGAACTCATTACGTAACTCCTTTAATTAAGTAAGATTATAATACATCATGTAACATGATATTGCAACAAGTATTTTACATTGTGTATACGTATTCGTATTTTTTGAAAATATCCATCTGTTCTTTTATAGAGGGTGTAGATTGTGCTGGTATACCAGTAATGTTATCGCATGTATTACAGACAGAAACCATAATGTCTTTTATTGTATAGCTACCATTGATTGGCAAGTTACGAATTTTAAATGTTGAATCACGTATTTCTTCACAATGATTGCAAATTGAACGTATGGAGTCGCCTTCTAAGCGTATAACTGTTTTCATATGAATACCTACTTTTAGATGGATAGACTATCAAATTTATACTTTTTTGTCAAAAAATAATCAATAGTTTAACAATTTTGTCATATCACAAAGCTCATCGAAATTAAAATCTAATAAATGTTCTTTAATTTCTTTTTGTTTAAAAATAAAATCACAATCGTGCAGACTCATAATCAAATTTGAAAAGTTAAAGTCCTTAATATCTCTTATCTCAGAATTGAACCCATTAGCCTCAATAAACCATAAGATCTTATCACTTATTAAATATTGGACTTCTATGTAATATTTAGAGTTGAATTCTGTCTCATACCCACTTTTAAATGCGCTTTTTATATCATAAAGACCTTTTTCTGATAATGAAATAAATAAGTCTCTAATTTTAGTATTATATGAAATAAACATTTTCATTTCTTTGTTTACTAATTCGCTATAGTCTTCCATTTCAAAATTATCTATTTGCATTATTTTTAATGCATCATTACAATGTTTTAAAGTAACGTCATTGGCTTCTATACTATACAAATGGTTGCTTAATTTATATAAATATTTTTGAGGTATCATTAATTGGACTGGTTCATCATTATTATCACCAAAAAAATAAAGTTTACCAATATTTACATTCTTTCCTTTTAAAAAGAAGTTTAAACTTATATCACCATAAACATATGAACAACTAACCTTTAAACTAAAATTGAATATTCTTGTCTGCCTTACAACATTTAATAAAAGTCTTTTTATATTGTCTTTGAGAGCATGATCTATTTTATTTCTTAAAATTGATATTTTTTTATAATTTTTGTTTGTTATTTCATGGGTGTAATGTATTTTTACATCTATTGCTCTTTCATCTATGTATTTGAAATTGCTTCTTATAGCTTGTGCCCTTAGCTTTTTTCTGGTCTGATAATGCACTCTATATCCTCACTTAATATATTTATTCTAACGTTTAAACCTTGAAAAGCAAAAGATTGCTATTATGAATATCTTTGTTACATTATGATTAAATAAGAAGGAATTTTAAAATGAGTATTAAGAAATGACAGCTTCAAGAAATATAGAAGATCGTATGTTTAATATACTTAAACGTATAGGTACTAATGACAGTCAATTTTTTACAGTAGATAATATACTTGTAAACGAATACGGAGTGTATTTTTGTGAAGATAACACACCTTATAAATTAAGACATCATTATTGGTTTTCTGAAAACAGCATGTCTAAAAGCGGAATAGAACCAAACGATTTTGTTTTTGATGACCAATATTTTAAAAACAACCATAATGATTATTATATAAGGCTAAAATTCAATATAAACCAAGACTTTTTCTACATAAAAGAATTTAAAGATATAGACGTTCTGGCTAATTATGCAAAAGAAGTGCTTCCAGAAGAAATATCAAAAAATGGAATAGAGATTTATTTTGAGGAAAGGGACGGCGTTTTAGAAATGTATTACTCTTTTACTGTTATTATGCTTGATGAATTACAATATTACAGATTCTTATCGAGAAGTGTTGATATAGCAAATGATGAGCTATTTTTATCTAGGATGTTGGAATATATTTCAATTAGACAAAAAGGTTTGTTTACCATGCAAGATTTAAAGAAGGATTTCAAAAATTGCATGGAAAATTTAAAACTTATAAATTATTAAAATAACCTTCGGGTTATTTTTTTTATTCGTGATTTTCTTCGATGTAAGCTGCTTCTAATTCAGCTTCTTTGATTTTAAATGTATACAGAGAAGATTGTCTATAAATAAAATCAATCACTTTATTGTAATTGCCATCTATTCTTACAAAGATATTTGATATTTCTGTTTCTTTAAAGTCGAAACCTCTTTCTAGTGCCATTTGCACTACAACTTTTGATAACTCTTCTTCAATTTCATGAACTTTGCTTTTCACAGAAATCAGTTCAAGCCCCTTATTATAAATACTGTCCAATTTTCTTACCCTGTCTTTATTTAACATCTGTTAAGTATAGTTTTTAAAAATATTCGAGTCAAGAAGTTTATTAAATATTGAATAAAAACTTTATTTTGAGTAAGATAAGCTTACGAAGAGAATATAAAAATGCTGACTATTAAAAGAATTGAAAATATCATTAATGAGATCTTAACAAAACATTCAAGCTTTCAAACGGCTGGAGAAATATCTGTGACTGTAAAAGGGATTTTTCGCTTTGAAAAATATAAAAATCAATACGTAGATAGAAATTGTTTTTACTTTTCAAAAAAGAGATTTATAGAAATAGATGCAGATGATTACACAGCAGGAACATTAGAAGCAAGTCTTTCAGCATATAGTGATGAAGATAGATATCTACATATAATAATAGGTGAAAATTATTACTGGCTGCATAATTTAGGTACTAGATGGGAATTAGAAGAAAAAAATAAAGAACTTCCTGAATTTATAAGGCAAGAAATAGAAATTATATATGAAGAAAAGGATGGCTTTGTAAATAAATATTATAGTATCCCTTTTATACAAAAAATTCCCGAGTATATTTCTTATGGCAATGATGATGAAGAAAGATATTATGATCAAAATGAAACACACTATGAAGAAACAGGTGAATATATAGACGCTATTACATATAGATTTAATTCGACATCTTTAGATTTTAAAAATGATGAATTATTTATTAACAGTGTTCTGATATTCGCTCGTCAATTTTGTAATTACCCTTTAACAAAAAAAGAACTTTCAGAAGATTTCGAAAATATTATTAACAATTTTAAAATACAAATGTACTGATAATTATTAGTCTAGCCCATTTATAAATTTGGCGTCATTTTATAGATTAATGTCAATTTGATGGCACTTAAAATATTTTATTTTTTCGATGATATTTTTTTGACTATCGGTTTTTATCTAGTAAAATATAAGAAACAAAAGGACTAGGTGATAAAATGTTTAATTTTTCTGTTAGAAAGTTTTTAGATTTCACCAAATTAAGTAAAAAAAGAGAAGCTAATATAATTCATATTAATAAACATACTGAGGATTTTTCTTTAGGTTACAGTTATTCTAATTTTTGCATTGAATACAAAAATCAAAAGTATTTTTTCATGAGTTCTATGAATACAAAAGAACCTAATAAGAAACATTTTGTTTCGGAAGATAAAAAAAAGAAAACCAGAATTGTATTTAGTTTTTCTGATTTGAATAAAGCAGACTATCTAGGAATAGAATTCTATTATAACGATATCCTAATGTTTAAGCCTAGTCCCTTAATAACAGTGAGTACATGTTATTCAGAATTTGTTGAGGATATAACAAATTTTAAAGCGATGAGTGTACTTGAATATTTTTTAACGCTGGACCCCAACATTCTTAAAAACCAGTCGAATTACATAAAGCATAAAATTCTTATGAATGACTCTTTAACCGAAGATAAAAAAATAACTATTATTAATAATTTAGTTAATAAGTATTTAGTTATTGGAAGCGAGGTTTTTATTGAATGTAAGAATGAATTAAGCTTTTATCAAAACCATCAAAGAGAGTGGGTTTATAAATATTTAAAATGCCACTTATATGGGTTTTTAAATAACTGTACTTTATATACTTACGATTTAAGTACTTGTAACAAAAGGCTTTATAAATTAAGTGTTGCACCTAAAAACAGTAGTCATGCTTTTGACTTCTATTTAACTATAGATGATGAGAATTCAGAGAGTGAATTTTATATTATTAAGGATGATAAACTTAGATGTCAAACAGTTGATATGGATATGTTATATAGTAAAAGACAATTACCTTATATTCCATCTAGTAATAAAGATATATCAAATTATAAAGAGATGATATGTGATGACATAATGAAAGTATTGGTTACTTATTATTTGCCCAAAAGATATTATTCTCTATTAGGTACAGAATATTATGTTCCATTGTCTGATGCTCATTTAAATACATTGATACCACTAACAGCGGAACATATACAAAATATGAAGTGTATAGAGGAAAAGTTATAATGCTTTTCTTTGCCTCAATTCTGACAAGACATAAACTTTTTCTTGTGGTTTAAATACTTTTTTCCATTCTTCATTGATTTCAAAAGTTTGTTCACCATGTTTTATTAGAATTACACGACTTTCAGTTTGATACCAATAGTTTTCATAGTAACCAGTAGTGTGGTTTTTAATACCATTATAAAGGCTAATAAAAGACCAAATGTTATCTTTCAATGAATCTACTGACTCTACTTCTTGATATCGAGAGCGATAGCCAAAAGTTCTAGAAGACTCTTCATATCCTGAACCTATCATTAATTTTAGTTCTCCATCAATCCAAGGTTCTAATAAATTTTTACTTTGTAGGTATCGACTCCAATCCTCATCAGGAACAAAAGTCTTTCCTTTGATTTGAAACCAAGTTTGTAGTTGTTTTTTGTTGCTTACGTGATGAGCTATCATAACTGCGGGGATTGATGGTAAGAGTTTGGTTAAAGCTCTATGAGTTAATCGATTTTTTCGAACTTGAATTGTTATTTCTTCAAGATGTGACGTGGGGATTGATATAATTTCATTCATAAAAAGAAATTGCCTAAGACTTTTTTGATCTGTGCAAAAGTAAGCACATTGAGTATTTTCTTTTTTTGAAAAATAAGTATAGATATTAATTTGTTTTATCATTTTACACTCCGTTAGTTATATGGTTAGAAGTGCCTCTTTTTATAGACTTGGGGTTGTCTTAATCTACTGTTATCATTCTACATTTAACAAAATTGTTGTCAATGTAGTTTTGTCATTTTTTCTTATATACTCATGCTGTTAAAGTTCATAAAGCAAATAAAAATATTTTACGTCAAATAAGTGAACAATCAAAATAAGGTATAAAATAGTAAATAGAGCCATCAAGAGGTTAAAAATGAATAATAGGCAAGAAAATAAAGTTAATATATTTTATTTAGATAAAAAAGAAGAATTTTGTTCTAAAAAAGAATATACAGCAGATGAATCTTATTCTGAGGTATATGTTCTATTGGAATCGACATCTATTTTAGATGAGAATGGCAAGAGTATGGTGGATTAAAATGTTTAGTAAAACGATAAATAATTCAACTTTAAATATTACAGTAAAATATGTTTTCTTTAAAGCTAAGAGTTCTATTAATAAAAAAGCAGTAATCAATAATAGATTAGATAAATCCTTAAAAGAGAATTTGCCAAGATTGCTATTTGATATATCTCAGCATTTAAATATCATTGATTTTGAAGTAGATGTTATTGTTGGGTCTATTTATAACGAACTATTATTACTTGTAAAACATAAAGATGTATCTTTAGGGTTTCTACATTTAGATCTGAAAAGTAATAGTGGTATTGAAATGACTACTCCATTGGCAACCCCTGTTATAAAGTTAGGGCAACATATAGAGTATGAAAGAGAAGTTCAAACTTTATCGGAGAATTTGAATATTATAAATCCTGATTCTGTTTATATTTATATTGAAAGTAAAAAAGCATGTCTTATAAATTCAGATATTAACAGTCCTTTAGCTAAATTTAATAAAAAAATAAAAGACTTAACAAATATAGATTTTTATTTCTGTATTGGTAAAGATGTTAAATGGACCTTAAAACCAAGGGCATGGCATAAAATAAGCCCTAAAATGTCAATTGATGACGATGTTGACATGATAAATTTACTAAAAGAAGAAAATCACCCTCTTTCTAAATTTAGAAGTAATTTAAAAGTGAATGTCGGGTTTGATGGTTTAAGTGACAAAGAATATCGACATATTGAAATGAAATACAAGTTGAATAGAGAACTTAACGGCTACGAGATGAAAGGTGATATTTTTAATGAATATTATTCAGATGATATATCATCACTTATAATAAGCTTAATGACTGATGACGCTCCACAAATAGGTCAACAAAGAGGCGTTTCTGGAATATTTATTATGGCTACTTTAAGAGCTTTATTGCATGTTAATACACTCCAAGATATTGTTTTGAAGCCATCTACAATTAAAAAGGCAATGTTAATAGAAAACTTAGAGAAACTAGTAAATGATTCTCGTATAGACGAACAAAATAAAGTAGGTTTAAGACACTATTTGCATGATCTTCCAGACTATCCAAAGACAATCATTGATGGATATAAACATAAAGACAATACTATTCAACAATATAATTTTCAAATTTACCCATGGATAGAGGTCATGGACTTTCTAATCACAGAATACGAAAAATAACATCAAATAAGAACCACATCAGTGGTTTTTTATTTTTAACATTTATTTTGCAAGGTTATCTAATATTCGTGGATTTGACATATAGATAATAAGACATACAATTTATTATAGAAAAGGTTGATGTTTGTAGCCTTGATTTAAGCATTATAGTGCAGGAGAGTAAAAATGTCTTATCATATTTTTTTTAGTGGTAAAAAGGATGTAAATAATCTTCTTTGTCACGATGGCTCACAGTTTTATTTAGGTGGTGATTTAGGGGAGTCAGTGGTGTTTGATAGTAAAGATGAAATTGATAATTTTATTTCAAATTTAAAAAGAATAAATTCAGATTCGGAGGAAGCTGATGATTATGACAAAGAAGTATTAAGCTTAACAGAAAACAAGATAAGGATTGAAAAAATAATAGGAATATTAGATTAAAATTAACGATATTAACTTCAAAGGACAAGAATATGAATCTTACTCAAGAACAAATGATAACGGTATTTCTTGAAAATAAACAAAACATTCAAAAATACAATAAGCAAGGCTCTGTATTAGCTAGACAAACTGTTATTGGCGAAGAAATTGTAACTGTACTGAATGGTGTTGCAGAGACAAAAAATACAGCTAAAGAAGGTGATGTATTATTGCAAGGCGTTCAAGGTGAACAATACATAATGAGTGAAAGCAAGTTTTCATCACGTTATAATGTAGACAAAAAACTTTCAAATGAATTCCAAGAATATAAAGCAACTGGTTCATGCTTTGCATATGAGTATAAAGGTGTCCCAATGGAGTTTATGGCTGCATGGAATGAGTTAATGATAGTTGAGCCGGGAGATTATCTAGCAGCGCCAGATTCTTCTTATAATGAAGTATATCGAATAGAAAAAGAAGCTTTTTCAAAAACATACAAACTTTCGTAATTTAAAAATTTAGTCTTAATTTTTATGATTAATCTTGTCTGCTCAATCAGACAAGATAATCGATACAAATTTTAAATGGTTGCAATATTAAGACATACTTTCGACAGAAATATAATATAAAATCTGGTTGAAAATATCATCAACATCACCAATACCTTCAATTACATGATATTGAATAGAACCATTATTAACAGACATTTCCTGATAAAATTCTAAAACTGGTTTTGTTTTTTCATGATATGAAATTAAACGTCCAACAACAAATTCTTCTTTATCGTCGGCTCTTTGAACAAGCTCTTCACCAGTAATATCATCTTTTCCATCAACAAGAGGTTTGTTAAATGTACGATGGTATACACGTCCAGATGCAGGATGACTTAATCGTCCAACGATACGTTCTACAAGGTAAGAGTCTGGAACTTCAATTTCAATCACATGATCAACAACTATTCCTTCGCTTAACATTGATTTGGCTTGTGTCACAGTGCGTGGGAAGCCATCAAGAATATATCCATTTTTACAATCATCTTGTTGAATTCGTTCTTTGACAAGTTGAATTATCAGTTCGTCAGAAACGAATTTTCCATTGTCAATAAGATTCTTAATGTAGTTACCACGTTCAGAACCGTCTTCTTTTGCATCACGAAGCATATCTCCTGTAGAAATATGAGGGATACTGTAATGTTCTGAAATATTTTTGGATTGAGTGCCTTTACCAGAACCCGGAGCGCCAACAATAATAATTTTCATATTTTATACCCTTTATGAATAAATATGATACATGACTACTGTTATTTTTTCAAGGCTCAATAACCAAATAATGAAGATAAGTCAATAATATCTTTTATGCTCATATCTTCAACAGATTCCGAATGAACATTCAATATTTTTGATTCTAACATTGCATGTATAAAGTCTCGGTCTTCTGTTTTGCTGATTTCTCTAAATTTAGACATTTGAATTTTAGTACTATATGTGCCTAAACTGCTTTTCCTTTCTGGAATTATAGACCAATAGCTTTTATTTCCTATGTAATATTCACGACTTAAAAAGTAAAAATCGTCATCGTAAAAATTATAATTAAATTCTGTTTCCAAGCTCTTAATGAAAACACTAAACTTATTTTCAAATTGGTCAATATTATTGTTATTTGTATTAATTATTAAATTTTTGTATTCACTAAAAGAAAAGAAAATTCTATCAACATTATTAGAAATGAGGCTATCAAGTTCTAATTCAATTTCATTTATATCAAAAATATAGTTATCAAATTTTTGTGAATATTCAGCCAGATTATTTAAATCGTAAGGCGTTAAGAATGATATTTTCCCATATATGGGACTATAAGTATTACTTTTCCTAGATTTTTTCTTTGTGTCTAAATAAAATGATAATGAATAAAGCTCTGCTCCTTTTTGAGAGTATCCTTCTTCGGAGATCCATATATTGATGTTCATATCAAAAATATTTAATTCTGTTGCAATGAAAATTGCAATATTATGTTTATATTTTTCTATAATCGGTTTGACTCGTTTTTTTATAAGATCAAAATTATTTCGTATTTTGAATAAAGGCTTAGTTTTAATATCTATAATTTTTTGCTTGAAGGCATAATAGTCCATTAATTCATCATTAATAAAATTTATTTTTATTTTAAAAGCTTCATTAGGTATTGGTGAAATATTTGATTGCCGAATATCCCTAATCAAAGCTAAACGTTTTTTTTCTTTATTTGATTTTGACAAAACATTCCACCTAATTAGTAATCATAAATTTTGGATAATTGAAATATATCCTCAAAGCTTCCATTCAAAACATCATTATCAATGCACTTCTTATTTATTATATTGCAGTCAATCATAGATTTCAAAATTGTATTTCTAGAATTATCTGCAATGTCGTAATAAAAAGAAAATGCAACATTATCTTTCTTATCAAAAGTAACGAGACTCCATTTAATATAATTACCAATAACATATTCAACATTGATTTTATTTAAATGTGAATTTTTAACTGAAAAAATGTTTTCAGACTTTAGATTGTCAAATATCTTTTTAATATTGTGCTGGGTTTGATTTAAGCTTTCGATGCCTAGTGTAATATATGTTTGCAAATAAAAATTACTGGAATCATCACAAATAAAATCTTCAACATCTTCTACTGAAATATTTGGTTTTGAATATTGATGATTTATAAAAATGTCTTGTATAAATTGATTTTGATTGGCTACAAAAGAATTATCAATTTTACTTAAAGTTCCAATTAATTCGTTTTCTGAATATAAGAAAATATTCATTTTATAAATATTGTTTTGATAAATAGATTTGCTCCAAGTAATAGATTCTATTACGCATTTAACATCAAAATGTTGAGTATTTAAATTGTTAGAAATACTGATCAAGCAATTATTTATGTTTTTTGAAACAGAATTTTTTATTAATTCTATAATCGAGTCAATAGAAGAATTTTCAAGATATTGATATTCTATATGACATGATATTTCATTAGTTTTAGGTTGTGAATTTATAATATTTATTTTAGTCATACTCGGTCAACAATAAAAAAATGAGATGTGCAGACTCAAATTATATCTCACATTTTTATAATTGTCAATCTTTAATAATCCAAAAGTTTAATCATTTCAAATAATTGTCTTAGATCGCTATTTAAAAGCTCTTCATTTGTAGAAATATCATAAGGAATAATGCCTGATTCAGCTAATGATTGAATAATATTTTTATCACAAATACTACTTAGTTTTCTTATTTTTATATATTCTTTAGGAGTGTTCATGCTCTTTTTGGAAAACCGAACATAATAGTCTGTATCTTTACCAGCTAAGCATACATACTCTATATAAGAAACCTCATCTTCACAATAGAAATCACATTCTTTTTCTAATTTATCAAGAAACTCATAACAAAATTTTCTAAGTTTTATAAGTGGTGATGAGATTTGTTTTTTATCGTATGAAATTGGTTGTCCAGATGAACTCTCATAATGATAAGAATAAAGATAAAAATTTTCAGAAGGAATCGTATGCAAATTTTTAGAAAATTCATCTATTTGATTAATATCAAACAATGAGTAAAAACTCAGTTTTCTATTGTTAGGCACTTCCATAGATAAGAAACCTAGCGAAGTTAATGAATTATCATAAGAAAGGACTTCAAACAATAAAGGTTTAGATTTTTTAACAATAGTTTCATTTGAAAAATAGACATTTATTTTGAACTCAAATATATTTAAAGCTCTCACTATATTAACGAGCATTCTTTTTATATTCAAATCAATAGCTGGTTTTAATACATTGATATAATCATAGTCATAATCTTCAATTTTGTATGAGATTTTAACCTTAATTGCTTCGGGTTCGATATCAACTAAATTACTATTTCTGGCTTTTTCGACCAATGCCAGTCTGATTTTTTCATATTTTTTGTTTGACATAGATTTCACCTAAAAATCAAAAGGTTTTATACCTTTAACTAGGATAGCATAACAACCAAATACTTAATAATTTAAAAGTTGTGCTTGTTGGAAGATATCATATAAATATTCTTGTGTCATTTTATTTTCTTCATAAACAAGACCAATAGGAAGAATTTCTGCTTCTTCAAGGATCTTAACTATTAAGAAATCATTGATAGGTAAATTGCAGTTATGATAGTCGCTGTTAAAAACAGTAAAAACTCCTTGAATATTAGAGTTTTTGTATATTCCTTGCAAATTAAAATTTTCAAAATCGAAATTATAATTAAATGTAATTAAAAACTTATTTACCAAGCCTATTCGATAAACAATATTTTTGATTCTGATTTTTTTATTAATTAAAGGTATTAATTTTTCGTCTTCAAAAAAGTAGTTAATCCTCTCTTTTATCTTTTTGTTTTTCTCTTTTAAAGAAGAATTGTTAATAAAAATATTAACATGGCTCATTTTTTCGTTAGAGTCTTCAACAACTAAAAGCGCAACATTACTTGTATTGATTGTGCTTAACTTTTTAACATAATCCAAGAGTTCACTAGATTGAACTTTAGGAAAAAAAGATTTGTATATATTTGTAGTTGTTATCTTAATATCTTCATTTAAAACCAATGTTCCAATAGTTAAATTTTTATTTTTTAAATAAAAATTAACTGTAAAACACTCTTTATTTATTTTATTATTGTAATCGTAATGAATTTTTACATTAAGTTCAAATTCATAAATGTTTAGACTTTTGCTAATTTCAGAAATTAGACTTGGCATGTTTTTAATCAAAAACGGTTGAACTATTTTTTGAAAATCCAATTTAAAAGCTTTTGTCATCTTGAATATTTCTTCAAGCTTTTTATGCATGATAATCTTTTGGTAAGAAATTTTGATTTTTATAGCTTTCTCTGTAAAATCAGAAGAACCAGAAATAATATTTCTAACTAATTTTTGTCTGCTCTTTTCTCTTATTGATTTAGTCAAAGTATTAATTCCATATTTGTCAATCTGAAGCTAGAAAAGCACTCAACGAGTGCTTTTTTGAGAGTTTAATTCTTATGCACTTTGCATAGAAATTCTACGAAGGCTACCTTCTGGATAGACTTTCATAGCTTGAGTGCCAAGCTCTTCAACTACGTATTTAGCTTTATCATCTTCCATGAATCGAGCTTTTACTTTACCAGTAGTCGAAACACTCTGAACAACATCATACAATTCAAAACGGTAAGTCATTTTAATCTCCTAATGGGTTTGTGTATAGGGTTATATTTTACATCATTATAGCAATTGGTGCAAGCTTTTTTGTATGTTATTTGTTTCGTTGATTAAATATTTTAAAGTCCAAGAACATTATACTGCTTAACATACCTAAAGAAAACGGACCTAATACAAGACAGCAAATTAAAGTTATTAAATGATTTATGTTGGTCATAGGGATCTTTTCTTTTTGAGTGAAGTGTACATTCAAATAGAAACAAATCAAACCAGTTACGATCCAGAAAGTTAATAACATATCATTTACCGTTTATTTTGTTACCATGATACCACAAAAACAATTACAAGTTAAGTTCCAATTGTGGTTCAACAAAAATTGGAATATTCAAAAAACTATGCATTTCGGTAAATCCAGCTTTTTTATAAAACTTCAACCAGTTTCTAAGGATTTTTTTCTGATTAGGGAAATCTTGAACTGCTGCCCTAATGTCGATAGTAAGAATAGCTAACTGTTTGTAAAGTTCTTGTGGGTCCATTTCATCAACAGCGTTGTTATGGACACTATCATAAGCCATTGCATGTCGCCCTAAAACATAATTAAATGCCCCACGGTTCAGTTCACCGCTTTCATATTCTTTTTGTGCCATTTCAAAGTTCTTATCAAGCAAAGGAATGATTAAAGAAACTTGTTTTTGGATGTCTTTGATTTTCATAATGAACCTTTCGATTTGAGATGTCTAATTATAATATAGAGTGCAGTCATACGTCAATCAATAAATAAGCATTTTAATATAATTTATTTGCTCTGTATTGGGCATTTCATCTACTTCTAGACTTAAAGCTTTACGATGTTTTTCAATCAAGTAATAAATAATACATTGTTCTGCGAAAATATCTTTTAATAAATAAGAATATTCTAAGATGGTATCTTTGAAATCCATTTTCTTTATATATTCATATGCAATAATTGAATTAGCATTATTCCTTAAAAGATGAAAATCATTATGATTATGAAACAACCATAATTCTGTTTTGTTGTTGATAATGTTAATATTCAAATAGAAATCAATCATATTGGAATCGCTTGTTAATTCTATAGACAGAATTATTTCATGATTATCAAAAGATAAAAATACATTAGGTTTTATATTTGCTTTAAAAAAGATTTCGTCAGTGTTAAATATTCTTTTAAATTCTGCTTCTGATGATCTTTTGGTGCTAGGGTTCCCATGCAGCTTTATTCCAAATAAACCTTCAATATGACTGATATGTGTAAATACTTTATTATTTATTATTTTAAAATTAGTGCTACTATTTTGACCTTTTATTTGTCTGGTTTCACCATTGTTAATATATGTTTTATTTCCTTCGCCAATGGTTAAAATTCCTTCATTTTCATTATCAGTAATGGATAAAGCCATTATAGAATGAGTTCCTTTATCTTTCTTAAATTTAAAGTATTCTACATACGCTTCTAAAATATATACTTTATTGGCAATCATGTCTTTTAAATAAGTTTCAAACATTACTTCAAAATTAAAAATTGTATCTTCTGGATAATTTGTAGATGTATAAACTTGCTGAAAATATCTACAACATAGATTATTTTTATAAAAAGATACTAATTCAATATGGTCTTTGAAATTCTCTACATAAAATTTTATATGAAACAGTAAGTCTCCATGAATATATTCATGAACTCCACTTTCTGAAAGTGAAAATATGTAACTAGAATCTGAAATCTCTATTATAATATTGTCGTCAGTTTTAAAAGGAGTGATAACACGCCTATGCGAACTCTCTCTGAGAATAACAGAGCTTTCAATATTATTAAGTAATTGTTGTAAATTAATTATTTCAACCATAATATAAGAAATCTAAATTAGTGTTATGTTTATGTGCGTTTTCAACATATATGAATGAGTTTTTAATATGTTTCGAAACTTTTTCTTCATTTAATAAGTTAATAATAAAAGGTGGTCTAGAATTACCAAAATAATGGTCTTTGCTTATTTCGCAGTTAATATCATCATTAACAATCCAACTAACGTAAGAATGGGGAATATAAGCCTCAATAACTTGATTATGATTATTCAGAAACTTAATAAGAAAAGGACGCTTCATTTCAAGTGCCGTTTTAAAATCATCAAGTTTAATATCAATTTCGATATAGGGTCCATAAGTAGTGTAAAGATGTACTTTATTCACAGAAGGGAAAACTTTGATATAAACGCCACCTAAAGGTGTAGATTTACGAGTTATGTTAGCGAAAGATAAAAAAGAATGGTTTCTGCTAAATTTAATGGATAGAAATCTATTACCATAAGATGGGCTATAAGAAAACTCTGGTGTTACGGTTATTTGTGAGGGCATGATTTTACGCCTATATGTTAATTGCGTTGATTATAACAGGCTTTTCTAATATTATCAATCAATAATTTTATTGATATTAAATGGGTAATATGATAAAATTTTGGAAATTTAAAGGTGAAAAATTGAAAGATAAAAGAATAGCTATTTTTAATAATTTTGAAAAATATTTCCATGAGCAGATTGTAGATAATTATACTCTCGATAAAAGAGCTACTATTCTAGATCTAAACCAGACTTTGTACGTTAAAAAGAATAAAGCAAATTCTATAGTTTTTCATCATGAAAGCGTAACAGAAACTATTTCAAAATATAAAGAACCCCTTGTATTAGTATTTGGTTCAGCAACTAAAGCTGGTGGAGGCGTTGTCAACGGCGCAACTGCTCAGGAAGAAGATATCGCATTGAAAACAACATGGTATTTTCATGTTAAAAACAATCCTGAATATTATAATATAGAACATTCATCGTTATATTACACAGACTTAGCCTTGTATGTGAAAAACGGTCTGATGCTAACTGATGCTTATGATTTTCCAATAACCCCACAAAAAATATCTTTGATAGGATGTGCCGCACCAAATTTATCAGCTATGAAACAAAAAAACAAGTCATATAACGATAAGGTTTTATATAGGGTTGTTGAAAAACGTCTTCGTTCTATGTTTAAATTTGCAGAGAAAGAGGGTCATAAAACAATCATTGTAGGTGCTTGGGGATGTGGTGTATTCGGACTCTCTATAGAAAGAGTTGCATTGGCTTATAAAAATGTATTATTAAGCGAGTGCTATAGTGGAAATGTAGTTTTTTCTATAATGGATAAGCTTATGTATGATACGTTTAAATACATTATAGAAAAAGATGATTAATCATTTATTGATCGACAAAAAACGCTTTAAACTTCTGAAAGTTAAATAAGAAAAGAGAATAGAAAAAACTATGCTTGTTATTTTTACATAAATATCGTCATGTTTAATGAAACATAGACTAGAGACTAAAAGTGTCGAAAATAATAAAAATCTCAAAAAGGGAAATAATTCGTTTTTGACAACATCGTTCATTTTAATTTCTCAATATATTTTTGACATATTATCATAACAACAATTTGTTTTAATTGAAATTTGAAAACGAGGGAAAAGAAATATTGGTCACGAATTCTATTTTCATCCCAAAATGACAAATACATTGAATTTTTTGTGAATATATAATATTATATAGGCAGGAATCACCTTATATTGAAGTTAAATTGAGTCACAACTCGATTATAGCTTCTATTAACTTTTAAAAATAGGTGAAAAAATGAATAATTCCGAAAATACTCCAAAATATGAGCTTGATGATGGTCCACTAACAAACGAACAAATCGAACTTATAAGAAAAGCCAGTCCTGTAAATCCAAATGCAAAATGGTCAAAATCGTTATTCGAAATGACCATGGAAGAATATATTGAAATGCATAGGAGACGTGGTGCAAAAGTAGATTAAGAGGCTAATGCCTCTTTTTTTTGATAAATAATTATAGTGTTTTTTTGTTTGAACAAAAATGCTCTGCTTGGAAACAGAGCATTTTAAATATTGTTTTTGCTTTTTACCAATCGAAACAGAAAGAACCACAGTTTTGTCCTAGAATATCTTCCATTGCTTCTTTATACAATTTAATATCTTCTTCTGAGTGTTCATTTTCATTATAATTTAAGGCTTCATCTTTAAATATGTATTTAAACAAATCTTTTGTCTCGATTTTTTTGCCACGTCCATATATTTCAGGAGCGTCAAACCAGTTTTCAAGTATGTATCGTAATCCATTACTATGAGCATCAATTAAGTAGTCTTCATGATAATTAAGCTCATCTGGTGATTTGACAAAAAGACTCCAACGTTCAGACAATGAAATATCTTGGTTGGTAATATATGATTCAAAATCTGTTCTTATTTTGTTAGCTTCATTTTGTAATTCAATTTTCTTAGCTTTTAAATCGTTAAGACGTTGTAAAATATCAGTCATTTGTTATCCTCATTATTAAAAATCAATTTTATCATGAATAGCCTTTTTGTGTCAATTTTAAATAAGGCTTTACTTGATTTCTTAAATGGTTTATTATTAAAGATTGAATTTCAAGGAGTATGGTATGGATGTTTCTAAAATGAAAGATTTGTTTTCAAAATTCAGTGAATCTGATTATTCAAAGTTTTATAAAGTCGTTTCGAAATTTTCGAATAAAAGAGACCTTCATGCTTTTATTTTATTGGATAGTGTTTTTCCAGATGACAAATCAGTAATGATTTCAAATGCTGAACATGGTGAGATATATATTTATATAGATATTGAAAAACTTTCAAAAGTCATTACAGAAGATCAAATTCTAGAATTGGTAAGGTGTGGAGTGTCTTGTTACCAAAGTAATGATTGTTTATCAATGAATGTTTGATTGACTTTCAGTGGTTCGTGTATTATAATATAAACCTATTTCGAAGGAATACAGATATGAAAAATAAAGCACGTAAGACGGCTGAAAAAGTCAAAGCAATTGAAAATCCTATTGTTGCGATGATTACTATCAATACTGACGACGATTTCTATGTAAATGATGTTTTTTACATACAAAAAGAACTGGAATTTGAAACGATTGAAGATCTGAAAAAAGGTGTCTTTGATTACTTTAGTACACTAAAATTTAAACCATTTAAAGGTACAGAATATCGTTTGGAAGGTTTTCTTGAACAAGTTTATTCTGAAATGTTTAAAGAGTCTATTTCTCAGTTAGGTGACGTGATTTTGTCTGGCACTCCTTACGAGTGGAAAGTTGATGAAGCAAATGCTGGTGGGAATCAAACTATCCAAGTAAAAGTATTAAAATAAAGGTTGATTTTGGCTATTTTTTGTACTATGATTGCGAATCATATTTTAAAGGTAGCCTAAAATGCATCCTCAACTAATTTACAATATTATATTTGAAGGAAAATGCTCAGAACATTTTTTTTTCAATAATATTAATGAAGTATTTGAAAAAGCTCTTGTTGACTGGTCAAATATTGGAAGTTGTATAAAAAACAAAAATAATAATTTTACGAAAGAACAAAACCACGTAATCAGTTTATTAAACGAAGAAAGAACATCTTTGATTTGCAAAATGGAAAAATATAAAAGTTTTGTTCAGCATAATAATCTGGTTTTTGAATTTAATTTAAACGATTTAATGGATAATCCATCATTTGTTTCGGCTGAATCGTTAATTTCAAAGAAAAACGTTGAGTTAACACTCATTGAAAAAGACTTTTTTGATTTTATTGATGGTTTTATAGAAGAAATAGAATATAAAATTATAAAGCAATATAGTTTACTTTGTATAAGAAATAAAAGGTTTGATAATATTCCAAAAATGAAACATATCCTCTTCAATAGGTAAGGAGATTTAAATGTTAACTGTAATTTGTAATAAATATAACGGTTCTGTAAATGCTGATTTGTATCTGACGGATAAGCATCTTTTTGATATTTTTAATGGTCAAGAATTTTATGGTCAAGAATATGATATTGAGAAGCTTGAGAAATTCATGGATAAAGTAGTAGAACTATCTGAGCATACTAATATTGTACTTCATACGTTCAATGCATTGGTTTTGAATTTCTTGACGGATAAGGATGCTATTGAAAGTTTGTATTATGCAAACAGAAAAGGTGAACTTGTTAAGTTTTTCTCTCATCCATTAACATTGAATAAATTAGAAATCTTGGGTGTAGGTGAAACTGTATCGGATACAAGAATTGATTGGTTAGAAGATTAGCGTTATAGATACAAACTTAAATTAACTGCAATTATTTAAAAGGCTCCTAAAGGAGCTTTTTTTTATAAATTTTTATTGACAAATCAATATTTACAAAAACAAAAATGTCCACAAATCATGGAATGTGGACACTTGAATATTTATCTTTTTTGTTTTGTCAAGCTTTTTTATGAAAATTTAAGGTTAACAGTTTTTTCAACCTTAACTTCTTCATAACGAATAACCGTATATTTTTTGTTCTCATTACGCAGAATCCAATTTTTCAACTCTGCTTCATCTTTGAAGGTGGTTATTTTTTGAACGTCTTCTGTATAAGCTGGATAACCATGTCCGGGAGCTGTTCTACTACGTTCGTCGCCTTCGTGATGTATTTGTTCTACATGAATAACAGCGAATTTATTTTTTGTAGTTTCCATAATTAACTAATCTCCACATTAATATTAACTTTGATTTCTTCTGCTTTTACAACTGTAAATTTACGAAGATTATTGTTCTTTGCAATCCATTCCTTCAATTTCACTTCTGTTTCAAATTTAATAGCTTCCGTAAAAGTTTCAGGAATGTCATCACGATAAGAACCTGAAATAGTTTTTTCGCTCAATACAAGGTATTTCATTTCATTTACTCCACGTTACGTTAAATTTTTGACCGCTTTCATCATAATAGATGACTTTTCCAATTGACATTCCGGCAAAATAATTAGAATCATTAGTAAATTGATCTCTTTCCAATGGAATATAAACACAAGTTCTTTCGCCATAGAGACCTGGAACAGGAAAACAGTAATCTAGTTCTTCAAACTGAGGGGGATATTCAGTGCCATAAGAACGATTATTATCAACATGGATATTAACTTCATTAAACTTATCAATGAATTTTTCTAAATCACTGAGGTTGGTGCTTTTAATAATAGTGTTATCAGAGGTTGTCAAATCTGCATCGCCGTGTTCATAATCAATGCTCACAATGAAACATGACTCAATTGTTTTATCAATAATCGGTGTCATTTTAAAGTTCATAGGTATTGGTCCTTTTTGTATAATAACGATTATACTCCTATCTGATTAATATATCAACTGTTTTGAAACTAGATAACAAAATACTTGTATTTAAAAGACGGTTAATGTAAAATAATACGATCAAAATATTAAAACGAGGATTTAAAATGAGTGCTAAATATTTAGGCGAAGAACTTGTTGATATTGAATCTCATCCTGAATTTTCTACTTACACAGAAAAAGATTGGGCGATGTATTTCATTACGGCATATGGTCAAATTGATGGAAGTCATCACAAGACTTGGGTTTTGGACCAAGTTGCACGAATTCTAAAAGGTACGCCTGTAATTGTTAAAGAAGCTAGTTGGGAAGGTGGACTTAAAGAATATAGAATAGAGACATCTGATGAGACATCAGAAGAATATAAAGCATGGCGTATTGAAATGCTTGGAAAACAATATGAAGAAGATGATCCAGAAGGTTGGCATGAAAAGGGAGATTATGAATATGGATATGATGAAGGAATCGCACCCTAATTGTTAAGAGGTTTTAAATGACAGATATAAAAGAAGGCAAATGGGTTGATAATGGTTCATGCCCAAGTAATTCCATTTACGTTATTGTTCAGTATTCTGGAATGTGGCCTAGAAAAGGTCATGGTGGAATAGCTGAACTGTATGCAATCAATAACGTCTGGATGAATATACCAAAAGGTGTTAAGGTCGATAAATGGATGTTTTATCCTAAATTTGATTCTGAATTATGGTTTAAAGACGGTTCATTACCAGAAGATGGATTGGTTGTTATTGCTCATTACAAAGAAAATTATTCAGAAGATATTTCTGGTGTAAGTGATATTTATACCTATGATGGTAGTTGGTTTAATATACCTGAATATGCAGAGATTGATAGATGGATGTATATTCCAGAATATTCACCATCAGATCCAGAAAAAACACTTCCTCAGTATATGAGAACTTCAATTAGCCCTAGAAAATGGGTAGCAAAATGAGCAAAAATCATATAGAAATTTTACATGAATATAGAAAATCAATTGTTGAGCAGTTCATAAAAGAATTAGTATATAAAACTAAAAGAACAGCAGATGAGTTGGTAACAAATGGTTTGTTATTTACTGACTTTAAATATAAGGTTTCATTTATTCTTGACGATGGTTCTAAAATGAGCATTAAACGTGCATTTTATGTTCGAAACGAACAAGAGATTTGTGTATTTACTGAACATTACGGATACATAATTTTTGAAGTCGATAACTTAGTTGAAATAGAAGAAAGATTAATTTGAAAGTCTAATTATTAAGTGGTGAAAAATATAATGAATGATACTGACGAAAACAAAGTAGAACAAGATGAAAAACATGAAGATTTCCATATGGCATTATATTGTTCTAATCTATATTGTATTTTATTGACAATTTGGTTTATTTTTTTTACTGGTGGAGTAATTGGATATTTCCAAAGATATACATTGTTTCTGTCATTACCATGTATGTTGTGGCAATGGTACTTATTGCACAATATGAACTCAAAATTATTTAAAATTTATAAAAATAGAATTCGTTAAAATTAACTTTAAACAAAAAAACGCTGATATCACTATCAGCGTTTTTCTTTCCACTGCTGCTTACGGAAACCTTTCCAATTACGATCTTGGTAAGATTCTTTGTAGATATCGTCCCATCTGGTTGGAAGAGTGCAGTAACCACGTCTTCTGGCACCACGAAACTCTGGCTCACCATCTTCCTTTACAACACTTAGGCTACTACGAATAGCAGCAGTTGTTTTAGGAGAGCGCAACCAACGACCATAGCGTTTACGTTTCCCAGTACCGGGAATAGCACCTTCACCATTCCAGAATTTGTAATCGTGACGAAAGAATGGCGTAGCTTTGCTATTGTTCACTTGAACGTCAAAGTCTGCAATAGTCAATACGTCATCGTATTCGTTTCGCAGTACAAAATCACCAAATTTCTTTTGAGTGGTGTACTGGTTCATTTTTGCGAGCTTTTCACCTTTGGGATGAAAGCTCATTTCAGTAGCATATTTACCAATTTCACCAATATGGACCGATACAGAATAAGCAATAAAGGAGAAACCTAAAGCTTTGTATGCTTCATCTTTATTTGCGTAAACCTGAACATTACCACTTCTACTGTACAAAAATATAGTTTCTTTCATTTTAGACCTCGTTAGATAATTAATTTATCTAATTTTTATCTAAAATTGTTTTTTCAAAGAATTTGAAAAACATAAATATCCTCCTATGTATGGGATTATTATAGTACGTTGATAGTTTGGAGTCAAGTCATTTTTTAACTCTTCTTTATTAAGAACCACTTTAAGAGTTGACGAACGGTAATTTCTAGGTTATAATTATTTCAATTATTAAAGAGGGCTTTATGTTTAAAATTTTTACAAAGATTTTGGCTGTTACATTGGTATTAAGTGCTTCAACAGCAATGGCTCAAGGTGGCGGTAATGGAAGTGGAAATCCAAAGAATGACGACTTTTATAAAAATAAGCCAAATCCAACACCAATCATGATTTGGAAAGACGGTCATTTAATAAAAAATCCTGCTTATTTTGACAAAGATTCTCCATATATGAAGAAGTAATATATTTCAAAAAAGAAAAGAGCCGCAAGGCTCTTTTTTTAATATAACAAATCTAAAATTTGTTCCTCTGCTTTTTTAGCAGTGATAACTGAAACAGATAATATCTCTACGTTTTTGCTATTTAAAACTATATAGGAAGGCTCAAAATCAAGCTCATACCTATTTGTGTATCGTATTGCTGAAAACCCATCTTCAAGAGCTTCTTTTATCACTTTGATCCACTCTTCATGGTTCCCTTTGTCTTCACAGTCATAAAAACTGTTGTTTTTGATTTCGCACTTATGAAGATATAACTTTTCATTTCCTGTAACCGTCTTTCTTAGTGCTGCTTCTATGGCAGATTGTTTTCCACCAAAATGGACTCCCTTATTGCTAAATTTAAAATCATTAATATTACTTAAACTGCAGTGATATACGATCATGTTTTAATACTCTCTGTTGTCTGAGAGTATTAATTAGATACGTAGTTTTAGACCTCTTTTCCTTTTGAACATTTATTTATACCTTTTTCTAAATTAATTTACATATTATATTATTTTTAAGTCGATTTCAATATGAAATTAACTGTATATGTTCAATTAAATCTTTTAAATTAGATGATTGAAGTTCATTTAGTTTTACATTGTCGCCAAAAACATTTAAAAATACTAGGTTTTTTAATAAATTTTCCTTATGGTCTAACGAGTTAATGTTAAAAAATATACCATTGATTATATTATTATTAATATAGTCATAAATATCATAATTTAGTTGATAATATATTCCTGTCTTATTAGCTATGAAAGAAACATATTTAAAATTTTTAAGTTGATAAAAATTCCCAATATCAATTATATTTTCATGCTGCAAGCGTATATTTATTTTTTGAGACTTAAATACTTCATGTTGTCTATTTAATGTAATAGTTGTATCATGCCAACTTATAAAAAGTTTTTTCATGGCATCTATATCATCAGGTCTGTCAAAAGAGCCATGAAATCCAAGAATGCTTTCATTACTTTTTTCAATATCTACACTATAATCATTATTGTTAATAAAAATAAGATTCTTTTGATTGTTGTAAGTGTGAATGATTTTATCAATTTTATGCTTTTTGTTTTCAATTAAAAATTGAATTTTATAAAGATACTCATTGCTGGTACTCATTATTACGCTAACTTTCCAATCATATATCTTTAATGTGTTGGATATTCCTATTAAGTTTTCTCTGATTTTAGAATTAATAATATCTTCGCATTCTTTTTTAATATTTATAAAATGGGCTATTCGATAATTATAATTGAAAAATGGCTCAACATAATTTTTCTTATAATATCTATTTTTTATTCTTTTATTAAAATTTGGACCACCATAAGAAGAAAAGGTATCAACTGCTTGATAACGAATCCTTAATTTTAGCATTGAAGAATCAATTTTAATGTTTTTATCATTAAGAATTCGTATTTCTCTTATTCTGTTTTTTTCTTTTATTGATTTTGTCATTAATTAATTTTCTGGAAATGGTCGAGAATAAAGGAAGTTAATTTGCTCTTTTAGATAATCTAAATTATCTGCAAGAATCAAACAACCATGACCTCTAAGGTTAATTTTGAAATTACTAGACTCAACATCTTTCACCAAGTCTTTTATTTCTTCGAATTCTTCCATGTAACCACAAGGAATCTTGTTGTCTGTAAAGATGCCGTCTTTAACATAAGCATGTCCATGAATCATGTATTTAACATTTTTATAATGTTCAAATAGTTTAATTTGTATTGGAGTGTCCACACTTGGCTTATTTTCTCCTTTATAGTTCACAACTGACTTGATATTATTTTCCACCAAAACAAAATCATCTTCGTTTAGTGTTTGTTTATCAACGTTTCTTCGTGTTACCAAAATATGATCATTCATTCTAATGGCAGGGAAGCCTTTTGCACAGCGAGTTGATGCATTCCCCAATAATCTATTTGGGTTAATAGCATTTACGTACTTGGTGAATTCTGTGCCATATCCTTTGATTATGTCGATGAATTCACTTGGAACTTTATAATCTTCTGGAATATCTGTTTTTACAGAATTGACTCTGTTTAAATTAAGAAGATATTCTAAACGTTTATCAATAGTTTGACCTATGTCAGCAATATTATCTGTATCACTCCATTGGTTTCCAAGAGGGTCTAGCAAGCGATAACGATACTTATCATTTTCTTTGGTAATCATAATGCCAAGAAGTGAATGAGACTTTAAGAGTCTTCCAATAACATCAGATGGAAGATATTCTTTCTCAATAACTCTTTTTGACTGAATCAAAATCATTCTTGGATTTTTAACTTTGAGTTCTGTGATAATTTTGCTTTCATCATTAGAAACATTTGGCATCCATATCAATACATTAATGCCAGTCGGATCGAAATTTCGAATATAATCAATACTTCCACCATTAACAGTTTCCCAATCCTTTTTCAAAGATTGAGATAAACAATCAACAATATATGAAGATTTACCACCATTTTCATCAAATGTACCACCAACGATTAACTTCTTCATGTTTTTGCCATCCTTATGATATTGCCTTGATTTTAACACAGTCGAATGATATAAATCAATCTATATCAGTTTTAATTTAAAATGAAGTATTATAGTAAAATCAATAGGAATTTTTAAAAATGAAAAAAGCAGTAGTATTGATACATGGATTGCTTGCAAGAGCATATGTGATGAGATTCATTAAAAAACAAATGGTTGATGCTGGTTATGAAGTTTATGTTTTTGATTATATTTCAAGAAGATATTCATCTAACACTCTTGATAAATTGCATGAATTAATTTCAAAAATACCAGAGCAAGAAGTCTATTTAATTGGTCACTCTATGGGTGGACTGGTTGGTAGAAATTATATTCACCAATATGAAAATAATATAAAAGGTTTAGTTACAATAGCTACTCCACATAATCAAAGTATTTGTGCTCATAATGCAACTAAACGTTTTAGAAGATTTTTAGGAACGGCTGGTGATTGTGGCTTGACACTTGACCTTCCACAATGGAGTTCTAATGCAGTGATAGGATGTATAGCTGGTAAATCAAGAGCCATTCTTTATAAAAACTTTTTTCTTATATTTCATAAAAACAAATCAGACAGTGATGGAACTGTATATTTAAAAGAGGCAATTCTTGAAAACTGTCATGACAGTATTGTGGTGAAGGGTTCGCACACAGCATTATTATTTAATAAAGAAGTTGTTAATCAATGTATAAGCTTTATTCAAAATAGAAGCTTTATTAAACAAAAATAATTATCCACTGAATAAAAAAGACCCATCCGAAGATGGGCTTTATTTTTTAGAGTGCTTTTAGCATCAAGATTGTTTCATCAATGAATGCATGAATACGAGCGAGTTCTTTATCCCAGCGATTACGAATAAATTGTTCAGTGTCACCAGTGTATTCAATTTCATACGCATCTGAAATAGCCTTGAAATATTCTGCTTCGGTCATATCTTCTTTTGTATAATGTTTGAACATCTTTTCATAATCAGAGACCATGATTTCAAGATCAACCTCATCTTTTGGAATAGCGCCCGAATACCAATGATATTTTTCACTATTAAAGAAGTTTCTCATATGTTCATAATAAACAATGCCAGCTTCAATCCACGATTTTCCAATAGCATTCATATCCATATTCCATACCATAGAATATGTTTTTTTGAAATTTGGATATGGGCTGAATTTATCATCAATGCCTTCTCTATCGTCGTCAAATTCACGAGAATTGCTTTGAATAGAAGTGGCAACATGTGGCATAGTTTCTAATTCTTCTTTGGTATAAAGTCCTTCCAAGATAGAATCATGAACAGGCATTTCCAGACCCCGAGAATTGTCTACTGCCGTGTATGCAGTGTACAAAGGTGTGTTCCCAATGTACTTCTCTGGAAAAGATTCCATTAGCTCAATAACACTTTTATTAATGGTGTGACCATGCAAGAACTCTTCTGTATCTCGATATCCATTACCAATAGTATTAAAAATATGGTCGTAGAATTTATCTTTAGCCATTTCTAAGGTTGGGGCAGAATACAGGCTAGGATAGGTATTCATGGATACATTAAAAGCTTGTTCTGCGGTCATGATTTTAGAAGTCATTTTTTTAGCCTTGTATTTGATATGATTATGAAACAATGAACATATTATAATATAGACTTGATAATCATGCAAGGTTTATTGGAAGTAAAAGCACTTTATTTTAACAATACACCCAACACTTAAATGCTGGGTGTTTCATTAAAAAATGTTATCAACGTTTGCGATTACGCATTATTTCTTTATCAATAGCTTCTATAATTCTTTGTTTTGCAGATTTATTTGGCTCTTCGTTCCATCCGTCAGCATACATAGAAAGCATTGGGCATTCAGGATCACCAAAATTTGGTTTGCGCATACCAACAAGACTCATCAAGTATGCATAACGTTCACCATCTGTAATAGGCTCTAAATAACCACTGTGAAGTTTGGAATCATATTCCAAAATATCCGGTTCCTCTGTTATTTCTCCAATCATAAAGCGCATTTTATCCGCTTCATAACGAACACGGTCAGGGTACTCAGAGCGATCAATTGTAATGCCGCTATAAATATCACCATCTTTGTAAAGAACTGCTGTCCAGTTAGTTTTACCATTGGTTTCAGGCATAGGACCATACCAGACTTTTAAATTTGAACTCATAATATATTGTTCCCTTATGTTAAATATGTAGCAATTTTAATCTAAAAACAAATTTTAGTCAATAAATAGTATGAACGGTATGATGTGATTGTTCTTAATTAGAAATAATTACCGATAGTAAATTATTGGTTGCAAATAATGGTGACTCGTAGTAATATTGATGTTCATTTTTGAGGAAAAAAATAATGGATGCAATCAATATTGTATTAGAATTTGAATCTCCTGACAGAGATTTAATTAACCAAGATATTTATAGTGAAGAAAGAGGATGTGTTGATTTTGGCATTTTAATCCCTTGTCCAGCAGAGTTGGAAACCTTAATAGCTGGTTCATCAGAAGATGATGCTATCAGGTTGTTGAAAAAACATGGTAAAGAATTTAATGTAGAAAGTGAAACCTTAAAAGAAGATATTAAAGGTTTTATTAAACAATGCGGTAAAGAGCAATATTTTCTTTCTGATGAAAGACTCACAGAAGAAACATTAGAAAGTATCAAAAATTGCATTATCGCCTATCAAAAATACGGCTATGAAAACTGGCTAGCTTTCAAAAGAGATAAATGGGGTGTTAGCCAAAATGCGTTTGTTTATGCGAATGGTAAAAAGAAGCGTACTAGTGCTGGTGGATTTTATTTTGTTACCGGATGGTCTATTCCAACAAAATGGTTATTGGTTCTTTCTGAAAAATGGAAAGATGTTAACTTCAAAGTCTATGGTCGTATGGAATTTGCAAATAGGCAAGGAAATGTAACCGAATACAATTTTTTGAATGGCAAATACAAAATGATCGGTGATGTCAAAAGAAAGTTCTAATACAAAAAAGCCCCAGTAATGGGGCTTGTTTTAAATAATTGTTATTATTTATTCAAAAAAGAATAATCATCTCGATTCAATACAGACCATTGGCTGATGCCAAGAGATTCGTATGTACATTCATCTGGAACAGTAAGATATCTAACTTGCAAACCGTCACCAGACTGATAGGAATCACCAAGTTCCTCTTGGTTTTCATCTAGTAAAACAATAAGCTCATTATCGAATGTATATTTTAGTGAATTGCTGCCATCACCAGAATCGGTAATTACGATTGAAAGTGTCTTACTCATTTTTGATTCCCTCTATTTAATATTCGATTATTATACCAAAAAATCATATAAAATGCAATCAAATGTTTATATATTATATAGTTAAATAGAGTTGACTAGTAAATATTAAAGAATACAATAGGAATATCCACGAGGAATAAATAATGAAAAAGATGGTTTTTATGCTATTCACTGTAATGACGTTAACTGCATGCCATTCTGGTGTGAATTTTGAATTTGCCACATCACAAGATAATGAGAAATGTTTACGAGAAACGCCTAGTAATAGTTGTGGTTCACAAAAAAACTAAGAATAGCCTCATCGAGAGGCTATTTTTTGTTGTATAGTTCATCAATATGATTATCTAATTCCAAGAACTCTAAAAATTTAGGGTGATTAGAATGTAGATGTTTTTTCGAAAATAAAAATTCTTTACCATTTAAAGCAACTTGTCTTTCTGCCAAGTCATTAATGCTTAGTGAATAGAATCTATGATCTTTATCCATGATTGTTCTTAAATTCTTTAATGTCTCTTTATTTAGGAAAGAAGACAAAATCAAATAATCTTGACTATTGAAAGTTACATAATTGGATAATTTATCAATATTCGATATTTTTGTTTCCCAATACTGGACAACAGTAAACATGAAATAGGCAACGACGCTAACTAATATAGACAGAATTAAAAGAGCTTTGAAAAGCTTGACAGATATAAGTGCAGTTAACACAATTAACAGAAACCCAATAGCAAAAAAAGTAAATTTTTCTTTAATCCAGTTATTGTATTTAAAGAAAAGACTACGGAATAATTCTTTATTATGTTTTTTATAATCGAAATTCATAACTTTCTCATAAAAGAAATTAATAAATCTTGGACTTTCAAGAAATTCATGCTCATAATATAAAGTTTTATCTTTATTATCTACGTGAATTTCAGAACCATGATTATATCTTTCGGTACGTTCTGTGGTTAATTTTTTTATTAGTTTAGAAATAAAATGTTTCAATTGTAATTCCTCTAAATTGTAATGATTGTTGCATATAAAAATTAAAACATCAAATTTTCATCAATTAAGTCAATCAGCATAATTCCATCTTGCAACTCTTTACGTAATTGCATAACTAGTTTTCCAAGATTGTTTTCACCTTCTCCTTCTGGTGTGCATCCCCAAAAAATATCGTTCCAAGTGTTGGTTTCCTCGATATAAATATCTCGTGTTGACAATAAAAAGTCTTTGAATTTATCTTGTGAGAATTTTTGACGAAGAGCAAATTCCATTACATGATACTTAACATCAAGCCAATCTTCTCTCAGAACTATTTTTTTGTTTTCAGGATTACCAAAACGTTTAGCTTGACCCGGTGTCAAACCTGCAATATGAATTCTTAGATTTTTATCAAGAGTTTTCATAGCTTGATAAAAGTTTTCTGTGGTTTTGTATTCGATCCCATCATGCACGAAAGGAATGACTTCGTAAAAATTTGACAGCCAGCGATATTCCTCAGAAAATCCTCGGATTTCTGATGCTGTTCTAGCGTATTCAATTAAAAGTTCTTCTGCAATTTTGGTCATGATGTTCTCAATGTATTGAAGGATTTTATCTTGTTTTCACTTTCAAGTCAACATTATTCTATACATTATAATGTTAAAAATAATAAATATTGACTGAATACGAAATGGCATATATACTGCTTAAAATTTAAATATAGGTAGAATGATGAAATCAATCGAGTTTGTTTATTGGTTGCAAGGGTGTTTTGAAATGGGAGATGTCGCTTCATTCAATGAAGAACAATTTTCTACAATTGAAAAACATTTAAAAATGGTTGAGATTGTAGAAGCCAAACAACAGTTACCGTTTTGCTTCTGGCTTCGAGGAATCATGGAAATTCAAGAAAGCAAGAACCTTGATGTTCGAGTCACAAAAATTGTCAAAGACAAATTGAATTCAATTTTTCAACATGTTGTTGAACAGAAAGAAGATTTAAGTTCAAAACATACAGCCGCACATAGTGTTGCCATAAACTGTTAATTAGGTGATTAAAAATGAAAGAATATGAATTTTGCTACTGGCTTATGGGGATGTTTGAACTTGCAAAAGTAGAACAATTATCCCAAAAACAACTTCACTTGTTGAAAGAACATTTAAAACTTGTTAAAGAAAGAAACCATAGTTTTTGCATATGGTTAGAAGGATTTCTTGATTCTCATGAAGGTAATGAGTTAAACGCAGAGAAAACTAAAAAAGTATTTAATAAACTACAAGAAGAGTTTTTAAACACTATCGATAAAAGTTATCCTGAAAATATTTTAGCTAAGTTAAATGCTGCACATCAAGGGAAAGAGATTCCTGTTGCACCAATTGACAATAAACCAAAAATTGAAGCGATGTGCTAACAAATATAATTATTTAAAACCATTAGATTGAAGTACTCCAACTTTACCTAATGGTTTTTAAATAAATTAAGGTCTTATTTTTCTTTTATTAGGTTTAGATTGGTTTTCTGTTTTCACTGATTGCTGTTGTTTTGTGGCAATATTTTGAATACTATCTATTGCTTCCTGTGGCACTTCTTTAAGAAAGCTATAAACATTCGTAGCTGCTCCACCACCGCTAACAACATTAATATAAAAATTTTCTCTTAGATATCTTAAACAACTAGATACCATCGGTTTTTCTAGTTTTGATACTCGTGATATATCGGAATAAGAAACAGAGAAATCTTCTTTTCCTTTGCTTAGTTTATGTAAAGTTCCCAAGACCTTTTTAACATGAGTGCTTAATTCTTGTTCCAAGTTAACTCCATTGATTTATCAAATTTTAACATTATTTAAATAACAAAAAAGCTGGTTCGATCCAGCTTTCTTATTTATGATTATTTTTTAATCGGTTTCAAACGTTACTCCTGATAAATCGCTATTGAATATTTTAATATGTGTTGTTTGTTCAATTGGCATTTTCATGGAGTCTTTTACTGATGAATCTATGTATTTAATAACTAGTTCGTTACCGTTCAAAACGGAACTTGTTAAGTAAGTTTTGTCATTACTTTGTATTTGACTATTACCAATATATTTATCTATTGTTCGAGGTAAAGATATTTTAAATACGGCGCTATCTCCTACAGTATTTTTAAAAGCTTTTACAACATTTGTTGTATTTGAAATATTGTATTTTCCTGTACTTAAATCATTTATAACCAAGTTTAGTCTATGTGTTTCTCCTGATTTAATCGTTTTAGAGTTTATTTCATTAAGTATCTTTGCTGAATAACTTGAATCATTAAGCATTGCAGAATTTAATGAAAGATTTTCTATTAAGGTTTTTTCAGAAGATGCCGGTACAAAAGATGTTTCCGAATCGCTACTTGTTCCAGCGCATGTATTTGAGGTTACAGTGTAATCTGTGCCATATGGATAAGTTTTATTGCCGCTACTATCTGTTGCTAAATATCTAGTTTTAGTGATGACTCCTGATTGACCAGAAGGACAAGACTCTGTAATTGAATCATTTGTTATTGTTTTTTCAGGATCTGCTGCACAAGAAGTAACATCTACTGATGTAACATTAAAAACAGTACTTGTTTGTTTTGTTGATGAATTATAAGATGATACATAATTGCCATACTTTGTAGCTGTTCCTAAATATGTACCTTTAGTTACATTATAAAAAACATCACATGTTACTGTTTCACTTCCAGAAGTTGAGGTGACTTCTTGTGAAGGTATTAAAGTACAAGTGTTCGATTCTACTAATTCCTGTTGATGTGGAGTGGAAAGAGTATAACTTATAAGTTTTCCATCTGCATCATAAGCTGAATATGAATCATTAGTGTAATATACGACCCAATGATAACGAATATAACCTTTATATCCTTCTTGACAATTTTCTAAACGTTTTTCAGGATTAGCTGTCAACGGTGCTGATTTACAGGTATTGCTAGAAACATTCCAAGCTGAATAATTCTTTGTTGAGCCATCTGTCCAAACATCATATGTCCTTGTTTGAGTTATGTTTCCTGATTGATTTGCAGGACAACTGTATGATCGAGATTGACTTTGCGTACTACTTTTTACAGCAACACATGAACGACTTGTTTCTGTCCATCCAGAAGCATTATGCGTAGAACCATCAGTCCATACTTCATATCTTTGTTGGACGTTAATTACACCTTGTGGTTGTGTTGCTGGACAAGCTTGAGTTGAGTTATTATAACCATAATAACTTAAAACTGCCGTACAAGATCGGCTTGTTTCATACCATGCAGTAGCGTTACGAGTTGAACCATCAGACCATACTTCATATTTTTGTTGGATATTAATTATGCCTTGTGGCTGTGTTGCTGGACAGGCTTGTGTTGAGTTGTTATATCCATAGTAACTAAAAGAAACTACAGGCGCAATTGGGGTGCATGTATTACTTACTTGCTTCATTCCACCAGAATTTATATAATATTGAGCGCGTTTAGTTACATCTTTACAAGAATCAATAACTCTACTACTAAAAGTACCCTTATAAGTTATTCCACCTGCTTGACCAGAGGGGCATGCAACCGTTACAGTGCATGCCATAGTCCAATAGCCACCATCGGCAAAAGAAGATTTCATAAATGAAAATAGCACTATAAAAAATAGTGCTTTAATTATATGACTAAAATACATTGTTTTATTTTCCCTAATTTATTTTATGGATATAATACCTTTTCGGTCTCATCTTTTTGATATGTAAGGAGTTTTTATTTTGACACTTATTTAAAAATTAAATATTGTCGAAAATAAAAATATACATAGTTTCCTTTATTTGATAGAATATAGATATTAAAGAATACGAGAATCCCGATATGAAAATGACAGCTACGCATGCTTATTTTTTTACTGAACACGATCAGCTAAGTAATTGGCATATTAAAGATTTCGTTGTCAAAGGAATTACATTCAACTGCATTGAACAATACATGATGTACTCAAAAGCAAAGTTGTTTGGTGATGAGATTACAGCAGAAAAAATATTAAAAGAACCTAAACAATCAAAACAAAAAGCATTAGGAAGAGATGTTAAACCCTATGACGATACTATATGGTCTAATTTAAGAGAAAAAGTTGTAACCGCTGGATTATTGCACAAATTTAGTCAGAACCCTGAATTATTGCAAACATTGTTAAGTACTGGAAATAGAAAATTAGTTGAAGCCAGTAAATATGATAAAACTTGGGGCTGTGGCTATGATCAAGACAATCCCAAAATATTAGATGATGCTAAATGGCCAGGATTGAATTTATTGGGGAAATGCTTGGAAACAGCAAGAGCCGTTTTAATTCAAAAAATGGAACTTAAAAATGAACAAGCGCCAATATCTAATTCATCAAAAGAAAGAGAGTATTGGTCAGGTGATGTAATAAATTCATTAAAAGATGATGAAATTTTTGTTTTTGGAGCTAATCCACAAGCAAGGCACTTTGCTGGTGCAGCAAAAGTAGCTCTTAAATTCGGTGCTGTTCCTGTAAGAGGAAATACTCCGGGAATAGCAAGAGGTTTAGCTGGAAAAACATATGCTTTAATTACTAAATCTTTAGAAGCTGGATATGTAGAACCTGAAACAGGAATAGTATATGAAAAAGAAGGTTTTGGTTCGGTATCACCAGAACAGATAAGGAAAAACATTGATGAATTATATGAGTGTGCCAAATCAAATACAGATAAAAAGTTTCTAATAACTTATCGTTATGAAACTTGGCCTAATGGACAACCTAAAAAGAGCCTAAACGGTTATACATCTGAAGAATTTTTCAATATGTTTAAAAGAGATAATATACCTGAAAATATCATTTTTCATGATAGTTATAAAAGTAAAATTGAAAACAAACCTAAAAGTAAACCAAAACCATAAAAAAGGAGCATAAAGTATGAATAATTTATGGCAAAAACACGTTTTAAATGTGAATGCAAATACTGACATAGAAGAACTGTCTGAAACAGTTGAAGCTGCTCTTACGGCTATTTCACAAGAAGGTATAGACTCTATTTTTCTTGGTGGTTTATCTCCCGAAAAAGTAGAGCCACAACATTTAGCTACATTGCTTAGAACTACATGTTCTTGGAAAGATGATATAGAAGGTTGGTATGACGCATTGGAAGTAGCAAAAGAAGCACTTAAATTACAGGATATAGATCCAGAAGATGCTCTTTATGGATTAATCTAATGTAAAAAGCCACTATCAAGTGGCTTTTTATTATGTAAACTTCAAATTAGATCTTCTTTTCTTTCTTTCTACTAACTCCTCAAAAGTTTTTTCTCTTTTTTCTACTGGTGACAAGATTTCAGCATCTTGCAATTTAGTTTTCAAATGTTCAACCATATTTTGATTTTTATAATCGCCGTCGTTTCTCATGTTAAATGTGTCTTTCTTCATAGAAGAATATTCATTTTCAATTTCTTTAGATTCTTTTTCAACATGTTTGTTGACTTGCTTAGAGCTATAATGAGCAACAGCAACGGTGGCAATAGCATTAAATGAATCCATTAATTCTGGTCCCAATACATTTGATAATCTAATATATTGAAGGTCATTAACAAAAGGCATAGCTAAAGCACTTCCTACAGCTAATACTGTGATAGGAATGGCAAAGCCAATTGCGCCAGCTTTTACCATATTTAATCCATGTCTAAGCATTTCATATTTATCAGCATTTTTACTTTTGGATATTAATTTTTCAAGCCTTGTGTTAATGTCATCTATTTTATTATTTTCTGGTGTCATAATATTTCTTTTAATTATTAGATAATTTTAACATTTAAAAAAAATATAAACTAAAAATCCCTAAATATGTAAGTATTATGATTTTAAAACAATTTCTCTAGCTTTTTCGTAACTTGCCATACTAATATGGTCTAATTTTCTTACTAAACCATTTTCAACAGCATATTGAAATTTGAAAATATAATTCGAAGAATAAGAGGCTACAATTTCATTATAATTATGCAAAGCAAATTCCCTGAAGAAGCCAGAGCATAAAGTTGTACAGATTCTAGCCAATGCATCTTTATAAGCCATAAAGAAGTCTTTATAATTACGTTTTTGTAAAATAATGTATCGTTCAAGAGCAATTACATATGCTTCTTCTTGAACACAACGAATTTTATATTCATGAGGTAATTCATTAAACATATCTTTCTCACACCACGCCTGAGAATAATCTGTTTTCATCATTTCATAAACAGGTTTTTCATAATGTTTTATAGCTTGATGAATGTCATCATGTTCAAAAATATAACCAACAACATTTTTAGAGCGATCAAAGAATTCATCATTAGTCATTCGAAGACTAGGACTCTTTCGAGAACGTTCCAAAGCTTCACTATGACGAATACTATAATATTCTGCATATTGACAAAGACCTTCATGATTAACAGCCTCATGAAGACTTAGGTAATCCTTTACATTTTTCTCAAAATGAATAGGCATATAGATATGAGATTTTTTGGTTAAATAAAGAATCTCTAAATTAGGGACGATAAACTGATTGCCATAACTGTCAGTATAAGTTGCTGACTTAATTTCTTTTTGGTTACTAAGTAGCCACTTTGTTGAAGGTTGAGATTCTAATTCAATTTCATAACAACTGCGAACATTACCATCATCAATAATAGCAGAGTATTTATGAGCGCTTTTTGGGAGTAGCCTTTTAAGACGCTTTTTATTGATTACTGAAAAATTATTAAATTCTTCCATAGTCATACAAACATCAATATCAGAACGCTTGAAACGTTCTGAACTATTTTGACCAATTAATGTGAGCATTGCTTTGGAGCCAATTACAATCATACGTTAATCCTTTTATTTCTTTAATTATAAGCTATTTTATTTCTTTTTAAGAAAAAAGATTAGTCGTAATCTTCTTCTTCACTGCTATCACTATTTTCATATTCTGATTCTTCGCCAATAGTTGTATCTTGAAGATAACGAATATATTCTTCGTCATCAATAACAAAGTTGACACCATTTTCTTCTGCAACTAGACGAATAGCATTAAGTTTTTCTTTAATAACTTCTTCATCAGTTGTTTGTCCGTTAATAATTGATTCTCGCAGATTTTTCAATTGTTCTGCAACTTTTACCATGCCTTCACTCATTTTATATTCTCCTATCTTGATTAATTAGTTAGTACGTGTAAATTTATATTGATAATGTGCTGGAACACCAATCAATAAAGATTCTTGTGATTTGATTTTTCCTGTAATTGTAACACTTGGATCAATTGCAAAAGTTTTACTATTAATAAAGGTTACATCGCCATTAATAGTAACATTTTTAAGCAATGGCATTCTAGCCCTTTCAAACACTACATCGCCTTCAAATACAGCATTTTTAGGAAGTCCAATACAGTCTTCAATATGCATTGCCTTTTTAAACACAAAGCCTTCCGCTAAAGCAATAATTGGTGAATCTTTTTCGAATGCGCCAAAAGGATAAGCATCGTATAATGATACTTTTCTGTAGGTTTTGTAAAGATAATTTAAAATATTTATAATATGTTCTTCATCAATATAGTCATGATTAGCAAAGCCTCTTGCTTGATGAATAGAAATATCTTTACCATTAGGTGACTTTTTGTATTCTATAGTAAGAATAGGTTTATTTTCAGATGTTCTATAGCTCATAATAGAACTAGAACCACCATAATAACTAGAAACACAATGGCTCATCATGGAACCTTCATAATCAAATTGTTTTTTAGTTATCAATTTTGCAAGGAAACATCCATTGTCAAAGTTGTCAATTATTTTAAGACCATTTAACAATTTAGCATCAACTCGTTGTTTATTTTTTTTAGCAAAAGATTTGTGCCATTTTTCGGATGCTTCTAAAGCAACATGAAATTGCATTCCTGTAATATCAGTATTTTTCTTCATTGCATCAACCAAGAAATCTTTTAAATCTTTAAGTTTTTGAGTGAAATTATCAGTAATTACAATCTCGTAAATATACTCTTTATTCTCCAATGCTCTTTGAATGATAGGGGGCATTTCTTTATTTTTATAATAAGAAAGAACCTCTTCATTGGTAAGAATGAGGGCATTTTTATATTCGGACATTAGATAGTTACGAAGTTTCTTTTCAACCCAACTTCTAATAGTAGGGTTTTTGAATTCTGCTTGCATTTTTTCCTGAAAAGAATGTACATCTTGTACGTTTAAATAGATACGATGAGCCATTTTTTATTCACCTTGGTTTATTTAGTTATTATAGCTTATTTAGTCAATTAAATCAAGGGTTATGCCTTTTTTTTTGATGGGGTTTTGATGGATTTTTTTGATTTAAAGTTATTATTATAATATTAGATTTTAATTGTAAATATTTGTAAAATGTTAAAATATTACACATAAAAAAGGATAAAAAAATGTCAGAAGTTGAAATTAAAAACAAACTTTCAAAAATACAAGAAGCAAATGCATCTGAAAGTGCAATTCGTAGATATTTATTTGAACAGGAAAGTGGAATTACTTATCACAATGGCGAAAGGCAAGTTAATACTGGCTTTAAGAAAATGCAAGAAGATATAAATAGTTTGATGTCAGAATTAGATAAGAATCCAGAAATAAATATTGATAATAAGAAAGAACTTGCAAAGTCAAAGAATTGGTTGCAATTGTATGCTGGTAATAAAGAATCAATATATAAAGATCTACTTTTAAATGATACTGGACTTACATTACTACAAAAACCAGAAAATGGAAGCAAGAATATAGATTCTCAATTAATAATGGATGAACTTGGAAAAGAAAAAGGAAGTGCATTGTTATCACAATATTTTATTAAGAATCAATTAAAAATAAGACAAAATATAGAATCTCTAGATGCGCCTAGTGTATTAACAATGATTGATGCTTTTGCAGAAAAAAATAAAATAGGATTGAATAATAATGAACATTTAGTAACAATTAATTTAGAAAAGAAAGGTCCATTTAATAACGAAGAGTTTGCAAACTTTATTTCAAAAAGCCCCGACTTGAAATATAAACAAAATGATTATTACTATAATCATGAGCAAAAAGGATGGAAATCATTTAGAAATAGCGAAGCTGTTCAATTGGCTTATTTAAAAGATGCTGTTAATAAAGTTAATGATCCAAAATTGACAAATACTAATGCATTAGATAATCAGATGGCATTAATTGATGGATTCTTTAAAGAAGCAAAAGTAGAAGAAAGAAAATTACCAAATAAAAATAACAATTCTAGTTTGCGTTTTTAATTTAAAGTGATATTATTGGATTTAAGGAGACTTAAATTTAAAACAAATAAATGAGGTGTATAATCATGACAGAAAGATTTAGTCCAGTAAGTTACGAAATAGATGTTGATAGTGATTTAGAAGAAAAACTAATGTTTAAAAAACCAGACGGCAAGTATATGCTGTATGAAAAGCACCATATGACAGTCTTGCTCTACAATAAAGCAAGAGATAAAAATAAAATGCTAGAAGAAAAGATTCAGTTTCTTGAAGAAAGAAGCCGAATTTTGGAAAATCAACTAGCTGCTTACACAAAGCAAGATAAAAAAGCCTCATAAGAGGCTTTAATATTTACAGAAACTCTCTAAAACAACATTTTCGTATTCATATTCACTTCTTTCTTGAATAATTTTGTATGCTTTAGATTTCCAATATTTAACAGTGGACATTTTTTCTGCATGTTCAGGATAATTAATAAAATTATCTTTTAACAAATCAGGTATAACACCAGACTCCAAAGATTTAACTGTTTCAATGTAAAAACTATATGTATCTTTAACAGTAGGTAA
>Ga0247812_10000153_pt1 | contig 81539 bp, 76 predicted proteins | sample UWRJL149409B1_FD_178011 | JGI IMG/M metagenome (GOLD analysis project Ga0247812, IMG submission 178011) | Plant litter microbial communities from Arlington Agricultural Research Station in Wisconsin, United States - UWRJ-L149-409B-1 | ecosystem: Environmental > Terrestrial > Plant litter >... | reverse complement strand
GCTTCCCATCTGTGGACGCCCCCTTCAGCGCAAGAGTGAATCCGAGAGTTTCTGACACGTAGTCGGATGCTGCCATCTGTCCGGCCTGTTGTGCGTCGGCGTACCGTCGCTGGCCTGTATGGGAGTTCGCGGATCCGGTCCAAATCACCCTGAGCGTGCTCGAAGCACAGTGGGAAGCCCTGGTTTTCCTGATCCCGTCTCGCCGACTGTTGCGCCATACGCTCCTTCGCTCATCCCTACGCTTCGACGTCTCGCGATCGTGCTGGCTAGGCCGGCACGCCCGGAGCTCGGTAGACATCGCCCTTGGCCAGAAGCGCCCAGACGATGCGGGCGTTCTTGTTGGCCAGGGCGACGATGACCAGCATCTTCGGCTTCCGCGCCAGCATCTGGTCGAGCCATGACCCTGCCGGCGCGCCTCGGATCGAGGCCTGTTTTATGACGGCGCTGGCCCCGATGGTCAGAAGCCGCCGAAGTGTTCGCTCGCCCATCTTGGTGATCGCGCCGAGCTTCTGCTGCCCGCCGGTCGATCGCTGTCGGGGCGTCAGTCCCAGCCAGGCGGCGAAGTGACGACCGCTCTTGAAGGCTTCATGGGAGGGAGCGAGTGCGATCAAAGCCGTCGCCGTGATCGGGCCGATCCCGGGAATCGTCATCAGGCGACGTGCGACGGGGTCATGCTTGGCGCGAGAAGCGATCTCGGCGTCGAGCACAGCGATCTGCTGGTCCAGGGTTCGCAGCGTCGAAACCAGAACCAGAAGAATGGTCCGCGCTGCGGGAGGGAGCGCTTCGGCCGGATCCTCAACACGCGTGATCAGCCGATCGACATGCGGCACGCCCTTGGGAACGATCCAGCCGTACTCGGCCAGGTGACCGCGCAGGGCGTTGATGGTCTGTGTGCGCTGACGCACCAGCAGGTCGCGGGCACGAAAGACCACGCTGCTGGCCTGCTGCTCTTCTTGCTTGAGAGGCACGAACCTCATGCTCGGCCGCTGCGCCGCCTCGCAGATCGCCTCAGCGTCGGCCATGTCGTTCTTCTGACGCTTCACGAACGGCTTCACATAGATCGGCGGGATCAGCCGGACTGTATGGCCCTGTCGGGTCAACTCGCGACCCCAGTGATGGGCTCCGGCACAGGCCTCCATCGCCACCACGCACGGCGCAAGGCCGGCGAAGAACGCCAGCAAACGTCCTCGACCCAACTTCTTGCGAAACACCACCTCGCCCGAAGCATCCGCGCCATGCGCTTGAAAGATGCTCTTGGCGAGATCCAGACCAACAGTGCTAACCTGTCCCATGGACGCCTCCTTCGAGTGTTGTTCAACACCCTCACTCTGGCACATCGATGCCGTCGGGGGGCGTCCACCCCATCACCCGTCTCGGACTCTCCGAGAGTCCGCTATTCGCCGAACGTACTGTCACGCACTCATCGGCACGACGGCAAAATAGTTCTCGGTTTCATCCAGAGTGGCACGCCTACGAGGGGGCTGGATAACCTTCAAAGTCCTTGTCGACGGATTCTGCTTCGCGCCAAGTGTGGACGGCTCTTCGTTGGCAAGGGTTGAAGTGACGGTCTGCTAAATCTGGTCGGTGCGGCCATGTGTTCGACCTGTCGGTGCGGTACGCATGACCGCTGGCCATAATGCCTTCCGCGAAGATGGGTCCCGACCAAAAGCACGCGCTCGAGGCGCTCTGGCGCGGACAATCGGAAGGTCCTCATCATCCATTGGAAGGATCGTCAGCGTGGGTCGCAATCGCGGACCGCGCTTTGCCTGCTCGCTTGAGTTGCCATCCTTTCATTCGCCAGCAGCATTCATGTGAGCGCGCAAACTGGCCGTAAGTGCGCCTTGCTGGCGATGAAGCTCCTGCGCCCGGTCGATCTGAGTCTGCGATTACCCTCATGGCGAGCGGGCTTTAGAAAATCCCTAGGCCAGATAGGATTTCTCGCTTGGGGCTAACGATTATCCGTTTCTACAAAGTCGCGGCTCCGCTGGATCAAGGCAGCGAAGCGGTCTGACGCGGAGAGTGCGCCGGACGCACCCGCAACACAGGACCCGCGATGAGCCTGCCAAACACCAGATGGCGCACCCCTCTCTTCCACAGCGTGGCGGCGGTGATCCTGCTCGCCGCCTGCGGTGCGCAGGCGGCGTCAGAACCCACGGAGCCTATCGAACCCGGAGGCTCGGACCCGACGGCCCAGGCCAGTCAGATCGACGACATCGTCGTGACCGCGAACCGGCGCGAGACCCGGTTGATCGAGACGCCTCTTGCCGTCAACGCGGTCACCAGCGAGGCTCTGACGGAACGCGGCTTCCGTCGCCTCAATGACCTGGCCGGCTATGCGGCCGGGGTGAATATTCCAAACCAGTCTTTCGGCACCCAAGCGATCTTCATTCGCGGCATCGGCACCACGCGGCCGATCGGTAACCCGTCGGTCGGGATCTATATCGACGACGTCTACATTCCGCGATCCTTCGGCACGGGCTGGTACGGCAGCCTGCCCGACATCGCCCGCGTCGAGATTCTGCACGGGCCACAGGGCACCCTGTATGGCCAGAATTCCAGCGCCGGCGCCGTCAAACTGGTGTCTCAGGATCCCAGCGACGAGCGCCGCGCCTGGGCCGAGGTCGGGGTCGGCAATCTGGATCTGCGGGAGGTCCGCGCCTACGTCGCCGGGCCGATCGCCGACACCCTGAGCGCCAGTCTGGCGGTCAGCAGCCTTCGTCAGGACGGGCCCGACGAGAACGTCACCCTGGGCCGCAAGGTCGGCGCCCTGGCCGGGGATCAGGCGCGCGCCATCCTGCGCTGGCAGCCGAATGACAGGCTGGATGTGAAGTTGTCGGCCGACTATCTGCGGGACCGATCCGAATACCGGACGGCAAGTCCGATCGGCGTGGTCGGCGGCGGCGTCCGACGCACCTTCTCCGACATCGATCCGCAGCAGACCTACGACGGCGGCGGCGTGACGCTGCGGGCGAAATACGCCCTGACCAACGCGATTTCGGTGCAGTCGATCACGGCCTGGCGCACCTTCGACATGGAGCTGCCGACGGACACCGACGGCGTCGCCACCTATGTCAGCGGCTTCGTCCAGCGCCTGAACCAGCATCAGCTATCTCAGGAGCTCCAGCTGACCGGCGACTTCGGCCGGCTGAACCTGACCGCCGGGGCCCTGGCCTACAAGGAGAGTTTCGACGTCTGGCGTCACAGCTGGACCAACAACGTCTTTTCCATTCTCCAGAGCCAGAGCGAGACCACCAGCTACGGCCTCTACGCCCAGGGCGACTACCGGATCACCGACAAGCTGACCGCGACCCTTGGCCTGCGGACCAGCTACGAGACCAAGGAGATGGACGCCCAGGGCTGGCGCAGCAACGTCGCCCAGGCGGTGCTCGCCCAAACCTTCGACGTTGAAGGTCTGAGCAAGGACTATCACTCCACGACGCCGCGGGTGGGTCTCTCCTACCGGTTCACCCCCCACGTCCTGGCCTATGCCGGCTACGCGCAGGGGACCACCTCGGGTGGGTTCAACTCCGCCCCCGGCAACGCCGCGGTCGCCGCCATTCCGATCGGTCAGGAGAAGGTCTCGGCCTATGAGACCGGCGCCAAAGGGTCGTTCTTCGACGGTCGGCTGCAGGGGTCAATCGCCCTCTTCTACAACGACTACGAAGGCTATCAGGCGTCGATCACCAACCCGATCATCGGCGGCGTGCCCGTCACCGGAGCGGTGATCCAGAACGCCGGCGACGCCCACATCTATGGCGCCGAGTTCGAACTGACGGCGCGTCCGACGGATCGACTGGACCTCGGCCTGTCGCTGGCCAGCATGCGATCGGCGTTCGACAGCTACGAGAATCCGACCGGCGCCGAGGCCAGTGACTATGTCGGTCAGGCCCTGCCGTTCGTGCCGGAATTCACGGCCGGCCTGCGGATTGGTTACGTCATTCCCTTCGCCAACGGCTCGGACATCCGGCTGAATGCGGGCGCGCGTTACGAGACGGACTCCTACTCGACGATCGCGACGACGCGCGAGGACACGAAATTCCCCGAGCAGACCTATGTCGACGCCGGGGTCGCGTACACCACGCCGGACCGGCGTTGGACCCTGTCGCTGAGCGCCAAGAACCTGTTCGACGAGACCTACGCCCTGCCGGTTTCCGGCGCCTATGCCCCGGCGCAGGGGCTGAACGGGGTCGGTTACAACGTGCCGCGCACCGTCGCCCTGCGTCTTCGCTACCAACTCTGAACCGGGAGGCCAGACCATGCCCGCGACCCCGCCCCGCCAGATCCGCCTCGGCTCGTTCCTCACCCACTGGGGCGAGAATGCCGGGATGTGGCGTCACCCCGACGTCCCTTCCAATGCGCCGGTCAATTTCGACTTCGTCCGCGAGATCGCGCAGACGGCCGAGGCGGGCAAGTTCGACTTCGTCTTCGTTGCGGATTCCGCCTACATCACGAAGGACTCGACCCCCTATTTCCTGAGCCGGTTCGAGCCGGTGACGGTGCTGTCGGCAGTCGCGGCCGTGACGAAGAATCTCGGCCTCGTCGGCACCATGTCGACCTCCTACAGCGAGCCGTTCACGACCGCCCGACAACTGGCCTCGCTCGACAAGCTCAGCGGCGGCCGCGCGGGCTGGAACGCGGTGACCTCGGCGCTGGAAGGCGTGGCGCGCAACCATGGCGGCGAGAAAATCCACGCCCACGCCCTGCGCTACCGGATCGCCCGGGAATACATCGAGGTGGCCAAGGGGCTGTGGGACAGCTGGGACGACGACGCCTTCGTTCGCGACGCGGCCAGCGGCGTCTATGCCGACTTCTCGAAGATGCACACGCTCAACCATGACGGCGAGTTCTTCAAGGTCGAGGGTCCGCTCAACATGGAGCGCTCCGAACAGGGGCGGCCGATCGTCTTCCAGGCCGGCCAGTCCGAGGATGGGCGCGACCTCGCCGCCACCCACGCCGACGCCATCTTCTCGACGGGACTGGATCTGGAGCAAGCCAAGGCTTTCTACGCCGATATCCGCAGCCGTGTGGTCGCCCATGGACGGTCGGCGGACTCCATCCTGATCCTGCCCAAGATCAACGCCATCGTCGGCGGGACCGAAGAGGAGGCCCGGCGGCTGCACGAGGAGGCGAACAGCTATCTCGATGTCGATGTCGCGGTGAAATATCTCGGCCGCTACTTCAGCTTCTTCGACTTTTCGCAGTTCCCGCTGGACGAGCCCCTGCCCGACCTCGGCGACATCGGCGGCGACAGCTTCCGGTCCACAGCCGAGAACTTCAAACGGCTGGCGCGGGAGAACAACTGGACCCTGCGCCAACTGGCCCAGCATGCGTCGAACCCGCCAAGCGAATACGTCGGGACGGCCGAGCAGATTGCAGATCGTCTCCAGGCCAATTTCGAACAGAGGGCCTGCGACGGTTTCATCGTCTCGACCGACCGCGAGCCCGCAGGTCTGCACGCCTTCGTGGATCAGGTCGTGCCGATCCTGCAGAAGCGCGGCCTGTTCCGCGAAGAGTATGAACATTCGACCCTGCGCGGAAATCTCGGCCTGCCCTTCCCGGAAACCCGGCGCGCTTCGGTCCCCACGGCGTCGGCGGCATGACGGCGGCGCCAGCCTTCACGCGGCCAACGCCGCCGCGCTTCGACGATCCGCTGGAGGAACGCGCCCACTCCAAGCGGGTGCTGGTCGCGGCCTTCCGGCTGTTCTCCCGCTACGGCTTCGACGAAGGGATCATGGGCCATCTGTCGTTTCGCGATCCCGTCGAGCCGACCCATTTCTGGCAGAACCCGTTCGCGGTGAATTTCGCCCACATCACGACCCGCGACCTGCTGCGGATCAGTTTTTCCGGCGAGGTCATCGAGGGGACGGGCCACGTCCACCCCAGCGGCTTCGGTCTGCACTCGAAGCTCTATGAAGGTCAGGCGCGGGTGAAGGCCATCGCCCATTCGCATTCAATGTATGGCAAGGTCTGGTCGACGCTGGACCGGTTGCTGGATCCGATCTCGACCGAATCCGCCCAGTTCCATCACCGCCACGTCCTCTACGACAGCTTCGCCGAGGGCGAGGCCGAGCGGGTCGGGCTGACCCTGGCCGATCACCGCGCCATCATCATGAAGAACCACGGGATCCTGACGGTGGGCGCAACCGTCGACGAGGCGGCCTACAGCTTCATCGCGCTGGAACGCGCCTGTCAGGCCCAGATTCTCGCCGAATCGACCACCACCGGGCCGCGGGCCCTTCCGGCCGAACATGCCGACGAGGTCAGCGCCCGCTACAGCCCGGCCAGCGCCTGGCTGAATTTCCAACCTCTGTTCGACGACATCGCGCTTCGCCATCCGGACGCCCTGACGTGAACCGGAAACATCTCGGGATCCTTGTCGCAGGTCTGGCGGTCCTCGCGGTCGCGGCGCTGGCCCTTCCGCCCCTGCTGCACAAACGCGCGCCGGAGGCGGTGCACGTCATCCGTATCGGCGCGCCCGTCGTCTCGGGCACGACCAGCACCCAGACCTATTTCGGATCCGTCGGCGTCGCCCGGGTCAAACACCTGTTCGAGCGGGAGTTCGAGAAGGACGGGATCAAGGTCGAGTTCGTCGGTTTCCCCAACGGCCCGATGGTGGCCCAGGCCCTGGCCAACAACCAGATCGACTTCGCCGGGCATGGCGACATGATCTCGATCATCGCCCGGGCCGGAGGCGCGAAGACCCGACTGATCCTGCCGTCTCAGCGGTTCTCCAACGCCTATCTGGTCGTGCCTCCGGGCTCTCCGATCCACAGCGTCGAGGACCTGCGGGGCAAGCGCGTCGCCTATACCAAGGGCAACTACATCCACCTCCAGACCCTCCGTATCCTCGAGGAGCATGGGCTGAAGGAATCGGACATCCGCTCGGTCAATCTGGCTCCGGCCGCCGTGGCCGCCGCGGTGCGGGCGGGTCAGGTGGACGCGGTCTTCGCCAATGCCGACATCCTTCTGCTGGTCGAACAGGGGCTAGCCCGCGTCGCCTACAGCACCCGGGGCCGCCCCGACCTCGGCGGGCGATCGGCCGTTCTGGTGCGAGACCAGTTCGCGACCGAAAATCCCGAGCTGACCGCTCGCGTGGTCAAGGTCCTCGTCCAGGCCAGCCGCTACGCCTCCGAGGAACAGCGACGCGACGAAGTGATCGATATCTGGGCCACAGGCCGCGCCGTCGGCCCCCTGCAGACCGAAAACGAAGGCGTCCCGATGGCGGAGATCGTCAGCCCCCTGCTCGACCCCTTCTATATCGAGGGCTACCGGCGCACCGAGGCGGACGTCCAGAAACTGGGTCTCTTGCGCGGAGAGCCGTTCGAGATCGAGGACTGGGTCGACCGGACCTATCTCGACAAGGCGTTGAAGGATCTGGGTCTGGAGCACTACTGGACGCCGCGTCCGGCGGGGCCGCCCTCCGCGTCCGCAGCCGCCCCCGCGTCGGTGGCCAAATGACCGCCGTGACGACGTCGGCGGCCTCCGCGCTCCGTGAACCGGATGCGTTCGAAATCCGCCTGCTGGCGCTCGTCGTCCCCCTCGCCCTGCTGGCGATCTGGGCGATTGGATCGGAGACGGGCGTCCTCGCGCCCAGCGTGCTGCCGGCCCCGGCGACGGTCGCCCGAACGCTCTGGCATTTCTTCGCGACAGGCGAGATCTGGCCCCATATCCTCGCCAGTCTGAGGCGTGTCGCCCTGGGCATGCTCGCGGGAACGGCGCTGGGTCTGGTTCTCGGGATCGCCATGGGCCTGTCGCGCCCGGTTCGCGACTATCTGTTCCCGACCTTTCAGGCCCTGGCCTATGTGCCGATCCTGGCCTGGCTGCCGATCCTGATGCTGGTGCTCGGACTGGGCGAGGCCATCAAGGTCATCCTCATCGCCAAGGCCGTTCTCGTTCCCGTGACCCTGAACGCCTATAACGGCGTGCGCGACATCCCGATCGCCTATGTCGAGGTGGGCCGGACCCAGGGCCTGACCCGCGTCCAGCACCTGCGCCACATCCTGCTGCCGGCCGCCTTCGCCCCGATCTGGGCCGGCGTGCGCTATGGCCACAGCCGGGCCTGGACCGCGTTGCTGATCGTCGAACTGCTGGCGTCTTCGGAGGGTCTGGGCTTCCTGATGGTCGAGGGCCAGCAGCTGCTGCAGCTGGACGTCCAGCTGGCCGCGATCATCGTGCTGGCGGTGATCGGTTTCGCGCTGGACCGTCTGCTGGCCGTGCCCGAGCGATGGATCCACGGATGGCGCCGTACCGGCTTTCACGAGGCCGGCGCATGATCGCGATCCCGTTTCAAAAGGCCGCCGATCGCAACGTCGCGACCAGACCCGCCCCGTCATGGAAGGGCGCCGTGCTGCCGGGACTGCTCCTGCTGATCTGGGCCGTCGCGGTCTGGTCGCCGGCGGCGCCGGGCGCCTGGCCTTCGATCCCGCAGGTCGTGCGGCGCGGGGTGCAGGAGGTCGCGAACGGAACCCTGCCAGCCGCACTGGGAGTCAGCCTGTTGCGGGACCTTCAGGGGCTGGTCATCGGCGCAACCGCGGGAATCGCGGCGGGCGTGGGCATCGGCCTGAACCGGACGATCTCGCGGATGATCACGCCGTCCCTGCACGTATTCAAACTAATCTCTACCTTCGCCTGGATCCCGCTGATCATGACCTGGTTCGGTCTCGGCGAAGGCTCCAAGATCGCCTTCATCGCCCTGGTCTCCTTCCTGCCGGTTCTCTTCAACACCTTGGAGGGTGTTTCCGGCGTACCGCGTGAACTGGTCGAACTGGGTCGGGTGCAGCGCTTCACCGCCGGCCAGTTCGTCTTCCGTCTGGCCCTGCCCTGGGCCACGCCGTCGATCTTCACGGGCTTGTCCCTGGCCCTGATCGCCACCTGGATGGGCACGATCGGCGCCGAATACATGCTGACCTCGGGCGGGGGGATCGGCGCCTTTCTGGTTCAGGCCCGCGACAGTTTCGAGATGGACCGGCTGATCGTCGGCGTCATCGTCGTCGGCATCGTCGGCATGATCTTCCAGAAGACCGGAGCCGCCGTCGAGCGCCGGCTTCTGGTCTGGCGCGCAACCCTCGACGGCGAGAACTCCCGATGACGAAACCCCGACTTCAGAGCGATCCGATGTCCGAACCCATCATTTCGATCCGGGGCGTCGACAAGGGGTTCGCGCAGGCCGACGGATTTCGCCCGGTTTTGACCGATCTCGACCTGACGGTGGCCCGCGGCGAATTCGTGACTGTGGTCGGACCGTCCGGCTGCGGGAAATCCACCCTGCTGCGTTTGCTGATCGGACTGGACCGCGCGGACCAGGGCAAAGTCAGGGTGGACAATGCGCCGGTCCTCGGTCCCGATCCGGATCGCGGCGTGGTCTTTCAGGAACCGCGGCTCCTGCCGTGGCTCACGGTCCGTCAGAACGTCGCGCTCGGCCTGATCAACAGCCCGCTGTCGAAGGCGGAAAAGCATCGGCGGGTCGAGGATCATCTGCGACTGGTCGAGCTGTCGGGTTCGGGCGAGGCGCTGCCGCGTCAGCTATCCGGAGGCATGGCCCAGCGGGTCGCCATCGCGCGCGCCCTCGTCAATCAGCCCTCCGTTCTGCTGCTCGACGAGCCGTTCAGCGCCCTTGATACGATGACGCGCGGCGCCCTTCAGGACGCCCTGTTGAACATCCGCGCCACCCAGGACCTCACCGTGGTCATGATCACCCATGACGTCGAGGAGGCGGTCTATCTGAGCGACCGCATCGCCGTCATGCGCCCGGGGTTCGGCCACATCGCCGAAGAGATCGGCGTCGCCCTGACGCGGCCGCGCGATCGGGACGGGTTCGATTTCACGGCGGTTCGACGCCGCGTGTCCGGCGCCTTGCGCGGTCCGGTGCCCGTTGACGGTCCGCCGGCCGGAACCGGACTGGCCAGTGCGGGCGCCGACCCCATTCCCCTGCGGCCTGCCGCGCTGGAGACGCACTGATGGATTTTCGGGACTTCGACATCCTGACCCTGCCCGGGTGGCATGGCTCGGGCGCCGATCACTGGCAGACCTCATGGGAAGACGCCCTGCCCAACGTCAGCCGCGTCGAACAGGCCGACTGGGATGCGCCCGTCTATGACGACTGGTTCAGGGCTCTGGACGCCCGGATCGCCGCGGCGTCGCGCCCTGTCCTGCTCGTCGGCCACAGTCTCGGCACGGCGCTGGCGACCCGCTGGGCCGCGCAGACCGGCGGCAAGGGCGTTGCGGGCACCCTGCTCGTCGCCGTCTCGGATCGCGACCGCTGGGAGCCCGACGCCGGCGAGCCGCAGGGCTTTGCACCGATGGTCACGACGCCTCTGCCCTTCCCGTCCATCGTCGTCGCCAGCACGGACGATCCCCGGGTTTCCTTCGACCGCGCGCAGACCTTCGCCGCCGACTGGGGCTCCCGCTTCATCGACGCCGGCGCCCTCGGCCATATCGGGTCGGCCGCAGGTCTCGGCCTGTGGCCAGCCGGCCTGATCTGGCTTGGAGAACTGGCGGCTGCGGCCCGGGGGAAGACCGATGACTGAGTTCCGCGGCCGCATCTACGACGACATCACCCAGACGATAGGCGCCACGCCGCTGGTCCGGCTCGCCCGGCTGGAGGCCGCCCACGACGTCGGGGCGCGCCTGACCGGCAAGCTGGAGTTCTTCAACCCCCTGGCCTCGGTGAAGGACCGGATCGGGGTGGCGATGATCGAGGACGCCGAGCGGAGAGGGGTCATCGCGCCGGGCGCGACCCTGATCGAGGCGACCAGCGGAAACACCGGCATCGCCCTGGCCTTTGCGGCCGCCGCCAAGGGCTACGATCTCGTCCTGACCATGCCCGAGAGCATGTCGAGGGAGCGTCAGCTGATGCTCAAATATCTCGGCGCACGGATCGAACTGACCCCGGCCGCCCAGTCCATGACCGGCGCCCTGAAACGGGCCGACGAACTGCACGCCGAAATCCCCGGCTCGATCCTCGTTCGCCAGTTCGACAACCCGGCCAACCCGGCGGCCCACCATGTCTCGACCGCGATCGAAATCTGGAACGACACGGCGGGCGAGGTCGACATCGTCGTCTCGGGCATCGGAACGGGCGGCACCATCACCGGCGTCGGTCAGGTGCTGAAGGCGAAGAAGCCCTCGGTCCGCATGATCGGGGTGGAGCCCGAGGGCAGCGCCGTCCTGTCGGGCGGCACGCCGGGGCCGCACAAGATTCAGGGCATCGGCTCGGGCTTCCTATCCAGCATCCTCGATCTGTCGATCATCGACGACCTCGTCACCGCCGGGGACGGCGAAGCGGTCGCAACCGCGCGCGAGGCCGCGCGGCTCGAAGGCCTGCCCGCCGGCATCAGTTCCGGCGCCGCCCTGGCCGCCGCGATCCGCATAGGCCAGAGACCGGAAAACGCCGGAAAGCTGATCGTCGTCATCATCCCCAGTTTCGCCGAACGCTACCTGTCGACCGTGTTGTTCGAAGGCATCTAGCGCAAAGATGCAGCCTCTCGTCTTCGGCCATCTGCGAGCAGCCTTTCGCATCGTTCAATTTGAAGTCAGCCGTTCCCCGTCCGAACTATCGCGCCTGCCGCGTTCACGGGCCTTCCACAGCGGGTTCTCGATTCAAGAGCGTTGGAGACGAGGTCGAGGCGCGCGCCAAAGCCTCCGCCAATGTGAGGGGTTCAGCCCACTCGCATGTCGGCGGCGTGAGGCCAGCGCAGCGGTCAAAGCGACCACGGTGAAGCCGACCGCCCAATGCGGTCGACGGAATTCGAGGGGTGGCGTTGATGTTTCCCATGATGGCGTTCTTTCCCTTTCGTTCCTGCGATCAAGCGCGCTTCGCCCTCGCAAGCGTGATTTCAGGCGCCTTCAATGCCTACCCTGTCTCTGCGTCCGGCTTCGCCAGGCGCTGCGGTCGCAGCGAGCAGACGGGATAGGGCGACGCGAAGATCAGCGATCGCATCGCCCTCCGAGACAAGGGCCGCGGCTTGTTTAGCCGTCCTGCGTCACGGCAGGGATTGCGCTGTCGCGCCGACGTCCATCAGAACGGAAAACCGCCGCGCCTGGACTCTGAAGGTCCAGTGGTTGGAGATGGCGGCTTGAAAAAGGTCGCCGATGGATTTTGCGTGCGGTCGGGCGTCGAGGTGGAGACTGTTCATGCGTCTTCTGTGAGCGGCTTCACAAAGCCAATGACGACATCGAGCAGTCCTTCGCGCGTGTAGAACCGTCGGGCGTCGATGTTCGCGGCGGCGGTGTCGAGGACCAGCCGCCGGCACGCTTCGTCTTTTCCAATAACTGATAACTCGGTCAAAAGCGCCGCGCCCCGGCCCTTGCCACGCTGATCTTCCAGGGTGATCAAGTCATCGACGTAAAGGAAGCGTCCGTGGATCAGGTTGTCCATCACGCGATAGCCGGCCAGGGCGACCGGCCGATCACCCTCCCAGACCGCCAGAACACGATAGCCACGCAGTTCCATTTCCAGAGCGCGGCTCACCCATTCCTGCTCGTCTTTCAGACTGCGACGGAGCGCCGAGATCACCGGAAAGCAGGCGATCAACTCGTCCCGGGCAACCGCATGCCGGAGGATGACGCCGTCCGAGACTGGAGAATGGTGATCTGACATAGCGGGTTCTCAGAGTGATCTGAGGCTGACGATAGGTCGGACGCAGCCGTCCAGTCAGGACCAAAAACGCCAATCCCGAATGCACCACGCACTCTCTTGATCTGACTTACCGGGGCCTATTCGGGCGTGGTCATGAGAACTTCTCGATGAGATGGCGAAGCCGCTCGCAGGAGGCGGCCAAACCATTTCCGGGTACAGTCGTCACGCCAAGCAGGAGCCCCGATTGACGCCGCTGCGGATCGTCGTGCCAGATGGAAAGCGGCGCCGGGGCCAGACCGAACGTCGTCGCCTCCCGAGCGATCTGGGTGTCGCTGACCCGTCGGGGCAGCTTCAACAGTAAGGCAAGACCCGCGAGGTGGGTCGGCCATCCGAAAGGTTCGATTGCGGCTTTAAGGGCGTCGCGCCGAACCGAATAGACCCGCTTCATCCGACGCAGGTGGCGCAAATAGTGGCCCTCGTGCATGAAATCCGCCGTCGCCTGTTGGACCGACGCGCCGGGAGCCGGCGCCAGGCACGTCGCGGTGTTCTCAAACTTGGAGACTAGCGCCGGAGGCACGACCACGAAACCGAGACGCAGCGTCGGGCTCAGCGTTTTGCTGAATGATCCCATGTGGATCACTCGTCCGGTCTGATCCAGAGCTGCGAGCGCCGGAGCGGCTCGGCCGCTTAACTGGAGTTCGCCCAGGTAATCGTCCTCCACGATCCAAGCGCCCGTCTGGGCCGCCCAGTCGAGCAGGCTGAGGCGACGGGCCAAGGACAGGGTGGGCCCAAGGGGCGCCTGCTGGCCGGGCGTGACCATCGCCATGGCCGCGTTCGGAGCCTGTCGGAGAGCGTAGGCGACGTCCATGCCCTCATGGTCAACCGGCACGGCGATGGTCTTGAGGTGGGCGATCTGCAGCGCGCGTCGGGCGATAGGGTAGCCGGGATCCTCAACCCACGCCGACTGTCCCCCGAGTTGAAGCGCGTGCAGTGTCAGACCCAAGGCGCCGGTAAAGCCTGCCGTGATGAAGACCTGCGAGGGCAGGCATTGGATTGAGCGCGAGATCGCCAGGTGCGCGGCGACCTCGCGGCGCAGTTGGGGCTCGCCGCGAGGATCCGGATAATCCCCGAGACCCGAGGTTGCCGCCCGAACGGCGCGGGTGTGGATCCGTGCGAACAGGGTGGCCGGGAAGACGTCAAGCGCGGGTGGTCCCATTTGAAACACGCCCGGGCCAGACGAGAAGTCGCGGTAGGCTTCCGGCAAGCGCTCAGAAAATTCGATGACCGGTTGCCCCGCGGCGCTGCATCGCGGCCGATCGACCACATGGGTGCCGGTCGCCCGAGAAGAGACGATCAGTTGGGCGTCCTGCAGTCGCTCGTAAGCCGCTCGCACCGTGCCGCGAGCAACGCCAAGCTGCGCGACCAAATCCCGCCATGAGGGCAGGCGGGCGCCGGGCGCCAGTACGTTTCTGCTGATCGCCGTGCTAATCCCGATGTAGATTTGGTCGGTTAGGGAGACCTTGATCGACCGATCCAGGTCGAGGGGCAACGGGCTGATCATGCCCCATGGTACATGCCAACGTTGCGCTCGCGTTGCTTTTTTCTGTCCCTCGGGTCACGCGCCCCAGACTCGAGCCCAACGTTCGACGACCACTGGCTTGTGGCTAAGCAGTGGAGACAAGGCGCAGCGAGAGAGGCATCCATACGGTGGATAGACGCGATCCGGGCGATCGATTTGTGGAGCCGCGGATCGCGCACGATCTCGTCTTCATCACCAACCCTGAGGACGCGCCGATGAAAACCTTTGCTCTGGTCACCACCGGCCTTGCCTTGCTGGCCTCCAGCGCAGCGGCGCAGCCTGGAGATGCCGCCGCCTTAAGGCCGGCAAACGAGGCCTATGATCTGGTGCGCGACCTGACGACCCTGTTCGGCCCCCGGGTCGCAGGGTCGCCATCTGAAGCGGCTGCCGCGCAATGGGGGGCCGACCGGCTCAGGCGTTACGGTTTCAACCCGGTCTCGGTGGAGTTTTTCCCGTTGCGGCGCTGGTCGCCGGGCGAGACCCACATCGAGCGTCTCGGAATCGCAGGTCAGCCGCTCGTGGCGACAGCTCTGGGGGGATCTGTTTCCGGACCCGCAGTGGAGGGAGAGGTCATGGCCTTCGCCAGCTACGCCGACTTCGTCTCCAGCGATCCTGGGATCGTCCGTGGCCGGATTGTCGCCGTTCTCGACCCCGTTTCCCGAACGAGCGACGGAAGCGGCTATCTGTCTCATACGGAGATCCGTTACCGTGGCGCCGGCGAGGCCTTGAAACGGGGCGCCGTCGGTTTCCTCATGCGATCCCTGTCGACCAGCCAGGACAACGTCGCCAGCAGCGGTGCGACCGCCCCCCTGCCCCGCCCGTTTCCCGCCTTCTCATTGTCGCCCGCGGCTGCGGACCAACTGGCCCGCGCAGTCACCGCCGGGCAGGTTCGCCTGCGTCTGCGCTCCACCGCAGGGTGGGGACTTGAGGGACGCTCCCAGAACGTCGTCGCTACCCTTCCGGGAAGCGATCCTGATGCATCTCCGATCATCATCGGCGCCCACCTCGACAGTTGGGAACAGGGCGAAGGCGCACTGGACGACGGGTTCGGCATCGGGGCGGTCACACTCGCCGCCGCCCGCCTCCTGCAATCCGGCAAAATGCCACAGCACACGATCAAACTCGTTTGGTTCGGGGCGGAGGAAGTGACCCAGGAGAGCCCGGACAGCCCCAACTTCATCGGAGCCCGCGCCTATCTCGCGGCCCACGGCGATCAGGTGAGGGAAGCGCTGTTTGTTGCTGAAAGCGACTGGGGCGGCGGCCGGATTCTCAGCGTCACCGTTCCTACTGCGATCCCGGCCGGCACGGTGGACCGTCTGAAAAGCCGTCTGGCCCCCCTGTTCATTCCCGTCCGCATCGGTCCGCCCGACCCCAACGTCGCGGAGATCGGCGTGCTCTCGCAGGCCGGGGCTCCGCTCGTTCAGCTCCAGCAGGATGCAACCGCGCTGTTCGACATCCACCATACGCCAAATGACGTCCTGTCCCGTGTCGACGCCGCAGCTCTGGAACAGAACGTCGAGGCATGGACCATCGTGCTTGAGGTCCTGTCCGGCGCGGACTGAAAGGGCGCGCGCCTAACGAAGGGACGGTTCGTACCGGGCGCGCGGAACGGCGACGCCCGCCGCGGCGAACAGTCTGTCGCGCAGCCACCGGTGCCCCGGGTCTTCCTGATGACGCGGGTGCCAGAAGGCTCTGACCTGAACCGGCGAAAACGGGAGGGGTGGCTGGAACAGATCCAGGGACGCAGAGAAGCGCTCCAGAAGCCGGCGCGGGAGCGTGCAGATCATGTCGCTCCCGGCGATGAAGGCGGGCGCCGCAGCATAGCTCTCGATCGACACCGCGACCGTTCGCGTACGACCCCGCTCTGTCAGGGCGCGATCGACGAAGCCGGTAAATGGATCCCCCTCGGCAGAGACCAGAAGGTGCGGCAACCGGCAGAAATCATCGAGCGTCATCTCGCCGGCGCCTCTTGGGTGGCCCTTTCGTTGCGCTGTGCGGAACTCGTCCTCAAACAGCGAACGCGCAATCCAGGCCTTGTCGGCCCCCTCCTGCACCCCGACGAAAATGTCGATCTCACCGCTTTCCAGCAAGGCCGGCATCCGGCTTTTCTCCGGCAGGCCCAAACGGAGACGAACTCCCGGAGCCTCGGACTGGACCAGGCGCACCAGATCCGGACCAAGCATCACTGTCGGGTTTTCATGCAGGGCCAGCGTGAAGACCCGAGTGCTTGTCGCGGGGTTGAAACCCTCCGGTTCCAACAGGGCGGACATCTGATCGAGAATGTGCCGAACCCTCGGCGCCAGGGCTGTGGCCCGTGGGGTCGCGAGTACGCCCCGTCCGTTGGGCGCGGGGATGAACAGCTTGTCTTCGAGCAGCGCTCTCAGTCGCGTTAGACGGGCTGAGAGCGCCGGCTGGCTGATGCCCAGTTGCTCGGAGGCGCGCGTGACATTGGCGGTTCGCAGCAAGGCGTCCAGGGCCAGGAGAAGATCGACATCAAGGCTGGTCAGAGCAGTCATGGACCCGGTCTTCCGATCTTCGAGGCGACGAAACGCCGTGACGCCCCCGCCGCCAGCCCCCTCCCGGGCCAACGTCAGGCCAGGGTCGAAGACTTGAAGTGGGAGACCGTACGCTCAAACGCCAGGACGGCGCTCTCGCGATGATAGTCCTGTCTCCGGTCCGAGTTGAACCCATGACCGGCGGGATAGAGGAGGACCTCAACGTCGGGTCTCGCCAGGGCGAAGGCTTCGATGTCCGCGAGAGGGATTTCGGCATCCTCCATGCCGAAGTGGAGAATGGTCGGACAGAGAGGTGTGAGCGCTGACCTGGAAGGGATCAACGAACCGTAATAGCCGGCCGCCGCCGTCAGCCCGATGTCGCTGCAGGCCGACAACCAGGTCACCGAGCCTCCATAGCAGAATCCGGTCATGAAAACCGGTCCCTCCTGACCGAGCAAGGCCACACATCGCGCGGCGTCCGCAAGGGCGCGGTCGATCGGGTGGGCCCGCACCAGACGGATCGCTTCTGCGACCTCGGCTTCGCCGTACCCCAGATTGAGGCCGGGCGCCTCGCGATGAAAAATGGCCGGAGCGATGACGTCGAAGCCGGCGTCGGCGAAGCGGTCGCACTGCTCACGGATATGGTCCGTGAGTCCGAAGATTTCCTGGATGAGCACCAGGCCTCCGATCCGCTCGCCCACTGCGGGCGATCGGTAACATCCGATCGCCACGCCGTCGTCCATCGTCACGCTCTCCAGGCGTCCCCGCTGGCTGACGCCGTTCGGGTCTGTCCCTGCGCCGCTCATCGACCGGCCCGGTTCGTATAGGTCACGGGGAGCCAGTCAAACCCGCCCCGGGTGTCGGCGCGGATGTGGCCTAGGCCGGGGAAAGGCAGGTGGGGAACGGCGATCAGATCCCCGTTCCTGGCGAATTCGGCAAAGGCGTCCTCACGACGCTTCGCCGCGGCTGCATCATCCTCATCGTAGGCGATCGTGACCTCAGGGCGGCGGAATTGAACGGCCTCGGAGTGGATGATGTCGCCCACAAAAACGATGTGTTCGCCCGCGTTCGAGAGCGTGAAGAAGGCAGACCCCGGAGTATGACCGGGTCGCAGGGTGGCCACGAAACCCGGAAGGATCTCTCCGTCGGCGGCGAATGTCGCGAGCTTGCCGGCGTCGAGATAGGGCTTGAGCGTGGTGCGGGCGGTATCGAAGTAAGCCTGATCATAACCTGTCCGGGCCTGGCTGGTGGGGTCGAAGAAGAAATCGACCTCCTGCTTGCTGACGTGGACCACAGCGTTGGTGAAAACGCGCGCGCCACCCTTCACGAGCCCGCCTGAATGGTCGGAATGGGCGTGGGTGATCAGGACGTCGGTAATCTGATCGGGACGCACATTCATCGCCGCCAGGCTCTCGACCAGGCGACCACCGTTTCCGGCCCCGAAAAGTTCGCCCGAGCCGGTATCGATGAGCACCAGCCGGCCCGGCATCTCGACGAGGAAGGCGTTGATAGACGCCTCAACCGGATTGGCCTGATAGTTCTGCATCAACAGACCGTCGATCTCCTGGTCGGTCGTGTGTTTGAGCAGGGCGTGCAGATCCTGCGGCACCGAGCCATCTGTCAGCGCAGTGACCCGGAGAGATCCGACCAGGACCGTGTAGCCCCCGGCCTGTTGCAGGACGACATGCTGGGGTACGGCCTGGTCCTGGGCGAATGCCGGCTGGAGGGGAAGGAAAGCCCCACCCAGAAGGGCGATGGCGAGGGCGCGAGGAAGGATTGATTTCATAACGGACTCCAAGGTTGGAGCCGGTTATCGGACGATGCGACCGATCCAAGAAGGTTGCTTCGATCAATAGAAACTATCGATGTCGATTATACCTTCCCAACACATCCTGCGGTTTGGTCCTTCATCTGGATCGCATCGTTGGCTAGGCCATCGGTGAAGACGGCCGCGCCGCCAGCGCGGCCCGAGACGGCAACACCTGTTGGGGTTCGGGAGGTTAAAGCGTGTTCGTGGACACTCGAGCCGCCGCGTCGCCTGACCAGTCAATTTCCGGCGCCCGGTGCGGATAGAGATCCCGTGGCGTGTTGACGAGCCACTGATCCAGCGCCTCGCGACTGGCGACGAGGTTTCGCTCCGCAGCTTCGAACTGCGCCTTGAAGTCCGCCTGCAGTTTCGTGTCTTGGGGCGGATCGGTCAGGGCCGGCACGACCGTCGGAGACCAGACCGAGGTCGCGGGGTCGAACAGGCTGACGCCAAAGATCACGTGGACTGCCGAGTTTCGACCGCCTGCGAGCTTGCCGAGGCGGTCAAGCAGCGCTGCCAACGATCTGATGGCGGCCGGGTCAACCAGCGTGACCTCCGCGACCCGCTGAATAAGCTGGCGCTGCTGCGCATCCGATTTGCTTGCAAAGAAAATGGCGTCCGCCAGCGGGGACGTCATTCCCGTGAGGAAGCAAAAGATTTTCAGCAAACTGTGGACGTTCGCGTTCCAGGCCAGCGCGACGCGACCGATCAGTTCGGCGTGACGCCGCCATTCCGCTTCACCGAGCATTTGGATCTCCATGGGCCGCCAACGTCCGAACGTTTCCCTCCGGGCTGAAGGCGGATGACGGGTTTCCGGCGTATCGCCGGCACCTGTTTTCCAGAACGCATTACTCAACTGCGAGCAGTTGCTCGGTCCTGTCCTGATACATGATAGCCAGTGTCGCGACATCGGACGCCGCATTTCGTTGAATCAGAAACGCCCTCTGCGCGGATCTGAGTCTTGCGCGATCCGGGGTCAACGCAGTCGCTCTGACGAACACGGCCGCCAGCCCGCGATCAAGCTCTGCGAGCTGGGGAGAGCCGCACACCGCGATCTCCCCGGCGGTTACGACGCCGCCGCAGTCAAAGCTCGGCCCAGCCGATCTCATAGGCACGATGTAGGTTTTCGGCGCGTACCCGTGCTCACCGAGAAACCATTGCAGGGCTTCCGGGTAGGTCGCGAACTTGATCTCCGCTTCCGGCGGGCAGGCGCCGGCCGTCCTCAACCTGCAGGCCTTCGGGAGATCCCAGACGTAGGCCTGATCGTAGGACCTCAGCATGACCGCCCACGCTTCATCGAGCTTGCCCGCGCGCGCCGCTGCGGCGACATAGGCAGCGCAGGCGCCGTTGCCGTTTTTCTCGCATGCCTCGCGCGTTCGATCGGCGTAGCTCGCGAATATGGAGCGGTAGCGGGGCGCGTCGGAAACGTCCCGCACCTGCCCCTCTCCGATCTGGTGGATGACCGGTGGCGCATAGCTCTCGGCATAGGAGGCGAAGGCGTAGAGGAAGGCTTGGTCCGCGAAGCGGAATTCCTTGACGCCATCCCCGTCGAGGTCCGTGGGCAGGTCGACCCGGTCTCCATCCCAACTCCCGAGCTCCAACTGGCTCCACGAGCCGTTTTGCTCAGTCGCCATTGTGAGTGTCACACAACAGTGGGCGCCGCCGGAAAAGCTCGTCATGAGAATAGCCGGCGTTGGGTCCGATCCCAGCGTCGTCACGGCAAACCGTGCGGCGGGCGACCACGACGTGCCGTCGCCCGTCCACTTCACAGACGCTCCGGATAGGCCGCGCAAGGTGAGTTGCGGCGCGTTCAACTCGTCCTGAAACACCGACACGGCGTCAATGCCGTATCGTTCCACCTGAAAATGTTTCGGGCCATCCGAACCGTCCCAATCGACCCAGGTGTCCATCGCGTCGGTCGGGGGCGGAAGCGTCGGTGCCGCCGGCGGCGCCGTCGGTGACGTCAATCGCGCCGGTGTTGCCGGCTTGTGTTCGCCCTTGGCCAGAGCGGAACCGATCCCGACCAGCACAAGAAGCGCGATCCCGACCAGAATTGGCGTCTGTAAGGATCGTGGGCTGGCCTTTTCTGGCGTCATCGGTCGTCAGTTCCCAATGCCGGATCAAGTTTCATCGTGACGGCCAGACGATCGTGAGTTCGATCTGGCGCCCCACAAAGGCGGCGTAAGGTCCATCAATCTGCATCCGGTAGAGCGCCGCCGCGCGAACCCCCGCCTGGCCATAACGTTTTCCGGGCGGCGTTTCCGACAGGGCGAAGCACGACGTTAGCGTGCCCTCGTCCAGCACCGTGCACCGGACGACGGCCTGGCCCGTAACACGTCTGTCGGCGCCGCTTGGTCGCAGCCGGTCCAGATCAGGACTGGACGGTTGATCCAGCCAGACGGGATCAAGGGTAACCGGTGCAAGCGCCGTCGCAAGGCTGGACTCGACCTCGGCCGGTGCGGTTGTGGCCGGTCGGGTCGCCGTGGGGGCGACGGGCCCGGATCCCAATGACGGCGAGGCCGTGGTGATGCCCAGGGCATCGAGCGTAGGAACATCGAGATAGCCCGTCACGGGCAAACGCTCTGCCGCCTGAAAGCGGCGCAGAGCGGTCTGGGTATTCTGGCCCAGAACCCCATCGATGCCGTCTGGACTGTAACCTCGCACCATCAGGGCGGTCTGGACGCGACGGACGATGACCCGGATCTCGCTCTGGGTGAAGGCGCGACCCGAGATAACGGCGCCGGGCGCTGCTGCTGGGGCGGAGACGAACGGCCGGACCGAGGCCGGCGGCAGGGCGGGCGCGACGGGCGCGGGGGGCGGAGAATAGACGCGCGGGGCCGGAGGCGTGTAGCGGGGCGCCGGAGGCGTATAGACCGGGGCGCGATAGCCGCCACTACCCGAGTAATGTGAGCTGTGGCTGCGGTGGCTTGAGTGGCTCCTGTGTTGAGCCAATTGCAGCAGGCGCTTTAGTTGGGCCGGATCCCGCCAGTAGGTCGCACTCCGCGCCAGCTGACCATTTGACCCGTCGACTGCCTTCGAAGCGTCGACGGGCGCCGCGACGGCTTGATCGGAGGCGGCGAATGGAGACGCCGCCCCCAGAAGGAGGACGAGATGATCGCGCCATTTCATGCGGCAGTCTCCAGGACTTTGAGGGGGCGGATGGCGCGGCTGCGCCAGGCGGGGCCGGCGGACTGGAAGAAGCCGCTGCAGTCGCCGCGCATCTCGCAACCTTCGCATTCGGGAACGAAGGCGTTCTTCCAGTCGGAGATGGATTGCCGCGCGAACGGCCACAGCGGCTCCGGAAGCACACAGAGCGGCAGGTTATAGATGGAAACCGGCAGGCCGCGGTGATGCAGGTGAAAGACGGCCTGGCCGAGTTGATCGACATAGTCGACCGGGTCGATCCACAGCCTCTCCCGGTTGGCCTTGGCGAACCCCATGGGTTCCAGTCCCATGAGGGCGACGTGCTCGACGAAGGGCAGACGGCGGTAGATGAACGACGCCAGTTCGGGAAGACGGTCGACGGTCATTCGGTGCAGGACCACGCGGATCTCGATCCGGGCGCCGAGCCGGCCCAGTTCGAAGAGCCCCTGAAGCGTTTCCTCAAAGGCGCCGGGAGCATCCACGACCGCGTCGTGGATGGACCGGACATCCCCGTAAAGGGGCACAGCCCACACCACCTTCTCGCGGTGGCGAGTGGCCAGGGTCTCCGCCAATCCGGCGTCGGCGAAACGTCTGCCGTTGGAGAGGATCTGGAGTTGGGTCGCAGGCAGGTTTGACGCACAGGCGTCGATCAGACGGCCGAGGTCGCCCCCCAGAAGGGTCGGCTCTCCCCCGGAGACGCCGAGCAAGGGGTCTTCCGCATCGACCAGCCGGATCAGTTGCAGCAGTTCGGCGACGCGCCAGCGGTCGTCTTCATCCCTGGGCGGCTGCGAACACATCAGGCAACGACTGTTGCACTGCTCGGTGGTGAACAGGGTGTTGGCGCGCGAGCCGCGGCGAAACAGGACCGAGACCATCCCTGAGCCCGGGCGCACTCTCACAACATCCCCGGGTTGGATGACCCGGCTGTCCCTGCAGTTCGAAATCCGGACGCCAACGCCGGCGACGGCATCGACCGTGATGGATCCGGCAAAGCCGGCGCCGGCGTCATTCCACAGCAGCACGCCAGCGGGGTCGAAGCGGCTGGCTTCCGCTTCCGCACGGACAAGGACCTTGTAGAGGCCAACGGTTTGAACGCCCTCGACCTGTCCGTGGGTATGAAGGGCAAGGCTCATCGGTCGATATGCGCCGGCTGGAGCATCTCTTCCCGCGGCTTGCGGAACGCCCAGGCGGTGAAGGTGGCCAGAGTGTCGGCGTCGGCGTCGGCCAGCCTGTTGAACAGGAGGGTGAAGAGCGACTTGTGCTTCAGGCAGAAATCGCTGGTCGCTCGATCACCGACCGGATCGCCCTGAACGGTGGCGTGGTAGACAGGGTCGCTGCCGCAATAGGGAACAAAGGCGCAGGTCGAACAGCCGGGCAGCGCCTCGGCGACCGCGCCGGTCGCCAGCCACTGCATGGCCGGCGAGCCCATGAGCTCGTTAAAGGTCTGCCGCACATGGCCGAGCGCGAAGCGGGTGTCGCCGGTCTCGGCCGCCATCCTCGCCTCATCGGCGGGGTAGACCTGGCCATCGTAGTTGTAGACCAGCACCCCGAGACCGGCGCCGGACGGCGAACGAAGATCGACATATCCGGAGTGGAACGGCGTCAGCATGTGTCGCAGGAGGATGGAGGCGTAGGTCTCCTCAAAGGCTTCGCCTCGGGCATTCAGTGCGAGAATGTAATCAAGCGCCTCGACGTAGAAGGTCAGGAACTCGGACATCTCGTAGCCTATGGCGCGTCGCGTCTTGAGCGCAAAACCATAGGGGCTGACGGGCCGCAGGAAGATCGAGGGAAAGCCCAGTTCGCGGTAGTGATCGATGACCCGCGCAGGATCCTGAAGGGCCTTGCGCGTCAATGTCGGCAGGGCGCTGACACCGTCCACGCCCAGGATTTCCCGGGCGCGACGCAGGCCATCCATGGTCCGTGTCCAGCTGTCCCGCGTCGGGTTGGGACGCTGGGCCTCGTGTAGATCCTTTGGCCCGTCGATCGAGGTCGAGAGCCGGATTTGGTGCTCGCGGCAGAACTCCAGATCGTCATCGGAGAGATGGTGGAGCGTGGTCACCATCGAGAACGACAGGCGTCGACCCTCAAGCGCATTCCGCTCTTCTGCGCGCGCCACGATGTGTCGAACGAGATCGAAACGCAGCGCGGGTTCGCCGCCCTGGAATTCGATGGTGAGATCAGGAGACGGAGACTCGAAGATGCGGTCGACCGTCAGGTCGGCGTCGTCGATGGAGAGATCGAACCCCGTCGCTCCAACGGCTGCGCGCGACACCTGGCAATACTGACAGCTATGGTCGCAGCGGAGCGTCACCACAATGATGTGCAGCGAAGGGCCCTCCATAAGAAAGGCCTTGCGGGTGCGGTGGGCGGCGCGCTCCAGATCGTGCCATTGTGCAGGCTCGCGGTTATCCAGCAGGCTGCGGGCCTCCAGATCCTGATATCTGACATGAGCGGGCGGCAGTTGACCGCTGACCAGTTGCTCATGGCTCTGGCGGTCGAGGACAGCGTAGTCCCCGAAGTCATTGCTGACGAGATATCGCATGCCAGCAGGATCAAGCTCGATCGAACGTCGCATCGAGCCCCCTCTCGCGCCGGTTGATCGATAACAGAAGCGCCATTTTCACGATTAATCAAGGCCGTTAAGGCCGTTCTCCGGCCCGACGTGAAGACGGAGCGTTCAGGCTTGGCAAGAACGCGCTTGCGACGCCGTAACGGCTGGGTCGAACGTCGCTGAGCGCGCCCGCTCTCCTGGAGGAACTGATCCGATGCGATTTATGGATGAAAGAGCAGCGCGCGACGCGATTGCTCGCCTGGCCGCGACCTCGGACCGCTGCCATCTCGCTGTCGCCTTCTGGGGCAGGGGCGCCGCGGACCGTCTGGAGCTCGCGGGCCGGGCCGTCGCGCCGAGGATCATCTGCAACTTGCGCATGGGCGGCACAAACCCCGACGAGATCGAGCGTTTGATGGCGGACGGGGCCGACGTCCGCCAGGCCGACGATCTTCATGCCAAGGTTTATCTGTTCGACCACGCTGTCATCATCGGCTCCTCCAACGCCTCATCGAACGGCCTGTCTTTCCAGGAGGGCGACGGAACAGGCTGGCGTGAGGCCAATGTGCTCATCGAGGACGCGACAATCGTCGATGAGGTTGCCGCATGGTTTGACGCCTTGGCGTGCGTCGAGATCACGCCCCGGGATCTGGTGCTGGCGCGCAGCCTCTGGAATCGCCGTCGGCTCCTGGCCCGACCCGCCGCAACACAGACATCGCTTCTTGAAATGTTGCGGACCCGACCTGCCTATTTCGCGGACCGATCGACCTGGCTCGTTGTGTCCTCAACCGTCCGATCCGACGAGGCCGAAGCCCTGGTTGAACGCATCCAGCGCGAGGAAAGCCGAGATATCGACGCCTATGAGGATTTTCCCGAACTGCCGATCGAGGGTCAGTTGGTGGCCCTCCAGATCGGGCCGCGCGGCGGGGTCGCCTTCGATGGCTATTGGGACCGCACGCCGCAACTGCGAGACCGCCCCCTCTCAGACGGTCTCCTGAACCTGCTGCTGCGGCGCGACGACATCGCCGGTCTGGTTTGCGAACCCATGGATCGTCGGGCCTGGCGCGATATCGTTGTGCGTCTTCGGCGATCCCCGTATTGGGACGCGGAGACGGGATGCGCCGCCGTCTCACTCAAGGATGTCGCTGACCTGGTTGCCGAGTCGCCCTTCGAGTCTCCCGGGGATCGCCTCGCCCGCCGTTTCGACGCCGCGATGCGCGAACGCTACCGACGAATTGTTACTGAGGCCCGCTACCCGGCGACCGACCTTCGGCGGATGCTTGAGAAGGACAAGGGTCTTCCAGTCGCCCGGCGTTTGCTCGCCGGCGGCGTGAAGTCGGGCTTCACCGAACTGTGGGAGAGAGGCTTTTCAGAGCTGACAGTCGAGGCGCTCGTCCTGGAGGGGGAATGGCGCTCTCTGTTCACGGCTGAGGAACTGGCGACAGCCGAAAGACGGCTGGAGCGCCGCTGAAGCCCTGGGGACACACGCAGCTCTCCTTGCTGACGTCCGGTATGCGGGGTTGCGTCACGCGTCAGAGAAGACCGGGACCCTGCACGAAATGGGCGTATCCTGTGATTTCAATGGAAATGGCTGCGGGATCAGAGCCAGGATCATCGGGCCTGGCCTTGCCTCAGGACACTCCAGGCCGTCGCTCCCCGACCGACGCGATTGTCCACGCCCAGGTCGACTCCATGTGCGTCCAGCGCTCCGCCGCATTCCGAACAGGCGAGAACGGGATGCATGCCGTGACCGCACTCACGATGAATGAACGTAATCGCGGGCCCTTGAGGTTGCGCGAAATGGTGTTCGCTCCAACTTGCGAGCGAGAGGATGACCGGAAACAGGCCATGTCCCTTCACGGTCAATCGGTACTCATAGCGAACGGGGCGATCCTGGTAGGCCGTCTTGGCAAGGATGCCGTACTCGACCAGACGCGCCAAACGATCAGACAACACATTGCGCGCGGCGCCCAAACGGCCCTGGAAATGGTCAAATCGCCTGACGCCAAGGAAAGCGTCGCGCAGAATCTTCAGCACCCATCGGTCCCCTACGACGGCGAGGGCATGTTCCAAAGCGCAAGACGATGACGAGAGCTCACCGGATTTCATGCTCTTCGAGTAGCGTTGACCGGGTCTTCTTTCAAGACTTACCAAGGCCTCCGCTTAAATGCGCCTTGATGCTGGCCCGAGGGGCAGAGATCTCCCCGGTTTTGGACCCTGGTAAGGGGCAGGCTTGGCGCACTGCCAGTCCACTTCGGGTGTTTCGCGAGGCAAATCTCAATAAGCGAGGTCAGCCAGGTTAGCCAGGAACAACGTCGCCTTAGGCTGCTGGTTTGTACTCAGAACATCGTGGAAGGGCGTCATTCTCACTCATAGTGGGGGAGTGAAGCTTGTTGGCCCATAAAATAAAGGGGCTGTCCCCGACGGTCCTCGGCGAGCCGGGACCTGCGGTTTAGACGCTTCCTCGCCATTCTAAAACAACAGCCGCCGAGATGGCATTCAAACGACGTCGAACGCGCCTGACCCTTAGTGAGGATGACAACTTCACTTTCTCGCTCGAAGCCGTCGAGTGTGGTTCTTTTTGAGGCGAAGCGATCGTTCGTGCATCGGCTGAACCGAACGCGTCCCCTCAACCCATCAGCAATCCACAATCCTGAGATCCTCCTGGGAGCGACTCCATGATGAGCAAGCCTCAAACCGTCACCCGCGAGGTTCGCGGCCATGTCTACCTGATCGGTCTGAACCGTCCGGAGAAGAAGAATGCCTTCACCTTGGACATGCTTCGCGAACTGTCGGCCGCTATTGGCGAGTACGAATCCAACCCGGACTTGCGCGCAGCCGTCCTGTTCGCCCATGGCGACACTTTCAGCGCTGGCCTTGACCTGATGGACATGGCCCCTGCTATGAACGGCGAGGAGGGGCTACTCCTCGAGGGGGCCTATGATCCCCTGGGTATCCACGGTCGTGAACGCACCAAACCGTTGGTAGCCGCCGTTCATGGCCTATGCCTGACAATAGGCATCGAACTGATGCTAGCCGCCGACATCGCGGTCGTCGCCGAGGACGCGCGCTTGGCCCAGATCGAGGTCAAACGCGGCATCCTCCCGTTCGGCGGCGCCAGCCAGCGATGGGTGGCGGCGTCGGGCTGGGGCAACGCTATGCGCTGGCTTCTGACGGGCGACGAACTGGACGCGCAAACTGCGGTGCGTATCGGGATAGCGCAGGAGCTCGTTCCTGCCGGCCAGGCTTTGGCCAAGGCCATTGAGATCGCCGAGACCATCGCGGCCCAAGCTCCGTTGGGCGTGGCTGCGACTTTGCGATCGGCAAGGCTGGGCGTCCAGGAGGGGCACAAAGCTGCGTTCGCCGATCTCAACCCGGAAATCCGCAGGTTGATGGCCACTGAGGACGCCAGGGAAGGAGTCATGTCCTTTATGCAGAGGCGACAGGCGGCCTTCAAAGGGGCGTAGAACAAGACACGTCTCCACGGGCAGCCCTCGAGGGCGCCGTCTGTCGACGGGTCGGGAACTCTAGCGGCGCTGCCCTGCCGCGACCGATGTCCAACCCGAAAATCGGGACGAGGCTTAGCGGCAAGGTCGCCTCTGACGCGCCACCCAGTCTGTCGGCGGCCGCCTCGCGAGCGCGTCAAACGGTTTGGAGACCAGTGTACAGCCGCTGGTGTTGGCCAAAACGACCGCCGCCCAACGGCGCGGACTTTGACCAGCGGCGGGATCGCGGCCTTATTTCGATCCCAAGCTTGAGTTGCGTCGCTTCAAGACATCGGAGACCTCGACAGGCAAGCCGCTTCAACAGTGAGTGGCGCGCCAAGGCCCAAAGCCGACAATCCGCTTGCTGAACAGCGGCCAGCCATCTAGTTCTATTATGAGACCACATAATGTGGCGCATAGGGAGGCTGAGTTGAGAAATATATTGCTCGTTGGTGTCGCGGGAATAGCCATGATCGCGCCCGCGTCGGCGGTCATGGCGCAGTCGAACGACCAGGACACAGGGACTTCAACGCTGGACGAGGTGGTCGTGACCGCCCAGAGACGGTCGGAGCGACTCCAGGATGTTCCAATCGCGATCACAGCGGCCAATGCCGAGACCTTGGCTCAGGCGCGGGTCGAAAACATTTCCAACATCGGCGCAATCTCACCCAGCATTCAGTTTCGTGCGAGTAACAACGCGTCGTCCAGCGCCAATGTTGTCATCCGAGGTTTGGGCACGACAGGGAATAGCCGCTCGTTCGAGGGCGGCGTGGGCATCTTCATCGACGGCGTCTACCGAACCCGAGCGGCCAGCGCGCTGCAGAACTTCCTCGATATCGATTCCGTCCAGGTTCTGCGTGGCCCCCAAGGCACGCTATTTGGCAAGAACACGTCAGCCGGCGCGGTGCTGATCGACTCGACGCGGCCCAATCTGACCCGAGGGGCGGCGCGGTATGAAGCGAGCTCCGGCAACGACGACGTGCTGAACTTCAAAGCAGCGCTTAACGTCCCGATCACCGAGGGGGTTTCGGCGATCCGGCTGGCGGTGCTTTACGGCCGCGGCGCTGGTTATGTCGACGACGTTAATACTGGAGAGGACGTAGGTGGTCTGCAGTCGAAAGCCGTCAAAGCTCAGTTTTTGCTCGATCCAGGAGGTCGCTACTCCCTCCAATTGATCGGCGATTATTCGAGCTCCGATGGAAACTGTTGCTACGGCACGATCGACTATATCAACGGCCCGACTCAACCCGTCGTCGATGCCCTAACCGTCGCCGCCGGCCGACGTGTTCCGTCGCGGACACTGTCAGATCGGCAAACCGGATTGAGCCAGCCGACCCGCCAGGAAATCGAGGATTACGGCATTACCGGCATTCTCAAATTCAACGGCCTTGGCGGGGATTTCAAATCCACGACAGCCTTGCGGGAATTCTCGCTCTCTCAAAAAGATTCTGATGGCGACTTCGCCCCGGCCGACATCTTCAATTTTGATGAGGCTTTCAATAGCCGCTTCGTGTCGCAGGAACTCACCTACAGCCGGACGCTTGAAGCGATTGACGCCAACCTGATCCTGGGCGGCTTCGCCTCTCATGAGACGCTCGAGATGAGCCGGTCCATCGGATGGGGACGACAGGGCCAGGCCTACGTTAACGCACTGCTTTCGCCGCTTCCCGCTGGCACGGCCGCTGCGCCTGCGGGCGTATTTGGCATCGAGGGAATGGGCGGCCGCTCACAGTCCGCCGCCGTATTTGCACACCTCGACACTCGACTGAACAGCAAGTTCAACCTCATCGTCGGCGCAAGATATTCGAGGGAGGAAAAGGATGGGCAGTTCGCTTATGACTTTTTCACGTCCCTTCCAAACGCAGCATTCCGCCTTTTGAGAGTTGCGCCCGGACCGTCCTACGATGAAACGACGGTCAACAAGGCGTTCAGCGGCACTTTGGGGCTGCAGTTCAAGCCAACTGACAACGCAATGCTTTATCTGACCTACAACCGGGGCTTCAAAGCCGGCGGTGTGAACATGGACGCCAATGCGGCCGGCACGAACCTCAACAATCCCGCTGAGGGCGCAGGGCGTACCCCCTTAAGCGCGATCTACCAACCTGAGACAATCAACGCCCTCGAGGCGGGCGGGAAGTTTGAATATTTCGGCAGACGCGCCCGGACGAATGTCGCGGCATTTTACAATGACATATCCGATCTTCAGGTCGCCCAATTCATCGGGCTCAGGTTCACCGTCCTGAATGCGGCCTCTGCCGAGACCTATGGCGCGGAAATCGAAAACCTTTTCGAACTGGCGTCGGGCGTTTCGCTCGGCGTCGACGCGACTTGGGTTCCGCACGCGGACTATGGCGTCGACCCGGCACTGGGCGTCGCCCTGTCCGGCCAACGGTTCCGCTACGCCTCCAAGCTGACAGGCAATGTCAGCCTCAACCTCGATGTGCCCGTTGCGGAGGACCTCAGCCTCATCGGGCGAGCTCAGTACCAGTATAGCGGCGAGCAATTCATCAATACGGCTTCCGACGTCAAGCGCGGCGACGTCGGCACGGTGAACCTGAACATCGGGCTAAGGTTTGATCGCCTTGGGATCCAGGCCGAGGCGTGGATGCTGAATGCAGGAGACGAGACATATCCCACCCTGGCGTTCAACACCCCCCTGCAGACCGGGGATCAGAACGCGTACCTAGCCCCGCCGCGAACCTTCGGTGTTACGGTGCGGGCGACCTTCTAAAAGAACGGCGCCGGTCAGTTGTCCCGCGCGGTCGCATCGCGCGACTGGCGGGACGGCGATCGGCGCGGCTCACTTCGTCGGCGTTGCACCTGACGCCTTCATATCGCGTCGCGGGCCAGCAGGACGAACCAGCAGCCTTCCCGACCCCGCCCTCAACCGCATCGGCTAGCCCTAAACGCCTTCGAACAAGGCGGTCGACAGAAAGCGGACGGCGGACTGGGGACCATATCCACGATCAATTTTCCAACGTCTTCCCGCCGTTGACCGATCCCGATAGCCACCGCTAATGCAGCGCCCGAGCTGATACCTGCAGGGAGCCCCCCAGACGCGCAGCCTCGCGCGCCGCGGCGATCGCTTCCTCGTCCCCAGCCGTGAGGAGTTCGTCGATCACCGACAGATCTATAATGCTGGATACACCGTCAGGCCTATGGCTTTGACCGGGCGATCCGAGCGGCAGTGACTTCGATCTCCACCAGAAAGCCCGGCGCGGCCAGACCGGCGACCTGCACCGTTGAGCGTGAGGGGCGGTTGGGTTGTTCGGCCGTGCCGAAATACAGGCCGTACGACTTCATCATTCCGGCAAAGTCCATCCGCTCGGACCCCGGAGGAGCCGTCAAATAGACGGTCATGGAGACCACGTCGCCCATGGTCAGGCCGCGGGCTTCCAGCAGCTTCTGGATCTTGGCAAAGGTTGAAGCAGCCTGGGTCTCGGTGTCGCCATAGGCGGCGACCGTTCCGCTCGGAGCAGCCGGATCGGCAACGTCCGGAAGCTGCCCCGACAGGAAGATCAGTTCGGTCCCGTCGGGCACCGTCACCGTCGAAGCGATGAAGGCCGTCGGCGACGGGTAGGTCCGCTCGACGGAAACTGCGGGGGTGGCAGTCTCGGCCGATTGGGCGAGGGCCGGGGCGGCGAATGCGGCGAGCGCGGCGGCGGCGAAAGCGATCTTAAACATCATAACGGTCTCCTTCAGGCGGCTTGCGATTGGCGGCGGGCGGCGATGGCGTTGACGGCGCGCCAGCCCGAGACGATGGCGCCCTGTTGCCAGGCGCCGACATGGCTTAGGTGTTCGCCGGCGAACAGGTAGGGGCCGTCGGACTCATTCATCAGCGCATAACCCGCCGGGTCGCGTTCGGCGACCTGACCGGCGATGCCGAGCGAATGGGGAATGCTGGACCAGTGGACGGTGACGCCGTCGGTCAGCTTGCCGCTCTGGCCGGGGTGCAGCTTCTCGACTGTCTCGCGGGCATAGGCTTGGCTTTCGCCCAGGGGCAGAGAGCCCAGACGTGTTGCGGGTTGGCCGAAGCTGTACCCAGCGACAAGGACGCCCGTCGGATTCAGGAACCGTCCCGACGGATACCAGGTCATCATGGTGTCGCGATCCGTGAACGACAGGCCGCCGTAGATCTGGTCGTTGGTCTCCCAGAAGCGCGGCGACTGGAAGGCGATTTTGACCGAGTCGCCATAGACGGCGTTTTTCACGACCGCTTGACGATCTGCCGAGAAGTCGTTGGCTATCCCCGCCAGGACCGGGAAGGGGATGGTGCAGATACAGTGGTCTGCGGCGACCACTTGCTTCCGGCCGGCGGCGTCCTTCCAGGTCGCCTCGACGCCCGAGCCCTTACGCTTCAAGGCGGTGATCTCGGCGTTGAGGGTGATCGTGTCGCCCAAGACCCTGGCGAAGGCCATCGGGATCCGGTCCATGCCGCCCACCGGCTGCAGCATGGTCGCCTGCATGTCGATAATGTCGTGGAAGGCAGGCGCCCCCCAGGTCATCGGGTGCAGCAGCGAGGCCAGGATCATGGCGTCGCGCGGCTTTCCGACCACGTCGCCTGCCCCGGGCTCGATCTCGAAGCCGGACATCTCCGAGCGGCGGAACATCAGGTCTGGATCCAGTTCGCCCCAGCCGATCAGGTTCTGGACCAGCTGGGCCTTGTCGTCGGCGCTGAGGGCCACATCGACGCCGCCGTTCTGGATACCCTTGGCCAGGAGGGAGGCGACGTTGCCGCGCACACCGTGAATCGCCTGACGCATCTGCAGCGGCTTGCCGTCGTTGAAACCCTCGGCCTGGATCAGGGCCGAGTGGGAGTGATTGACCAACACCTCCATCTCGACGCCTAGCTCCTTGCAGTAGCCCAGGGTGGCCTGATGGTGGCTGGGGATGCGAGCGGGCCCGGCGTTAAAATACTGGCCCTCCTCGAAGGTGCAGGTCTGCTCCGGCTTGTCGGTATGGGCGATCTTCGAGCCGCGCCGGACCGACCAGTTGCGGCCTCCGACCCGGTCGCGGGCCTCCAGCACGGTCACGGCGTACCCGGCCTTCTTGAGTTCATAAGCCGCGCTCAGTCCCGCGATCCCGGCGCCCAGGATCACCACACTGGATCCGTCGCCCGAGCCGGGGGCAAGCTGGGGCGTGGCGGCATGTGCGACGCCGTCGTCCACCAGACCAATCATCCGCATCGCCGTATAGACCGCCCCGGTCCCCGCCACAGCGCCCAATCGTGTCAGAAACGCGCGTCTCGTGTCCGCCATTGCCTGTCCTCATCTCCATCTCGCAGCCGCGAAACAAAGCATCACGATTGCTGAAGCATGACCAGAGAGAAAACGCTGGTCGACAAAAAAAACGGAGCGGCCAGTGGTGGCTTTCGTTGTGTCAGGCCTCGTTCTCTGTGAGTCTGGAATCACTGATGTTTGCGCGATACTGCGGATTTAACGGAATTTTGGCCGGTCCAATGCAGCTTACGTAAGGTTAAGTATTTCCAGAAAACTGACTGTTGGTTCCTATGTCGCACAAAATGCGCTGTTATGTCTCTCACGGTGGGTGGATCGGCGGTTGTAGACTCCGAATTCTGTTCTCATTACTTTGGAAATGGGGGTGAAATAACAACGTTGTGAATTGCAACGCACATGAGGCGGCCGGAGTGTGGGCGTCTCGCACCTGCGAGATAATCCGTCGTCGGCGCTGGTCGATGGCACGACATAACCGGGGGTTACCATGAAGATCACCACTGCGAGACGGAGTTGGCTCTATGCGGGAGCGGCTTCCTTCGCCCTTGCTACCGCCACGCCCGTACTGGCCCAGGAGCGACCAGTATCCGAAGAGGCGAGTGAAGTCGGGGAAGTCGTGGTGACCGGACGGAGGACATCGGAGGCGACGGTCGCCATCGGCACGGACCAAGTCTCGAACACCATCTCGATCACCCGCGACGCTCTGCTTTCAGCTCCTGCCGGGGTGTCAGGCCTCAAGATGCTGGAAGGCCTTCCGGGCTTCAACGTCCAGGCCAACGACGCGTTGGGCTTGTACGAGTTCGGCAACTCAGTCTCGGTGCGGGCCTTCAACTTCCAGCAGATCGGCTTCGTGCTGGATGGCACGCCCATGGGTCGATCCGACCAGTTCGGCGGGAGCCCCATCTTTCGCTATGTGGAGAATGAGAACCTCGCGCGGGTCACGGCGTCCCAGGGCGCAGGCGACGTCACCCAACCCAGTTATTCGTCCCTCGGCCCCATCGTTCAGTATGTGACGATCAACCCCGCAGACACCTTCGGGCTCACGGCCACGGCGACGACGGGCAGCGACGATCTTCGGCGGGGCTTCCTCCGCATCGATAGCGGCGAATACGGCGGCTTGTCCGCCTACGCGAGCTACTCGGACTTTTCGGCCGACCTCTGGCGCGGGCCAGGCGACATCAACCGCCAGCATGCTGAAGGCAAACTGCGCTACCGTGCCGATAACGGCGCCGAAGCGACACTCGGCATCGTCTGGAACGACTATTTCGACTATGACGCGCCTGCCATCACCAAGGCCCAGTATGGCGGAGCTGCGGCAGACCCCTTTGGCCGCAGCGGACGAGACTTCGCCTATCTGGATTTCGTACCCGTGCTCGCCCAGACGACGGCGGGCGTCGTCTACTCCAACCCCCTCTACAATCAGTACTTCAAGCAGGCGATCAACAGCCGCACGGACATCCTCTATCGCCTCTCGGCGGTCCTGCCCGTAAGCGACGCGTTCCGGCTCGAGGCCACAGCCTACTATGAGGACAAGGAGGGCTATGGCGTCTCGCCCGAAGCCTATGCGACCTCCCTTGCCAGCTATAACGCGGAGCGAACCGTTCTCGGCGATCTCGTCGCGCCACGCGGACTTCAGTACGGCCTATCCACGGTGGACGGCGAGCGCACCGGCGCCGTCGGACGGGCGGTCTGGGAGATCGGGGCGCATCGGATCACCGGTGGGGTCTGGATCGAGACGGACGATTACCACCGCACCCAAGCCCGCTACAATCAGGCTGGCGGCAGTCCGGACGGGGCCTTGTTGTCGAATGAACCGGTTCATCGTCAGCGCGACTTCGTCTCGACCCGCGAGACGACGCAGTTGTTCCTGCAGGACGTCATCAGCTTGTTCGACGACCGCTTGAAGGTCGAAGCCGGCGTGAAGGCGCTGGACATCGACTACACGATCAGCGGTTATCGGAACCCGGCCGACTACATCAACAGACGGCAGCCCACTGTCGGCGACAACTGGAACGACAGCTTCCTGCCGAACATCGGCCTGGTTTGGAACGTAAGCCGGACCGAACAGATCTTCGCCTCCTACGCCGAGAACCTGGCCCTGCCGCGCGGGGCCGATGATGTCTTCGCGCTTGCGAGCCCGACCGCCAGAACGCCCGAAGCGGAGGTTTCCAAGAACTGGGAGTTGGGCCTGCGCACCAACCGCCCAAGCTTCAACGCCGCCTTTGCCCTCTACCAGACCACTTTCGACAATCGGCTCCAGGCTTTCGCCGTAACGGTTCCGGGCAGCGCGACGACGGAGACGTTCTTTCAAAACGTGGGCGAGGTCGAGGCCCGCGGGGCCGAGTTCAGCGGGGTCTGGAAGCCCGAGTGGGCCGGCGGGAAGGCGTACTTCAACGGCAACGCCAGCTACAACGTCGTCGAATTTAAGGACAACATCCCGGGGTTCACGCCTGTCACGGGGGCTCCCTTGGTCATCGAGGGCAATACGGCGCCGGACAGTCCCAAATGGATCATCCAAGGCGGCGTGACTCTGGAGCCGACGTCATGGATCGTGGCCAGTGTCTCAGCCCGTCATATCGGCGAGCGGTTTTCCAACCTGACGAACACCGAAAAGACCTGCGCCTACACGATCGTGAACGCCTACATCGATTTCGGCGACGACTGGGCGGTCGGGCCGGCCAAGGATCTGAAGCTCAGGATCAATGTCGACAACCTGCTCGACGAAGACTATCTCGGCACCATCAACACCACCGTGAACACGGTCGCCTCGTTCCGGCCAGGCCCGCCCCGGACTGTGCAGGTCTCGCTGACGGGGAGTTTCTGATGCGCGTTCGCAGAGCATCACGGGCCATCCTCGCCGGCCTGGCCGTCGGGGCGATCCTGACCGCATGGACCCCGACCGGACCAGCCCTCGCCCAGCGAGCGGTTCCGGCCGATATCATGGCCCTTCACCAATCCTTCCTAGTGCTAGACACCCACCTCGACACGCCGGCGCAGTTCGTCAAACCGGGCTGGAGCATCATGGATCGGCATAGCGCCGCCGAAGACTTCTCCCAAGTCGACTATCCCCGAATGGTGGACGGGGGGCTCGATGGCGGCTGGTGGGCGATCTACTCGGCTCAGGGCCCGCTGACCCCCGAGGCCACCGCCGCCTCGCTGCAGATCGCACGAGAGCGGTTGCGGCTGATCCACCTGCTGACGACCGAACATCCGGACGCGTTCGAACTGGCCCTGACCGCCGCCGACGCGCCCCGCATCGCCGCGGCGGGCAAACGCGTGGTCTACATCTCGATCGAGAACGCCTATCCGCTGACAGGTCGTCCTGAACAGCTCCAGGTCTTCTACGATCAGGGCCTTCGGATGGTCAGTCTGGTCCATTTCGCCAACAACGATCTGGCGGATTCGGCCACCGACCCCTCCGGGCCCAGGTGGCGCGGGGTGAGCCCGGAAGGCCGACGGATGGTCGCAGAGGCGAACCGACTGGGGATTGTCATCGACGCTTCCCACGCGTCCGATGACGTCTTCGACCAGCTGATCGCCTATTCCAGGACCCCCATCATCCTGTCGCACTCGGGGACCCGGGAGGTCTACGATCATCCGCGCAACCTCAGCGATGAACGGTTGCGGCGTCTTGCGGCGTCAGGAGGCGTCATCCAGATCAACTCTCTGGGCGCCTACCTCAAGGCCCTGCCTGAAACGCCGGAACGCCAGACGGCCCTGACCGCCCTGCGCGAACAGTTCGGCCCTCCGGCAGGACGTACGCCCCAGCAAAGCGCGGCCTATGTCGAAGCCCTCATCGCCCTGAACAAGCGGCTGCCGCCGGCCCAGGCGGAGTTCGAGGACTTCATCGCTCAACTGCTGCACGCCCTGGCTGTCGTCGGACCTCGGCACGTGGGCATCGGCGCCGATTGGGACGGTGGCGGCGGCGTCGTTGGCTTCAATGATATCGTCGACCTGCCGCGCGTGACCGAAAGGCTCTTGGCGGAAGGGTACACGGTCTCCGACCTTCGAGATATCTGGTCGGGCAACGCTCTGCGGCTCCTCGAACAGGCGGAGGATTACGCCGCTCAGAGTCCCCCCCCGCAGTAGCGGCAGCGGGCGGGCATTCCAGAACGTCTCGCCAGCCGGAGCGGAACGCGCAGCCGTTGAACTCGCGGTCCGCCTCCGGTGGGAGCGCCGTGCGCGCGTGCAGGCGTCCCCGACCTCATGGTGACGGTCCCCGAGCTCTCCGGAGCCCGGGGTCGGCTGCGCGAACGAGGCTGGGCGCCACACCTGTCCATCGCCGATACGCCTGCGAAAAGGACGACAGATCGCTGAAGCCCAGCCGCGATGCGATGTCCGTCAAGGAGTTGGCGGGGTTGCCGAGCAGGAGTTCGGCCCTGGTCCGGCGGTTCTCCCGCAAGAGAGCCCTGAACGACACCCCTTCCGCCTTGAAGCGCCGCTTGAGGCTCCGCTCGCTGAGGCAAAGGAGAGAAGCCAAATCCGCCAATCTCGGCATTCGCCCGTCGGGCATCGCGGCCAGAAGCTCCCGAACCAGGCCGGCGTTGTCGAGCCTGGCGCGGCTGGTCTCGATCAGGTCCTCGCACATGCGCTGACACATCGCCGCGGTCGTGGCGTTCGCCTGCAGTGAAGGTTGTTGGAGCGTACCCAGCGTCAGCACGAGCGTGTCTTCCGTCGCATTCCACTCCGGTTCGACCCCGAGATCATCGCGAAGTTCAGACCGGACGATGGCGGAGGGCTCGCCTCCCCGTAAAGAGACACGCCTCACGGCGGAGAGGGATCCCGCCACATCTCCGACGATACGCGCCACGGCGCCAACCGCTCGTCCGGCCAGAAAAGCCTGGATATCGGGCGAGAGGGTCTTCGGCGGGCGGAATGAAATTCTGACCAGGTCTGCGTCGATCACATAGCCGATCTGCGTGAACGTGTAGGTGAGGGAGAGGAAGCGATGTCCCCAGACCAAGGCCTCGAACGGGGTGGCGCTGCTCATCAGCCCCAGGCCCAGGACCCCGAAAGCGGACGGATGATAGGCTAGTCCGAGCCGTAGACCCAGGTCCGCGAGATGCGGCCGGGTCCGCAGCATGTTGGCGATCACCGCCAGTTCCTGACTTGGCGTCACCCAAGCCTCGGCATGGCTCAACTGCTCGAGAGTCAGGTTCGCGCCGGAAAGGAGCGTCGCAGGCTGGAGACCGTGGGTGCGGCCGAAATCAAGTAGCAGACGGATGCTGGCGGGGCTGCGCGAATGGTCCCAATGTTCCATGCGCGACCCTAACGCCTTGGCCCATGAAATAAAGCGGCTGGCGCCAATCCTCCTCGGTAAGCCGTTGGACGGGGTTTAAATCCAGGCTCCAGATTCAGAAGAACAAGGAGCCGAGATGGCTTTCGAAGGACGTGAGCTGCGCTCGACCATCACGGAAGACGGCAAACTGACCCTGTCGCTCGAGACGGTCCAAGTGGGGCCTCCCGGCCCAGGCGAGGTGGTCGTGAAAGTCGAAGCTACGCCCATCAATCCGAGTGACCTGGGCTTGTTGTTGGGGCCGGCCGATATGGCGTCGTTGCGGTCGAGCGGCACGAGTTCGCATCCCGCTCTCGTATTCGATGTGCCGCCGGAGCGTCTCTCAGGCGTCCACGGGCGTCTGGGACAGGCTCTGTCCGTGGGCAACGAAGGCGCCGGAACCGTGATCGCTGCAGGCGAGGGCGCCGCCGCCTTGGTCGGCAAGCGCGTCGGAATGTCGGGGGGCGGCATGTTCGCGGATTATCGCAAGCTGCCTGCGCGCGATGTCGTCCCTCTCCCCGAAGGAACGAGCGCCGCAGCTGGGGCTGCGATATTCGTCAATCCACTCACTGCACTCGCCTTCGTGGAGACCGCGCGGAGCGGAGGACACAGGGCGATCGTGCACACGGCCGCGGCGTCTAATCTTGGGCAGATGTTGCATAAAGTCTGCCTTGCCGACGGCATCCCCCTCGTGAACATCGTCCGGTCCGACGAGCAGGTCGAACTGTTGAAAACGATCGGCGCCGAGAATGTTCTGAACAGCCGCGACGAGAACTTCCGTGAGCAGTTGTCGGCTGCGATCGAGACCACCGGCGCCACGGTCGCATTCGATGCGATCGGCGGAGGGACGATCGGGAGCCAGATCGTGCAGGCCATGGAACGCGGCGCGACGCGGCGCATGGCGGCCTATAGCCGCTACGGTTCGGACGAAGCGAAACAGCTCTTCGTCTACGGCCTGCTCGATCCCTCGCCGATGGTCCTCAACCGGCTGACGTTCGGAATGCACTGGGGCGTGGCGGGTTGGCTGCTGACGCCCTTTCTGCAGAAGGCCGGTCCGGAGGTCACCGCCCGACTGGTCGGCCGCGTGTTGAGCCAGCTCACGACGACCTTCGCGAGCCACTACACGCGGACGATCGGCTTGACCGAAGCGCTTCAGCCCGACGTGGTGCGCGCCTATGAGCGGAAGGCGACCGGCGAGAAGTATCTGATCGACCCCTCCCTTAATTAGTCATCAAACCCCGGATCGCTGGCGTCGGCAAAACGCCGCAAGGCCATGATCGGACGGCCAGCCTCCCGCAGGCATTCTGCGGTCAACCACGTCCGACGTGTTTCAAGCGGCGTAAGTGGCATCGCCGACCTGACGAACCGCTCCGCATCGGCTATGCGGGAGCAATGAAGACGAAATCCTTTTCCGACATGCGATGCTCGATCGCCCGTTCGCTGGACCTTGTCGGCTCCTGGTGGGCGTTGTTGATCGTTCGAGACGCCATGATGGGCGCGCGACGATTCAAACATTTCGAGAAGTCGCTCGGCATTGCGAAGAACACGCTGACGAACCGTCTGAATGAACTGATCGACGCCGGGATTTTGGAAAAGGTCTCTGGTTCGAATGGTTCGGCGTTCGATGAGTATGTCCTGACGAATCAGGGCCGCGAACTCGCTCCGGTCATGATCGCGCTGTCTCAGTGGGGCGACAAATGGGCGCCGCACGCCAAGGGCACCTCGACGGAGATCATCGAGGCTCGGTCCGGAAGGCCTATTTCTCAGATCTGGCCAAGAAACGCCAAAGGCGAGCGCTTGCCGCTCGACAAGATCAGCATGCGTCGGGCGGAGGATGCGCCCCCGCTTGAATGGACAGACGAATGACCGCGGCCGGTCGCGAGCTTTCAGGCGTCGCGACCGGTGCTCGATCCCCTAGGCGATGGACGCTTCCGACTTGCCCGGATGCGCTGCAAGCCAGGCGGCCTCCTGGCCCGGCTCAGGCATGATCTCCCCCCCCTCCATTGCCCAATGCGCTGGCGTATCGAAGATCATGACGCCGACCACCTCCAGCGGGAATCCCGTGTGGCCGCTGATCGCCTCCCGGACCTGGCCTATAATGGCCGCCTTCTGCGCGTCGCTTCGGCCGGATCGTATCGACCCGAACGTGAGCACGCGCCTGTCGCCGAGCGGCATTTCCGGGACGCCTTCAGCGAAGAAGGCATGGACGAAGATCGGCGGCGCGCCGGTCACGTCACAGTGGATGCGGGTGATGTCGTCGGCGATCTTCTTCTTGGCCTCGTCGCTCAGCGCGCCGGTCGCGCCGTTGGTCAGATATAGGGGCATCGCGCCCTCCTTTTGCTGAAAAGAACGTGTCCGACTTCAAGCCGGAACGGGGTCCCCGATCACGGCCGTGATCTCGTCGATCGAGCAGCCAGCGCCCTTGGTCCAGAAATCGACCAGTTCGTGCAGCAGCGCGACGCGAACAGGCTGCTCGAGGGGGGCGTCCGCCGTCAGCACGACGACGGAGGTCGTCGACGGCTTCGTCGCCGTGTAGCCGCTGCCGGTCGCGATCTCGCGCCATTGAACCTTCGCCGGCGAGCCAAGCTTCGTCGCCGAGAAGTCGGTCAGCTGCGCTTCGAGGTTCGCTCTCTGATCTGGGGAAATCTGGCCTTCCTGGACGAGGATCCTGCATGTCGTCATTGAAATCTCCTTCGCGTCGGCCGGGGTGGCCAAGGACGTAGTGATAGGCTTTTCTGGTCCTATCATGCAACCGCGCCGGCCGAAATTCGACCCGTCCTGCCGTTACGGCGCGGCGTCTTGCGACCCCGCCCATGTCCGGGACTCGGGCGGGTCCGGGCACATGCCGCCCCCCAACTCGCCCGTCTCCTGTGGTCGCCTGTCTCCTAGAGCGGCGTGCCATGGTCTGCGACATGCTGGGTCGCCAGCGCCTGATAGATCGGCAGGCATTCGGGGTTCGCCATCGTCGACACGTCGAGAACCTTTTCGACCGCAGCCCCCTCGAACAGCCGCTTGATGGGCAACTCCTGCTTCTTGGAGGAGAGGGTGCGAGGGATTGCGCCCACGGGCACGATCTGGTCGGGGACGAAGCGCGGCGACAGGGATTCGCGGATCGCCAGGCGCACGGCGGCTTCGAGATCGGACGAATAGGCGACGCCTGGAGACGGGGCCAAGAACAGGATCAACTGGCTGTCGCCAGTGCGCATCCTAACGTCGATGACCAGAGAATCCGCAACCTCGTCCATCCGTTCGACGGCAGAGTAGATTTCGCTCGTGCCCATGCGATGACCGCCACGATTGATCGTCGCGTCGCTCCGTCCGAAGATTTCGCAAGACCCGTCCACCTCGATTCGGATCCAGTCTCCCTGACGCCAGACACCGGGAAATTTGTCGAAATAGGATTCACGGTAGCGAACACCCTCGGGGTCACCGACGAGGTAAAGCGGCATTGATGGGAGGGGATGGGTGCAGACCAGTTCGCCGACCTCACCGACAACGGCTTCCCCGTCGTCATTCCAGGCTTCGACCGCGGCCCCGAGTTGCCGGCACTGCATCTTGCCCGGGGAAGGTGGCAGATGACGATTGCCGGCGCAGAAGGCGCCGCAGATGTCGGTCCCGCCAGAGCTGTTGAACCACCAAATATTCGGCCGCCCGATCGCCGCCGACATCCCTGTTTGAACATCCGCCGACAGAGGGGACGCCGTGCTCCCAAGGCCCCTCAGCGAGCCCAGGTCGCCCACTGTTTGAAAATCTGTCCCTGACTTGACGCACAGGGTGAAGAACTGGGCGCCTGACCCAAAGAAGGTGACCCTGTTTCGAGCTGCAAATCGCCACAGCAGGCCCCAATCCGGAGCCTCGCGGGCGCCGACCGGACTGCCGTCAAAGATGCAGAGCGTGGTGCCGCTGAGAAGACCCCCGATTTGGGCGTTCCACATCATCCATCCGGTAGAGCTGAACCAATGGAATCGTTCGCCAAAGGTCCGCTTCGCATAGCTGGGACCGATGTCCATGTGCAGCCGCCCTGCGGCGGCGGTCAACAGGATGCCGCCATGCCCATGCACAAGGGCCTTCGGCCGACCCGTGGTGCCGCTCGAGTAAAGAATCCAAAGGGGGTGGTCGAACGGGACCCAGTCGGGCTCGAACCCCTGCACTTGCGCGTCATCGCGCGCGACGAGATCGGCGAACGAGACGGTATCGGCGATCGTCTCACCGATGAGACCTGAAGCGACGACAATGACGCTCTCGACAGTAGGCAGAGACTGTCGAAGCTGCAGGACGGTCGCGCGACGGTCTGCGGTCCTGCCGGCGTAATGGACGGCGTCGGTCGCGATCAGTACCTTCGGCTCGATCTGTTGAAAACGATCGAGTATCGCGGGCACGCCCATATCCGGCGCGCAAACGCTCCAGACGGCGCCGATCGACGCCGTCGCCAGGAAGGCAATGATGGCTTCGGACCGGTTCGGCAAATAGGCACAGACACGATCGCCCGAGCTGACGCCTAGATTTTTAAGGGCCAGGGCGAACGCAGCAACCTGGCGCCTCAGGGTCGGCCAGTCGAGTGTGCCTGCGGCGCCGAGTTCATCTTCAGAAATGACCGCGGGCTGGCCCGCTGCGTGGGCGGCCTCAACATGACGGAGTACTTGACGCGCATAGTTGAGCCGCATTCCCGGGAACCAGCTAGCTCCCGGCATGCGGTCGTCGGAAAGCGCGACAGTCGGCAACTCCGGAGATTCGATACCGTCGAATGTCCAGATGCTACGCCAGAAGACATCGGACTCTTCGACAGACCAGCGATGCAGATCCTCGAAGTCATCGAACGTGAGGCCACGCTCGCGCTCCAGCCAATCCGTGAACTCTTCGATCGCCGAGCCATTGGGCATCTGGCCTTCTCCCTTTTTCCCGCCGTTCAAGCGAGCTCATGTATGGTCGATCCGCCTTTTGGAGGTCGGCTAGCGCGCCCCCGCCATGGGATGCTGGGCTCGATCGCTGGACTGTCAGAGATTGGTCCGCGAGGGACGCCAAAAAGGATCGGCGTCTCTCCTTCCCACGCCAGTGTCCGGAACCTATTTGGGCAGATATTCTGAGACCCCTCGCCAGCGCTCCGCGATGATCTCATCGGCAACAAGCTGGTCGATCTCGCGCGGTGATCGCCCGACCTCCTCCATGATTGCCCGAGAGTGGGCGCCGTAGGCGACGGCGGGCCAGAGCCGGCTGACGGGCTTGCTTTCAGGACGAACCCAGGTCGGCGCCATGAGCGAGACCCGATAGCCGCTGGGATGCGGATGCCGCAGAACCCGGTACGGCCCCTTGGACGTGTCGAATGCCGTGTCTGCGCCGAGGTTTGTTCGAAATTGCTTGCGGATGTCCGCAAGCGACAGAACAGGATGGGCCGCGATTTTGCCGGCTTTTAATTTCTTCAACCAAGAGGCTGTCGACCGCTTGCGGAACGCATTGGGCAGGTCTCCCGCGACGCCTACGCCAGCAGCTTGATACAGGTTATGAATAGCCTGCGAGCTACGCGGGTCTGGGGCAACGAAGATCCATCCATCCGAGGTTCTAAACATCCGATGCGTTTCGGACACGCCGGTGGCGTCCTGTCCGGAGGGTCCGTCTTGCGCCGCCCGCTCGGTCGCGGAAACTGCGAAGGGCAGTTGAACGAAACAGGCGGATCGGGCGAGCGATGTCCGCACATGGGCGCCGCCCTCCCCTCTCCGCTCCGCAAACAACGCTGTCAGAGCGCCGAAAGAGGCGGCGTATCCCGTTAGATAGTCGATACAGGAGGCCACCGCATGCAGTTGCGGCCGACCCTCATTTCCAAAGCGGGTCTGAATGCCGCTAGACGCCTGAAGGACAGGGTCGAAGGCCGGATAGGCCTCCCAGCCGCCCAACCTCGGCCCGCCATAGGCCGAGATTTGCACGCTGACGATGTCCGGCTTGATGTTACGCAGTTGCTGTTCGGAAATTCCCAGCCGCTCCGCCGCGTCATCAAGATAGTTGTGGAGCACGATGTCCGCTCGCTCGACGAGTTGGCGCAAGATCGTCTGGCCTTCGGGTGTTTTCAGATCGACAATCAGGCTACGCTTGCCCTGGCCGACGTCCATCCCGAACCAGATGCTCATCCGCGGACCGATCTGAGGATCCGGCGCATCCACCTTGATCACATCCGCGCCATATTCGGCGAGCGTCCGCGAGGCCGCAGGACCGGCGATCACGTTCGAAAGATCGAGCACTCTGGTGCCTGAGAGGAAGCCGCCCTTGCGCGGCGCCGACTTGGCCGTGGGCGTTCGAGGCGGCCAGGACGTCAGCACGTGATTGAGGTCCGCGCGACTGGGTTGGGAGCCCGCCAACTGTTCGCCTGGCGGTCCGACACTGACGATCGGGCCTGGCTGTTGCACGGCAACAAACCGCCTCGAGGGATTCTCGAAGATGATCCCCGACGTCCAAAGAGGGGCGAGCCCCATCCACTCAGAGGTCGTCCGATGAACGCCGGCCGGCACTCCTGCGGCTTGGAAGTGCGCCTCCCATTCGAGGGCCGGGCGTGTCGCCAGGACGGACTCCATGCGTTCTGCGATGCGCTTCTTCCAAGCCGCAGAGAGCCGCGAGATATTGTTGAGATTGTCTGTCCGGCCCGAGCTCTCATAGGGGCTGCCCAGCACCAATCCCTCTGCTTGAAGCTCATCCAGCAAGCCCAGCGACTCCAGCAGCGCTTTCGACTGTCGGGCATGGTCGAGCGCGTTGATGAACAGAAGCCGTCCATCCCCGCAACGGAAGGTACGAAACAGAGGCGGCATCAGCGCCTCGGCGCGGTTAAGGATTCTTCCTTGGGATGCGGCCCCTGATCGCTTCACAGCGGCGCGGATGACCGGCAAGACGCCGTGGCGCACCACCTTGGGCACCAAGGGCGTGTCATATCGGCGGGGCTGACCCTCCACCTCGAAGAGTATCCCTGCCATAGCCGACATGGCGGCGTCGGCGAGCGGTACTTCAATGGCGTCGCCGAGCCCGGAGTGTTCGCGGGCCAGCAGAGCGGCCACGGCGGCGTTGGCCGCATGGATGGCGCCATAGACCGAGGCCAGGGGCAAGGCGCTAAAGGCAGGCGGCAGGCCCAGCATGTTGCGGAACAGGCTCACGTCTGTGTGCAGTCCGATCGCAGCCCCCAGAAGGCCCTCCCAAGCCTGCAGGTTTGCCCGCGCGAGGTCCGATTTCGGGAAGCCTGGCATGGAGATATAGATCAGGTCCGCATTCGCGCCCCGCGCGGCGGCCGCCCCCAGACCAAGGCGATCCATCACGCCCGGCCGATAGCCCTCGAGAACGATGTCGGCTTGCGCCAAGAGTTCCAGCGCACCGGCTTTTCCATCAGCGCTTTTCAGGTCCAATGTCACCACGCGCTTGCCGCGGTCGAGGACTTCGTCCAACGGCGTGTCCACGGGAGCGTCAGGCCGCCGGACCCGCACCACGTCCGCGCCCTGGTCCGCCAGAAACATCGCTGCAAGCGGAGCCGCGACGAAATGGCCAAGATCGACTACCCGGATGCCGTGAAGAGGGCCTTTGGAACCGACTTGAGTTTTCACATTCATAAGCGCCCGCCCGATTTGGTCTTTTTATAGAACCTGTTTCAATTGCCCAACATGGTTTCATCATGCAACCGGTTTTTCTCAGGCGGCGATGAAGGGGGCATCGCTTGCCAAAAGCGACGGCGCTCTCGCCAGAAAGCCTTCGGAGATGAGAGGATGTTGGTTCGTTTTTGACGGTGAGGCGGTCTAGGGGTACGGGGTAGCGAAATCCCGGCGGATTTGGTGTCGCAGCGACGCGCACCCCGTCCATCGCATCCACGACTAGGCGGCGGGCGTCTTTCAGCGTGGCGGAAAGCTTGCCAATGAACTGGCCGGTTATAGGCCTGGGCAGGATGAATCGATGCACCAGCACGGCGCAGATGACGCCCAGGCCTATCTCTTGCACCCTCAACGAGGCCGTATCGAAGATGGCGGCCGGATCGGCGACGCCGGGAAACCCGATTAGGCTCGCCGTGTAGCCGGCCAGCACATAGGCATAGGCGCGCGGCGTTCGGTCCAGCAGCGACAGGAAGAGGCACAGGCCTATCCATCCGGAGAGAACGGCGCCGCAGACGACCGGCTCGCCGACGAACGTGGAAATGATCAGAACCGTTGCGGCGGCCCCTACGATTGTTCCCGCCAGCCGGTACACGCCCCGGCTGAACGAAGGGCCCGACGTTGTCTGCGAGACGATATAGACGGTGACGATGGCCCAGTACGGCTTGGGCAGGCCTATGCGTAGCGCAATGTAGTAGGCGATCGTTGCCGCCAGGAAGCTCTTGGCCGAAAAGACCATGGCCTCCGCATCGGCCTTGAAGGCCGCCGACCGCAGGAAATCCGTGCAGACCTTGGCGGTTCGGGACAGACGGCGTTCCACAGAAGAAAGCAAGACGTGCGCGGCGTTCATGCTGTGTTGATACTGATTTGCAAAACGGCCGAAAACGCCATATATCGCCATCGTATATCGATATCTGGCCATTCTCATGCATCGCCCAGGCTCAGCTGTCGCCGCCTTCGATCCCGACCTCGAAAGCCAACCTGCGATCGCGCGCCAGCTGGATTTCGCCGATCATGAAGCGGAGGTGCCTCTGCATGTGCACCGTAAGGGCCAGTTGATCGTCGCCCTACATGGGGCCGTCACCTGCACCGCCGGCGGCGACGTCTGGATCGTGCCGCCCCATTGCGGCGTCTGGATACCCGGCGGCGTCCCGCACAGTGCGCGGGCGACGGACAACGCCCGTCTCAACTATCTGTTCGTCGAGCCGCGCGCCGCGCGCTTGCCCGATTACTGCTGTGCCCTTTCGATCTCTCCGCTGATACGGGAGTTGATCGACCGTCTGGCGCACGAGCCCGAAAACGACGAGGGCGACAGCCATGCCTCCAGACTGGCCCGGGTGACGCTGGATGAACTGGCGGAGGCGCCGCGTGAACGGCTCAATCTGCCGATCTCGGGTCATCGCAAGGTTCGGGCGATCGCCGACGCCCTGACGGCCGATCCTTCCGACCGGAGCACCTTGGGCGAATGGGCTTCACGCGTGGCCATGAGCGAACGCTCGCTGGCCCGCCTCATGCACCGGGAAACGGGCCTGTCCTTCGGGCGTTGGCGCCAGCAGTTGCATATCGTTGTCGCCCTGCGTCAACTGGCGAGCGGGGCGACGGTCCAGACTGTCGCTGCCGAGCTCGGCTACGCCTCGGTCAATGCGTTTATCACTATGTTCAAGAAGACGATGAAGACGACACCGGCCTATTATCTCGCGAACCGGCGGGCGATGGTGCTGTCATCGGTGAAGGGTGTTGGCAGCAATGCTAACCATTTGACGGGCCAGACCGGATGACCTCCGAGAGTCGGACATTCACCCTATAGGGTGGAGGTCATTCCGCAGCTGCGGAAACCGCGTCGAAGCTGGACACCATGCGCGCGGAGCTGTCCGTATGGGAGACGCTGTCGCGCTCAACGGACTTCTCAAAGTGAGCACGCCTGCGCCCGAGTCGGCGGGACGAGGGCCTGATCCGACCTCTGATCTTAACCCGTAAGGGCAGGGCGGAAGCCGGAGTTTCTCTCCCGGCAGTCCGCCCAAGCCGACAGAGCGCCGGGAAAGGGACATTGCGAAGTCTACCGCAAGCTCCGCTCTCCGCATCAACGGCTACGGTTCGGAGGTTGGACTAGGTTCGCGCCGATCCACGCCGCCACGTCGGTCACCGGCATCGCATTGCGAGCGTTGAAGGTTTCTGCCTTATCCCAGGCGACCCCACGCCCCATCGCGAAGGCCGCCCGATATTTGCGCATCATGTTCCCAGGATCACGCGCCAGCTCTTCCATAAGGAAGGGCGCCGTCCATTCCGAGCGATCGAAGGGACGATCGAGCAAGGCTTCCAGCTTATCCGCCACCTCTCCGTAGGTGACCGTGTCTCCGGCCAGGAACACAATCTCGTTTCGAATGGCAGGTTCGAAGAACACGATCTCGGCAGTCAGCTTCCCGATGTCATCGGGCGTCGTCAGCGTAACGGCAGTGTCGAGGTTGCCGAGGGCTTTAACCGCGCTGTTTTCCAGGTCGATGACGCCGAACTCCGGCTCGAACAGGTAGCTCATGAACATCCCAGTCGAGATGATGACCCACTCGGTCTTGGCCTGCGAACGGAGAAGCTCTCGGACGTCGAGCTGCGCGTCGAAGATGTCCTGAGGACCGCCGCGCCCGATCGCTTCGAAATCGACGCCGAACTGCCATGGGAAATAGCGCGGAACCCCCGACTGCAACGCGGCTTTCGCCAGCTTCATGGGCGTATCGACGCCGGCGGCGTAACCCGCGCATCCGATGACGGTGTCATACCGCGCGAAGATCGACGCGAGTTCGGAGATTGAGCTCGCCACCAAGTCGCCTACGACGATGTGGATACCTAGGTCGCGGATCTCGTTGATAACGCCCTTCTTGCTTGGCTCTTCGGACGAGACGGCGCTGGCTCGGAGTAGAACGCTGATCTTGGCCCCTTCGAACGTCGTGGCGCGTTGCGCCAGATTGCGCAGGACGGGCATGCCCAGTTCACCGGCGCCCAGCACGAGTATGTTTCGTGACTTCACGGTGGAGACGGGGTCGTTCATCGGTGTACCCTTCAGGAATGATTGTCGCCGTGATCTGGCGATCGGTGGACAAGCGCAAAAGAAGGTACACGCGTGATACTGGGATCAGTTCTTTGAACCAGCACGAGGTCCTCAGGTATTCCCAAGCCGTCTGCGACGGTCTCAGGGATGACGACGACGGGGTGCGGCGGCAGGTGCTGGCGCATGCTGGCAGTCGCTGGTCGCTGGGCGTCATTCATACGCTCGGCGTCTACGGTCAGCTGCGCCACGCGGACATTGGCCGGCGCATGCATGGGGTCACCCAGCGGATGTTGACGCGCACGCTCCGCCAACTGGAACGCGACGGATTGGTAATCCGGCACGACTTCGACGAGGTGCCCCCTCACGTCGAGTATCAGCTATCTGACACAGGCATGGCGCTGCTGGTTCGGTTGGTGCCGCTATGGACGTGGATCGTTGACAACGCCGACACCTTCCGGACGGCGCGGGCGGCATTCGACGAACGCCAACTTTGCGAAATGCCCCCGCCGGCTGGAAGCTGACGCTTTCCACGTTTGACTTGTTCGGAAGCGGGCGACTGATCGGCTTCGTCCCGGTGTCTGCTCCTTGGCTGCAGTCCGATTGTGGCTAGTGGCGTGATCCAGCCCCACCGGTGGCTAGCCGGCTGTGACATGCGCCAGCTTGTCCGGATTGCGCACGATGTAGATCGCGCGAACGCGGCCGGCGAAGCTCTCGATGATGGGCCCGTGGTCGAACTCGACCAGCGCGGGTTTCGTGAAGACCGATCTGACCGGCGGCGGCTACATGACGCCCGAGGAAGAAACGCGGCTGCCGGTCAAATACGCCCTGCTGGGCGACGCCGCGGTGTCAGGACGGTCCGTGGAGCCGGATGGCGAGACGCGCTGGTAGAAGTGAGGTCGCAAAACGCTCGAAGGCGGGGAGGTCGTGGATAGGCCGACCATCGTGGGCCGCGCCTCGGTGATCGATGGCGACACCCTCGAAATTCACGACCAGCGCATCCGTCTCTGGGGCGTCGACGCCCCGGAGGCGCGGCAGTCTTGCGACGGCGCCGACGGCGCGGCTTATGCTTGCGGTCGTTTGTCTGACAATCGGCTCGATCGGCATCTCCAAGACAGGACGGTTTCCTGCTTTGAAGAGGACACCGACCGCTACGGCCGGATGGTCGCTCGCTGCGAGGTCGATGGCGCGACCGGGCCGGAGGACGTGGGCGGCTGGCTCGTCATGAAGGGCTACGCCGTATGCTATGCGCGCTATGCGGGACGCGCCTATGTGGCCGGGGGAGACGCCGCGCGGCGGGCCCGCGCGGGCGTATGGGCTGGAGCCTTCACGACGCCCGAGGACTGGCACCGCGCCCGACGAGTGCTCCGCTCAGTCCCATGACTGAGGCCCTGCGACTCAGCCGCCGGGGCCGTCCGACCGCTGCGGTCCCGCATCGACCACTGGTTCTCGTCATCAACCTCGTACACCGCCAGATGATCGTGCACCTTATCCAGCGGGTTGTGCAGGTCGCCGCCCAGCTGGCTGGCCGATAGAGGGCTGCGCACCAGCCAGCACGACGTGGACACGTGGCCCTCATCCTCGAACAGCGACAGGGGCTCCGCTTGCAACCGGTCCAGCTTGTCGAGGAGGTTGCGATAGCGGGCGTCCCGGTCGCCGGACAGAGATGTCTGCGCCTTCGAGGACAGGCGATAAACGACCAGATAGCTCTTGGTCAGGTCGCCGAGAACGGTGGTTTCGATAAGTTCACGCAGGTCGGGCAAGTTGGCGCTCTATGGTCTGGCGGTTGATGCAGCCCGTCGTGCGGGCGGTGCAGAACAGATAAGCCGAACGCGCCGCGTCGCCAGAGCTGACCGCCGCCTCGGGGTGAGATGGTCTCTCCGACGATCAGGCGTCGGGCCTGTCCCTCAAGGCCATGGTCGGGAGCCAGTCCCGCTGCTGTCTGTCGCGCTGTAACTCCTTCTCCAACGTCTCGTGCTTGCGCTCGATACTCTCGTTGTAGATGTAGCCGGCGTCCCGCCAGAACCGAGCGATTGCCTCTACGAACTCATGCAGGCGCGCTACCGGCAGGTCGATCAGCGCCACCGTCCTTGGAATGTTGAACGGTCCGCCGAACGCTTCAGGCAAGGGCGGATAGGTCTTCCACAAGTCCGGACACCGGGCGGCTAGGGATGCGTGCCGAGTCGCCATCGCCATGGCGGCAGGCATTTCCGAGATGCTGCAGGGTGTCGAGCGCCGGAAAGCTAGGAAACGCCTCGAGCCGAATGCCGAGTAAGCTGCGGAACTGCCGTCTCAGGGCGTTCCAGTCGGCCTTTTCTAGCTTGCGCTCCAGGTCCAGGTCGGGACGGAGATCGCGCGCGACGCCTTTCACATAGGCGCGGAACTGGCGTTCCCAGATCGACTGGATCGCCAGCGCATAGGCCAGCTTGGTTTCCTTCAGCACCTCCTCGACGTCCGACTGGAAGAAGACGTCGCCCGGATCGTCGCTCTCGCCGAGCGCGACGATCTTTGTTTCAAGGCTTCCCAATCCGGGAAGGATGACGTCGGTCAGCAACAGCTCCAGCGTCTGGGCGTGGCGCCAGGTCCCGATGTCGGCATGGCAGTTCCGCCATCGGAACGGCGTCTCACCGGGGTCGTCATCAAGCATCGTCTCGCCTCGCCGTGCTGGCGGCAGTGACCACCGCGGGCCCATCTCACCAGAGGCTGTGTCGGTGGGAAGGGCGAACGCGGTCAATGCCGGCCAAGCCCGCGCTCCCGCCTTGAGACGCGTTGGGATTCGGAAGCGTCTTCTCACCGCTGAACGGTCGCCTCGCCAGCAGTGATGCCTCGGACGATTAGGTCTTGAATACGCCGCGCCTGCTGCCGTCCTTCCGCGGTTGGCGCGATCCGCAATACACTGGACAGCAGCACAAGCACGTCTTCAGGCGGTATGCCTGGGCCTATTTTCCCAGCCTGTTCACAAGCGAACAGCAAACGACCGACGGCTTCCTTGAGGATCCCGAAGGTGTCTCTCATGTCTTGTTCGGACACCGCCGCGTGGAGGGTCTCACCGACGCCATGCTTGATGCCGCTGGCCTCCGTAAACCGCTCAAACCACAAGCCCAGAGCTTTCATAGGCGGATGCTGTAGAACCAATGCCGGGGCGAGAGCCGCCAACTCCTCGATCTCTTTACGATAGACGCCAGCGAGCAAAGCCTCCCGACTGGGAAAGTGGCGATACAGAGTGCCTGCGCCGACCCCCGCGGCCTTCGCGATCGAGTTCAACGAAGCTTCCGGTCTCCTTGTAAACGCTTCTCGCGCCACTTCCAGAATCCGGTTCCGGTTTTCGCGCGCATCCGCCCGCAACTGCTCAGCATCGTCAGACACAAAAACCTCTTGACCAAACGGAGAGCTCTCCGGTAAGCACTCCTTTAACCGGAGAGTTATCCGTTTGAGGTCGGCTATGCAATATAACAAGCTTGGTCATTCTGGTCTGGACATCAGTCCCGTCTGTGTCGGCTGTATGGGATTTGGCGATCCGTCTCGTGGCCACCCCGCCTGGTCGCTCGACGAAGCCGCGAGCCGTTCGTTGATCCGCCACGCGCTCGAGGCGGGGATCAACTTCTTCGACACGGCCAACCTCTACTCGAATGGCGCGAGCGAGGAGGTTTTGGGACGGGCGCTTAGGGATTTCGTCAGTCGTGACGCCGTGGTCATCGCCACGAAGGTGTCGGCGGCGACGCGGAACGGTCCGAACGCCGCGGGCCTGTCGCGCAAAGCGATCATGACCGAAGTCGATCACAGCCTGCGGCGACTTGGAACCGACTACATAGACCTCTACCAGATTCATCGCCGTGATCAGCTCACCCCCTGGGAGGAGACGCTGGAGGCGCTCCACGACCTCGTGAAAGTGGGCAAGGTTCGATACCTCGGCGCTTCATCGATGAAGGCCTGGGAGTTCAGCAAGGCGCTAAGCCTTCAAAAGGCCAACGGGTGGTCTCGGTTTGTCGCGATGCAGCACAATTACAATCTGATCGCTCGCGAGGAAGAGCGCGAAATGATCCCGCTCTGCGCCGACGAGGGTGTCCAAACGATGATTTACAGTCCGCTCGCTCGTGGCAAGCTCGCTCGCTCCTGGGGGATCGCCACCGAGCGCTCGCGGGCTGAGCCGGAAGGAGCCCAGCAGAACGCGGCGACGGCGGAAAGCGATCGGGCAATCGTCGAGGCCTTGGGCGTCGTCGCGGCGGAAGTCGGCGTCAGCCAGGCTGAGATCGCCCTAGCCTGGCTCCATCGCAATACAGTCGTCGCCGCGCCGATCGTGGGTGCGCTCAAGGCTCAACACATCGACGACGCCGTAGCCGCGCTTTCAGTCACGCTCACCGATGATCAGGCCAAGCGACTGCAGATTCCTTATACACCGCGCTTCGACGGTCAGGCGATCTCCGATCCGGTGGCGTTACGCCGTGTGATGGAGGCGGCGACAGGGTTCAGGGCCTCCGTTCTCGTTTGAAACTTGTCTGTTTCTCATCGTCCGGTCTCTCGGGTCGAGCAGCGTCACAGCCTCGAAACAGGTACAATGATCCGCCTCCTAAAAGTGGTCGTTAGCTGTCGATAAGCTTGCCCAGCAGGGTCTCGAGCCGTTCGCGAGAATGTTCCTCCACAAAGCCAAGCAGCAGCGCTGCAGCGGTGGCCCTAGCCCTCATGCTGAGGCTCTGATTGGTGATCTCGCCCGCGGTCCAGAAGGACAGTACGCCACGGAACGCCAACGCGAGTTGGCCGGGCAGAACGTCCCGGGCCAGGGCGCTGGTTCTCGGCGACAGCCCTTCGCCGCCCCTCAGCGCTTCAGCCCACAGCGCTTGTGAAAGCGCCCAAACGCCGGCGGAGTCGCCGCTCGGGGCGCCCAGGGCGGCCATCACCCCACGGTTGGAGGCTGGGTTCTCCAGCATGACATTCGCCGCGATGCCGACGGCGGCCAGAACGCGCGATGCGGCGTCGCCCGGCGGCGCCTCGCTGGCGAACCGCGCATGCATCGTCTCAATCCGCTGCGCAGATAAGGCGTGAAGGATAGCGACCTTGGCCCCGAACAGGTTGAACGGTGTCGCGAAGCTGACGCCCGCCTCCGCAGCTAACTCGCGCATGGAGAACTCGGGCTGTCCCGTGCCGAGCAGACGTTCAGCTGCGTTGAGCACGCGCTCGCGGGTGGTCGAAGCAGCGGACGGCGGATTGGTCTTGGCAATGGACATTGAGAGACTATATCATGATATAATAATGAACTGGGTAGGACCGCGATCATGAGCCGTAAAGCGCTGAAGACATTTCTCATAACCGGCGTGAGTTCGGGGCTTGGCCGCGCGTTCGCCGCCGAGGCGCTTGCGGCCGGTCACCGCGTGATCGGGACCGTTCGTCGGGAGGAGGACATGGAGCGCTTCGCCTCTGTCGCACCCGGACGAGCGCATCCGCTTTTGCTGGATGTGACGGACTACCCCGCCATTCCCCAAGCCATCGCTCGCGCCGAGGCGGAGGCGGGCCCTGCGGACGTCCTCGTCAACAACGCCGGCTATGGTCACGAAGGCGCGCTTGAGGAGTCGTCAATGGACGAGCTTCAACACCAGTTCGCGGCCAACGTCTTCGGCCCCGTGGCGATGATCAAGGCGGTCTTGCCCGGCATGCGCGCGCGTCGCCGCGGCCACATCGTCAACGTGACCTCGATGGGGGGCTTCATCACCATGCCTGGCATCAGCTTTTACTGCGGCAGCAAGTTCGCGCTCGAAGGCATTTCGGAGGCGCTGGGCAAGGAGGTGGCGGGTTTCGGCATTCGCGTCACGGCGCTGGCGCCGGGTCAGTTCCGCACCGACTGGGCCGGCCGATCGATGCAGCGTACGCCGCGCAGCGTCGGAGACTACGATGAAGTCATGGACCCCATCCGCACCGCTCGCCTGGCCAAAAGCGGAAAGCAGCCTGGCGACCCCGAAAAGGCCGCTCTGGCGTTGCTCCAACTCGTCAACGCTGACAACCCGCCGGTGCGTCTCTTCCTGGGTGAAGACGCCCTCGGGCTCGTGCGGCAGAAGCTGGACACCATGCGCGCGGAGCTGTCCGCATGGGAGACGCTGTCGCGCTCAACGGACTTCTCAACGTGAGCGCGCCTGCGCCCGAGTCGGCGGGACGAGGGCCTGATCCGACCTCTGATCCTACCCGGTACAGGTAGAAGGAAGCCGGAGTTTCTCTCCCGGCAATCCGCCCAAGCCGACAGAGCGACCGAGAAAGGGGACATCGCGAAGTCTACCGAGCTCCGTTCTCCACACCGACAGCTAAAGTCCTGTAGCACGTCGTGCGGGCCAACCTCCTTATCGATGTAGTTGAGGGTTCCGACGGGGTATTCGTATGTCGACGGCCCCGCGATGCCCGGCGATACGTGTTCGCTCGATGGTCTACCCTAGAAATGATAGGATGATCTGCGATTCAGATTTAGCAGCTCCGAAGCCTCGCTTTTGGCATGCCTGCCCTAAAAGATGCCGAAAGATACAGTCATCACGGATTTTTGATAGTCCTGATTTCTTCTTTATTTTCAACGGTACTGTGTTTTCCCGGGCCTTAGGCGGGTATCAACGGATTTTGACCGTCAAAAACTCATTAATTTTCCAACGTTTATGGATCCATGAAGTAATCGAGTGGGAAATATACGCAAGACCATCGACCCAGCAGCGCTGGAGCTCACCGCGTCCTGATCGCATGATGTAGTGGGGATCATTTGTAAGCCCGATGCCCCTGGCCGTGCCGTGGTCAGCGAACAGCCCCGGCGTGGCCATGAGATCTCCGCATCTACGGGACCGGGAAGGCGAATGACCAGGCCTTGGCGACCTGCAATCGCGAACGCCGGGCGTGAAATGCCCACTTGACCTAAGGGCGATTTAAGGAAGTTGCGGCCAGGGCTATCGCCCCAAGGGGGCCCGCCATTGCGCGGAGCATCGGCGACGCGACATAGGCCTCGACGTTCTGAGAAATCCGTTCGCCTGCCGCGTATCCGTTCAGGCTCCGCACCAGAGCCGCGCGAAGTCTCGGCAGAAGATGGGGATTGCCCGTGATGATCCCTCCGCCGACCAGAATGACTTCAGGGGCGGCGGTGAGGACCAGATTATGAAACAGGCCGCCCAACGCATGAACGACACTGTCCCAAGCGGGATCGTCTGGGGCCAGGGTCTCTCCTCGACGCCCGGTCCGGGCCAGCAAGGCGGGTCCGGCTGCCAGGCCCTCGACGCAATCTCCATGATAGGGGCAGGCCCCGGGCCAAGTGTCGTCCGCAAGCCGGGCGATGCGGAGATGGCCTGCCTCGGAATGCCCGACCCCGCGGACTGGGAGACCACCAACGATCGATCCCACGCCGATCCCCGTGCCGACCGTGACATAGGCGAAGGATCGCAGGTCTTTCGCCCCACCCCACCGCCCTTCTGCGAGCGCCGCGCCATTCACGTCGGTGTCGATGGCCACCGGAATCTTTAGGCCCAGTGCGAGCGACGTCAGGTCCGCACCGCTCCAGCCGGGCTTGGGCGTCGAGACGATCGATCCGAAGCCGTCCGCGCGGGGGTTGAGTTGCAGCGGACCGAAGCTTCCGATCCCGACCGCCTCAACGTCCGCGACAGCCTTCCACCGTTCCAGAACTGTCCGGATTCGCCCCAACGTCTCCTCTGCCGTGGTCGTCGGCACGCGAATGGTTTCGCGCACGTCATCGGGCCCGGACGCCAGGATGCAGATGCATTTGGTGCCGCCGAGTTCAACGCCAGCCAGCAGTCTCTGACGCGTGTCGGCCTTGTCCGAAGGTGGCGCTGAATCTCGTCGTGGCTGATGCATGAACTCAGGTTCCAGGTTGCCGTCCACAGAAGTCGGGACGTCGAGCTTTCCGGGTGGTATCATGCCTTACCCGATTTTGGAGCGCCAATGCCTGTGAAGACCCGAGCCGTGAAATCTCCCTGGATCGCGGCCTCCGCGAGAGCGATTGAACGGGCCGAAAAGCGGACCGCCATCCTGCAGACCGCAGCCCATCTGTTCAGCACCAAGGGGTTCCAGAAAACCTCTCTGGACGACATCGCGGTCGCGCTCGGCATCACCAAGCCGACCCTCTACTACTACGCCAAGAACAAGGATGATCTGATCGCCCAGGTCGCCGGTCTGGCGTCGGACGAGATCCTCAAGGCGCGAGAGGGCGATGAGAACGCCCCGGGCCTCGAACAGTTGAAGTATTTCCTGCGGCGCTATGCCGGCGTGACGTCTACCGAGACAGGGCGTTGTCTCGTCATGTTGGCGGACTACGACATTGGCGAGGGCGCCGGCGCCGAGGTCCGGACGGGCAAGCGCGCGGTGGATCAGCATATTCGCGACCTGCTGGCGCTGGGCGTTCGCGACGGCTCCATTGCGCCGTGCGACATCAAACTCACGACGTTCATGCTGGCCGGCTCGATCAATGGCATCGGCCGATGGTTCCGTGAAGATGGCGGTCTCAGCGCCGAGAAAGTCGCGGAGGTGTTCGTCAATCAGATGACGATGGGTCTGGCCCCGCGCTGACGCTCCCGATTAAAGTTTCCAGCCATGCCGATTGACCGCGGAGCACGTTCAAGCTACCGGATGTTACCGACGAGTATCCTTTCGACACTGAACTGATCATCGGATCCCGGGAGCGATATCGACGGCGATCTCAACAGTCTGGAACGCCGTCTCGGGCCGTTCCGAGGAGCAAGAATGAGCAAGGCGCGCGTTGCCGGGGTCGGGATGATCCCCTTTACGAAACCTGGCCAGAGCGAGGACTGGGACGTCATGGCCGAGAAGGCCGTGCGTCAGGCCCTGGCCGACGCCGGCGTCACCTATGACCAGATCCAGCAGGCCTATGTCGGCTATGTCTACGCTGACTCCACCGCCGGCCAATCGGCGCTCTACCGCGTCGGCGTGACGGGCATTCCAATCGTCAACGTCAACAATAACTGCTCGACCGGATCCACAGCGCTGTATCTGGCCCGTCAGATGGTTGAGAGCGGCGCCGCTGACTGTGTCCTTGCGGTGGGCTTTGAGCAGATGGTGCCCGGCGCCCTTGGCATGGCCTTCAACGACCGCAAGCGCACCCTCGACTACCATCTGTCGCGCCAGGTCGAGATTCAGGGCTGGGACGACACCGCTCCCATGGCCGCTCAGCAGTTCGGCGGCGGCGGCGTCGAACACCAGCAGAAATACGGCACCTCGGACGAAGCCTTCGGCCTGATCAGCGTCAAGGCGCGTCGCCACGCCGCCAATAATCCCCTCGCCCTGTTCCGTACGCCATTGACGATTGAGGAAGTGATGGGATCCAAGCATCTCTACGGCCCGGTCACGCGCTTCCAGGCCTGTCCGCCGACCTGCGGCGCCGCGGCCGCGGTGCTGGTGTCGCCGGCCTTCGCGGCGAAACACGGCCTGAGCGCGGGCGTCGAAATCGTCTCCCAGGCCCTGACCACCGACTTCGCCGGCACGTTCGAAGGCCGGTCGATGATGAGTATCGTCGGGTATGACATGGCCAGGGATGCGGCCCGTCAGGTCTATGAGGCGGCCGGCGTGGGTCCGGACGACGTGCAGGTCGTCGAATTGCACGACTGCTTCACCCCCAACGAGTTGATCTCCTACGAAGCCCTGGGCCTGACCCCTGAGGGCACGGCCGAGGCCTATATCCGCGACGGGCAAAACACCTATGGCGGCAAACATGTCACCAACCCGTCCGGGGGCCTGCTGTCCAAGGGCCACCCGCTGGGCGCCACAGGTCTCGCTCAATGCTATGAGCTGACCCACCAACTCCGCAGGACGGCCGAGGCTCGTCAGGTCGACGGCGTAAGGTTCGCCCTGCAGCACAATGTCGGCTTGGGCGGCGCCTGTGTCGTCACCCTCTACGGCCACGCGACCTGACAGCAACGCAGCGCCGTCAAGCGGTGTGAGCCCGGCGGCCTCCAGGCCGCCGGGCTTTTTGCGGCCTTGGGCTTTGCTGAACTCGGCGGATCGACGCACGGCCTGGACTCGAGTCCGACACCCACAAAAAAAGGACCGCTACGGCCAGGCCGCAGCGGTCCAGTGGGGAAGGCCGTGGGGCCTTGCCTCCGCTCGGGGTCAGAAGCGGTAGGTGATCCGGGCGCCGATCTGTCGTGGCGGATTGTAGCGGCTCAACGTCAATCCCAGCCCGAGCGCGTCGGGGTTGCGGATCAGGAGATAGCGTTCGTCCGTAACGTTGTTGGCGTAAGCAAAGACTTCGACGCCGTTCTGAAGGATCACGCCGGCGCGGAGATTGACGAGACTGTAGGGATCGGACGCGAACGGCCCGGTCGTCGCCTCGCTTCGGCGCGCATCATCGAAGTAGATGCGCGACGTGTAGCTGTAGTCCCCCTGCAGCGCGAGTTCGGCTGAACTGAATACCGGGAACCGCGCATCGAACGAGACGAAGGCGCTCGTTTTGGGAGAGAAGGTGATCTGCTGGCCAGCATAGTTGACCCCTGTGCCGGAGTCGAAATCGTCATACTTCGCATCGTTGTAAGCGCCGCCGCCTGAGAGCGTCAGCCACGAGGCCGGCCGGGCCTGGACTTCCAACTCGACGCCCTTGATCGTCGCCGCGCCCGCGTTGGTCACCACATAGCCGGCGAACGTGCCCTTGAACTGACTGACCTGCAGGTCCTGATAGTCCATGTAGAAGGCGGTGAGATTGACGCTCAGCCGGTCGTCGAGCAGACGGCTCCGCAGGCCCGCCTCATAGTTGGTCATGTTCTCGGAGGCGAACTGGATGTCGCGCGTGGTGGTGATGTCGGGGTTCCAGCCGCCGGACTTGAAGCCCTTGCTGGCCTTGATATAGCCCGTGACGTCGGGACTGAACTTGTAGCTCAGGCTGGCGGTCGGCGAGACGTCCTCATCCCTGAACCCTTCTTCGAAATCGAAGGCCGGATAGCCCAGGGCGAGGAGCGGAAGCTGGACGAAGTCCAGATCCTTCTGCTCGGAGGTGTAGCGAACTCCGAGATTGAGGATCAGCCGGTCCGTGATGTCGTAGTCGGCGTTGGCGAAGACGGCGTAGGCGTGGGTTTCGGTCTCCACGATATCGCGCAGTTCGCCCTGAACCGGGAAGCCCGCTCCGAGGGAGACGGGGCGGTCCGATTTCAGCGTCTGGCCGAAATAATAGGCGCCGAGGACATAGGTCAGCCGCTTGCCTTCAGGAGACGCGAGGCGAAACTCCTGGCTGATCTGGGATCCCCGGTCCCGCCAGATGTGATAGACGAAATTCAGCGGGCTGAAGTCGTCGTCGACCTCCTGTCCGGAGCGCTGGCTCCGCCAGCCCGTAATCGAGGTGAAGCTGAAGTCGCCGAGGTCGCGCTCGACGGTCAACGACAGTCCGCCGCCATGCACGAACTGGTATTCGTTCCGGTCGTGAGCGAAGTTGTCGATCCCCGAGGCCGTCGGCGCAGCGAACCCCGACACCGCCTTGAACAGGGCCGGCGTGCTGTCGTCGTGGGTGTAGTCGCCGCGCAGGGCGACGTCCCAGACGCCGGGCGTCCAACGCAACTCGCCGCGCAGTCCCCACACGTCCTGATTGGCGGCATCCCCGCCCGTTGTGACGTTCGTCTGATAGCCGTCAGCGGTGCGGGAATAAGCGGCCAGCTTCGCCCCGAGAAGACCGTCGATAATCGGGCCTGCGACATAGCCGGACACGCGAAGGTCGTTGCGCTCGCCGTACTGAACCTCGGCGGCTCCATGCGCGACCTCTCCCGGGCTTGCGGTGATGACGCTGATGGCCCCGGCGGTCGTGTTCTTGCCGTAGAGCGTTCCCTGCGGGCCGCGCAGGACCTCGACACGGGCCACATCCACAAGGTCCTGGTTGTTGCCCAGCGGACGCCCCTGGTACACACCATCGATGTAGACGGCGGCCCCGGCTTCGAAGCCCGAGTTCCGGGCGTTGGACGCGATCCCCCGGATGACGACGTTGCCGCCCTCGATGACACGAGCATTGGGCGTGATGCGGTTCAGGTCCGAGAGCGACGTCGCGTTGAGCGAACTTATGGTCTCGGCGCTGACAGCGACGATGGAGGTCGGGACGTCCTTGAGCGATTCAGACCGCTTGCGAGCCGTCACCACTATCTCGTCCAGAGTGGTGGGCTGGTCCGTTTGAACCGCGGCGGGGTCCGCCTCCGGCCCGGACCGGGGCTGGGGCTGGGATTGAGCGAACGCCTCTCCGCCCCCCAGACCCAGGGCCAGAGATGAAACGCACAGGGTCAGGGCATGCTTCGTCCGGGTCTTCATTTTCACTTCCTCCCTAAGGCTGGCGGCAGACCTTCGAAACGGGCCGGCTCGGACAGCGGAAGCACAATGTTACTAGAGGGTAATATGAATCGCAAGGCAATACGGCCGGATCGCAATTGAACGCCCCCAGAGCCCCTCGCCACCTGTCAACGCGCGATTTTGGGAGCGCTTTGCACTTGATACCCATCGGTAATGCCAATACTGATTGCTCGTCACTCGAGGGTGGCGGCCGCAACATCGAGGATTCACCTCGAGCGAAATCGGCAGGGAGGCGCACATGCATCGGCGACCGCGACGACGCCTTGTCAGGCCGTCCTCATGACCTCGCCCCACCCCTCCCCCTGGATGGACGAGGATCTGTCGATCCTCGAAACCTATGTGTCGCGCTTCCTTGCGGCCGAGATCCTTCCCCGATCCGAGCGCTGGGAGGCGGAGGGCCAGGTCGACCGGGACACGTGGCTGATGCTCGGAGAAGCAGGCCTGCTTTGCGCCAGCATTCCGGAAAGCTACGGCGGCGGAGGCGGCGGCTACGCCCATGAGGCGGTGATCCACCAGGCCTTCTCACGCGCAGGTCTGGGCGGGGGACTGGGGGTGGGAAACAGCATCAGTTCGGGCGTGGTCGCCCACTACATCCTCGCGTACGGCACCGAAGCACAGAAACAGAAATGGCTCCCGCCTATGGCGCGGGGAGAGCGGATTGGTGCGATCGCCATGACCGAGCCCGGGGCCGGCTCCGATCTGCAGGCGGTCCGGACCTCGGCGACGCCCTGCGAGGGGGGCTACCGCCTGAGCGGCCAGAAGACTTTTATCAGCAACGGGCAAATCGCCGACCTGATCGTCGTGGTGGCCCGCACCGGGGACGCCGCGGGCGCCAAGGGGCTGTCCCTTCTCGTGGTGGAAGCGCCTGCCGACGGCTTCAGGCGCGGGCGCAATCTCGAAAAGCTGGGCATGCACGCCCAGGACACATCCGAGCTCTTTTTTGACGATGTCTTCGTTCCCGCCGACGGCCTGATCGGCGAAGCGCCCGGCCAGGCCTTCGGCCAGTTGATGAACCAGCTGGCGTGGGAAAGGCTGATCATCGCCCTGGCCGCGGCGGTGAACATGGAGCTCGCCGTCGAGATCACCACCCGCTACGCCCGCGAGCGATCCGTCTTCGGCCAGCCGTTGATGGATATGCAGAACACCCAGTTCGTGCTCGCGCAGGCCAAGACGGACGCCACGGTCGGTCGCACCTTCGTCGACAGTCTGATGTCGCGGCTGATCGCCGGCGAGTTGGACCCGGCCACCGCTGCAATGGCCAAGCTCTGGCTGACGGAAACCCAGTGCAGGGTCATTGACGCCTGCCAGCAGCTCTTTGGCGGGTACGGCTACATGTCCGAATACCCGATCGCGCGCCTGTACGCCGATGCGCGGGTGTCGCGCGTCTACGGCGGGGCCAGCGAAATCATGAAGCTCATCGTCGCGAGGACACTGTGAAAAAACAGAACGATGCAGTCGCGCCCCTGGCGCGCCCCGGGAGTTCGCCTCATGCTTGACAGGGATATTCACGTTGGCGTCGTCTCCGAGCCTCGGGTCGTCGAGATCGAGGCGGGCTTTCTGAAGTTTTTCGCCAAGGCGACAGGCGAGACCGACCCGGTTTATTTCGACGAGGACGCCGCGCGCGCAGCGGGCCACCGCGCCCTGCCCGCCCCACCAACCTGGCTGTTTCCGATGTCCTACACCGCGCCGGCGAGGCGGGGAGACATCTTCGATCCCGTCCACGGCCTGGGTATCGACATGGCGAAGGTACTCCATGGTGAGCAGTCGTTCGCCTATCACCGCCCCCTCTACGCGGGCGACCGGATCACGCTGACGACCACCACCCGCGACATCTACGCCAAGAAGGGCGGCGCGCTCGAGTTCGTCGTCCAGGATACGCGGGCTGTCGACGAGGCCGGCGAACTCTGTGCGACGATGACGACCACAACGGTGGTGCGAAATGGCTGACGGTTCCCCGCTCTTCCACCCTCTTGTCGTCGGCGAGCCCCTGCCGGAGCTCTCGCGTGGCCCCATCAGTCGCGCCGACCTGGCCCTCTATGCGGGCGCATCGCACGATCACGTCCGGCTGCACATCGACAGTGATTACGCCAAGGCGGCCGGCATGGATGACGTCTTCGCCCACGGGATGCTGTCGATGGCCTACCTCGGACAGGCGGTCAGATCCTGGGCTCCGCAGGAGCGCCTAAGGCGCTGGAGCGTCCGCTTTACCGCCATTACCCCCCTGCACGCGGTCGTCACCTGCCGCGGAGAGGTCGTCGAGCTTTTCGAGGAGGATGGCGAGCGCCGGGCCCGGCTGAAAATCGGAGCGTGGACCTCCACGAACCTGCAGACGCTCGACGGCGAAGCCGTCATCGCCATCGCCTGACTTTTACAAGGACACCATCATGAACAGACTGGACGGCAAGGTCGCCATCATCTCCGGCTCTGGCCGGGGCATTGGACGCGCCCTGGCGCTCAAGCTCGCTGCGGAAGGCGCGAGTGTTGTCGTCAATGATCTGGACGAAGCGCCCGCCGCCGAGGTGGTCGAGACCATTCGCGCCGCGGGCGGCCAGGCCGTAGCCTGCGTCGGCAATGTGACCGCCCCGGACTTCGGCGAGCGGTTCGTGAAGACTGCGCTGGACGCGTTCGGCGACCTGCACATCATCGTCAATAACGCGGGCTACACCCGCGACGGCCTGATCCAGAAACAGACCGACGAACAGTTCCAGGCCATGCTGGACGTCCACACCGTGGCGCCCTTCCGCATCCTGCGCGCGGCCGCCGACCACATTCGCGTCAGCGCCAAAAAGGAGGCGGCCGAGGGTCGCGAGGTGATCCGCAAGGTCGTCAACATCTCGTCCATGGCCGGCACCAACGGAAACCCCGGCCAGGTCAACTATTCCGCCGCCAAGTCGGCCATGATCGGCATGACCAAGACCCTGGCCAAGGAGTGGGGCCGCCACAAGGTCTGCGTCAACTGCATCGCCTTCGGCTTCATCGAGACCCGTCTGACCAAGGCCAACGACAACCCCGAAACCCAGATCGAGATCGAGGGTAAGACCATCCAGGCCGGTGTTCCGGCCCAGATGCTGGACATGCTCAAGACGATGGTTCCCCTGGGTCGCGCCGGCAAACCCGAAGAAGCGGCCGGCAGCGTCTTCATGATGTGCTCGCCGGACAGCGATTACATCTCCGGCGAGGTCATTCTCGTCGGCGGCGGCATCAGCCTGTGAGCGGCCGGCCATGACCGACCCCAGCTTCGGCTCCGTTCTGAGAACCCGCGGCTCCGGTGACCGCGGGGATGAGATCGCCATCCGGATGGGGGCGGAGACGATCACCTGGCGTGACCTTGACCGGCGCTCCGGCGCGCGCGCCGCCGAACTCATCGCCCACGGCGTCGGCGTCGACGATCTCGTCGGGATTGCGCTTCCGAACGGCGTTGCACACCATGAATGGACCTTTGCAGCCTGGAAGGCGGGCGCCACGCCCTGCATCTTCCCGAGCCGACTTCCCGGCGCGGAACTGGAGGAGATCATCGCCCTGGCGAATCCGCGGGTGCTCGTCGCGCCCACCGGTCAAGTCAGCGGAGCGACCACCGCGATCGCGGCCGATGGGCCCATACCTGCGGTCGGCGCGACGGACGCTGTCCCGACCGATCTGGTGGCGACCTGCTGGAAGGCGCTCGCCAGCGGCGGCTCCACGGGGCGGCCCAAACTCATCGTCGATCACGGCGAGGCGCGCCTCAACGCCCGGATCAGCGGCCTTCTCCAGTTCGCCCGGATCCCGGCGGACGGCGTCTTGCTCAACCCCGGGCCGCTCTACCATAACGGCCCCTTCCTCTTCTCCAACCTGGCGCTGATCGCCGGTGCGCAGCTCATCGAGATGGAGCGGTTCGACGCCCGCGAATGCCTGGCCCTGATCGAGGCGCACCGCGTCGAATGGGTCTGCCTCGTCCCGGCGATGATGCATCGCATCTGGAGCCTGCCGCCCAAAGTTCGGAACGCCTACGATCTCAGTTCGCTCAAGGTGGTCATTCACATGGCCGCGGCCTGTCCGATCTGGCTCAAGCAGGCCTGGATCGAGTGGCTCGGACCGGAGCGTATCCTGGAGGCCTACGCAGGCACCGAGGGCGCAGGCACCCTGATCAACGGCGTGGACTGGCTGCGCAAACCGGGTTCGGTGGGTCAGGTCGCCTCCGGCGCCCTGACGGTCCGCAATGAAGAGGGCGAGGTTTGCGCGCCCGGCGAAGTCGGCGAAATCTACTTCCCCGCCGGCGCCGCCGATCGCTTTCACTACGTCGGCGCCGAACCGCGCCTCGACGCCCTCGGCCGGATGTCACTCGGTGACCTCGGTCATGTCGACGCCGACGGATATCTCTTCCTGGCCGACCGGCGCACAGACCTCATCATTCGCGGCGGCGCCAACATTTACGCCGCGGAGGTCGAGGCCGCCCTTTCCGAACATCCCGAAGTGCTGTCCGCCGTGGTTATCGGTCTGCCGTCCGAAGACCTTGGCCAAAGGGTCCATGCCATCGTCGAGGTCGCGTCTTCAACCGACCTTGACGCCACCATTCTGGATGCATTCGTCGCGGCCCGCCTGAGCACCTACAAACGGCCCGAGACCTATGAGTTCACCCGGGACCCCCTGCGCGATGAGGCCGGCAAGGTCCGTCGCCCCGCTCTGCGTGAGGAACGCCTGACCTGGCTGCGTGACGACAGGCCCTTCCGGGTGGCCGTTCGCCCCTTGCCCGCAACACAAGACCGGGAGACGCCACATGTATCTTGAGCGCTTCCGCCTCACCGGTCGGGTCGCCTTCGTGACCGGCGGCGCCCAGGGCATCGGTCTGTGCGTCGCCGAAGCCCTGGCTGAAGCCGGCGCGCGGGTGACGATCGGCGACCGCGATGCCGGGGCCCTGGACGCCGCACGAACCCTCCTCGCATCCCGGGGATACAAGACCGACGCCGTGGTGATCGATGTCACCCGCTCCGCCGACGTCGATAGCGTGGCCGCCGACATGGTCGCTCGTCATGGCCGGGTCGACATCCTGGTCAACAACGCCGGCATCGCTCGTAGCGAGATCGCCGCCGAAGGCATGGAAGACGAGCGTTGGCTGAACGTCATCGACGTCAACCTCAACGGCAGCTTCTGGTGCGCGAGGGCCTTCGGCCGGCACATGCTGGCGCAAGGGTCGGGCAGCATCGTCAACGTCGGCTCGATGAGCGGCTTCATCGTCAACCGCCCGCAGGGACAGGCGCACTACAACGCCTCCAAGGCGGCCGTGCATCATCTCACCCGCAGCCTGGCCGCGGAGTGGGCCCCGCGCGGGGTCCGCGTCAATGCGGTGGCCCCGACCTATATCGCAACGCCGCTGAACGCCTTCGCCGACACGCAGGGCGAGATGTACCAGCGCTGGATCGACGGCACGCCACAGGGCCGTCTCGGCGATCCAGAGGAGGTCGCCTCCGTCGTTCTCTTCCTCGCCTCTGACGCCGCGAGCCTGATGACCGGCAGCATCGTGCTGGCCGACGGCGGATACAGTTGCTGGTGACCCGGCCCCGCTTGCATAAGGAAAACGCCGTGACAGACTCCACCACGATCGCGCTCGCCGACGGGGTCGTTGTCGGCGTGGCCAGCGGCGGAACGCGCTGCTGGTACAGCCTGCCCTATGCCGCGCCGGTCACGCCGACACGCCGGTTCAGGCTGCCGCAGCCCGTCGAGCGTTGGGCGGGCGTGCGAGACGCGACCCGTCCAGGCGCCACAGCGCCGCAGGCACCGGCTCCGCTCATCGAGACCCTTGACGTCGCGGTCCTCTACGGTCCCTCGATCGAGGGGGACGACTATCTGACGCTGAACGTTTTCGCCCCTGAGGCGGGCGCAACCTTGCCCGTCATGGTCTTCATCCACGGCGGCAGCTTCGTCGCGGGCAGCAAGGATGTCCCCGTCTACGACGGGCGCGGCCTGGCCCGCGAGGGCGCTGTCTGCGTGGTTATCAACTATCGCCTCGGCATCGAGGGGTTTCTTCCCGTTCCCGGCGCCCCGACCAACCTGGGCCTGCGCGACATTATCGCTGCGCTCGCCTGGGTGCGCGACAATATCGCCGCCTTCGGGGGTGATCCGGCCAATGTCACCCTCTTCGGAGAATCCGGCGGCGCATGCTGCGCGGGCGTCCTGATGACCTCACCGGTGGCCCAGCCCCTGTTCCACCGGGCTATCTTGCAAAGCGGTCACGCCATGATCAGCCGCGATCCCGGGGTCATGCAAAAGGTCGTCCGGCGGATCGCCAGACGCGCCCGCATCGCACCGACACTGGAGGGCTTTCTGAGCCGTTCGACGACGGACCTCCTGGCCGTTCAGGACTGGGTCATGAAGCCAAGCCTCTTTCTCAATCTCCGGGATCGAAACGGACGCGATCCCGGCTTCGGCATGACCTTCTTCCAGCCCGTGCACGGGGACGACATCCTGCCGCTGGAAACCACTCACGCCTTGTCCAGCGGCGTCGGGCGCTCCATCGACCTTCTCATCGGCGCGACGACCGACGAGGCGAACGCCTTCCTGGCGCCAGCCAATCTGACAAGCAAGATCAAGTCCTGGCAGGCGACCCTGGCCTTGCGCGCCGGCCTGCCTCGCAGCCGCGCGGCCCTGCGCGCCTACGGCATGGGTCGCGCGGGAACCTCCCCCGGCGAGGTGTTCCAGAGCGCCCTGACGGACCTCGCGTTTCGCTGGCCGATCCGCCGAATGGCCGAGATGCATGGCCGGGCCCACGTCTTCGAGTTCGACTGGCCGTCTCCGGCGCTCGACGGCAGGCTTGGCGCCGCCCACGCGGTGGATGTCCCGTTTGTCTTCGACACCCTCCAGGTCGCCAGCGGCCCGAGGAACCTGTTGGGTGAGAATCCGCCTCAAGTGCTCTCGGACTCGATCCGGGCGCTGTGGGTCCGCTTCGCCCGGGACGGGCACGCACCCTGGCCGGTCTACACGCCCCAGACCCGGATGGTGTATTCCCTGACGCGCCAAGTCGCTGAGTCCGAGGCGATCATGCCGGCCGCGGCGTTCCTTCCATGACCGCGCCGTCAGAGATCATCGCGCCCGACCACCGGACGCGCGCGGAAGTGAGGCGAGGAAAGGTGGGCATCGGCTTCAAGCTACTCTACGCCGGCGGGGCCGTCGGCGACGGAATCACCAACACCGCCCTCAGCCTTTTTCTTCTGTTCTACCTGACCAGCGTCTGCGGCCTGTCCGGAACAGTGGCGGGCGCCGCCCTTTTGCTGGGTCTGGTTATCGACGCCATCGCCGATCCGGTCATCGGTCTGTTGAGCGACAACACGCGTTCCCGCTTCGGTCGGCGCCTGCCCTATATCGTCCTCAGCACCCTGCCCCTGGCCCTGGCGTTCGGACTGCTCTTCTCGGTGCCCTCCGGCCTCTCCGGGAGCGCGGTGGCGGCCTACGTTATCGCCTGCGGCCTGGCGCTCCGCCTCGGAATGTCCTTTTTCACCCTGCCGTTCGTCTCCGTCGGCGCGGAAGTGACCGACAACTACGACGATCGTTCCAGCATCGTGTCGTTCCGCGTCACCTTCACGATGATCGGCACCTTCCTGGCCATCGCCCTGGGGCTCGGCGTCTTCATGACGGGCCCGGACGGACTGATGGATCGCGCCGCCTACGCCGCGTTCGGATGGACCGGGGCCGCCGTCATCGTCATCGGCGGCGTCTCCGCTGCACTCGCGACCCGGAGCGTCTTGCCCCGTCTCCATCTCGCAGAGCCCGGCAGCGGCTTCGCGCCAGGTCGTTTCCTGCGAGAAATCCTGGGCATCTTCCGCAGCCGGTCGTTCATCATCCTGTTCATCGGCACCGTCGCTTTCTGCGTCGGCCAGGGCATGGCCAGCGCGATGGCCATCCACCTCAACCACTACTTCTGGAAATTGCCCGCAAGTGCGGTCCAGCTCATCCTCCTCGGGCTGGCGGTCGGGCCTTTCATCGGCGCGCCACTGACGGTCCTTCTGGCCAGGTTCCTGGACAAGAAGCCGCTTGCGATCCTGTTCTTCCTGGTCTTCATCCTGTCGCAGCTCTGGCCGCCGCTGGCCGCCATCGCCGGCCTGATGCCCGCCGACCCAGCCGTGCTGGTCCCGGTGCTCCTGACCAACTCCCTCGTCACCGGGTTGAGCCTGATCGGGGGCGCGATCTGCGCCCAGTCGATGATGGCGGACGCCGCCGACGAGTATGAATTCCTCTTCGGCGCCCGTCGCGAGGGCCTGTTCTACGCAGGCCTGTCGTTCGCCACCAAGGCCTCCAGCGGCATCGGCGGCTTCCTCGCGGGCATCGCCCTGGACCTCATTCATTTTCCCGCCCAGGGCGCTGGTCAGGCTGACGCCCCGCTGTCCCAGGCGACCCGTATCGGCCTGGGCCTCCTGGCCGGACCGGTGCCCGCACTCATCACTCTGCTCGGCGTGATTGCGGTCCTGTTCTACAGTCTGGGCCGGGACAAACATCGTGCGATCGTCGCGGAACTGGAACACCGTCGGTCCACGCCCTCGCCTGGCGCTTCGGCGGAGATACTTCCCGAGGCCTGAGCGATCGTCAGGATGAGCCAACACTCCCTCGGGCGCGCCTCCCGGTCTGGATCGGAGCTCCGCCACACGCCAGCGCCGACGATCTGGCGCATTGAGCCGGTGCGGAATCAGCGTGTTCGGGAGCAGCCGGCCAGAGGCGGGATCTCGCCATCCCGGATCAGACGACCTGCATGGCGCCGAGTGTCGCACGCATGGCGTCGTCCAACGGTGTCCGGGGCTCCGTTCCAAGCCTGGCGATCAGCCGATCGTTGAGCAGCCGGACGGGCTTGCGCCACAGGTATTGCATCTCGGTGAGTTCGGCCATCAGGGGCACGAACGGCGCAAGCAGCCTCATGGCCAGCCAGGGCATGCGTTTTACAGGACGGGGTTTGCCGCCGAGGGCGCGCTGGATTGCGGCAATGATCTGCGTACCGTCAGCATCCCAATGTCCCTCCATGTGGAAGGTGGCGAAGTCCGACAGTCCGCCCGTTTCGACAAGCCGCACCATCGTCTCGGCGACATCGGGCAAATAGGCCCACTGGTGACCCACGCCGCGTTGGCCAGGATAGGTCAAGATCCGGACGGGTTTGCCCGGCGTGACAATTCCCTGACCAAGCCAGTTATTGACCGCGCCGGGACCGAAGAAGTCGCCTGCGCGGACGATCAGGACCCTGGCCTGACCACTCCAGGCCGCTTCCCTCAGGCGCGACTCCATCTCGGCCCTGATCTTGCCCTTGCGGGTTCTTGGGTTCTGCGGTGCATCTTCCGACAGGTCGGGCAGCGCGTCCGGTCCATAGTTGTAGACGGTGCCCGGCAGGACGATGCGGGCGCCGTTGGCGCGGGCCGCGGCGATCGTGTTGTCCAGCATGGGCAAGACGACCCTCGCCCAGTCGCGATAGCCCGGAGGATTCACCGCATGCACGATCAGAGACACACCCTCCGCAGCGGAAGCGACGTCCGATGCAGAGAGCGCGTCGCCTTGGATCCAGTCAAAGCGGGAATCGCGCGCACCTTTCGAAGCCGCCCGGTACAGGGCGCGAACCGTCCAGCCCGCCAGAACCAATCGACTCGCGACCTCGCCGCCAATCCCGCCGGTCGCGCCCAGAACCAATGCCAGTTTCGTTGTCATGACGGTCTCTCCTCGTGCTTGGAAGACCAGAATGCGCCCGCGAATGACCAAACGAAATTGCGATAATTCGTGCGCCTGCTATACGAGAATGTATGAGCCAGGATATCAGTTGGGACCTCTACCGCACCTTTGGCGCGGTACTGCAGGAAGGTTCCCTATCCGGGGCGTCACGCCGCCTTGGCATCACGCAACCGAGCGTGGCCCGCCACATCGACGCCCTTGAAGCCAGCCTCGGCGTGTCGCTGTTCATACGGACCGCACGCGGCCTCTCGCCAACCGACGCAGCTCTAGAACTAAAGCCGCACGCAGATCTCCTGGCCTCTACCTCGGCAGCCTTCCTTCGCACCGCAGAAGGTCGCACAGGCGAAGTGCGCGGCACCGTGCGGATCAGCGCCAGCGAAATCGTCGGCGCATTTCACATGCCGCCCATTCTGACCGGACTGCGCATCCAACATCCCGAGCTGAGCGTGGAACTGGTGCTGTCGAACAGCGCGGACGACCTGCTCCAGCGCGAGGCGGACATCGCCATCCGCATGTTCCCGCCGAAACAGAAGGCCCTTGTCGCCAGGCGGATCGGCGTGTTCGAACTCGGCCTGCACGCCCATCCGGATTATCTGGCGCGTCGCGGCATTCCGAAGACCATGGACCAGCTTCAGGACCACGATGTGATCGGTTACGACGTCGAGACCCCGGCGCTTCGGGCGTTTCTGCAACCTTTTCCCCGACTGCAGCGCGCCGCTTTCGCGCTTCGGGTCGATAGCGACGTCGCCCAACTCGCCGCCATCCGCGCCGGGTTTGGCGTGGGAGTCTGTCAGACCGTCATCGCCGCCATGGAGCCGAAGCTGACCCGGGTCCTTCCCGAGGCCTTTGGAGCCGATCTGGAGACCTGGGTCGTCATGCACGAAGACATGAAGTCCAATGCGAGGTGTCGGGTGGTCTTCGATGAACTTGTCGAACGTCTCCCGGCCCGAACGCATTGAGGCTCGCCGTCGCCAGCCCCTATTGGCGCCCCGACGCGCTTCCAGGAATGGTGCGACCCCGGCGATCAAAGAGCGCTGGGCGCGCGCTCGACCCAACGCAAGTTGCGCCTGGTCCGACCGCCCGACGCGGGTGAAGGATTGCCCTTGGTCCTGTGTCGGGGTGTGGAAGGCGTCTGACGATGACGTCGTCGCAGACACTTGCCTCGCGACAATCTGCGGGTTCGGACTACTCGGTCTTCTGGTCCAGCAGCGCCGAGACCAAGCCATCGATCGTCGATTTCGATGCCGATGCAAACGACGAGCTCTGGCCGGCGATGACGCCATTCAGTTTTGCTACCTCGTCGGCGCTCGCCAGTTCGATGACCTTTATGGGGCCGGTCGCGCCCGCGTATCCCATGGCGATGTCCGAGGCGATCGGGAGCCAGACCTCCGTCTCCTGATCCTTGAGATTGCCCGCCATCCTCGCGACCGGCAGGCTCCCAATCACGAAATGCAGGTCAGGATCCGTGATCCTCAGGATCACGACGCCCTTGTCGGAAAAGGCTTCCAGGACGTCCCCAGGCACGCGCTCGATCGCGCCGACCTTGCTGCCCTGAACCAGCCTGCTGCGTTGCTCTGGGGTGTCGAGCTTCGCGACTTCCGCAGCGAGTTCAGGGCCAAGCGCGGCGAAATCAGCGAACAACTTCGTCAGGTGGGCGTCGGCCTGCTGCAACGTCGGGACCTTGGCCAAGGCATCGGGCGTCCGCTTCCAGAGCATGTAAAAATAGCGGTCCCAGGTCTCCCGTTCCTGGTCGCTGATCGAAGGCGTTTCGCCGGCGCGGATCGCGGCGACGATCTTCTCGATCAGAGTGTTGGCATTGCCCTCCAGTCCCGAAAACCACGTCTCGAGGCTCGTGTCCTTCGCCCCGGCAGCATCCTCCTTCGTGTAGAGGTGGGTCTCGCAGAACGCCTGCTTCGGGCTGCTGGAGTAGCTCTTCCCGGCCTTCTTGTTATGCAGCCAGAACCGTCCGGAGGCGTCCGTGAACCGCCGCGCGTGCATTTGGGGAACGAAGTGATGGCTCTTGGGAATCGACGGCGTGTTGGACATGCAGGACAAATGTGAGGAGTTGGCGTCGCGGCGATTGGACAAAGGGTTGCGGGCGGATCTGACCCCGGCCTAACTGCACGTTGAAAACGCCATTGCGGTACATGCAGATGGGCGAATGCAACGGGGGAAATCATGATCGATACGCTCGTCCTGATCATCGGCGACCAAGGCTCGGGAAAGAGCAATCAGATCCGCAGTCTCTTTGACGAGGCGGAACTGCACAGCGTCTACGGAGGGTATCCCAAGAGCGCGAACATCCGTCGCAACTACGCCGTCCACCCCGACATCGATCTGCTGGTTCGCCTGTCGTCCTGGCATGAGCGCGGCGAAACCTATGCCCAGGTGAAGGCTGACCTCAAGGCCGGCCACACCGATCCCGGACGGCGCTACAAGGTCATCGCGCCTGCCCAGGAGTCCGCCACCAAGCTCATGGCCGGAGAAGACCTGTTCATCCAGTTGCACTCCGATTTCGACATCCGGCGCAGCTACGCCGTATGGCTGCATCCCAACGTCGCCGGCGCCAATCCGTTCGCCATCAATCCGAAGCTGGCGTCTTTCCTCTCGGCGAAACGGTCCGCCAGCGCGCTCAGCATCGACTCGGCAGCCTTGCACCCGAGCGCGGCTCCGTCGGCGAACTGCATCAACGCCCGACTGCTCGCCGACCTGCTGTTCAGAACCTGAGCAGGCGGTCTCTGATGCAAAGCCGCCAAGACAAGGATTCGGATGCCCCGTGAAGAACTCTCCGATCTCTCGCTGCGCCTCTCAGCCCCGCAGAGTGTCGTAGAACGACTGGCGGCCGGCGCGACAGGCGCCGGCGCACAAGCCCTCGCGCAGCGCAGGGCCGACCTCGATGCGTTGGCGCTCAACCCGGACACGATGGCGGACATCGGACACGCAGTGTCGTTCGAGCGGCTCCTCCTCAAAGGCGTGAAGGCCCCTTGAACTCGCAGCGGCTGTCTTCAACCGGATTCGGGATTCTCGCGGCTGCATCTGCGGTCATTCGCCCGCATCCGGGGAGAGGAGCCTTAAAACGCTTCGCACAGGACCCTCCACCATCGTGACGGTCCGTTTCGATTGACATCGCACTGGGGGTCGCTGACGCCGGTTCGATCAACCGCTAGGGTTGCGCGATGCACTATGATGTTCTGACCATCGACACTCAGGTGATCCACGCGAACGGGTTCGATCTCGAGGGCGGCCTTCTGGCTCAACTCTCGCAGTTCGACGACGGCCCGACACGGTTCGTCTTGTCGCGCATCGTCCTGCGCGAGATCCTGAAACATCTGCAGATGAAGGCCGAGGAGGCGCACAGAGGCCTGCAGGGCGCCTTTAAGAAAGCGCAGGACAGCCAACTCCCGCTCGAGCTCCCGGACCTGAGGACCGTCGATGCGAAGGCGGCCGCCCGATCGCGCCTCGAAGCCTTCGTAAAGGCGACGGCCGCAGAGATCATCGACTACGACAAGGTCGCCTTGCCCGAGGTCATGGACCGCTATTTCAAACCTGCGCCTCCTTTCGCCACCGGCAAGAAGAAAAGCGAGTTCCCCGACGCAGTCGCGCTCTTGTCGCTGGAAGCCTGGGCGACCGAGAACAACAAGCGCGTTCTCGCCGTCAGCAATGACGCGGACTGGAAGGCCTTCGCCGACACAAGCAAGGTCATCGATGTCGAGGCCGATCTTGCCGACGCCCTGGCCGATCTCCAGAAAAACATCGCCGAGACCACCCAAATCGTGGCGGACCTGTTCCGGAAGATCCGCACAGACGACACCTGGAACCTGAGAGCCGAGTTCAACAGCCGCCTTGAGGACGCCGTCGCCGGCTACACCGCCCTGGCGGAAGCGGAATCCTCCCACGGTTATGACGCCAGCGAGGTGACCCTGACGTTCGACACGGTCGAGTTTCCTGACGACATGGACGACAATCCGTTCGAGATCGTCAGGGCGCGCCCGGACTATCTGGTCGTCCAGATCGAACTGACCGTGAAGGTGCGAGCCGAAGGAGACTTCACCTTCCAGCACTACGATTCCATCGACAAGGACTACGTCAGCCTGGGCGCGTCGCGCGCGGAGACCGAAGCCGAGATGGATTTCACCCTCTTGGTCACCTTCGAGGGGGATGAGGAGGACAGGGACAAGCCCTGGTCGGTTGCGGATGTCGAAATCCTGGGCGCCTACGATGTCGTGGACTTCGGCTATATCGAACCGGACTACAGTCAGGACTGGGACGAAGACTACGGACGATGAGGCTGAAGCCCGACGACAATCGGCCCTGCGCCCCTCAGAGCGCCGGCCTGGATCGGAGCAGGGAGGAATGACCGCATCCTCTCCACCACCGGCCGTTCCCGGACGGATGATCGTCGCCTTGAGGGTGGCGATCGCCGACGAAATCGCCAAAGCTAAGTCCTACGACGTCCCCGGGCTCTGCAGCCGGCTGGGCCTTGCCCCAGGCGATGGGGACGACGCGCACAAGGGAAAGTTCCGCTACGCCAGTCAGAGACTGGCAGAGATCGACCCCGTTCCGCTGGTGGCGGTCGCCCGCACCCTGTTGGCTGAAGCCGAAAACTACGAGCTCGAAGAGCTCGTCGGAAAGATCGACGACCTCTCTCGGCCCGAAGTCACCGAGATCACGCGCGGCCGCCTTACGACGCTGTTTGACAGGACGGTTCTGGCGACCCAGCGCGAGGAGATCGAGTTGATCCGCGCCATCTGGCCGATCGCCCAGATGGCGCCCGTCCGTGAACCGCAGTGGGGCCAGACGACCACCCTCGAGGACGACATCCATCAGGCGACCATCCGGAACCACGACTGGTCGGGCAAGGAGTTGCTAGAGAACCTCGGCGTCATGACCTGTTCGACCGACAGGCTTTTCCGCTTCCTCGCCCTGACCGTGAACCCGGTCATGCGAACCCCGTCCGAACAGGAGGAACTGTCGGCCGCGATCAACGCCATCCTTGTTCACGACGGATACGCCCTCACAGTCGTTCGTCGCCGGTCGGGCAGCGCCATCTATGCGGTCAAGCCCCTGACCCCGCCGTCGCCGGCCGACGCGGCCATCTCCGCCGCCTTGGTCGCGTTCGATCCCACCCAGGTCTACATCCGCTGGCAGGCGGCGCTGGAAAGCCGTGAGAGCAATCCCGAAAGGGCCATCACCCTGGCGCGCACCCTGCTCGAGGACGTGTGCAAATGGATTCTGACCGAGGCCGCCGAGCCCTTCGACGACGGCGCCGATCTCCCGGTCCTTTACCGGACGCTGGCGAAGAGCCTGAACCTCGCGCCTGACGACCACACAGAACAACTCTTCAAGCAGATCCTGTCGGGATGCCACTCGGTCGTCTCCGGGCTGGGCGCCCTTCGCAACAAGCTTAGCGACGCCCACAGCATCGGCCCTGTCCGCGCGCGTCCGCTCCCCCGACATGCCGAACTGGCCGTGAACCTAGCAGGCGCAATGTCCACCTTCCTCATCGCAACCTGGGACGCCAGACGTCCCACGCCCCTCCACTAGACATCAAGCTTGCCTTTACAGCCGGGATCGGGTTCTCCCGGGCCATGGGACAATACGATCCGCTGTGCGCCTATCTGCGCCGTCAGAAGGCCGACGCGGTCAACCTCAGCTTCCGCGACATCAGACGCAAGTTCGGGGCCCTAGTGCCCAAAGCCTGCTTGGCCGAAGCCTGGTGGTCGGCTGACGCCGGCGTTCAGCCCCAAGCCTGGCAGGACGCCGGGTTCGAGGCGAAACCGGCTCTGAAATCAGAACGCGTCGTCTTTACCCGCGCCGCCGTCAGCCGCTGAATCCTGCGCTTCTCGCGCCTCCACAGCCGCGACGTAAGCGTCCCGCCCCCGGACGCGCAGCGTCTCCAGAACGGCTTCTCGCGGTCGCTTGTCCATCTGACCAAGGTCGGCCAGGGCCGAGGCGACGCGACGGGCGAGTCTCCGGGCCTGAACCCGCTGCGGAGTTGATACCGGATCGAGACCGCCGCGCCCATGCACGAAGGCGCTCCGCACCTCGAAAAGGTCCCTGTAGGCCAAGGCGGCGTCCACATCGTCCAGCAGCCCGGCGATCCGCGCGGAGACCCGCCCGGTCCCTGTCCTCACCGCCTTGTGCTCCTTCGGGGCCTTGTCATAGCGCGTCCCGAGCGCGGCCTCGATAGCGGTCATATGCGCCATGACCTCATCGACGCCGTCGCTTGCGAAACCCCGCGCCAGGAAATGCATCACGGGCGTCTCGAACAGCGGGCCGTGTCGCGCGCGTTCGAAGCCGGACCACCGGGCTTCGCTCCAGGCCTCGAGGTCCGAGACGGCGTCCTCGAGCGGAAGGATAGTCGGGCGTTCCAGTTCCTCCTCTTCGCCCCAGTGATCATGGGCGATCCATTCCTCGATCGTCAGGCTGTCGGCGTGCGGCGGCGGCGTGGGTCGCACGAAGAGATCGTCGTCGACCACATGCACCCAGGGGATTCTGAAACCACGCCAGTCCACCTGGGGCAGGGTCGACCAGTCTTCCCAAGGCGCGATGAGCAGAAAGGCCAGAGCATCCTCGACGGACGCGGGGAACGTCCCGCGGTGAGGATCGATCGCGCCCGTGTCGGTGTCCCGGCTTTCGAACAGAAAGGGCATGGCCCGGGCCTCGGGCCTGGGATCGATACTCGTCGTCGTCTCGACCACGAGCCACTGAAACATGGCGAGACGGCGCGGTTCGAACACGGCCCGGGGATAGTAGCGGCGCATGCGCGGGCCATCGAACAACCGGTCGAGTTCTCCGGATGCGAACCGGGCCACCTGCGCCGATCCGAAGCGAAGCGGCGGCAGGGTGTCGGCCAGATCGAGCGGGCAGAGATACCGCCGCGTCGTGGTGGTCCGCGTCAGCGCCTCGGTCAGGTCCAAAACCGCCTGGTCCAGAGAGAGGCCTTGTTCAGGCGCACCGGCCGGGAACTGGCTCGGCAGCCCCAGCGCCCGAAGCGCCGTGCCCAGTCCAAAGACCGACGTCCCGCCGCCCCAGGCGGCGCAGGCCGCGGATAGGTCCTTGAACTCGGGCGAGGCGTAGAGATTGCGAGGACCCGGCGGCGGCGCCAACCACAATCGCGCCATCGCCCGTCGAAGGTCGGCGTCGCGGGTCATTCGACGCGCCCGGGGTCGGCCAGGGACATCGTTGGAAGCCACGTCCGCTCGCGTCGATCCTGGCCGAGACGTTTGATCAGCCCCTCGTGCTTGCACGCGATGCTCTCATTGTAGATGTAGCCGGCGTCGCGCCAGAACCCGGCGATCGCCGCGACGAACTCCTTTAGCCGCGCGACAGGCAGGTCGATCATCGACACCGTCAGCGGCAGCGGCTCGCTCGGGCCCAGCCAGTCCGGCAACGGCTCTGACGGCCTCCAGAAGTCGGGGCAACGGGTCCGTAGCTCCCGAGCCGAGGCCCCGTCGCCGTGCCGGCAGGCGTTTCCCAGATGCTGCAGGGTGTCCAGCGCGGTAAAGCTCGGGAAGGCCTCCAGGCGGATCCCCCGAAGACGACGGAAGTGATCGATGAGTTCCGCCCAGTCCGCCTTCTCAAGCTTGCGGTCCATGTTGGTTTCGGGACGAAGCTCGCGCGCGCAGGCCTTGAGGTAGGCGCGGAACTGACGTTCCCAGAGCGACTGGACGGCCAGCCCGAACGCCAGCTTGGTCTCGATCAGGACCTCTTCGACCTCACCCTGCAGGAAGGCGTCGCCCCAGTCGTCACTAACGCCCAGCAGCGCTATCCTAGTGTTCAGCGTTTCGAGCGCAGGCAGGACCACGTCGCTGAGATACAACTCGATCGTCTGGTCGTGGCGCGCGGCGTCGATGTCGGCGCGGCAGTTGCGCCACCGGAAAGGCGCCGTCGCGTCCGCGCTTTCGCTGTGGTCGGTCAAATCTCTCCCCTCACTAAGAACGCCGATCGCGACCAGATGACCGGGCCGGGAGGCGGATTTCAATCATCATCGAACAGAAGAGCCAGCGCTAAGGGCTCCGCCCTCGCGCAGGCCAGGGTTCCGGCTTCGCCGCCGGACCGGCCGGTCCGCCCTGGCCTTTGCTACCCCGCTCTCGCCGAGGGGCAGGGTTTCCGGCGCGCAGTTCGCGTGCCTGCAACCCATGCCGAAGGAGGCAGAGACATGACTGCTCCATCTATCGAAACGACAGTGGCCAGCAGCCGAAGCCCCTGCCGACGTCCTTCGCCGATGGTCACAAGGTAGTTCCCGGTCGCGGTCCCGTCTTCCTTCCGCTCGATCTCGACCACGGGCGGCTGCAACACCCCCTTGGCCTTGATCGAGGCCGCGAAGGCTTTGATGGTCGCCGGGCTGTGCGGGACCTTCCTCGCATTCCTCGGCGACGCCTTGAGCCTGTTCAACAACACGATGATCTCCGCACCGTGCTTCGGCTCTCCTGTGGCCACCGCCTCCGCCACAACTACGGCCACGTTCACCGGGGCGCCACACGCGCGGCGCCGGTTGATGTCGATAACTGAAAAGGTGGGCCACGACCGCCGTCATGCGGGGGGTGAGCGAGGCGCTCCGGCCGCATCCGTCCAAGCGCTGAAGTTGGTGTGGGACGTCCTGACATCTCCCGATGATCGGCCAGCCTTGCACGGCCTTCCAATGGCCTGATCTGACCGGGAGCCGGGCGGTTTCCGCAACCGGATCGTCCGGTTTCTTCCCCGGCCTTCGGCCTCCTCGCGAGACAAGAAACCCGCCTTGTCCGGTCCTCCGCTGCGCTGCGGGGACTTGCGCCACAGGCGCTTCGCCCTGCGGGCCGCCCGTCTCCCGGTCTCCCGATCGCCATCGAGGCCGCGGCAGGCGTGGCCCGAAATCAGCAAGGAGAGACAACAATGGCTACCATCGGCACCTTCACCCAGGCTTCGGACGGCAGTTACGCGGGTTCGATCAAGACCCTGACCCTCAACGTCAAGACGGCGCAACTGCGCCCCAACGACAAGACCGACGACAAGGCTCCGGACTACCGGATCTTCAGCGGCCAGACCGAGTTCGGAGCGGCCTGGAAGCGCACCTCCAAGGAAGATCGCGAATACCTCTCGTGCAAGCTGGACGACCCCAGCTTCCCGGCTCCGATCTACGCCTCCTTGGTCAGGACCGATGACGGGCACAGCCTGATCTGGTCGCGCTGACCGCAAATGGCGGCGCCTTTGGGCGCCGCCGCCCCTTTCCTCAACCCTTCGACCATGGAGAGCGCGATGCCCCGCGCCTACGAACCCGCTCGCACGCACCCCCGCCATCCCGATCTCCACCAGACCGTGACGGACCGCATCATCGCAGACCTCGAGACCGGTGTGCGCCCTTGGACCCGCCCCTGGGACAACGGCGGAACGGGCGTCCGCCCCCTGCGTCACGACGGTCAGCCCTACCACGGCGTCAACGTTCTGACGCTGTGGGCCGAAGCGGCCTTGCGCGGCTACACTCGCCCGCGCTGGATGACCTTTCGCCAGGCCCTCGCGCTCGGCGGCAGTGTCCGCAAAGGCGAGAAGGGCGTCCAAATCGTCTACGCCAACCGGCTCGTGAGCGCCGATCCCGACACGGACGCCGCCCCGGCCCCAGACACGGATAGCACACTCCGGGCTCGCGGCTTCAGCATCCTCAAGAGCTATACGGTCTTCAATCTCGACCAGATCGACGGTTTGGCGGACCGCTATCCGACGACCGGTTCCGTCATCCTGGACCCTGCCCTGAGGGTCGCGCGCGCGGACGCCTTTTTCGCCTCTACAGGCGCCGTTATCGCCCACGGCGGCGACCAGGCCTTCTATGCGCCGGGCCCCGACCGCATCCAGATGCCGGCGTTTGCAAGCTTCCGGGACGTCGGGGGCTATTACGCCACCCTCGCACACGAAATGACCCACTGGACCGGTCATCCAAACCGCCTCGACCGGAGCTTCGGCGCCGGGCGCTTCGGAGACGAGGCCTATGCCCGCGAAGAACTGGTCGCCGAGCTGGGCGCCGCCTTCCTGTGCGCGGATCTTGGATTGACCGTCGAACCGCGTCCGGATCACGCGGCCTATCTGGCCTCCTGGCTGAGGGTGCTGCGCGCTGACAAGCGGTTCATCTTCACCGCCGCCGCTTACGCCGAACGCGCCGTGGCCTGGCTGCACGACAGACAGCCCCCGGCCGACTGAGGACTCGCCGCCTGAGGCTTCGCCGCCTGAGACAGGGCGCGATGACGGCCGGGCATCGGGCGATGCCCGGCCGCCGACTACTCCCCCAGGTCGATCCACGAAATCTTCTGCTCACCGCACGCGGCGATGTCCGCCGCCGATGCAAGCCCCGCAGGAGCCGTACTGTGTTCGATCCCCCGACCCCTTTGCCGCCCCGCTATCTCCGAACCTCGGAGGCCGCTCGCCAACTCGGCCTTTCGGGACGCACGCTCGAGAAGCACCGGACCTATGGGACCGGGCCCGTCTATCGCAAGATCGGCGGACGAGTCGTCTACGCCCTCCAGGACCTCGAGGCCTGGGCGGACCGGGGCGCCAAGGCCTCCACCTCCGATCCCGGGGTCGGCGTCGTCCTGCCTGCGCGTCGCCCGGATGCGAGCCAGAGCGGCCGTTCCGGAAGCCGGTCATGACCTGCAGCGCGCCCTCTTCACCGGAACGCCCGCGGTTGGTTCCGGCCGTTGCGGCGGGCCGTTCGGGTGCCCTGACCTGGGTCGAACTCGTGTTCGACAGGGGCCGGATCGAACGCTGGATCCGCTTCGGCGCAGTCATCGATCAGCAGATCGTCACCCG
>Ga0247812_10000152_pt1 | contig 83080 bp, 81 predicted proteins | sample UWRJL149409B1_FD_178011 | JGI IMG/M metagenome (GOLD analysis project Ga0247812, IMG submission 178011) | Plant litter microbial communities from Arlington Agricultural Research Station in Wisconsin, United States - UWRJ-L149-409B-1 | ecosystem: Environmental > Terrestrial > Plant litter >... | reverse complement strand
GACGGGGTGTCCTCAATAGAGATGCCCGCGGCCACTAGTTCATCACGAATGCGGTCAGCTGCGCTGAAATCGCGGGTCTCCCGTGCGTGCTCACGGTCGGCAATAAGCCGTTCGACGAGGGATGCGAGTGCCCGTTCCGCCGGTACAGAGCTTACAGTGGCCCACTCGGGAGCGTCGGGATTGATTCCGAGAACCTCGACCATGGCCACGATCTCGGCCCGGATGGTGGCGACGACGGCGAGATCCTCGCTGTCGAGGGCCGCGTTTCCGGCGCGCACCCGCTCGTGCAGCACGGCGAGCGCCTGGGGAACGGCGAGGTCGTCGTCCATCGCCTCGGCGAACTCCTCGGGCACGACAGGGAGGCCGGTCGTGGCGAACCGGGTGTTCTCGATGCGGCGGTGCGACCGGTCGAGGAACACCTCGATGCGTTCGAGCGCCGCCTCGGCCTCGACGAGGGCGCCGTCGTGGTAGTCGATCGTCGAGCGGTAGTGCGCGGCGCCCAGGTAGTAACGGATCACCAGCGGGCGGGCGAGGTCGAGGAACTCGGCGGCGAAGATCGAGTTGCCGAGCGACTTCGACATCTTCTGGCCGTTGACGTTGACGAGGCCGTTGTGCACCCAGTAGTTCGCGAAAGCGTCGCCGGCCGCGGTCGACTGCGCGATCTCGTTCTCGTGGTGCGGGAAGCGCAGGTCGAGGCCGCCACCGTGGATGTCGAAGTTGGCGCCGAGGTAGCGCGCGCTCATCGCCGAGCACTCGATGTGCCAGCCGGGGCGTCCGGGGCCCCACGGCGACTGCCAGGCGGCCGATTGCGGCTCGTTCTCCTTGTGGCCCTTCCACAGCGCGAAGTCCTGGGCGGCCCGCTTGCCCCGCGGGTCGGCGTCGCTCGCGGCGACCATGTCGGCGGGCTTCTGGTTGGTGAGCTCGCCGTAGGCCGGCCACGAGGCGGTGTCGAAGTAGACGTCGCCCTCGGCCGGGTAGGCGTGGCCGTTGTCGACGAGACGCTGGATGATCGCCTGCATCTCGGTGATCGACGCGGTCGCACGCGGCTCGTAGGTCGGGGGCAGGATGCCGAGGCGGTTGTAGCCCGCGGTGAACTCGAGTTCGTAGCGGTAGGCGAGGGCCCACCACTGTTCGCCCTCGGAGTCGTTGCTCGACGCGTTCGCGAGGATCTTGTCGTCGATGTCGGTGACGTTGCGCACGAGCGTCACGTCGTAGCCGCGGTAGCCGAGCCAGCGGCGCCACAGGTCGTAGACGAGCGCCGACCGCAGGTGGCCGATGTGCGGCGACGACTGCACGGTGGGTCCGCACACGTAGAGTCCCACCTGGCCCGCCACGATGGGCACGAAGTCGGTGGTTTCTTGGCGTTTGGAGTCGTAGAGGCGCACAGTCACGCGCGCCAGTTTATCGGCGGCTGAGCAATACTGTCGCGATCGCCGTGACGCCCTCGCCGCGCCCGGTGAAGCCGAGTCCGTCGGTGGTGGTCGCCGAGATGCTGACGGGGGCGCCGACCAGGTCGCTCATGCGCTCTTGCATCAGGATGCGACGGGGCGCGACCTTCGGACGGTTGCCGACGATCTGCACCGCGACGTTCTCGACGCGGAAGCCGGCCTCGGTGACGAGCCGCACGGTCGCGCAGAGGAACACGTCGCCGTGCGCCCCGGCGAACCGCGGATCGTCGGTGCCGAAGTTGCCGCCGATGTCGCCCAATCCGGCGGCAGAGAGCAGTGCGTCGCAGACCGCGTGCGCCACGGCGTCGCCGTCGCTGTGGCCGGCGAGCCCTGGCTCGCCCGGCCAGTGCAGCCCGCCGAGCCAGAGCGGCTGGCCGTCGTCGAACCCGTGCACGTCGATGCCGACGCCGGTGCGCACGGCTCCGGCGGGCGCGACGCCCGCGGGCACGGCGTCGCCGAGAACCGACTCGGCCCGGCGCAGGTCCCAGGGGGTGGTGATCTTGAAGGCGAGCGGGTCGCCGTCGACGACGGTCACCGGCTGCCCGGCCGCGGCGAAGACCGCGGCATCGTCGGTGAAGTCTTCGGTCGCCGTCTCGTATGCGGCGAGGAGTGCCGCCCGCGGGAATCCCTGCGGCGTCTGCACCGCGACGAGCTGCGAGCGGTCGACCGTGCGCTCGACGGCGCCCGTCCAGTCGAGCTGCTTGATCGTGTCGGCGACGGCGAGCCCTGGCACGATGCCGCCGCCGGTGGCGCGCACCGCGGCGACCACGGCCTCGAACTGGCTGGCCGGGGTGAACGCTCGTGCCGAATCGTGCACGAGCACGACGTCGACGGTCGGCTCGAGCACCGCGAGGCCCGCGGTCACCGACTGCTGGCGGGTGTCTCCCCCGGCGACGACGGTGATGTGGTCGACCGCCGGGCCGGCGACGCGCGCGGCGAGCTCACGGGCGTCGTCGAGCCGTGCGGCGGGCGCGACGACGACGACCTGCGCAGCATCCGTCATTTCGAAGACCCGCGACAGCGCGTGTTCGAGGATCGTCTGGCCGCCCACGGTGACGAGGGCTTTGGGTTCTGCCGCTCCGAGGCGGGTTCCGCTGCCCGCCGCGACCACGATGATCGCGACGGTGGAGCCGGTCACGGGTGCGATTAGGAGGCCACGGTGCTGATGGGCGAGGCGTCGGTCGGTCCTTCGTCAGAACCGAGCACCTCGTCGAGCATGATGGATGCCTTGTCTTCGTCGGTCTTCTCGGCGAGAGCGAGCTCGGAGACGAGGATCTGGCGCGCCTTGGCCAGCATGCTCTTCTCGCCGGCCGACAGGCCCTTGTCTTGGTCGCGGCGCCACAGGTCGCGCACGACCTCGGCGACCTTGATGACGTCGCCGGTGGCGAGCTTCTCGAGGTTGGCCTTGTAGCGGCGCGACCAGTTGGTCGGCTCTTCGGTGAACGAAGCGCGCAGAACGTCGAACACCTTGTCGACCCCGTCGCGGCCGATGACGTCGCGCACACCGACCAGATCGACGTTCTCGGCCGGCACCTCGATGACCAGATCGCCCTGAACCACCCGCAGCGTCAGGTAGAGCTTGTCGGCTCCCTTGATCTTGCGGGTCTTCACCTCGGTGATGGTTGCGGCACCGTGATGGGGATAAACGACTGTCTCGCCGACCTCAAACAACATGGGGTTCTGGTCCTTTCAGCAAACACCGAGTTTACCATAATGGCCTTCTAGTAAGGCTTGCCTAACCCGGTTTTGCGGCCCGGTCTAGCTAAACTGAAGGCCCAACAGATCCGTGCGGATCTGGTCGAATTTTTTCTCTGTACTGGAGGGTCCAGTGAACGCTCGCGGTGCGGCATCCGTCATCCTCATCGGCGGCCTGCTTCTTGGCACGACCGGTTGCTCGCTCTTCTCCGAGAAGGCGACGCTCATCCAGTACGAGCCCAGCGACGGCACCGCTGCCGACCTCGGCGACATCGAGCTGCGCAACGTGCTCGCGATCTCCGAAGACGGCGAGACCGTCAACCTGGTGCTGACCGCGGTCAACACCGGCGAGAAGGGCATCTTCGTCAACTTCCAGTACAACGACGGAGCCGGCGAAGAGCAGCTCTACGTCGCGGGCAACTCGTCGAAGTCGATCGGCCAGCCCGACGAAGACACCGTCGTCCTCACCGAGGCGAACACCACGGTCGGCGGGCTCTTCCCGCTCTACGCCCAGTACGGCGAGCAGCCGGGCAAAGAGATGATGGTTCCCGTTCTCGACGGCAGCCTCGGCGAGTACTCGACACTCGTCCCCATCGCGCCGACGGCGACGCCCGCGGCCGAGTAGCGGTCACACACTCACAAAAAGAGGTACGGATGCCGCGGCATCCGTACCTCTTTTTCGTCTGTCTCCGCGGTCTCTACGCCTCGAAGCGGTAGCCGAGACCGCGCACCGTCACGAGCATGGTCGGCTCCGACGGAACCTTCTCGATGCGCGAGCGGATGCGCTTGATGTGTACGTCGAGCGTCTTGGTGTCGCCGAAGTAGTCAGCACCCCAGACCCGGTCGATCAGCTGGCCGCGGGTGAGCACACGGCCCGAGTTGCGCAGCAGCAGTTCGAGCAGCTCGAACTCCTTGAGCGGCATCGCGGTCTCGACGCCGTCGACCGAGACGGTGTGCCGTTCGACGTCCATCCGCACGGTGCCGGCCTCGAGGATCGCCTCGTGGTCGTCGTCGACCTCGAGCCGGCGGCGCAGCACGGCGCGGATGCGGGCGAGCAGCTCGCGGGTGGAGTACGGCTTGGTCACGTAGTCGTCGGCGCCCAGCTCGAGCCCCACGACGATGTCGATCTCGCTGTCCTTCGCGGTCAGCATGATGATCGGCACGGTCGACCGGGTGCGGATCTCGCGGCAGACCTCTGTGCCCGACAGGCCGGGCAGCATGAGGTCGAGCAGCACGAGGTCGGCGCCGTTGCGCTCGAACTCGGCGACCGCGGTGACCCCGTCGGCGGCGATCGTGGTCTCGTATCCCTCGCGTTCGAGCAGGTAGGCCAGCGGCTCGCTGAGCGACTGTTCGTCTTCGACGATGAGGATCGAGGTCATTTTTCTTCTCCAGTGCGAGCCGCGGCGTCGTTCGCCTCGGGCAGTCGAATTGTGAATGTGGAACCGTTGCCCAGCTGCGACCAGACGCGCACGTCGCCGCCGTGGTTGTGGGCGACGTGTTTGACGATGCTGAGACCGAGACCGGAACCGCCCGTGTTGCGGCTGCGGGCGGGGTCGATGCGGAAGAACCGCTCGAACACCCGGTCGAGGTCTTCCTCGGGGATGCCGATGCCCTGGTCGGTGACGGCGATCTCGACGATGCCCCCGACGTTGCTCACGCCGATGCCGATGCGCGACGTCGACGGCGAGTACTGGATGGCGTTCGAGATGAGGTTGTGCAGCGCGACCACGAGCAGCGCCTCGTCGCCGTAGACGGTCGCTCCGGCGTCGCCGCCGCTGACCAGCTGCACCGCGCTCGCGTCGGCCGCCACGTGGTTCTGGTCGATCGCGAGCGAGACGACGTGGTCGATCGAGACGAGCTCGGGCTTGGCCAGGGCGTCGGCCGCCTGCAGACGCGACAGCTCGATGATCTCCTGCGTGATGCGGGTGAGCCGCTCGCTCTCCTTGGTCAGGCGCTTGGCGAACTTGCGCACCTGGTCGGGGTCGTCGGCGGCGAAGGAGAGGGCCTCGGCGAGCAGGCTGACCGCGCCGATCGGCGTCTTCAGCTCGTGGCTGATGTTGGCCACGAAGTCGCGGCGCACGTCGTCGAGACGGTACGCCTCGGTGCGGTCTTCGGCGAGCAGCAGGATGTACCGCGCGCCGAGCCGGGCCACCCGCACCTGCAGGTGCAGGTTGGCGTCGCCGAACGGACCGCGGGCGATGTGCACCTCTTCGGTGAGCGGCTCGCCCGTGCGGCGCACCCGGTCGACGATCTTCACGAGTTCGGCGTGCACGAGCGTCTGGTGTGACACGAGGCCGAAGGCGACGGCGCCGGGGCTCACCTTGACGACGTTGTTCGACGGGTCGAGAACCACGCCGGCCGACTCTAGGGCGTCGATCACCTGGTCGATGCCGTCGGGCACCGCGGAACTCACGACATCGACCGCACGCTGGCCGCGTTGCGCGGCTGCGACGATGATCGCCACCATCCCAGCCCCGACTATCACACCGAAGACCAGCGAAAGGGGCACCAGCCATCCGGAGTCCATAACGACTAGGTTAGTTACAACTCGAGGGCCGCCTGACAGGTGTGCTCGAACAGCCGCTGCACTTCGCTCAGTGTTCAGCTGGTCAACACCCGCTGTTTACCTGCCGAAGGCAGTCTGGCGTGAACTGTGCGGGATGAACCATGCCCGCAGCGAAAGGGACAAAACGTGCGCGAGGTATTCCAGCAGGAGCTCCGAGAAGTTCAGGAGCGCCTCGTTGAGATTGCGACCCTGGTCGCGGTGTCGATCGACAACGCGACACGGGCATTCAACGAGTCCAACGTCTCCCTCGCGGAGACGGTCATCGCCGACGACGAGAAGATCGACGTCGCCGCTCTCGAGCTCGACGAGCTCGCCATCAACATCCTGGCCCGCCAGCAGCCGGTGGCCCGCGACCTGCGCATCGTCGTGAGCGCGCTGCGCATCTCGGCCTCGCTCGAGCGCATGGGCGACATGGCGGAGCACATCGCGCAGCTCGCGCGCTACCGCTTCCCCGACAAGGTCGTGCCGAAGAGCCTGCGCGGCACCTTCGCCGAACTCGGCGAGCTCGACGTCGCCATCGCGAAGAAGCTGGTCGAGCTGCTCACGACCGAAGACACGCGTCTGGCCGAGGAGATCCGCAACGACGACGACCGCATCGACGCGCTGCACCTCAGCGTGTTCGACAAGGTGCTCGGCGAGACCTGGAAGGGCGCGGCCGTCGACACCGTCGACGCGACCCTCGCCTCGCGCTACCACGAGCGTTTCGCCGACCACGCGGTGTCGATCGCCAAGAAGGTGCAGTACCTGGCGACCGGCGACTGGCACGCTCCGTCGGCCTAGCCCACACAGACGAAAAACCCCGCGCCCTCCTCGAGGGCGCGGGGTTTCGTCGTTCTGTGGGCTACTTCTTGCCCTGGTTCGCGACCGCCGCGGCTCCGGCGGCTGCGGCCTCGGGGTCGAGGTAGTAGGCCGGCTTGATCGGCACGAGGTTCTCGTCGAGTTCGTACACCAGCGGAATGCCGGTCGGCACGTTGAGCTCCGAGATGTCGTCGTCGCTGATGTGGTCGAGGTGCTTGATGAGCGCGCGCAGCGAGTTGCCGTGCGCGGTGACGAGGACGGTCTTGCCCGCCTTGAGGTCGACGGTGATGTCGCTCTCCCAGTAGGGCAGCATGCGGTCGATCACGAGGGCGAGGCTCTCGGTGCGCGGGATCTCGCCGTCGATGCCGATGTAGCGCTCGTCGTGCACCTGGCTGTACTCGGCGTCGTCGTCGAGCACGGGCGGCGGCACGTCGAAGCTGCGGCGCCACTCCATGAACTTCTCCTGGCCGAACTTCTCCAGCGTCTCGGCCTTGTCGAGGCCCTGCAGCGCGCCGTAGTGGCGCTCGTTGAGACGCCAGGTGCGCTTCACCGGGATCCACAGGCGGTCGGCCACCTCGAGGGCGAGGTTCGCGGTCTGGATCGCGCGGGTGAGCACGCTCGTGTAGAGGATCTCCGGCTTCAGGCCGGACTCGGCGAGCAGTTCGCCCGCGCGCTTGGCCTCGTCGACACCCTGGTCGCTGAGGCGCACGTCGACCCAGCCGGTGAAGAGGTTCTTCTGGTTCCAGTCGGAGTTGCCGTGGCGCAGGAGGATAAGCGTGTAAGTCATGCTCCCCAGCTTATCGACAGCCGTGGGCCGCATAGGGTTGACCAATGCCCATCGGATCCATCACGCGCGGCACGACGGGCACGAACCGCCTGCGCCGCATCGACCGGTGGATCGCGACCCTCGCCGCCCTCAGACGCAGCGCCGACCCGCTCGTGGTCGATCTGGGCTACGGCGCATCCGCCACCACCAGCCTCGAACTGCACCACCGCCTCTCGAAGGTGCGCTCCGACATCGAGGTGATCGGCATCGAGATCGACCCGGCGCGGGTGAAGCTCGCATCGCTCAGCGCGAAGCCGGGCGTGAGTTTCCGCCTCGGCGGGTTCGAGGTGCCGCTGCCCGACGGACGCAAGGCCGCCGTGATCCGCGCGCTCAACGTGCTGCGGCAGTACGACGAGTCGCTCGTGCTCGAGAACTGGCACCGCTGCGTCGACCGGCTGCAGCCGGGTGGCGTTCTCATCGAGGGCACCTGCAACGAGGTGGGGCGCGTCGCGAGCTGGGTGGATGTCACGGCCGACGGCCCCCAGAGCTTCACGGTATCCCTGCGCCTCGACGGCCTCGACAAGCCGTCGATCGTGGCCGAGCGCCTGCCCAAGGTGCTCATCCACCGCAATGTCGAGGGCGAGAAAGTGCACGCCTTCCTGCTGGCGCTCGACAAGCACTGGCAGTACAACGCGCCGCTGTCGATCTACGCGCCGAGCCAGCGCTGGATCGCCACCGCGACCGCCCTGCGCGCCGAGGGCTGGCCGGTTCTCGGCGGCAAGTCGCGCTGGCGCCTCGGCGAGCTGACGGTCGCGTGGAGCGCGGTCGAGCCGCGCGGCTTCGCCTGGGGCCGCTGAGGTCGCGCCGCGCCGCGTCGCGCCGCGCCGCGTCGCGCCGCGTCGCCCGCGCCGCGTCGCCCGCACATGAGGCGATTCCGGCCGGATGAGCCGTCCGCGGCCGCCTCATCCGGCCGGAACCGGCTCATCTGGCGGCTCACTAGGCTGGGCCGATGGACACCACGACCGCGCGACTCGTGCTGCACCCGCTCGGCCTCGACGAGGCACGGCGCGTGCTCGCCCAGACGCCGGCCGGCGGCGACCGCTGGGCCGCCGACTACCCGTTCGCCGACGAGCTAGACGTGCTGCCGATGTTCATCGCCGGCTTCGTCGAGCACGGGGATCCGGCGCCGTTCGGGCTCTACGCGGTCGCCCGGCGTTCCGACGGGATGTTCGTCGGCGGCATCGGGTTCTTCGGGCCGCCGCGGAACGGCGTCGCCGAGCTCGGGTTCGGCCTCGTCGGCTCGGCGCGCGGTCAGGGCTACGCGGCCGAAGCACTCTCGGCGGCGATCGCGATCGCGCTTGCGAACGGCGCGGCCTCGGTCGTCGCCGACGCGCTGCCCGACAACCACGCCTCGCACGTCACGATGCTGCGCGCCGGAATGGTCGAGACCCGCCGCGACACCGCGCTGGTCTGCTTCGCCACGGTCTAGCCCACGGCCGCTGTCGCATCGGCGCGCGGCTGCCGCGTTCCGGGCCGCGCCGCGCCGACGGGACAGCGCCCGCCGGGGCGCCACGGCCGGCGACCGCTAGACCGGGGGCAGCAGCGCGCGGGCCTCGTCGCCCGTGCGCCCGCTGGCGACCAGCAGGTCGACCACGAGCGGGCGGGTGAGCAGCACGATGATCGTCTCGGTGAGCGGGGCGTCGGGCACGACCACGGCGGGGTCGAGGCGCGGCGCGATGGCCTCGAACATCGTCGCGGCCTCCTCGGCCCTCGCCGGGTCGTCGATGCTCGCACCGAGCACCGCGATGCCGGCGGCGACGTCGTCGAGCAGGTCGGCGAGGCGCGGGCGGGCCACCCCGTCGCGCAGCAGGAACGCCACGCGACGGTCCATCACGCGCAGGTGCCGCGACGCCAGGTCGAGCCCCTGCAGCACACGCGCCTGGTGCCGCAGCGCGGGCAGGTGCCGACGCAGGAAGGGCGAGATGCGCGAGATCGAGAGCGCGGAGTCGAGGGCCGCGTTCCAGTCGTCGATCAGCGGCTGGGTGCGGCGCAGCCGGGAGACCGCGAGCGACGCCGCGGCCTCGTCGCCGGTGCGCAGGCCGTCGAGCAGCGACTGGAACGACTCGGCGAGGGTCGAGAGCAGGCGTCCGGCGTCGCGGCGGGCGAGGGCGCGCGGGTCGCGCGGCACGAGCGCGGTGACGAGCAGGGCGATCACCCCGCCGACGAGCCCGTCGATGCTGCGGGTGAGCACTCCCCCGTCGGGGTCGGGCAGCAGCATCACCATCATCGACTGGATGCCGGCGGCCGCGGCGAAGGCGGCGCTCGGCGACGCGAACCGCGCCACCACGAACGTGAGGAACAGGATGAGCGCGATCTGCCACACCCCGCTGCCGAGCAGGGTGAACAGCACCTCGCTGAACAGGATGCCGATCAGGATGCCGACCACCGAGTCGAAGACTCGGCGCGGCCGGGCGTCGCGCCCGAAGCCGAGGCTCGAGATGACCACGGTGATCGACAGCAGCGGCACCGAGTGCCCGAGCACGTAGTGCGAGAACGCGTAGCTCGCGACCACGCCGACCACGATCTGCAGCGCGGCGGGAACCGAGTTCCACGCCCGCGTCACCGCGATCTTGAGGTCGAGCCGACGCCGCATGCTGCGCTCGAACCGGCGCAACCGGTCGGCCGACGGAGAGACCACGGGTCAGCGGCGCACGGCACCGAGGCGCGGCAGCCGGGGCACGTCGGCCTCGGCGCCGGCATCGCGCGGCACGATCACTTCTTGTGCCGCGGCGATGCGGATTCCGTCGGAGAGCACGGTCAACGGTGCGTCGTGCGCGACACCGCGCTTGATCACGGCGAGCGCGACGGGGCCGAGCTCGTAGTGCAGCGACGCCGTGGTGACGGTGCCGACCGTGGCATCCGCATCATCGGCGGTCGCGCCGTCGGCGAAGACGGGGTCTCCGGCCGCCGGCAGCACGCCGTCGGATCCGTCGAGGTGCAGCATGACGAGGCGCCGCGGCGGGTGGCCGAGGTTGTGCACCTTGGCGACCGTCTCCTGCCCGCGGTAGCAGCCCTTGTTCAGGTGCACGGCGGAGCGCAGCCAGTCGAGTTCGTGCGGGATCGAGCGTTCGTCGACCTCGGTCGCGAAGCGCGGACGCCAGGCGGCGACGCGCAAGGCCTCGAGAGCGAGGGTTCCCGCGACAGGCAGGGCGGATGCCGCGGCGAGCGCATCGCGTTCGACGAGCCGCTCGCTGTACGTCCATGCGGCGCCGGGGTGTTCGGCGACGTGCGCGTACTGGTGCCCGCCCGTTACCACCGACGACCACGGGTCGTTCCAGACCAGCGGCACGCCGTTCGGGGCCGCGACCGCGAGGTCGGGCGAGCCGAGCGATCCGATGGTCACGTAGTCGGCGCTGCGGTCGGCGATCTCGACGCGCAGCATGAACCGCATCTTCGACAGCCAGGCGACGAGCCCCTCGGCCTGGCCGCCGTCGACGAGCAGCCACGCGGTGTCGCCGTCGTCGATCACGCGCATCGCGTATTCGAGCCGGCCGTTGATGTCGAGCTGCAGGGTCTCGCCCGAGTCGCCGGGCTGCATGCCCTTGATCGACTGCGAGGTGAGGGAGTCGAGCCAGGTGAGCCGGTCGGGGCCCGACACCGTGACGATGCCGCGGTCGGAGAGGTCGACGATCGCGTCGCCCGCGGCGAGACGCTTCTGCTCGCCGAGCGGGTTGCCGTAGTGCTGCGGCGGCGAACCGACCGCGCCCGGCAGGGATTCGAATTCACTCGACACGGCTGAGGCTCCCCGATGAATGTGTGCGCAGATCTTGGCCGAGCGCGGCGATGTCCCAGGCCCAGAGCAGCTTGCTGTCGACCAGGCCGTAGATGCGGGTGGCGGCGGTGTACTCCTTGGCCGTGGCCGTGCGCAGCACGGCATCCGTCGCCAGATCGATGCGCGGCCCCTTGATCTGCCCGATGTAGAGCTCGCTGACACCCAGCGGGTGCACGAGCGAGACCTCGATGTCGAAACCGCCGTTGGTATTGCGCAGCGTCTCGACGGATTCGGCGTCGGCGTACGGCTTCTCACCGACACCCGGCAGCATGCCGGGGCCCGAATCGCCGTCGTGCGACGGCCGGCTGAGCCGCCAGTAGCCGGTCTCCACGACGTGCGGTGCGGTCTGGCCCGCGCCGGCACCCGGGTTCAACGACCAGGTGTACGACGTGTAGTTCAGGTACGGCAGGCCGTCGTGCGTGAAGATGAGGCGCTGCCCGAACTCGTGCTCGCGGATCTCGTCGCCGACGGCGTAGTGCACGACGCCGGTGCCCTCCCAGAGGCCGATGAGCCACGACAGGGGGACGAGTTCGGCGGGCAGGTCGGAGTTGAGCTCGATCACGAGGCGACCCCGACGACTAGCGCTGGCCGCGGAAGAGGTTGTAGAGCACGACGATCGACGTATAACCGATCGCGAGGCTCGCCAGAATGAGGAGTCCGGTGAAGAAGAGTTCCAGGGCGATGACCATGGGTTCAGCCTAACCGCGTTTCGCGCCGGATGCTCAGGACGCGACGGCGAAAATCGCGGTCGAGGCGGCGAGCACGACGAGGGCCCCCCCGCTCGACACCATCACCCGGGTCACGAAACCCTCTTTGCGACGGATCGCGAGTTGGATGGTGAACGCGGCGAGAATGGCCGCCGCGAACACGATGGGGACCCACGTGAAGTACTGCCCGGGCAGCGAAAACAGCCCGATCACAACACTTCCGATGATCGCGAGGGCCCACACGGGGAGGATGCTTGCCAGCTGCCAGGTCACAAGTCGATCTTAAGGCGCTTGTAGACTGTGCGCAGGCACTTTGGAGGACCCGTGGCGCAGCTGCTTATCCTGACCTCTGCGGGCGACAATGACGTTCTCCCCGCATTGGGGCTACTCAGTCATAAAACTCGACAAATCCCGGCCGAGCCGGCTTCGCTCATCACCGCGCCCACTTGCGACCTCATCTTCATCGACGCCAGGTACGACCTGGCCAGTTCGAAGTCGCTCTGCAAGATCCTCAACACCACGGGCGTGACCGTTCCGCTCATCCTGATCCTCACCGAGGGCGGCCTCACGGCGGTCAGCGCCGACTGGGGAGTGGACGACGTCATCCTCGAGGGCGCGGGACCGGCAGAGGCGGATGCCCGCATCCGGCTCGCGATCGGACGCCAGGCCCAAGACAAGTCGAGTTCGAAGATCCAGGCGTCGGGTGTCGTCATCGACGAGGCGAGCTACTCGGCCAAGGTGCACGGCAAGCCGCTCGACCTCACCTTCAAGGAGTTCGAGCTGCTGCGCTTCCTCGCGACGCACCCCTCGCGGGTCTTCACCCGCGAGCAGCTGCTCAGCGAGGTGTGGGGCTACGACTACTTCGGCGGAACCCGCACGGTCGACGTGCACGTGCGGCGCCTGCGCGCCAAGCTGGGCGACCTCGAGTCGCTCATCGGCACCGTGCGCAACGTCGGTTACCGATTCAACGTGTACGACGACGAGAACGAGCGCTTCCCCGCGCCCCTCGTCAACTGACGCCATGACGGTCGAACGGCTCCCGTCGCGCCCCGACTGGTTCGACGTGCTCATCAGGCGCGCCACCCGTGCCGACGGCCAGCCGCCGTTCTCCGACGGCAGTCTCGTCGAGCTGGCCACCGGATCGCGCGAGCTGCTCGCCATCGGCGACGTCGCGGCGGCCCTGGTGCGCGACGGGGAGGCGGAATTCGTCGTCGATCCGGATGCCCGGCGGCACGGTCACGGAACGGCGTTGCTCGACGAACTGCTGTCGCGCTCGCCGCGGTTGCGCGTCTGGGCGCACGGCGACCACGCGGCGGCGCGGGCGCTGGCCGCCAGCCACGGGCTCGTCGCCGTGCGCGAGCTGCTGCAGCTTCGGTTGGGCGGCACTGATTTCGATACGGCCGTGGACGGCCTGCTCGATCGACCAAATCGTATCGAGACCTTCCGCCCCGGCGCCGACGAGCCGGACTGGCTCGCGCTCAACGCCCGCGCGTTCGCGTCGCACCCCGAGCAGGGTGGGGTCAGCCGCGCCGACCTCGACGTGCTCGTCGCCGAGCCGTGGTTCGACGCCGACGACTTCCTCCTGCTGCGCGACGGCGGCACCCTCGTCGGCTACTGCTGGCTCAAGGTCGAGCACGGGATCGGCGAGTTCTACGTGGTCGGTGTCTCCCCCGACCGTCAGGGCGAGGGTCTCGGCCGCCGCCTCGTCGAGGCGGGTCTCATCCGTCTGGCCGAGCGCGGCATCCGCGTCTCCAGTCTCTATGTCGAGGCCGACAACGACCCGGCCGTGCGTCTCTACCGCTCGTTCGGATTCGACGACCACTCGATCGATATCCAGTACGCGACCGGTGCGACCGACTAAAACCCGTTCACCGGTGGTTCACGCGACAGTGGGATGATGGCGTGATGGACAGCGAAAACACCCTCATCGACGCACCGGCCCCGAGCGAATCGCTCGACGAGTACGACATCGACGAGTCGTCGAGCGTCGACGACGGAACACTGCCCTACGACCGCTACCTCGACCGCGAGCTGAGCTGGCTCGCGTTCAACCAGCGCGTGCTCGAACTGGCCGAAGACACGTCGCTGCCGCTGCTCGAGCGCGCGAACTTCCTCGCGATCTTCGCCAGCAACCTCGACGAGTTCTTCATGGTGCGCGTCGCCGGTCTCAAGCGCCGCATCTCTACCGGGCTCGCGGTTCCGACCAACGTCGGTCGCGCGCCGGAAGACGTGCTCGCCGCCGTGAGCGCGAAAGCCCACGAGCTGCAGCACCGTCACGCCGTCACCTTCGGCGAGCACGTGAAGCCGGCGCTCGACGAGGCGGGCATCCACATCGAGACGTGGAGCGATCTCGACGAGGCCGACCGCGACCGTGCCCGCGAGATCTTCTCGCTGCAGATCTTCCCCGTGCTGATGCCGCTAGCCGTCGACCCCGCGCACCCGTTCCCCTACATCTCCGGCCTCTCGCTCAACCTCGCGGTGCGCGTGCGCAACCCGAAGACCGACAAGGTCGAGTTCGCGCGCCTGAAGGTGCCGACCGTGCTCCCCCGCTTCGTGCAGCTGCCCAACGACGGCTCGGGCCGCCTGCGGTTCATCCCGATCGAAGACCTCATCTCCAACCACCTGGGCGAGCTGTTCCCGGGTATGGAGATCCTCGAGCACCACGAGTTCCGCGTCACCCGCAACGAAGACGTCGAGGTCGACGAAGACGAGTCGGAGAACCTGATCCAGGCGCTCGAGAAGCAGCTGCTCAACCGCCGCTTCGGCCCGCCCATCCGCCTCGAGATCACCGAGGATATGGACGACCTCACCCTCGGCCTTCTCGTGCGCGAGCTCGACATCACCGAGCAGGAGGTCTACCGCCTCCCCGCGCCGCTCGACCTCGGCGGGCTGTTCCAGCTCAACCGCATCGACCGCCCGCTGCTCAAGTACGCCAAGCACGTTCCGACCACGAGCGTCGACCTGCTGCCGAGCGAACCGAACGCCTCGCCGAATATCTTCACGTCGATCGCCAAGGGCGACGTGCTCGTGCACCACCCGTACGAGTCGTTCTCGACGAGCGTGCAGACGTTCCTCGAGCAGGCCGCGGCCGACCCGAGCGTGCTCGCCATCAAGCAGACCCTGTACCGCACGAGCGGCGACAGCCCGATCGTCGAGGCGCTCATCGCGGCGGCCGAGTCGGGCAAGGCCGTTCTCGCGCTGGTCGAGATCAAGGCGCGCTTCGACGAGAGCGCCAACATCAGCTGGGCGCGCAAGCTCGAGAAGGCCGGCGTGCACGTGGTCTACGGGCTCGTCGGGCTGAAGACCCACTGCAAGCTCGCGCTCGTCATCCGCCAGGAGCGCGGAGTGCTCAAGCACTACAGCCACATCGGCACCGGAAACTACAACCCGAAGACCAGCCGCATCTACGAAGACCTCGGCCTGTTCACCGCCGACGACGTGGTGGGCAAAGACCTCACGCGCCTGTTCAACGAACTCTCCGGCTACGCCATCGAGAAGAAGTTCAAGCGCCTGCTCGTCGCGCCCCTCCACCTGCGCAAGGGCCTGCTCAAGCACATCAAGACCGAGACCGAGAACGCCAAGGCGGGGCTTCCGAGCGGCATCCGCATCAAGCTCAACTCGATCGTCGACGAGGCCATCATCGACGCGCTCTACCGGGCGAGCAACGCGGGCGTGCCCGTCGACCTCGTCGTGCGCGGCATCTGCGGACTGCGCCCGGGCGTCGAGGGACTCAGCGAGAACATCCGTGTGCGCTCGGTGCTCGGCCGCTACCTCGAGCACGCGCGCATCTTCTCGTTCGTGAACAACGGCGACCCGCAGACCTACATCGGCAGCGCCGACATGATGCACCGCAACCTCGACCGCCGCGTCGAGGCGCTCGTGCGGCTCGTCGCCCCCGACCAGCTGCGCCAGATCGACGAGTTGTTCGAGCTGGCCCTCGCCGAGGACACCTCGTCGTGGTGGCTCGACGGCGACGGCGAGTGGACCCGCCATTCGCGCACCACCGACGGCGAACCGCTGCGCGACATGCAGAACGTGATCATGAAGCGCATCTCGCAGCGCAAGCGGGCGATCAGCCGCTAGAGGGCGAAGTCGACGGGCGGCGTCTCCATCGGACCGCCGCACTGCTCGGAGCCGCCGGAGCGGGTCCACTCGAGAGCGAAGTCGTCTTCGGCGAGCAGGCCGCCGTCGGCGTCGTAGGCGCGCACGGTGAGACGCTCGGGCGTCGAAGCCAGCGAGCCGACGGTCCAGCGTCCGTCGGCCCGCTCTACGAGCGTGAACGGCGGCAGCGCGACGTCGAACGACGGGGGCAGCTCGCCGGGAAGCCCGGCCGCCGGCGTCGCTTCGGGGGTGGGCTCGGGGGTCGCATCTGCCGACGTCGCGCAGTCGCCGTCGGCGCACACCTCGAGCGACGCGAACTCGCCCGAGGAGCGCACCTCGACGGAATAGAGGTAGCCGATCGCGGTGCACGCGCCGAAACCGCAGCCGGTCAGGGCCGGGAGCAGCGCGGCGGCGACCGCCAGGGTGGCGAGGGCCCGTGTCATCCGGATCATGCGTTCAGGCTATTCATTCGGCGGATGTCTGCCCACAGCAACATGAGCAAAGTTACGCAATCGAGAACGTGCGTCAGCGGGCATCCGTACCGGCAGAATGTCTGTATGACGACATTCGCCGCGAGTGACTGCCAGAGGATCACCCGGTGAGCGAATCCGCCCTCCCCGTACTCGCGGCGGGAGCCGTCTGCTGGCGGCTCGTCGACGGCAAGGCCCGCGTGCTGCTCGTGCACCGTGGTGACCGCGCCGACGTTTCGCTGCCGAAGGGCAAACTCGACCCCGGTGAGACACTGCCGCAGACCGCGGTGCGCGAGATCGCCGAGGAGACCGGCCTCGCCATCACCCTCGGCGCCCCGCTCGGCACCGTCGAGTACACGCTGCCCAGCGGCCGCGAGAAGGTCGTCTACTACTGGTCGGCCGAGGTCGGCGACCACGCCCTCGAGCTGTCGAGTTTCTCGCCGAACAGCGAGATCGCCTCGATCGAGTGGGTGCCGCTCGAGAAGGCACGCAAGAAGCTGAGCTACGCGCACGACATCGACGTGCTCGACCGGTTCGAAGAGCGGCTGCTCGCCGGCCGCGCGCGCACCTTCGCGATCATCGCGCTGCGCCACGGTACCGCCGTGCCTCCGTCGACCTGGGACGGCGAGGACTCCACCCGCCCCCTCATGCAGCGCGGGGCCGATCAGGCGCTGAGCATCGCTCCGGCGATCGCCGCCTACGCGCCGGCCAAGCTGATCAGCAGCACCGCTGCGCGCTGCCTCGCGACCATCGCCCCGCTCGCCGGCCGGCTCGGCCTCGAGGTCAAGGCCTCGAAGGCCGTGAGCCAGGACGCGTGGGAGACCGCGACCGGCAACGTGGAGAAGGTCGTCGCCAAGCGGCTGGCGAAACGCGTCACCGCCGTGATCTGCAGCCACGGGCCCGTGCTGCCCGACATCATCCTCGAGGTCGCGCGCCTCACGAACACCCGCACCGATTCGGCGCTGCGCCGTGCCGCCGAGCTGTCGACCGGCGAATACGCCGTGCTGCACATCGCGCTCGACGGCCATACCCCGGCGATCGTCGCCGTGGAGTCGCACGGCCCGGCGCTCGCCTAAGACTTCCGCGCTCGTTTACCTCCCGTTCACCTCGTGGGACGAGTCTGGTTAACCTCCGCGTTTAGCGTCGTCTCTTGGGTCGCACCGGCCCTCACTCCTGTAATCAAAACATTCCCGAAGGGAAACCCGTGAAGACGGCAACAACGAACTTCAAGCGTTTCGGCAGCGTCGCTGCTATCGCTATCGCAGGCACCATGCTCTTCTCCGCATGTGCAGCCAACGAAGACGCCCCCGCCGGCGAGTCCGAGAGCACCCTCTCCGGCACGCTCGACGGCGCAGGCGCATCGTCGCAGGGAAGCGCCCAGGAAGCATGGGTCGCGGCATTCCAGATCGAGAACCCCGACGTGACCATCAACTACGAGCCCTCCGGCTCGGGTGCCGGCCGTGAGGCATTCCTGTCGGGCGGCGTTTCGTTCGCCGGTTCCGACTCGGCCCTCAGCGACGACGAGATCGCGGGCGAGTTCGCTTCCTGCGTCCCCGACTCCGGCTACATCGAGATCCCGAACTACATCTCCCCGATCGCCGTGATCTTCAACGTCGAGGGTGTCGAAGAACTCAACCTCGACGCAGCGACCCTCGCCGGCATCTTCAAGGGCGACATCACCACGTGGGACGATGCAGCAATCGTCGCGCTGAACGAAGACGCAGCCCTCCCCTCGGCTCCCATCACGGCCGTCCACCGCGCCGACGACTCGGGTACCACCAAGAACTTCGCCGACTACCTCAACAAGGTCGTCCCCGAGGTCTGGGACGCAGCTCCCGCCGACCCGTTCCCCTACGCCGGTGGCGAAGCCGCTCAGGGCACCTCGGGCGTCGTCGACGCAGTGACCAACGGCACCAACACCATCGGTTACGCTGACGCGTCCAAGGCCGGCGACCTCGGTGTCGCAGCGATCAAGGTCGGCGAAGAGTTCGTCAACTACACCCCCGAGGCAGCAGCAGCAGTCGTCGACGGCTCGCCGCTCGTCGAGGGCCGCGACGCGACCGACCTCGCGATCAAGCTCGACCGCAACACGACCGACCCGACGCACTACCCGCTGGTTCTGGTGAGCTACCTCATCGCGTGCCAGGAGTACACCGACGCCGAGCAGGGCCCGCTGGTCAAGGACTACCTGACCTACGTGACCAGCGAGGCCGGCCAGGCCGAGGCGGCCAGCTCCGCAGGAGCAGCACCCCTTTCCGCCGACCTGTCGGCCAAGGTCGCTACGGCCATCGAGTCGATCAAGTAACACCCCCTTTGATATTGTCGGGCTGCGTGGAAACGCGCAGCCCGACAATCTCAGGTTCGTCCACTTCATCACCACCAGCAGATGGGTCCCGGAACACGTATGACGACAGCACCAGTGTCGCCTAGAGCCAAGCTCCGGCTCGGGGATCGAATCTTCTCGACCAGCACGGTCACCGCGGGTGTCATCATCCTCGTGGCCCTCGCCGCGGTCGCCGTCTTCCTCATCGCGCAGAGCATCCCCGCTCTCGTCGCCGACCCGGCCGAGCTCAAGGGCTCGCCGTCGAGCTTCTGGGAGTTCGTCGCCCCCCTCGCCTTCGGCACCGTCTGGGCGGCCTTCCTGGCCCTGCTCATGGCCCTCCCGATCTCGATCGGCATCGCGCTCTTCATCTCGCACTACGCGCCGCGCCGCGTCGCCCAGAGCCTCGGCTACATCATCGACCTGCTGGCCGCCGTGCCGTCGGTCGTCTTCGGCCTCTGGGGCATCAAGGTGCTCGCCCCCGCCGTCACCCCGCTCTACAACTGGCTCGTCGAGAACTTCGGCTGGTTCCCCCTCTTCACCCCGCCCGTCTCCGGCACCGGCCGCACGGTGCTCACCGTCGCGATCGTGCTCGCGGTCATGATCATCCCGATCATCACCGCCGTCACCCGCGAGGTCTTCCTGCAGACCCCGGTGCTGCACGAAGAAGCCGCGCTCGCCCTCGGCGCCACGCGCTGGGAGATGATCCAGATGGCCGTGCTGCCGTTCGGCCGCCCCGGCATGATCTCCGCCGCGATGCTCGGCCTCGGCCGCGCGCTCGGCGAGACCATGGTGGTCGCCATGGTGCTGTCGCCGGCACTGGTCATCAGCTTCGTTCTCACCAGCTCGACGAACTCGCCGACCATCGCCGGAAACATCGCCCTGAACTTCCCCGAGGCCCACGGCGTCGGAGTCAACGCGCTCATCGCGACCGGCCTCATCCTGTTCGCGATCACGTTCGTCATCAACTCCATCGCCCGCGTCGTCATCAACCGCCGCAAGGCGTTCTCTGGAGCCAACTAGTGAGCACCGCAACGGCTACGGCCCCCGATACCACGACCAACGCGCTCACGACGGGCCGCCTGCCGCGCTGGGCGCCCTGGGCGCTGCTCGGCTTCAGCTGGGTCGTCTTCGTGATCGTGTTCTCGATCATCGCGATGGCCGGCGAGACCGAGTTCAACATCGCCGCGGCGCTGTTCCTCGGAACGATCCTGTTCGACGTGCTGATCTTCTCGGTCACCTACCTCGTCGAGGGTGCGCGCCAGGCGCGCGACCGCCTCATGACCTCGCTCGTCGCGACGGCGTTCATCATCGCGCTGATCCCGCTCGTCTCGCTGCTGTTCACCGTGCTGGTCAACGGCACGGCCCGCTTCGACATCGCGTTCTTCTCCCAGTCGATGCGCAACGTCGTCGGCGAGGGCGGCGGCGCCCTGCACGCCATCATGGGCACCCTGCTCATCACCGGTGCCGCGACGCTGATCTCGGTTCCGGTCGGCCTGCTCACCGCCATCTACCTCGTCGAGTACGGCCGCGGAAAGCTCGCCCGTGCCATCACGTTCTTCGTCGACGTGATGACCGGCATCCCCTCGATCGTCGCCGGCCTGTTCGCCTTCGCGTTCTTCTCGCTCGTCTTCAGCGACCCGGGCATCCGCTTCGGTCTCGGTGGCTCGGTCGCCCTCTCGCTGCTGATGATCCCCGTCGTGGTGCGCTCGAGCGAGGAGATGCTCAAGCTCGTGCCCAACGAACTGCGCGAGGCCTCGTACGCGCTCGGCGTACCCAAGTGGCTCACGATCCTGAAGATCGTCATCCCCACCTCGATCGCCGGCATCACCACCGGCGTCACGCTGGCCATCTCGCGCGTCATCGGCGAGACCGCCCCGCTGCTCATCATCTCGGGATTCACCGCGAGCATGAACTACAACCTGTTCGACGAGAAGATGATGTCGCTGCCCGTGTTCGTGTACACGCAGTACGCGAACCCCGGCTCCGACATCCAGCCCTACCTCGAGCGCGCCTGGGCCGGAGCGCTCACCTTGATCGTGATCGTCATGGTGCTCAACCTCATCGCACGTCTCATCGCCAAGATCTTCTCCCCCAAGCTCGGTCGCTAGCCCCACCGGCCGGCAGGAAAATAAGGAACCTAAGTGTCTAAGCGCATTGAAGTCAACGACCTCAACGTCTACTACAGCAAGTTCAAGGCTGTAGAAGACGTCACCCTGACGATCGAACCCCGCACCGTCACCGCCTTCATCGGCCCGAGCGGTTGTGGCAAGTCGACGTTCCTGCGCACCCTGAACCGCATGCACGAGGTCATCCCCGGCGCCCGCGTCGAGGGCGAAGTGCGCATCGACGGCAACAACCTCTACGCCGCCGGCGTCGACCCGGTGCTCGTGCGCCGCCAGGTGGGCATGGTCTTCCAGCGCCCCAACCCGTTCCCCACGATGTCGATCCGCGACAACGTGCTCGCCGGCGTCAAGCTCAACAACCGCCGCATGACCAAGACCGAGGGCGACGACCTCGTCGAGAAGAGCCTGCAGGGCGCCAACCTCTGGAAAGAGGTCAAAGACCGCCTGGCCCTCCCGGGTTCCGGCCTCTCGGGCGGACAGCAGCAGCGTCTCTGCATCGCCCGCGCGATCGCCGTCTCCCCCGAGGTCATCCTGATGGACGAGCCCTGCTCGGCCCTCGACCCGATCTCCACGCTCGCGATCGAAGACCTCATCGAAGAGCTGAAGACCGACTACACGATCGTCATCGTGACCCACAACATGCAGCAGGCCAGCCGCGTCTCCGACAAGACCGCGTTCTTCAACATCGCCGGCACCGGCGCCCCCGGCAAGCTCATCGAGTACGACGACACCGCGACCATGTTCTCGAAGCCCAGCGTGCAGGCGACCGAAGACTACGTCTCGGGAAAGTTCGGATAACTCCGCACCGCTTCGACAAGAACGCCCCGCCTCGTGCGGGGCGTTTTTTCGTGCAGCCGCGCGCAACTCAGGCAGGAAACGGCCGGGTGCCGGTGGGCCCCGCGGTTCTGCGCGGCGGGCGCCGCGGCATCCGCGATCCTGCCTGGGTTATGAACCCGGCCCTTCGGGATTCGGATGACCCGGGGCACCGTCCGAGCCCGCGTGGCCCGCGCCGTGGTCCGGGCCATGCCGGTACGAGGCACGCCCGATCGGCGGCGGTGGAACGCCTGCCGAGCGGCCCGCGAGCCGGTTTCGGCGGCATGAGCCGACCGCGGCTCCCTCATCGGGCCGGAAACGCCTCATACGCGGGCCGATGGCCGCGAACGCAGAAACGCCCCGCCGGAGCGGGGCGTCTCTGTTCTGGTTGCTAGGCGCTGGCGATCGCGACGATCGGCGCGGTGGTCGGGGCTTCCGAGCCACCGGCGGGTTCGACCGTGACGCCGACCGTGTCTCCGGCGTGCATCTCGCCGTCGAGCACCCGCCAGGTGGCGCCGCTCGCATCGACCCCGAAGGTGCCGGCGGGGCGGGCGACGCTCGACGCGTCGATGTACCAGAGTTCGTAGGTCTTGTCGTCGGGCAGCTTCGCCAGTCCGTCGACGATCACCGCGGAGCTCTGCAGTTCGTTCGACCAGACCAGGGTGGCCGTGCCGCCCCCGGCGACGTCGGCGACCGCCTGCTGCATGTCGCCGGCAGCGTTGATCGCCGCCAACTGGTCGGCGGCCTGGTTCTGCTGCTGGGTGTCGCCGACGGTGTTGACGAGCACGCCGCCGCCGACGATGATGCCGATGGCAGCCGCCGCGGCGACGATCGCCATGACCGGCTTCGAGAACCAACGCGCCTGCGCCTTCTGCGCCGACGGGGTGAGAACGGGCGCTTCGGCGGGCTCGGCGACCGAGGCAGGCTCGGCAACCGAAACGGGTTCGGCGACCGAAGCGAGTTCGGCGACCGACGCGACCGGCTCCACCGCGACGAGTCGCGGAGCGGCGGGAAGCTGCGGGGTCGAAGCGATGAGGCTCATGATGTTGGCTTTGAGCGCGGCGGGCGGGTCGACCGGCGTGATCGCACGTCCGAGCAATACGGCTGTGTCGGCCAATTCGGTCACCTCGTGACGGAGAGATTCGGATTCGCCGAGGTGGGCCTCGAAGGCCTCGCGTTCGTCGGCGGAAAGGGCGTTGAGGGCGTAGGCGCCCGAGAGAGTGGCGAGGTCGTCGGGCGACTTGCGCTTGTCGTCGGTCACGATGCCACCCCCAATTCGTCGCGTAGCCGGATCATGCCGTCGCGCAGCCTCGTCTTCACCGTTCCGATGGGAACGCTGAGCAGGTTCGCGACCTCGCTGTGGCTGTAGCCGCCGTAGTACGCAAGGGAGACGGCTTGTCGTTGCAGTTCGGTAAGTCTGAGCATCGCCTTTTCCACCCTTTCGTGTTCGACGCGAGTTTGTACAGTTTCAGAGACATTGTCGTATTGGGCATCGTAGTCACGGATGCCGATCTTGGTATCCCGGTCGCGTGACGCCTGAGAAGCGCGTACGCGGTCGACAGCGCGGCGGTGGGCCATGGTCATGATCCACGTCGACGCGCCGCCCTTGGCGGAGTCGTAACGCGTTGCCGTCTGCCAGATCTCGAGGAAGATCTCCTGGGTGACTTCCTCCGACTGAGCGTGGTCGCGCAACAGCCGGCGGACGAGCCCGAGCACCCGAGGTGCGATCTGGTCGTACAACGCTGCGAAAGCTGCCTGATCCCCCTGGGCGACGCGGGCCAGAAGCTGGTCTTGCGTCAGGGGTGCGCCAGACTCGAAGTCCTGGTGGTCATCGGTCTCGCTGGTCACGAGCTTAAGCATGTCAGTAGTTCGGCGCGATGCGTGAAACGGTTTGGAGCGAGTCTGAACAAAGGGGAAGTACTTTCGCCTGATCGGATGACATCGCGGTGAATGACGCACGCGAGAAAAGTGAGCGCCGGACCGCAGAACGCCTCTCGGCGCAAGGCCGCTCGAAGCGGCTATTAGTGGAGCCCGGGGTTACCGCGGTCCGGCGGGATCTATTTTACCCGCATCGAAGCTGGATGCGACCTCAGTCGAGATTTCCCGCACGATCCAGTCGGGCACAGGTCGACAGCTCGTCGCCCGTGAGGGTGAGTCGCAGCGCGCGTGTGGTGAGCTCGGTCGCGCGTTCGGGCGTGACGATGTCGACGTCGTCGGCCACGCTCACGCAGCCGGCGGCCGTGATGCGGCAGAACGCGGCGGCCCGGTCGAGGGCCGTGGCGAAGTCGCCGCGGAACAGGCCGCGCAGGATCTCGTCGGCGAGCTCGATGATCTCGTCGGGTCCGGTCGGCATGGGAGCCCCCGCGACGGCGGTGTCGATAGTGCCGAGGATCTCGCTGCCTCGCTGGAACAGATAGGCCGTGCCATCCGAATCCTGTCTGATCAGCAACCGCAGCAGGTAGATGCGCCACAGGGCACCCGGGAGGCTCTTCGCGCTCGACCGGGCCCAGAGTTCGGAGAGGGCGTCGACGCCGTGCTCGTCGGTGTATGCGACGAGGCGTTCGACGACGGCGGGGTCGTTCGACGAGCGGGCGCGGGCCACGAGCGCGTGCGCGGTGTCGTGCGCGATGCGCAGAATCTGGGCGGGATCTTCGCCGCCGACGAAGGTGTCGAACTTGTCGCCGGAGTACTGAGTGGGCTTATGGAACTCATCGGTCACCACTACACGCTACGCTTAATACCAAGGGCCTCTAGCTCAGTTGGTAGAGCATCGGACTTTTAATCCGTGGGTCGTCGGTTCGAGCCCGACGGGGCCCACCCTTCGGGATCCGCGTACATGGTGCGCGGATCCCTTTTTTGCGCCCGATCACGCCGGCTCGGGGCGGGTCAGCGGGGTCAGGCCCGCACGTCGGCGCCGAGCCCCGACCGCACCATCGCGGCGAGCGCGAGCCGCCGGCGCGCGTGTTCGGCTTCGGCATCGCTCGCGGTGGCGACCCCGGTGATCGACGACTGCGCCCAGGTGGAGGCGATCGAGATGAGGAGCGACCAGACGTCTTCGGGTGCGATGTCGGCCCTGATCGTGCCTTCCCGTTGCTGTTTCGCGATGTCGCGCAGGTGAGCGGCGTCGTTCGCCTCGAGTCCGGAATAGAGGTAGCCCTCGGGAACACGCTCCATGCGTTTCCAGGTCGCCAGGCGCAGGAGAGCGGGATCGGCGAGGTAGTCGTCGTACAGCAGCACCGCGTATGCCGGCAGGTCGGCGGCGGCGAACGGTGCGCGGTTTCCGTTCGCGATGACATGGGAGTGGAAGACAGCGTCGAACAGCTGCTCTTTCGAGCCGAAATAGGCGTAGAGCATGGGTTTGCTGGCACCGGATGCTGCGACTATCCGATCGACGCGGGCGCCGGCGATACCGTGCGCCGCGAACTCCTCGGTCGCCGCCTCGAGGATGCGCCGGCGGGTCTGTTCTGCGTCTGCCATGCTTCGATCGTAGCGCCCTACCAACTAGTAGGTATACTGCTGCCATGCACACATTCGCTCTCCACGCCCCCACTCCCGGCTCCCCACTCGTCGCCACGACCATCGACCGCCGCGAACTGCGCGACGACGACGTCGACATCCGCATCGAGTACTGCGGCGTCTGCCACTCCGACCTGCACGCGCTGGCCACGCCCGTCGACGCGGGCGGCTCCTTCCCGCTCGTGCCCGGCCACGAGTTCGTCGGCGAGGTCGTGCGGGTCGGATCGGCCGTCACGGACTTCGCGCCGGGCGACGCCGTGGCGGTCGGCAACATCGTCGACTCCTGCGGCGCCTGCGCGATGTGCCTCGCCGGCCAGGAGAACTTCTGCTCCGAGTTTCCGACTCTGACCTATGGCGGACGAGACCGGCTCGACGGAAGCACCACCGACGGCGCGTACTCTGGGCGCTATATCGCCCGCGACCGGTTCGTCTACCACCGCCCCGCCGGCCTCGACGCCGCCTCGGTGGCTCCCCTGATGTGCGCGGGGATCACCGTATGGGAGCCGCTGCGTGCCGCCTCCGTCGGCGCGGGCACGCGACTCGGCGTCGTCGGGCTCGGCGGACTCGGCCACCTCGCCGTGCGCCTCGCCCGCGCGCTCGGCGCCGAGGTCACGGTGTTCACCACCACGCCCGCGAAAGCCGACGACGCCCGGGCTCTCGGCGCCGACCACGTCGTGATCTCGACCGACGCCGACGCGATGCGGAACGAGCGGGCGCGGCTCGACGTCATCCTCGACACGGTCTCGGTCGAGCACGATCTCTCCCCGTATCTCGCTGCGCTCGACCTCGACGGCACGCTCTACTCGCTCGGCTACCTCGGCCCGGTGACGGTGAACACCCTCGACCTGCTCGTCGGGCGCAAACACCTCGCCTCTGCGGGAAGCGGCGGACACCGCTACACCCAGGACCTGCTCGATTTCTGCGGCGAACACGGCATCACCGCCGACGTCGAGGTGGTGCCCGCCGCCGACGCGAACCTCGCCCTCGAGCGACTCGGTCGCAACGACGTGCGCTACCGCTTCGTTCTCGACTTGCGCGGTGTCGACGAGCCGGCTGCCGCAGAAACCGCGCTGCTGTGAGCTGATCCGCCCCACGACGCCCCGTCGACGGCCTACGGTCGAAGTGACCCGGCCGGAAGGACCCATCGATGCAACTGATCTTCGTACACGGAGCCCTGGTGCGCGACGGCGCGTGGTGGTGGCGCAAGACCGCCGACCTGCTGCGCGAACGTACCGGCGTCGAGAGCAGCTCGCTCGCGCTGCCGTCGTGCGGCGAGACCGCGCCGGAGGAGGTCGCGGGCGGGCTCGTCGCCGATGCGGCCGCGCTGCGACGGGCCCTCGACGACGTCGACGCGGCGATCGTCGTCGGCCACTCCTACGGCGGGACGGTGATCGCCGAGGCGGGCCGGCATCCCGCCATCTCACGGCTGCTCTACATCTCGTCGTACCTGCCCGACTCAGGTCAGGCGCAGGCGGAGATCATGAGCGGCGAAAGCGACCCCGTGTCGATCGCCGACAACGGCGACGCGACGCTGAGCCTCTCCGGGTACACCGAGGCGTCGTTCGCCGCGCGATTTCTGCAGGACGCGGATGACACGGACCGCCGTGACGCGTGGCAGCGGGTCACCGCGCAGTCGGCCGCCGCGTTCACCACTCCGACCAGCGCGGCCGGCTGGGACGGCGTCGACTCGACCTACATCGTCTGCGGGCAGGACCGCAGCACGTCGGTCGGGCTGCAGCGCCTCCACGCCGGCCGCGCGACCCGGTCGGTGCAACTGCCGACCGGGCATCATCCGTTCGTCTCCCGACCCGACCTCGTCGTCGACCAGCTGCAGCTGCTTCTGGCGCGCACCTGACGACCCCGGCCTTGTCTGCTGTCAGCAGAATCTGATGCGCTCGCCCGGCCACCCCCTGTTGACTGGGGCCATGAGCGAATCTCCGAACGACGACCGGCAGCCGACCCCGCGCCCCCGCGAACCGCTCTGGCGCGAGCTCGTCGGCGAGCAGCTGCGCGAGATCCGGCACGACAGGGGCGAGACCCTGCGCGCCGTCGCACGGCGGGCCGACGTGTCGCCGCAGTATCTCTCCGAGGTCGAGCGCGGCAGCAAAGAGCCGTCGAGCGAGATCCTGGCCGCGATCGGCGGATCGCTCGACACCTCGCTGCTCGAGCTGACGACCGCGGTGTCACAGCGGTTGACGACACCCGCCCCCAGCTCGCGCGGCGCCTTCGCGCTCGCCGCCTGACCGCCGAACCGACCACGAGGAGCATCATGATGAAAGCGATCAGCTACAGCCGCACGGGAGACTCGGGCGTTCTCGAACTCGTCGACCGCGACATCCGCGAACCCGGACCCGGCGAGGTGCGTGTGCGCGTCGTCGTCTCGGCCGTGAACCCGACCGACTGGAAGTCGCGGGCGAACGGCGCGGTCTCGTCTCCGAAGGTTCCGAACCAGGACGGCGCCGGAGTCGTCGACGCGGTCGGGCCGGATGTCACGGGGCTCGCCGTCGGCGACCGCGTCTGGTTGTGGGACGTCGCCTATCAGACCAGCGAGGGCACGGCGCAGCAGTTCGTCACCCTGCCCGCGACGCAGGTCGTCGCGCTGCCCGACGGGGAATCGTTCGACGCGGGCGCGTCGCTCGGCATCCCGGCGCTCACCGCACACCTCGCCCTCACCGCGAACTCCGCGGGGCCGGCGCGGCTCGCCCCTGGCACCCTCGACGGCCGCGTCGTGCTCGTCACGGGAGGCGCGGGCGCGGTGGGTCACGCGGCTATCCAGCTCGCCGTCTGGGCCGGCGCGACGGTGATCAGCACGGTGAGCGGCGACGAGAAGGCCGCCCTCGCGCGCCGGGCCGGAGCGCAGCACGTGATCAACTACCGCACCGACGACGTGGTCGCCGCGGTCGGCACGATCGCCCCCGACGGCGTCGACACGATCGTCGACGTCAACATCGCGGCGAACATCGAGACCGACGTCGCGGTGGTCGGCGCGAACGGCACCATCGCGAGCTACACCGACGACGGCGGCGGGCAGGTCACGCTCTCGGCCCGCGCGCTGATGGGACGCAACGTGCGTGTGCAGTTCATCCTGACCTACACGGCGGCGGCCGAGGCGAAGGCGGATGCGGTCGCGGCCGTCTCCGCCGCCCTCGCCGCGGGTGCGCTCCGCGTCGGCGACGAACACGGTCTGCCGCTCACGCGCTTCCCGCTCGCCGACACCGCGAAAGCGCACGACGCCGTGGAGCAGGGCGTCGTCGGCAAGGTGCTCATCGACATCTAGGCGCCCGCGCCGCAGCGTCGGGGAAGCAACGCGCCGGTCGCCGCGTTGTACGCAGCATGACCGAGAGTGTGCGCGAGGCGACCGTGGTGGTCGTGGGCGCGGGCCAGGCCGGCCTGTCGGCGGCGTACCACCTGCAGCGGCGCGGCTTCGCGAGCGCGCTCGACGAACCGGGCGCGGCGCGCAGCTACGTCGTGCTCGACGCGGGCGACGCCCCCGGCGGCGCCTGGCGTCACCGCTGGCAATCGCTGCGCATGGAGACCGTCAACGGCATCTTCGACCTTCCCGGGTACGCGCAGCCGCCGGTCGACGGGCAGGAACCGAGCCGTGACGCGGTGCCCCGCTATTTCGCCGGCTTCGAGCGGCAGTACGGTTTCGCGATCCTGCGGCCGGTGCGGGTGACCGCGGTCCGCGAGGCCGCCGACCAGATGCTCGAAGTCACGACCGATGCCGGCATCTGGCGGGCGCGGGCCGTCATCAACGCGACGGGTACCTGGACCAATCCGACCCGCCCCGACTACCCGGGCGCCGAGAGCTTCGCCGGCATCCAGTTGCACACGAGCGAGTACGTGAGCGCCGACGCGTTCGCCGGCCTGCGCGTCGCCGTGGTCGGCGGCGGCATCTCGGCGGTGCAACAGCTCGAAGAGATCTCCCGCACCGCGCAGACCTACTGGTACACCCGCCGCGAACCCCGCTTCCTCGACCACGACTTCACCCCGGAGATCGGGGCGCAGGCCGTCGACAGGGTCGCCGCCGACGTCGAGGCGGGGCGCCCCACCGGCAGCGTCGTCTCCTACACCGGCCTGCTCTGGACCCCGTACGCGCGGGCCGCGAAGGCGCGCGGCGCCCTCGAGCGGCGGCCGATGTTCTCGCGCATCGAACCGCTCGGTGTGCGCGAGCACGACGGGTCGTTCACCCCCGTCGACGTGATCCTCTGGGCCACGGGGTTCAAGCCCGCCGTCGCCCACCTCGATCCGCTGGGCCTGCGCAACGATCTCGGCGGCATAACCATGCGCGGAACGCAGGTCGCGGATGACCCGCGGGTGCACCTGATCGGCTTCGGCCCCTCGCAGTCGACGGTGGGGGCGAACCGCGCGGGCCGCGCCGCCGTGGCCGCGATCTCCCGGCTCGTCGACGATGCGGCGGCCTGAGTAGACGGCCGCCCGTACTACGAGCCCGACACCACCAAGTCGGCGCGCTCCTTGGTCGGCTCGATGAGCAGCGCGTTCGCGCCGTCGACCGAGCTGGCCCAGGCGAGCGCGGCCTCGGGGGTGCGGCCGTGCCGGGTGTGCCGGTCGACCAGCCGGGCCAGCCGCTCGTCTGCCGGGGTCTCGCAGAACCAGCTCTCGGCGAGCAGGGCGGGGATGCGGTTCCATGGCTCTTGGTCGACGAGCAGGTAGTTGCCCTCCGCGACCACGATCTCGATGCCCGCGGGGATGGCCACCTCGCCGGCGATGCCCTCGTCGACGGTGCGCTCGAAGCTCGGCGCGTAGACCGGGTGGTCGCGTTCGGCCAGCACTCGGCCGAGCAATGCGACGAAGCCCCAGCCGTCGAAGGTCTCGATGGCACCCTTGCGGTCGTGGATGCCGAGGCGGTCGAGGGTGGCGTTGGCGAGATGGAAGCCGTCCATCGGCAGGTACACGGCGCGCGCGACATCCGAACCGCTGTTTATGCGGGCGACCAGCTCTTTCGCGAGCGTCGTCTTGCCGGCACCTGGACTGCCCGTGATGCCGAGGATCACGCGTTCACCCGGCGTGGCCAGGGCGAGCGTGCGCTCGACGAGGGCGTCGAGCGGCAGCATGCGGCAAGTCTAGGGCGCCACCAGCAAGGCGACGCCGATGGCGACGAAGACCAAGCCGAAGACGATGTCGATCTGTCGACCGACGCGCTGGTAGCCCGCCGCGATTTTCGGGCGCGACCCGAGCAGCGCGATCAGGCTGAACCAGCCGAACGCGAAGACGCCCATGAAGACGAGGATGAGGGTGCCCTCGACGACCGTGACGTCGGAGGGGAGCAGTCCGGAGAACAACGAGGTGAAGAAGACCAGCAGTTTGACGTTGGTGAGGTTGCTGAACAGGCCGACGGCCCACCCGCGCACGAACGGGTACTGCTGCGGTGACACGGCGCTGGGGGATAGATCGGCCGCCGGCGCGCGTTTGGCCGCGATCGCGTGCACGACGCTGTAGAGCCCGTAGGCGGCGAGCACCGAGGCGCCCCCGATGCGCAGCAGGCGGGAGAGACCCGAGTCGTCGCCCAGCAGCGCAGAGACTCCGATGATCGATGCCGCGCCCCAGAGCAGCAGCCCGGTCGCCGAGCCGGCCGCCACCCCCACGCCGCTGCGCAGCGACCGCGACACCGACATCCGCACGACCATGACGAAGTCCGGCCCCGGCACGACCACCGCGACGACGAACGCCGAGAAGAGGGTCGCCAGTACTACGAGCGACACGGGGAAGGCACGGGGGCAGAGTGATCGGTGGTTGTGGGCACCACTCAATGCTGGTGAGCGCGGCCGCTCATCTCGTCCGTGGAACTACCGAACCTACGCTCAGGCGAGAACGGCCGGGATCGCGACGATCGCGACCCGCAGCGCCTCGCCGACGACGATCGCCGCGCCCGCGGTCGGGTGCATTCCGTCGGGGGTGAACTCGGCGACGTAGGTGTTGTCGACCGTGCGCAGTGTCGACCACGGGTCGACGAACTTCCACGAGTTCTGCAGGGCGAGGCCGCGCAGGGCGGCGTTCCACTCGGTCGACGCCGCGGGATTCGCATCGAGCGGCGGCACCGCCGAGATGATGACGCGGGGCGCTGCCGCCTTCTTCACGATCTCGTTGACCAGCCAGAGCCGGTTCTCGATGGTCAGTTCGCCCGAGAGGTCGTTGGTGCCGGCGAGCACGACGAGCACGTCGGTGCCGACGGGTGTGGCCCGCTCGTACATCTCGAGCAGCTTCGCGCCGCTCTCGGCCCATCCGTCGGCGACGTACTCGGCGCCGCCCGTCGACGCGTAGGTGGTCCACGAGCCGACGCTCATGTCGACGCCCTCGCGGCTCGCGCGGGTCGAGATCGAGTCGCCGATCACCGCGAACGTCGTCGGATCGGCCACCGGGTCGACCGCGTCGGGGATGCTGGGGCTGACGCGCCCCTCGGCGATGCTCGACATCGGCCAGACCGCCGTGGTGACGCCCATTGCGAGCGCGAGGAAGACCGCCGCGCCGGCAGCGAGAAAAAAGCGTCGAGTGGTCATCCGCAGTCCAAATGTTCTGTGTCACAGACATGGTAGCCAATTGCGGCCCGCCGCGCCCCGCATTTGAGCGGTTGTCGGATGTCTGGGAGGTGTCGGGTCAGTCCGCGATGGTGTCGAGCAGGGCGAGGAGCGCCCGGGCGTAGGCGTCCGCGGCATCCGGTGCCTCGAATGCGCGGTTCTCACCGGCGACGAGGGCGGTCAGCCGGTAGGCGGTCGCGTCGATCGAGACGCCGCCGATCGACTCGGTGGCGGCGATGCGCTCGAGCGTGACGAACGCCGCGGCGAGCAGCTCGCGCAACTGGTCTTCGCGCGGCAGCCAGAGCGCGTCGTCGAGGGCGACCGAGTCGAGCGCCCACTCGGTGGTGCCGTTGAATCCGAGCACCGTGCCGCTCGAGAACTCGTGCGCCTCGACCGTCATGTCGCTCAGCGTGTAGATCTCGGCGTCGGCCTCGATGCGGTCGATGCAGAAGTTGTCGCCGCGTACCGGCCGCCAGACGAGGTCGGAGTCGCGCAACGCCCTGGCCAGCTCGATCGAGATCATCGCCCCATTATGCGCCGACTCCCTCCGAGCGGCCGGTGCGGGGGCCAGTGCAGCGGGTGCGACACTCAACCCGCGCTGACGCCGAACGCCAGGCCGAGCAGGTAGGTCGCGCCCGCCGCGCCGAAGCCGATCGCGAGCTGGCGCAGCGCGCGCGCGAGGGGCGGGCCGCCCGAGAGCAGTCCGGTGACCGCGCCGGTGCCGAGCAGCGCGAGACCGACGAGCGTCGACGAGACGACGACCGCGGCGAGCCCCTGCAGGCCGAAGAGGTAGGGCAGCACGGGGATGATCGCGCCCGAGGCGAAGAACAGGAAGCTCGAGACCGCGGCGCCGAGCGCCGATCCGATCTCCTCGTGTTCGTCGACGACGTCGCCCGCCGAGTGGTCGACGGTCAGGTCGCGCAGCACCTCGGCGGCGTGCGCCGTCGCGTCGTCCTCGCTCATGCCCCGCGAGCGGTAGACGAGCGAGAGCTCGTTCGCGTCGACATCGAGATGCGGCAGCGCGGTGCGCGTCTCGGGATTGGGGTTGGATGCCGCGAGCAGTTCGCGTTGGCTGCGGATCGAGACGAACTCGCCCGCGCCCATCGACAGCGCCCCGGCGAGCAGGCCGGCGAGTCCCGTCGCCAGGATGATCGGGGTGGAGACACCCGTCGCGCCGATGCCGAGCACGAGCGCGAGGTTGCTGACGAGGCCGTCGTTGGCGCCGAACACCGCGGCGCGGAACGTGCCCGAGAGCCGGTTGCGGCCGCGGGTGGCGAGGCCGCGCACGACCTCCTCGTGGATGCGCTCGTCGGCGGCCATCGCGGGCGTCGCGTCGACGTCGCCCTCGTACGGCGACCGCGCCTCGGCGCGCTGGGCGAGGGCGAGCACGAAGACCGAGCCGAACCGGCGGGCGAGCCAGCCGAGCGCGCGGGTGCGGATCTCGCCGCGCTGCGGGCGGCCGACCTGGTCGCCGAGCAGTGCGAGCCAGTGCGCCTCGTGCCGGGCCTCGGCCTCGGCGAGCGCCAGCAGGATCTCGCGCTCTTCGCCGGTGCGGCGGCCGGCGAGGTCGCGGTACACGGCGGCTTCGGCCCGCTCGTCGGCGAGGTACTTGCGCCATCGGCGGATGGTGGAGGGTGCGGGAGAGGTCACTCGAGGTCCTTCGGCTACGGCCGACCGGAGGATTTCAGGGTGCGCGAACTCCGGTCAGACTGATTCTGACCGAAGGTCTCGTTCGCCTAGTGACGTGTCGATCACTGAGGTGGAGCACCGGGTTCGTCGTCGTGACGAACCAGTATGTCGATGTCTCGCGCCTCTGCCGCTGGGGCAGATGGGAACTACTCCCCTTCGTTGTCATCCAGAGTAGCGGATGCCCCAGCGCACGACCCAGTTCTCGTCGGGTTCGAGCCACTTGAGCCCGTCGCCCGAGTTGAGCGCGTTCGGAGCCGCGGTCATCGGCTCGATCGCCACGGCCAGGCCGAGCCCGCCGTCTTTCGGGAACTTGCGGGTGGTGAACACCTGCACGTACGGGTGGCTCTCGTCTTGCCACATCTCGACGCGGCGGCCGTCGGGCGCCGTGAGCGAGTGCACGCTCTCGCCGTCGACCGGAACGACTCCGCCGAACGCGTCGTCGAGCCAGAGGTCGCCGACGAGGCGGCCATCGCGCAGGTCGAACGCGGTGCCCTCGACGGCGTTCTCGGCGACGGGGATGAGCCGGTCGTCGGTCTCGAAGCGGGTCGTCGCGTTGAGGCGCAGTGTGAGCTCGGCGGTGGGAACGTCGCCGATTCGGAAGAACGGGTGGGTGCCGACCGCGACGGGCGCCTTCGCCTGCGACGCGTTGCGCAGCGCGTGGGTCACCGTGAGGCCGCCCTCGACGAGTTCGTAGGTGACGCTGGTGTCGATCATGAACGGGTAGCCGTGCTGCGGGTAGACGGTCGCCGCCAGGGTGACGGATGTCTCGGACTGGTCGGTCACGCGGTAGGCGGTCGACCGCAGCAGGCCGTGGATCGCGTTGTGGCGGGCCGGCTCGGTGATGTCGAGGTGCTGGCGTTTGCCGTCGAGCAGCCAGATGCCGTCTTCGACGCGGTTCGGCCACGGGGCGAGCACGATGCCGTCGCCGAACGGCGGGGTGCGCTCGGCCGCGTACGGCTCGGTGAGGTCGACACCGTCGATGCGGAAGGTGCGCAACGATGCGGCCACCTCCGTGATGATCGCGGTCGACGATCCCGTCGCGGTGGCGCGGGTCAAGACGAATTGTTCTCCGGTGGGTGCACGCATCCGCTCAGCCTACTCAACCGTCGATTTCGGCGTCGATCACGTGCAGACCCGCGGCCTCGAGGCGCTCGACGACCGTGGCATCCGGCCCGCCCGCGGTCACGAGCGACTCGAAGTCCGACAGCGGCCCGACGTTGCCCAGCCGGCGGCTGCCCAGTTTCGACGCGTCGGCCACGAGCACGCGCCGGGCGGCCGACTGCATCATGCGCCGCTTCACCTCGGCCTCGGGCAGGTTCACGTTGGTGACGCCCACCTCGGGATCGACACCGTTGCAGCCGATGAACGCGATGTCGCCGTGCAGGCTCTCGAGAAACGCCGACGCGAACGGGTTGACCAGCGAGTGCTGCAGCGGCCGCAGTGTGCCGCCGGTGACGACGACGGTGAGCCGGGGCATGCCGGGTTCGAGGGCGAGGGCGATGGAGAGCCCGTTGGTGACGACGAGCACGTCGTTCAGGTCGCTGCGCCGGGCGAGGGCGTGCGCGACGGCGAGCGCGGTCGTGCCGACGTCGAGCAGCACGCTCTGCCCCGACTGCACCATCGCCGCGGCCCGTTTGCCGATCGCGAGCTTGGCGGCGGCCTCGCGCGCGAGCGACGACTCGAACGACGACTCCCCGGCACTGCCCGAACCCCGCGGCATCGCCCCGCCGTGCACACGAACGATGCTGCCCGCGAGTTCGAGGGCGGTCAGGTCGGAACGCACGGTGACGGCGCTGACCCCGAGTTCGACGCTCGCGTCGAGCACGCGCAGGAATCCGCGGTCGATCACCTCGCGCAGGAGACGCTCTCGACGCAGGATCGTCGGTGCCGAGTCATCCGCCATCGTCGTTTGCTCCTTGCGAATACTTACGAAATAAAAAGACCGATTTTCGTTATCGTAATAGCATGACAGATTCGGCGATCGTAAAGCGCCCCACCATCCTGGCCGACGGCCGCGAGCTCATCTACTTCGACGACGCCGACACCACGCTCGGCCCCGACCGCGCCGTCGACGCGCGTGTGCTCGACCCGCGCCCGCAGACCGCGACCATGCGCCAGGACGTGTTGACCGGGGAGTGGATCTCGATCGCCTCGGCCCGCCAGAACCGCGTCTTCCTGCCGCCCGCCGACCAGGACCCGCTCGCGCCCGCGACGCCGAACAACCCGTCGGAGGTGCCGAGCAACTACGACGTCGCCGTCTTCGAGAACCGCTCCCCCTCGTTCGGCCCGCAGATCGGCGCCGAGTACGGCCTCGACGAGCTCGACCAGATCGGTCTCGGCCGCACGCTGCCGTCGATCGGCCGCTGCGAGGTCGTCTGCTTCAGCCCCGAACACGAGGGCTCGTTCGGCAGCCAGACCGAGTCGCGCGCCCGCACCGTGATCGAGGCGTGGGCCGACCGCACCGCCGCGCTGTCGGCGATGCCCGGCATCCAGCAGGTGTTCCCGTTCGAGAACCGCGGCGAGGCCATCGGCGTCACGCTGCTGCACCCGCACGGGCAGATCTACTCGTACCCCTACGTGACGCCGCGCACGAAGCGCCTGGTCGAGTCGATCGAGAAATTCGGCCCCGGTCTGTTCCAGTCCATCCTCGACAGCGAACGGGCATCCGAACGCGTCGTCATCTCGGGCGATCACTGGACCGCCTACGTGCCCTTCGCGGCCCGCTGGCCCATCGAGGTGCACATGCTTCCGCACCGGCACATCCCCGACTTCGCGGCCACGAACACCGAGGAGCGCGACGAGCTCGCCAGCCTCTACCTCACGCTGCTGCGCGGCATCGACAAGCTGTACGACACCCCGACGCCGTACATCGCGGCCTGGCACCAGGCGCCGGTCAACGTCGCGCGCGACGACATCCGTCTAATGTTGCAGGTCACGTCTCCGCGTCGTGCGGAGAACAAACTCAAGTACCTCGCCGGGTCGGAGGCGGCCATGGGCGCCTGGATCGGCGACGTGACACCCGAAGCAACAGCAGCATTCATTCGAGAGGCGATCGCACGCGTATGAGCGACATCAGAGACGACGTTAAGGCCGATTTCACCGAGCTCTTCGGCTACGAGCCGCAGGGCGTCTGGTCGGCACCCGGTCGCGTGAACCTCATCGGAGAGCACACCGACTACAACGAGGGCTTCGTGCTGCCGTTCGCGATCAACAAGCGCACGGTGCTCGCCCTCGGACTGCGCGAAGACGGCATCCTGCGCATCGCCAGCTCGTTCGCCGACGAGGTGGCCGAGATCGCGATCGCCGACCTCGCCCCGTCGGTTCTCGGCGGCTGGTCCGCCTACCCGTTCGGCGTCGCCTGGGCGATCGGCGAGTTCGGCGGCGACCTCGCCGGCGTGCCCGGCGTCGACATCTACATCGACTCGGTCGTGCCCGTGGGCGCCGGCCTCTCGTCGAGCGCCGCCATCGAGAGCGCCGTCGCCCTCGCCCTGAACGACGTCTGGCAGCTCAGCTTCGACCGCCCGACCCTCGCCAAGATCGGCCAGCTCGCCGAGAACAAGGCCGTCGGCGCCCCCACCGGCATCATGGACCAGTCGGCGTCGCTGCTCGGCAAGCGCGACTCGGCGGTGTTCCTCGACTGCCGCACACTCGAGGCGCAGGTCATCGACCTCGGCTTCGCCGCCGCGGGCCTCGAACTGCTCATCATCGACACCGGCGTGAGCCACTCGCACTCCACGGGCGGCTACGCCTCGCGCCGTGCCTCCTGCGAGGAGGGCGCCCGGGTCATGGGCGTTCCCGCGCTGCGCGACCTCTCGGTCGACGACCTGCCGCGCGCGCAGGAGCTGCTCGACGACGAGACCTTCCGCCGCGTGCGCCACGTGGTGACCGAAGACCAGCGTGTGCTCGACACCGTGCGCGCGTTGCGCGAGCAGGGTCCGACCGCGATCGGCGAACTGATGGATGCCTCGCACCGGAGCATGCGCGACGACTTCGAGATCTCGGTGCCCGAGCTCGACCTCGCCGTGGAGACGGCCCTCGCGAACGGAGCCATCGGCGCACGGATGACCGGAGGCGGCTTCGGCGGCGCGGCGATCGCGCTCATCCCGGCCGACGCGGTCTCGCGCCTGCAGGTCGCGATCGACGGGGCCTTCGCCGAGCACGGCTTCGGCCAGCCCGTGACCTTCACGGTGAGCGCGGCCGACGGGGCCGTGCGCGAGAGCTAGGCGCGCGCTCGGCGCTCGTTCGACAGGACGATCCGGCCGCGGCGCGCGTTCGACAGGGCGCTTTGCCGGGCGCGGGCCGCGCGGCCCTGTCGGCCGGCCTGTGCCGGTCGAGTAGGTCGCGCAGCGACCGTATCGAGGCCCCGGTGCGGGCGGCCCGGGCCCCGCGACATCCGATTGCGTCGAATGGGGCACTTCGGGCGCCCGCCTGCCTCGAACGGCGCAACCCGGCGTGGGATGCCGGGCGAACCGGTCCCGATTCGCGCCCCGGAGGGCGCTACTCGACCGGCAGTCAGCGCACGGCGCCGAACAGGTTGACGTCGAACAGGGCGACGGCGACGAAGCCGACGGCCAAGACGATCGCGAGCACGGCTGCGAGGCCGACGAAGAACTTGCCAGTCGAGAAACTCATGGGGCCAGCCTAGCCGGGCGGGGGTTTCGATACGCGCCCCAGAGGGCGCTACCCGACCGGCGGCACGACCGGCGTGACCGTGCCCGCCGTGATCGCGACCAGTTGCGCGTAGCTCAGCGGGAACACCGTGTGCGCGTGGCCCGCGGCCGCCCAGATCTCGGGGTAGCCGGCCAGCGCCTCGTCGACGAAGGTGCGCAGCGGTGCGGGATGGCCGACCGGGGCGATTCCGCCGATGACCTGCCCCGTGGCATCCTTCACCGTCGCCGCGTCGGCGCGCGAGAACGTGCCGCCGACCCGGTCGCCCAGCCACGCGGTGTCGACGCGGTGCGCGCCCGACGTCATCACCAGCACGGGCTCGCCGTCGAGCAGGAAGACGAGCGAGTTCGCGATCGCCCCCGGCTCGATGCCGAGAGCCGCGGCGGCCTCGACGGCCGTCTTCGCGGCACCGTCGAGCCAGACGACCTGGGTGACGACGCCGGCGCCCGCGAGGGCCGCCTCGACGCGCACGACCGCGGGATGCTCAGGCAAGACGTTCCGCAGCCTGCACGACGTTGACGAGCAGCATCGCGCGGGTCATCGGTCCGACACCGCCGGGAACCGGGGAGAGGTAGCCTGCGACTTCGGCGGATGCCGGGTCGACGTCGCCGACCAGCCGGGCCTTGCCGGTCTCCGGGTTCACCACGCGGGTGATGCCGACGTCGAGCACGGCGGCGCCCGGCTTGAGCCAATCGGGCTGCACGAGGCCGGCGACGCCGACCGCGGCGACCACGATGTCGGCCTGGCGCACGTGGCTCGCGAGGTCGACCGTGCGCGAGTGGGTGAGCGTGACCGTCGCATCGAGGCCCTTGCGGGTGAGCAGCAGTCCGAGAGGGCGGCCGACCGTGAGGCCGCGGCCGACGACGACCACGTGCTTGCCCGAGATCGGCACGTCGTAGCGCTCGAGCATCTCGACGATGCCCGCCGGGGTGCAGGGCAGCGGCGAGTCGAGCTCGCCCGCGACGCCGAGCACCAGGCGCCCGAGGTTGGTCGGGTGCAGGCCGTCGGCGTCTTTGTCGGGGTCCATCAGCTCGAGCATCGCGTTCTCGTCGAGACCGGCGGGCAACGGCAGCTGGATGATGTAACCGGTGACCGCGGGGTTCTCGTTCAGGCCGATGATCGCGGCGCGCACCTCGTCGGCCGTGGCCGTCTCGGGCAGGTCGACGCGGATCGACTCGATGCCGACCTCGGCGCAGTCGCGGTGCTTGCCCGCGACGTAGGAGAGCGAGCCGGGGTCGCTGCCGACAAGCAGGGTGCCGAGGCCCGGGGTGATGCCCCGCGTCTTGAGCGCCTCGATGCGCGCCTTGAGCTCGTTCTTGACGGCGGTCGCAGTGGCGACGCCGTCGAGGGTGATTGCGGTCATGTGCCTTACGCCCAGGAGCCGGGGCTCGTCAGGCCCTCGTAGAGCGGGAAGCCGTCGGTGAGCTTCAGCACACGGGCGCGGAGAGCCGCGACATCCGGAGCCGGCTTCAGGGCCGTCGCGATGATGTCGGCGACCTCGGTGAATTCCACGTCGCCGAATCCGCGGGTGGCGAGCGCGGGCGTTCCGATGCGCACGCCCGACGGGGTCATCGGGGGGCGCGGGTCGAACGGAACAGCGTTGCGGTTCACCGTGATGCCGACCGAGTGCAGGATGTCTTCGGCGTCCTGGCCGTGGATGGCGGCGTTGCGCAGGTCGACGAGCACGAGGTGCACGTCGGTGCCGCCGGTGAGCACGTCGATGCCCGCGGCGACAGTGTCTGCCGCCATCAGGCGCTCGGCGAGGATCTGCGCGCCGCGGATGGTGCGCTCCTGGCGGTCCTTGAACTCGGGCTCGGCCGCGAGCTTGAACGCGGTGGCCTTCGCGGCGATGACGTGCATGAGCGGCCCGCCCTGCTGGCCGGGGAAGACGTTCGAGTTGATCTTCTTCTGGATGTCGAGGTCGTTGTTCAGGATGAATCCCGAACGCGGTCCGCCGATGGTCTTGTGCACGGTCGACGAGGTGACGTCGGCGAAGGGCACGGGGTTCGGGTGCAGGCCGGCAGCGACGAGTCCGGCGAAGTGCGCCATGTCGACCCAGAGCTTGGCGCCGACCTCGTCGGCGATCGCGCGGAACGCCTCGAAGTCGAGCTGGCGCGGGTAGGCGCTCCACCCGGCGATGAGCACGTTGGGGCGGGTCTCGATCGCCTTCTGGCGCACCACGTCCATGTCGACGAGGAAGCTGTCGGGGTCGACGCCGTACGCGTGCGCCTCGTAGAGCTTGCCCGAGAAGTTGAGCTTCATGCCGTGGGTGAGGTGGCCGCCGTGCGCGAGCTCGAGGCCGAGGATGCGGTCGCCGGGGCTCGCGATCGCCGACAGGACGGCGGCGTTGGCGGATGCACCGGAGTGAGGCTGCACGTTGGCGTAGGCCGCGCCGAAGAGGCTCTTCGCACGCGAGATGGCGAGGCTCTCCGCGACATCCACGAATTCGCAGCCACCGTAGTAGCGACGTCCGGGGTATCCCTCGGCGTACTTGTTGGTGAGCACGGAGCCCTGGGCCTCGAGCACGGCGCGGGGAACGAAGTTCTCGCTCGCGATCATCTCGAGGGTGCCGCGCTGGCGGCCGAGCTCCTGCTCGAGGACCTGGGCGATCTCGGGATCGACTTCGGACAGCGGCGAATTGAAGGTAGAGGACACGAGCGACTCCTTGAAAGCGAACGGATGTAACTAAGGTATCCGTTCAGCCCAGGCGTACGGCCGAATCGTGAATCTCGCTCCCTGATGGTTACCCATCTCAACGCCAGTTGCGACCCGACCAGTGTACCGAAGATGGCGGGTGTGCGGGCCTGCATTACGCAAAGAGAAAGGGCCCCCACGCGATTCGCGTGAGGGCCCTTCCGTCGGGGGTGACTAGGCGGTGCGGCGGCGACGGATCGTGGTGACTCCGACGAACGCGGCGCCGGCGAGCAGCAGGCCGCTCGCGACGAACACGCTCGGGGCGATGTCGAGGCCGGTGGCGGCCAGCTGCGGGAGGGCGGCGAGCGCGGTGGCCTGCGACGCCGAGACGGCGAGCAGCGTGCCGGTCGGGCTGACCGCGAAGTACAGCACCGAGGTGAACGGGGTTCCGTCGGCAGCGGTGCTCGCGAGGGTGATCGTGTGCAGGCCGGCCGCGAGTCCGGCGGGGATGTTCACGGTCGTGCTGAGCGCTCCCGTGGCGTCGATGACGCCGGAGCCGACGACGATCGGGGTGGAGCGCACGGTGGCGTTCCAGGCCGCGCCCTCCTTGAGGCCGCTCGTGATGAGGGCGACGGGGGCTCCCGTGACGGCCGCACCGTTGGCGACGTCGATCGTGATCGGCGTGATGGCGCCGTCCTTGTCGGCGATGATGATGTCGATGTTCGAGACACCTGTCGTGGTGCCGTCGCCGACGAAGAAGCCGGTCTTGATGACGCTGCTGTACTTGGGCGTGCCCTCGATGTGGATGCGGGGCGTGACGCCGGGGATCTGCTCGTCGAGGATCGTGACCGCGATGCCGGTGTACGGGTCGACGTAGCCTGCGGCCGGCTCGTCGCCGAACTGCGGGCCGAAGCCGATGAAGCCGCCGTTGGCGGTAAAGTCGAGGCCGGCGGTCGAGAACGGGATGTCGGCGTTGACGGCGACACCGCGCGTGAGCTTCACGTCGGGAGCGGTGAGCTGGATCTCGACGTAGGGAGCGGGCTCGGGTGCGGGCGGCGTGGGCTGGCCCCATACGACCGAAGCCTGCACCGCGATGTCGGCACGTGCCGGCGGGTAGCAGGAGTCGAGGCCGTCCTGGCGGCTGCTGTCCTGGTCGTAGAAACCGACCGAGACGGTGTCGCCCGGGGCGATTCCGTACTCGGTGGTGAGGTAGTCGTAGGGAAGCGCCGCCGACGCCGGGCTGACGTAGGTGTAGTCGAGGATCGTGTCGCCGTTGAAGGTGGCCGAGCAGACGCCGGAAGCCGGGACCTCGGTGAGGGCGGGGTCGCCGTTGAAGTAGGCGAAGGCTTGCTGGCCGCCCGAGACGGTCGCTTCCGGGAACGCCACCGAAGTGATGGAGTCCGCGGTAGCGGCGGACGCGGGCGCAGCGGCGGCGAACGGCGCGGCGACGACGGCCGCGGCGAGGGCGACAGCACCGGCGCGGCGAGCGAATGCTCCCGATCGGGTGGCCGTGTGGTCAAGGGATCGGGCGCGCATAGAGCTCTCCAAGAAGGTGGGGGAATGTCGACGTCCGGCTCGCACGTTACAGAACGTCGCATGCCGATTCACAGCAGACTACTAGGAAATGGGCGACAATCGGTAGTTTTTATACAGATTGTTTCCGACCCCGAACGGGGGGTCTAGACGAGGCGGCCGCGCTTGGCGCGGGCGGTGAGCCAGAGGTTGCTGAGCACCATGAATACGACGCCGACCGCGATGATCACGACGTCGACGAACGGCAACGTGATGATGCCGACCTGGTCGAGCAGCAGGCCGCCGACGAGCGCGCCGAAACCGATGGCGAAGTTGAACGAGGTGGTGAACAGCGCGGCCGCGAGGTCGCGCATGCGGGCGGATGCCGTGTGCAGCATGCGCGTCTGCAGCATGGCCGGCAGACCTCCGAACGCCATGCCCCACACCACGAGCGACGCGACGATGACGACCTGCGACCCCGAGAACAGCGCGAGCACGAGCACCGACACCGCGACGAGCGCGGTCGCCACGATCATGCCGCCGCGCGGGAAGCGGTCGGTGACGAGACCCGCGAGCACGAGTCCGATCGCGCCGGCACCGCCGAAGAGGAAGAGCAGGATGGCGATCGAGTCTTCTTCGAACCCGCCGACCTCGATGAGCCACGGCGCGATGTAGGTGTAGAAGAGGTTGTGACCGGTCATGACCACGATGATCACGAAGCACAGGATGATGACGCCGGGGATGCTGCGGTCTTTACGCAGCGGCAGCGGGATCTCGCCGGTGGCGAGCGTCACGCGGTGGTCGACGGCCGGCAGGAACCGGAGCACGAGGATGGCGAGCACCACCACGATGACGCCGATCACGGCGAACGCGAGGCGCCAGCCGAGGGCGTGGCCGAGGGCGGTACCGAGCGGCACCCCGAGCACGAACGCGGCGGTGCCGCCGCCGCTCGTGATCGCGACGGCCCGGCCGATCTGGTGCTTCGGCACGAGGTGCGCGGCGTAGGCGCCGACGACCGCCCAGAACAGACCGTGCGCGAGTCCGCCGATGATGCGCGCCCCGACCAGGATCTCGTAGCTCGGCGCGACGGCCGCGAGGACGTTGCCGGTCGCGACCACGAGCAGCACGATCACGACGAGGTACTTGCGCGAGTAGCGGCGGGTGAGCGCGGCGAGCGGCGTGGTCGAGACGACCACGGTGCCGGCGAAGATGGTGACGAGCAGTCCGATGCGCGACTCCGAGACCTCGAGCTCGCCCGCCATGTCGGGCAGCAGGCCGGTCGGGAGGAACTCGCTGGTGACCGAGACGAAGATCGCCCCGGCGAGTACGAGCAGGCCGACCCAGGGGAACGCGGGCGCGGTGGTGGTGCTGTTCGAAGACAACGGCAGAATTCCGTTCGAAGAGTGATGGCGCGGAATGTGCCGCGGGAGGCCGCGTACGAGCGCGACTTCGATTCCAGAATACTCTGGAGCGGTGACTGACACCTCGACCCACTGGATCCTCACCCTCGTCTGCGAAGACCGCCCGGGCATCGTGCACGCGATCAGCGGCGCGATCGTGACCGCCGGCGGCAACATCACCGAGTCGCAGCAGTTCTCCAGCGACGACACCGGCACCTTCTTTATGCGCCTGCAGGTCGAGTCGGCGGCGTCACGCGAGCAGTTCGAGGCGGCGCTCGCCCCGGTCACCGCGACCTACGACATGACCTGGCAGCTCGACGTGGTCGGCCGACCGCTGCGCACCCTCGTTCTCGTCTCGAAGGCTGGCCACTGCCTGAACGACCTGCTCTACCGCCAGCGCGCGGGCCAGCTCGCGATCGAGATGCCCCTCGTGATGAGCAACCACCCCGACCTCGAGAACCTCGCCTCGTTCTACGGCGTGCCCTTCGAGCAGCACCCCGTGACCAGCCCGGGGCAGAAGCTCGCCTTCGAGGACCGTGTGCTCGAGGTCGTCGAACAGCACGACATCGAACTCGTCGTGCTCGCGCGCTACATGCAGATCCTCTCCCCCGAACTGTGCGCCGCTCTCGAGGGCCGGGCCATCAACATCCACCACTCCTTCCTCCCGGGCTTCAAGGGGGCCAACCCCTACAAGCAGGCCCACGCCCGCGGGGTGAAGCTCATCGGCGCCACGGCCCACTTCGTGACGAGCGACCTCGACGAGGGACCGATCGTCGAGCAGAACGTGGTGCGCGTCGACCACTCGCGCACGGCCGCCGAGCTCGTCTCGATCGGCCAAGACGAGGAGAGCCGCACGCTCACCCAGGCGGTCAAGTGGTTCGCCGAGCACCGTGTGCTGCTCGACCGGGCGCGCACCATCATCTTCAAGTAGTTTCACTACCCGCAAACGGCCCCCGCGCTGCCTAAGCTGAGCGCATGAGCACGCTGTTTGAACACGCCCGAAAACTCGACGCGCACGGGCAGGTCGACGACTTCTGGATGCTCGTCGAGGGCGACACGATTCTGTCGACGGGGCATGGAGAAGCTCCGGATGCCACGACCCGCGTCGATGTCGGCGGGCGCTGGTTCGTTCCCGGGTTCATGGACCTGCACGGGCACGGCGGCGGCGGCCACTCGTTCGACGACGGCACGGCCGAGCTCGAGGCCGCGCTCGTCACCCACCGCGCGCACGGCACCACCCGCTCGGTGATCAGCCTCGTCGCGAACCCGCTCGCGAGCCTGCGCACCAGCCTCACCGAGATCGCCGACATCGCCGACGCCGATCCGCTCGTTCTCGGCTCGCACCTCGAGGGCCCCTTCCTCGCCCAGAACCGTCGCGGCGCGCACAACGGGCAGTTTCTGCGCGATCCGGCGCCGTACGAAGTCGAAGAGCTGCTGGGCGCCGCGCGCGGAACCCTGCGCCAGATCACGCTCGCGCCCGAACTGCCGAACGCCCTCGAGGCCATCGACGTGCTCGTCGAGGCCGGCGTCACCGTGGCGATCGGCCACACCGAGGCGACCTTCGAACTCGCCCGCGAGGCCTTCGACCGCGGCGCCCGCATCGTGACGCACGTCTTCAACGCGATGCCGGGCATCCACCACCGCGCCCCCGGGCCGGTGGTCGCGGCCTTCGAAGACGAGCGCATCACCCTCGAACTCATCCTCGACGGGGAGCACGTGCACCCGGATGTCGCGGCGATGGTCTTCGCGTCGGCCCCCGGCCGGGTCGCCCTCGTCACCGACGCCATGGCCGCCGCCGGCTCGCACGACGGCGACTACACGCTCGGCTCGCTCACCGTCACGGTGCACGAGGGCATCGCGCGGCTGCGCGGCACGCCCACGATCGCCGGCTCGACGCTCACCCAAGACCAGGCGCTGCGCGTCGCGATCCAGCGCTCGCACATCGCACCCTCGGTCGCCGTCGAGGCGCTCACGCTGACGCCCGCCCGCGCGCTCAACCTGCAGCATCGGCACGGCCTGTTGGCCCCCGGTTTCGCCGCCGACGCCGTGCTGCTCGACCACGACTGGCGCGTCACCGAGGTCTGGGCCGACGGCCGCAAGTTCTAGCCCTGAACTAGAAGCGCTCCCAGTCGAAGCGGTTCGCCCAGGCGTCGCGGTAGTAGTCGGCGTTCGCGAGTCGGCCGGCCGCCGCCTCGTCGACGATGACGGTGACCTTCGGATGCAACTGCACCACCGACCCCGGAGTGCTCGCCGACACCGGGCCCTCGAGCGCCGCGGCCACCGCCGCGGCCTTGGCCTCGCCGAACGCCAGCAGCACGAGGTGCCGGGCGCGCAGGATCGTGCCGAGCCCCTGCGTGATGCAGTGCATCGGCACGTCGTCGACCGAGGCGAAGAACCGGGCGTTGTCGGCGCGGGTCTCAACGGCGAGGGTCTTCACCCGGGTGAGCGACGCGAGCGACGAGCCCGGTTCGTTGAAGCCGATGTGTCCGGTGCGCCCGATGCCGAGCACCTGCAGGTCGACGCCGCCCGCCGCCACGATGTCGTGCTCGTAGCGCTCCCCCGCGCCCGAGAGCGGCAGGCCGTCGTCGCCGGGAACGCGCACGAGCGCCGGTGTGAGCCCGAGCGGTTCGACGACCTCGCGGGTGATGACGGCGCGGTAGCTCTCGCGATGCCCCGCCGGCAGCCCGACGTACTCGTCGAGCGCGAACCCGCGCACGCGCGACAGGTCGGTGCCGGCGAGGGCCGCCCAGGTGGTGAGCGGCGTCGACCCGGTGGCGAGGCCGAGAACCGCATCGGGTTTCGCCGCGACGAGCGCCCGGATCGCGGCGGCCGCGATCGAACCCGCCTCGTCTTTCGACTGCACGATGACTACTTCGGCCACGAGATACCTCCGAGGTGTGCGGCGCCGAGCGCCGCGACGGGGGCGCCGGCGGGCAGCAGACGCACCCGCTCGCCGAGCCCGAGCGAATGGATGAAGGGGGACTGCGTGCCCCACGCGTCGAAGATGTCGCGCACGCCGCCCATCACGCGGTCGCCGAGACCGCTGATGCCGCCGCCGATCACGACGAGGTCGACGTCGACGGTCAACACGAGGATGCGCACCGACGCCGCGACGCCCTCGTAGAGGCGCCGCCGGATCTCGAGCGCTTCGGTGTCGCCCGACTCCGCAGCATCCAGAACCGCGCTCACCGCGTTTCCGTTGCCGCGCCCCCACTGCCGCGCGATGCCCGACCCCGAGGCCATGACCTCGAGGCCGCCGTGCTGGCCGTCGAGGTCGAGCGGGCCGGCGGGGTCGACCAGGATGTGGCCGATCTCGCCCGCTCCCCCGCGGGCGCCCCGCCAGAGTTCGCCGCGCAGCACGAGGCCGGCGGCGAGGCCGGTTCCGAGGTTGAGATAGCTCATGGATGCGGTGGCCGGCTGCTCGAAGAGGTGGAACGCCCCGAGGGCCGCCGCATTCACATCGTTCTCGACGCGCACGGGGGTGCCGAGCCGGGCGGCGAGTTCGGCGCCGAGCGCCAACTCGTCGAGGCCGAGGTTGAGCGCGTGGGAGACCCGGCCGCTCGCGGCGTCCACCGCCCCCGGGATGCCGACGCCGACCGTGGCGAAGTCGGCGATGCCGAGCCCGGTCGCCTCGGCGAGGGCCGTGACGGCGGCGACGCTCGAGGCGATCACGGCGTCGGGGCCGAAGCCGGTCGGGAGGCGCACGCTGCCGACGACGCCGCCGTCGTCGGCCACGGCCACCGCCTCGGTCTTGGTACCGCCGATGTCGACGCCCATTCTCATGGTGTGTCCCCTTCCTTGCCGGAATCCAGCCATGCCCCGAGCGCCTCGCCGACGTGCCGCGATGCGCCGAAGGTGGCGACGTCGCTGTAGTCCTGCTGCGGGTCGGGCCAGCCCATGTCGATCACGACGGCCGTGGGGTGCGCCTCGCGGGCCGCGTCGACGAGCGCGCGCACCCACGCGTGCCTGTGGTTGTCCTTGCCGACGAGCACGAGCTGGCCGTCGATGCCAGGCAGCGGGTCGCCCTCGCCGATGCGGGCGTCGACGGGCGGACCCCACGGCGAGACGCCGACCGCGATGTTGGCCTCGGTCTCGAGCGCGACGACGGTGCGGTGCGCGTCGACGACGACGCCGGGCTTCACCGCGAAACCGGCGATCGCGCGGGCCCGCGAGAACGTGGTGTCGGCCGCGGGCGACGGCGGCGCGGCCGCGAGCCGGGTGGCGAGCGCCACGGTGCGCTCCCCCGCGTCGTGCAGCCGGGCGGCGTCGAGTTCGCCGGAAGCGACCGCGGCGTCGAGCGCCGCCTCGATCTCGGCCAGCTGGTCGTCGGTGTTGCGTGTGCCGATGCAGAGCAGGTCGCAACCCGCGGCGATCGCGCGCACCGCGGCCCGCGCGATGCCGGTCTCTCCGCTCGCGCCGACCATGTCGAGCGCGTCGCTCACGATCACCCCGCCGAAGCCGAGCTCGCCGCGCAGCAGGTCGTGGAGGATCGCCCGCGAGAACGTCGCGGGGTCGTCGGCGTCGATCTGCGGCAGCAGGATATGCGACGACATGATCGTGCTCGCCCCGGCCGCGACCGACGCCTCGAACGGCAGCAGTTCGCGGGCGCGCAGGGCGTCGAGCGGCAGGTCGACGACGGGGAGCGCGAGGTGCGAGTCTTGCGCGGTGTCGCCGTGGCCGGGAAAGTGCTTGGCGCTCACCGCGACTCCGGTCGCCTCGTGCGCGGCGACCCACGCGGCACTGTGCAGGGCCACCAGCTCGGGGTCGGCACCGAAACTGCGCACCCCGATCACCGGGTTGTCCGGGTTCGAATTGATGTCGACATCCGGTGCGAAATTGAGGTTGACGCCCACCGCACGCAGCTCGCGACCCACCGCGGTCGCGACCCGCGCCGTGTACTCGAGGTCGTCGATGCGTCCGAGCAGCGCGTTGCCCGGGAAGGGCGCGCCGGTCGACTGGTAGAGCCGGGTGACGTCGCCGCCCTCCTCGTCGATGGCGATGAGCGCGTGCGGGTTCGCCGCGTAGACAGACGAGGTCAGGGCGCGCAGCTGGTCGCGCGACTCGACGTTCTCGCCGAACAGGCAGACACCGCCGAGCCCGCCGCGCAGGCGCGCCTCGAGCCAGGCCGGGAGGGTGGTGCCGACGAAGCCGGGCAGCAGCACGCGTGCGGCGGTCATCCCTTCACCGCCCCGCTCACGAGTCCCGACGTCAGCCGTCCCTGCACGATGAGGAAGAAGACGATGACCGGAACGGCGACGAGCGTCGATGCCGCCATCACCTGGCCCCAGTCGGTCGCGCGCGTGGCGCTCGCCTGCACGAACCCGCGCAGCCAGAGCGGCAGCGTCTGCGCCGATTCGGAGGGCAGCAGCACGAGGGCGACGGTGAACTCGTTCCAGGCCTGGAGAAACGCATAGACGCCGGATGCCACGAGCCCGGGTGCCAGCAACGGGAACGTGATGCGCATGAACGCGCCGAATCGGCTGAGGCCGTCGACCATGGCGGCTTCCTCGAGGTCGGCGGGCACGCCCGCGACGAATCCGCGCAGCATCCAGATCGTGAACGGAACGACGGCCGCGATGTAGATGATGCTGACGCCGACGACCGAGTCGAGCAGGCCGACGCTCGCGACCATCTTGTACTGCGCGATGAACAGGCCCTCGGCCGGCAGCATCTGCACCACGAGCACCGCGATGATGAAGCTCTTGCGGCCGCGGAAGCGGAACCGGCTGATCGCCACCGCCCCGAGGAAAGCGAAGATGATGCAGAAGAACACGGCGATGAGCGTGATCGAGACGCTCATGCCGAGCGCGGTGTAGAACTCGCCGTCGGCGAGCGCGGCCTGGAAGTTCGCGAACGAACCGCCGAACGGAACGAAGGTGGGCACGAACGACTGCAGGGTCACGTTGGGCAGCAGCGACGAGTTCACCATCCAGTAGACGGGGAAGACCCAGACGATCGCGACGACGATCGCGATGACGCCGTAGAGGGAGCGTGCGGTGCGTGCTCTCATTTCTCGTCCTCCTTGAGCAGACTGCGGATGTAGAACCAGCTGAGCAGGATGGTGATGGCGAGCACGAGGATCGAGACCGCCGATGCCATGCCGAAGTCCTGCGACTTGGTGCCGAGCTTGTAGATGTAGGTGCCGAGCAGGTCGAACTCGCTCGACTTCGAGCCCGCGTCTTGCAGCATGGTGATCTGGGTGAACACCCGCAGGTCCCAGATGATCTGCAGCAGGAAGACGATGGCGATGACCGGCTTGATCATCGGCAGGATGATGCCGAAGAAGCGCTGGCGGCCGTTCGCGCCGTCGAGCGCCGCGGCTTCGAGCACCTCGTCGGAGACCTGGGTGAGCCCGGCGTAGGAGGAGAAGGCCACGAACGGCACCGACATCCAGATCACGATGACGCTCGCCACGATGAAGAAGGTGGTCGGCGTCTCGAGCCAGTTGAACCTGTTCATGTCGACACCGGGGATCATGTCGAGCAGGTAGTTCACCGCGCCGCGGCGGCGGTCGAACAGCCAGATCCAGACGGTCATCGCGGCGACGACCGGCATCGACCAGGCGAGGAGCAGCGCGACCTGCAGGATGATGCGCGGTGCCTTGCCGACGGCGTTCATGAGCAGCGCGAGCAGCACGCCGATCGCGAGGGTGATCACGGCGGTGACGAGGCAGAAGGCGATCGACTTCGCGACGACCGTCCAGAACTGCGGGTTCGTGGCGAGCTCGATGTAGTTGTCGAGCAGCACGAAGGGGGCGGGTTGGCCGAACTGCTGCTTGAGGCCGTACTCCTGCAGCGAGGTGACGACCTGCCAGATCAGCGGGTAGCCCATGCCGACGAGGAGGATGCCGACGGCCGGGATGAGAAGAAGGTACGGCGCGCGGTTCGTGCGTCGTCGTTCGACGGTGGCGGTCATGGGGCTTCCTCCTTTCGGTATGGTGTGCGGGCGCGGCGGATGAGCCGGTCGAGCAGCGCGGTGGAGCTATGGCAAACGCGCCAGCGTTTGCGCGACCCCAGCGCCGACTGAGCCTGCGAAGGAGGATCAGTCGGCACAGGGTTTCGATACGGCCGCAGGCGGCCTACTCAACCAGCGGCTGGGGCGACTAGCCGTTGATCAGCTCGTCGATCTTGCCGTCGTACTCTTCGGCGAGCGCTTCGACGTCTCCGCCGCCGTTCACCTTGCCGAAGAACTCCTCGAGCAGGCCCGAGCCCTCGACGGCGGCCCAGCCGGGCGCCGCGGGGGTGAGCTTCGACTCGGCCGCCGATTCGATGAGCGCGGTGGCGAACTGGTCGTCGCCGAGCGCCGAGGCGTAGTCGAGGTTGGCCGGTCCGAGGCCGTTCTCGCCGAGCAGGGTCTGGTACTCCTCGGAGAAGATGATCTTCATCAGCTCTTTCGAGGCGTCCTGGTTCTTGCTCGCCGCCGAGATGGCGATGTTCGAGCCGCCGGCGAAGACGGGGGCGACGCCGCCGTCGATGCCGGGCAGAACGAAGGTGCCGAACACGTCGTCGTTCCAGGTGGCGACCGACTTGGTGGCGTCTTCGGGGTCGGGAGCCAGGTCGCCGATCGACCAGTGCGCCCAGCCGGGTGCGATGATCGTCGCGGCCTCGGGCGAGCCCGTGGTCTCGTTGTTGTTGATGTTCACCCACGGGGTGCTGTCGGCCTCGGTGACCGGCGCGAGCGACGCGTCGGCGAACAGGGTCTGCAGCTGGGTGAGGCCCTCGATCGTCTGCGGGTCGGAGAGGCTCGACGCCCACTCGTCGCCGTCCTTCACCGCGAGTTCACCGCCGTTCGCGAAGATCCACGAGACGCCGTTGCGCCAGTCTTCGCCGCCGATGTAGAAGCCGCTCTGGCTGTCGGTCTTGAGCTTCGCCGCGGCCTCGTTGAACTCGGCGAGGGTGGCCGGAACGGTGACGCCCGCCTTCTCCCACACGTCTTTGCGGTAGAACATGTAGCGCGAACCGAAGTAGTACGGCAGGGCGTACTCGGCGCCGTCGACCGATCCGACCTCGACGAACGAGGGCAGCAGCTTGTCGCCGCCGAGCTCGTCGTACATGTCGCTCAGGTCGGTGAAGGCGCCCGCGTTGGTGAACGTCGGAGCCCAGGTGTTGCCGATCTCGACGACATCGGGGGTATTCTCGGCATCGGGCAGTGCCGTGGTCAGCTTTGCGAGAGCATCGCTCCACGACTGTTCTTCGATGGTAAGAGTGCCCCCGGTCGCGTCTGCGTACTCTGTCTTAAGGAAGTCGCGCAGCTCGTCCGGGGTGTCACCGCCGTTCACCCAGAATGTGATGTCGGTGCCGCCCGACTCCGCCGGGCCGTCGTTCGACGAACAGCCCGCCAGGATAAGAGCTGCAGCGGTGGCTGTCGCGACCGCTACGATCCTTTTCTTCATGTCGTACTCCCTTGTATCTGCATGGATGGTGCTGTGTGTGGGCTCCCGGCGTCTACGAGACCCCGAGCTGGCCGGAGAGCACCATGACGGCCGCACCGCGCATGACGATGTCCTCTCCGAGGGTGGTCATCCGCAACGTGAGATCGCCGTGGAACTCGGCCATCGTGCGCGCGCGGAGGGTCTCGATGACCGCGTCGGCGAGCGGACCGTCGAGAAGTTCGGTGGGGCCGCTCAGCACGACCTCCGACAGGTTGAGGGCTCCGACCACGGGGGCGAGGGCGATTCCCAGTCGTTGTCCGGCCGCCCGCAGAATGGAGATTCTCTCCTCGGATGTCGCGGCTGCAGCCAAGGCCGCGTCGAGCCTCGGCGTCGCCAGCCAGGTCTCGAGGCAGCCGTGTTTGCCGCAGGCGCACTCGGCGCCGCCGTCGGTGCCGACGACGACGTGTCCGATCTCGCCCGCCGCGAAGCGGCTGCCGAAGAGCGGGCTGCCGCCGAGCAGCAGGCCGGCACCCACACCGTGCCCGACCTTGACGACCATCATGTCGCTGTCGGCGCCGCCGAAGCTGTGCTCGGCGAGCGCCGCCGCGTTCGCGTCGTTGATCACGACGACGGGCAGGCCGAAGCGCTCCTCGAGGGTGTCGTGCAGCGGCTCCCCGACCCAGCCGAGGTTGGGCGCGCTGAGCACGACTCCGGCGAGGTCGACCACGCCGGGCGACCCGACGCCGATGCCGAGCACCGGCAGCGTCGCCGCCTCGACGAGCGACGCCACCAGCGCGATGACTTTCGCCGTGGCATCCGCCCCTGTGCTCGATTCGAGCGGCACCTCCGCCCGCGAGACGACGCGACCACGCAGGTCGAGCACGGCGCCGCGGAAGATCGCGGCCTCGCTCAGGTCGATGCCGACGATCTGGAAGGCGAGGCCGTTGAGTTCGAGCAGGGTGGCCGGTTTGCCGGGGCGGGCGTCTTCACGCTGCCCCATCTCGAGCACGAGACCCTCGACGATGAGCTCGGCGACCAGGTCGGAGACGGTGACGCGGGTGAGGCCGGTCTCGCGGGCGATGTCGGCCCGGCTCTTGCGGCCCTCGAGGTAGAGCGCCTGCAGCACGAGCGAGCGGTTGTGGCCGCGCGCGTGTTCGGGCAGAACCTTGCCGCTCGGGCGCAGGGCGCGGGTGCTGGCGAAGGCGTGCCGCTGCCCGGTGATGGCCGGCCGCTGGGTGGTCATCTACTTCACGCTTCCCGCCGTGAGACCGCCGACGAGGCGCTTCTCGATGAGCATGAACAGGATGACCACGGGCACGATCGCGACGATCGAGACGCCGAAGACGTACTGCCAGCTCGTGGCGTACTGCCCGACGAACTTGGTGAGCGCGACCGAGAGCGGCTGGTTGCCGGCCGTCGACAGGATCACGAGCGAGGCGGCGAATTCGTTCCAGCACGACACGAAGGTGAACACGATGGCGGTGACGATGCCCGGCCAGACGAGCGGCAGGTTGATGCGGAACAGCACCGTCCACCGGCCGGCCCCGTCGAGCTGCGCGGCCTCGTCGATCTCTTTCGGCACACCGGCGAAGAAGCTGTGCATGATCCACACCGCGAACGACAGGTTGAACGCCGCGTTGATGAGGATCATCGCGAGCCAGGTGTCGCTGATACCGAGGAACTGGAACTCGCGGAACAGGCCCGAGGTGAGCACGGCGGGCTGCAGCATCTGGGTGACGATCACCAGGAAGAGGAAGACCAGCCGGCCGGGGAAGCGGAAGCGGGCCGTGTAGTACGCGGCGGGCAGCGCCACGGCCAGCACGAGCAAAGTCGCGAAGACCGCGATCACGATCGTGGAGATGAGGTTCTGCACGAGCGGCGTCTCGGGCGTCGACCACATGGTGATGTAGTTCTCGGGGTGCCACTCGGTGGGGATGAAGGTGGGCGGCACCTGCAAGATCTCGCTCTTCGACTTGAGCGAGCTGACGAACATCAGCACGTACGGGGCGACGAAGACGACGAGCACGGCGAGGCCGGCGAGCATGCGCCAGGCGACGGAGCCGGCGCTCACCTGGTCGGCGGTGAACCGGCGGCGGCGGGGGGCGTGAACGGTGGTGGTCATGCTCACACCTCTTTCATGGGCTTGACGACCTTGACGTAGATCGCCACGATCACCAGCACGATGACGAAGCCGACGACGCTGAGCGCGCTCGCGACGTCGATCTTGTGGTCGGTCTGGATGTACTTGAAGATGAGCGTCATCACCGTGTCGGCGTCGTAGCCGGGGATCGACCCGGTCATCACCTTGAGGATCGGCAGCGAGTTGAACACGTTGATGATGTTGATGAGGATCGCGACGGCGAGCGCGCTGCGCAGTTGCGGCAGCACGATCGCGAAGTAGGTGTGGCGGCGGCCGGCACCGTCGATCTTCGCCGCCTCGAACACGTCGGCCGGGATCGTCTGCAGCCCGGCGAGGATCGTGTAGGTCGTGAACGGCAGCGACACGAACACCGCGATGCCGATCGACCAGGTGAACGCCGAGACCGCGTTCTTGGTGAAACCGTAGGGCGTCTCGAGAATGCCGAGCTGCACGAGCGCCTCGTTGATGATGCCGTAGAACGGGTCGAGCCCGTAGTAGACGACGAGCGTGGTCATGACCACGCTCGCCGCCCACGGCACGATGACCGCCATACGCACGAGCTGCCGGCCAGGGAAGGCCTTGTTCAGCAGCTGCGCGAGGGCGAGCGAGATGAGCACGGTGAAGACGACGACCGCGACGACCCAGACGAAGGTGCGCGCGAGCACACCCCAGATCGGGTCGAAGTCGAGCAGCGCCTGGTAGTTCTCGAAACCGGCCGGCCCGCGGTCGATCCCCGACTGGCTGATGTCGCGCGTCGAGTTGTAGAACATCACCGCCGCCGGAAACAGCACGACACCGAAGATGAGCACGAGTGACGGGGCGATCCACGGGAGGGCGCTCATCAGGTCGCGCGCCGAGCGGCCGGCCGCCGGCCGGGGGCGACTCGTGGTCGCCTCCGGCGCGAGGGGTGCGTTGGTCATCGTGCTCATTTCGGTGTCGTTCGGATGCTGCGGGGCGAGGTCGTGCGTCGGACTAGCCTTCGTCGGACTTCGCCTGGATCTCGCTCAGCACGGCCTGCGGGTCTTTGCCCTGCGCCAGCTGTCCGACGAGGCTCTTGAACGCGGCATCCGTCGCCGACCAGTTGGGGTTGGTGCTCGGGTAGAACTCGGCGCTCGGCAGTGCGTCGAGGAAGACCTTGAGCTTCGGGTCGTCGGCGAGCTGCTCGCCGCCCGAGACGGTGGTGGGCAGGAAGCCCTCGGTGGTGACCCAGTTCACGTAGACCTCGGGCGTGTAGAAGTAGTCGAAGAACTTGGTGATGGCGTCTTGCTTGTCGCCGTCGTTCTTGAACGCCATGAGGTGGTCGGCGACGCCGAGCGTGAAGGCCTCGCCGTCTTTCGTCGGGATCGGGACCATCGAGTAGTTCAGGCCGGGGTTCTTCTCTTCGATCTGGCCGACGGTGGGCGGGAGGCCCTCGATCATGCCGATGTTGCCCTGGATGAACACGTCGATCAGCGGCGTGCGGTCGGTCGCTCCCGCGTCGGGCTGCGTGGCACCCTCGTCGACCATCTTCTGGATGAAGGTGGCGGCCTCGAGGTTCTCGGGGGTGTCGATCGTGATCGCGTCGGCGTCGCCGAACGTTCCGCCGCCGCCCATGAACCAGATGGCCGATTCGGCCTGGGCCTCTTCGGAGCCGAGGGGCAGGCCGTAGCCGTACGTCGACGGCAGGCCGAGGGCGTTGATCGCCTTTCCGGCCTCGAGAAGTTCGTCCCACGTGGTGGGCGCTTCGACGCCGGCCTGCTCGAGCAGGTCGTTGTTCACGAAGAGCGTGCGCGACGAGGCGATGAGCGGAAGCCCGTACTGGGTGTCGCCGACCGAGGCGCTCTCGACGAACGACTCCTGGAAGTCGGAGCGGGTGTCGTCGCTGGTGACGTCGGAGACCGGGTAGAGCAGGTCGTCGGCGGCGAATCCGGCGAACGGTCCGCCGTTCATGATGTCGGGGGCCTTGCCGCCCTGCACCTTCGTGGTCACGACGTCGTTGAGGTTGTCCCACGACTGCACCTCGAGGTTGACGGTGATGTCGGGGTTCTCTTCTTCGAAGCCGGCGATGACGTCTTCCCAGAGTGCCTGGGTGCCGTCGGAGTACGACGGGACGAGGAGGTCGAGGGAGTTGCTGCCTCCCCCGTCTCCGCCCGAGCTGTCGCTGAAACCACACGAGCTGAGTGCCATGGATGCGATGGCAGCGGTGGCGATGACCGTGCCGATCCTGATCGACTTCTTCATGATGTCCTCTGGTAAGTGACGGATCCCGGGGCCGGTGCAGCCGACCGGGAGGTGCGTTTCCGGGTGCTGTCTAGCGCATAGTTCGACGCTGAAACAGGGATCTCGTCGAAACATCCGGCCAAGATCTGATTGTTAGTGAACCTTACGAACCCGGATCTCACAAGAGTCCGAACCATATTCGTTAGGACTGTTTACAAATCCGTTACACGCGGAAACGCGCCAGACTTGTGCCCCTCGCTCGCGGCGCAGAAAAAGGCCCGCTCCGGTGGGCGGTGCGCACTGGGAGCTGCACCGCCCGCCGGAGCGGGGATCTGTGTCGGGTCGATCGCCGCCTAGAAGACGATCCAGACGATCGTGCTCGAACTCGTCGACGCGGCCACCGTCTCGCTGCCGCCGTAGCTGGCCTTGACCGTGTAGAAACCGGCCCGGAGCTTCGGCAGCGTGTAGGTCAGCGTGCCGTTGCTCTCGGCGGTCAGGGCCACGTCGACCGGCTTGCCGTTCACCGTCACCGTCACCGTTCCGGTGGCCGGCGTCGGTGACGCGCTGGCCACCTTCACGGTCGCCGTGGTCTTCTGCCAGGAGAATCCGACGTGGCGGTTGACCGATAGTGCGGTCGTCGACCCGAACGGGACGGTGACGGCCGCGGAGGTCGCGGTCGCCGACGGAAGCCCTTCGGCCGTGGCGGTCACGACGACCGTGATCACCGCGCCGTGGTCGGCCCGCGTGACCCGGTAGGTCGCACCGGTGGCCCCGGCGATGTCGACGCCGCCCGCCTGCCACTGGTAGCCGAAGGCGAGCCCCTCGGTGTCCCACTCGCCGGGGGTCGCCGTCAACGTCTTGCCCGGCGCGGGGGTGCCCGAGATCGTCGGGGGTGCCGTGTTCACCGGCGCCTCGGGGTCGGGCGTCTCGGCCTCGCCGGTCGCCACCTGCACGGCCGTGAAGGCTCCGGTGTCGCCGTACTCGACGAGCCCGAGGTAGGTCGACTGCGGCGCGAGACCCGACCACGACGCGGTGTACGTCGTCGCCACGCCCTGCTGCCCGGGCAGTACCGACGGGGTGAGCGTCAGCGGCGCGCCTCCCGGCAGCACCGAGGCGAGGGTGAGATCCCAGCCGGTCGACGGGTTGGCCGAGAACACGCTGACCAGCACGCGGTAGGTGCCGGCCTCGGGGGCGACGAGGTCGACCCGCTCGTCGGCCGACCCTGTCGCCGACTGCCACGCCGCGACCGGTTCGCCGGCCGCGTCGAGCCGGTAGACCACGAGGTCGAGGTCGGCGGTGTCGTCGAGAGAGTCGAGGTCGAACCGGGCGAACTCGGCTCCGGCCGCGACACCGACCTCGTAGGCGACCTCGTCCCCCTTCACTCCCGAGCCGGAATGGCCGGGAGCGGTACCCGTCGGGTCGGCGACGAGCGAGCCGAGGCTGAGCCCGCTCGTGCTGAGCGGGATGTCGCCGTCGCCGCCCGGGGTGACGGTGACGTCGACCGAGCCGGTGACACCGGTACCCTCGGCGTCACCGGGGGCGACGATCGTGGCGGGCTGCACGGCGATCGGGCTGCGCACCGTCGTGTCGCCCGAGGTCCAGGTGAGCGACCCGGTGGCGAACTCGTCCAACGGTGCATCCGTTCGCGACAGCGTCACCGTGAACGACTTCTTCTCCCCTGCGGCGGCGAAGCTCAGCGTCGACGGTTCGACCACCGCGGTGATGCCGTCGAGGCCCTCGATCGATGCCGTGAAGTCGCCGGCCTGGGTGGATGTCACGGTGCGTGTGATCGTCTCGGGCGCGGTCAGCGTTCCGACGGCGATCGAGGCGAGGTTGAGGTTGCTCGGGTCGACCGGTTCGACCCCGAGGTCGTAGCCGATGCCCTCGAGGTAGGCGTCCCAGTCGGCCGGACCGTTGAGGTAGAGCAGCCCGGGTTCGAAGTAGCGCGTCGGGTCGACGTGACCGGCACCTTGAGCGAACGGGTCGGTGATCGGGGCGCCGTCGGCGTCGACCGTGTTGTACGCGGTCGTCATCATGGCCGACTTGATCTCGGCGGGGCTGGCCTCCGGCCGTTCGCCGAGGTACAGCGCCGCCGCACCCGCGATGTGCGGGCTCGACATCGACGTACCGCTCAAGAACTCGAAGGTCGGCGTGCCGCCCTCCTGGTTCGGTCCGGCCGCGAGGATCGCGACGCCGGGGGCCGTGATGTCGGGCTTGAGGATGTCGCTGCCGTCGGCGAGAACCGGGCCGCGCGACGAGAAGCCGGCGAGCGACGGAGTCGGCGGTTCGTAGGTCGTGCTGTTGCCGGCGCTGAGGGTGACGGTGGCTCCGGCGGTGCCGGCGTAGGCCACGATCGGCTCGCGGAAGCGCGCGTCGACATGCACGGCGGGGATGCTGTGCGCGTCGGGATCGATCGAGCTCGGCGTCGGGTTGGTGAGCACGAGCCCGATGCCGCCCACGCGGGCGACCTCGGCCGACTTCGCGGTGCGGTCGACCACTCCGCGGTCGCAGACCACGATCGACTGCGCCGGGACGAGAACCGGGTCGAGGCTGCCGGGTGCGCAGATGCCCGCCTGGGCGCCCGCTTCCCCGGCGGCGGCGACCGCCGTCGAGTTCACGAGGCCCCCGGTGACGGGATCGGTGACCGTGATGCTCGCGCCGACGAACGACTGGCCGTCGCCGAGGGTGACGGTGCCGTAGTGGCTGGGGATGGTGCTCGCGGCCACGGTGGTGATCCACGGGGAGGCGTTGTCGAGTGTCGACGAACCGGGGCCGGAGTTGCCGGCCGAGGCCGCCACGAAGATGCCGGCCGCGGCGGCGCCGAGGAACGCGTCATCCGTCGCCGAGTAGGTGGTGTCGGCCGCGCCGCCACCGATGGAGAAGTTGAGCACGTCGACGCCGTCGAGCACCGCCTGGTTGATCGCGGCGAGCATGTCGGTCGTCGTGCAGCCGTCGTCGGTCGTCGCACCGTCGTCGGGGCCCGACCAGCAGACCTTGTAGGCGGCGATCTTGGCGGCGGGGGCGACGCCCGAGATGGCGCCGAAGTCGCGGCCGAGCACGTCGGCCTCGGTGCCGAAGTTGCCGACGGCGGTGGAACCGGTGTGCGACCCGTGGCCGTCGCCGTCACGCGGCGAGACGAACTCTCCGGTGCCGGTCGTCGCGTCGCCCAGGTTCACCTCGCGGAAGCCGTCGACGAAGTACCGGGCGCCCACGATCTTGGTGCTGCAGTCGTCGACGCCGAACTGCTCGCCGGTCTGGCAGGTGCCGGTGAAAGTGTTGCCGTCGCCCTTCACGTAGCTGATCGCGTTGTCGCCCGAGAGGTACGGTTCGTCGCCCGCCGCGGTACCGAGCGGGTCGCCGGCGAAGGCCGGGTTCTCGGGGGCGATGCCGGTGTCGAGGATCCCGACGACCACGCCCTCTCCGGCCGATTCGACTCCGCCGGTCGCCGCCCAGACGCCGTTCTCGCCCTCGAGGCCGAGAAACTCGGTCGACGGGGTCGCCGTGATGTGCTTGAGTTCGTCGGGCGTCACCGCGACGACGCCCTTGTTCGAGGCGAGCTTCGCCGCCTGTGCCGCCGTGAGGTCGGCGCTGAATCCGTTGAGCGCCATCGTGTACGAGTACTCGATGTCGGCGCCGACCTCGGCCGCGACATCCTTCTGGCGCGTTTCGAGGTAGTCGCTGTAGTTCTGCGCCGGTGCCTTGCGCGCGTTGAGCTGGTCGCCCGCGTCAGGTGTCGTGCCCTCGTACCCGGCGATGCCGCCGTCGTACCTGGCGACGGCGCTCTCGGCGAGCGTGACGACGTAGCGACCGGGTTCGAAGCTGGTCTGCCCCGCGCCGCCCGGCACGACGGGTGCTGCGGACGCCCCCGTCGCGGTGCCGACGACCACGGCCGAGGCGAGAAGCCCGGCTGTCGCGATCGTGGCGACGATCGTGCGGATGGACGGGGTGGCCGCGCGGCGGCCGGGCGGTTTGCTCACAGGTAGATCCTTCTTGTTTCAAGAGTGGACACGTATGAGGCAGTCGGGCCTGCGCACCCGATCACCCTAACCGCCTTCGTGCCCCCCGAACAGGGGCAATGTGAGAATTTCGTGTTTCGTCTTCCTGAGGATGCGCTGGCCATTCGGCTCGCACAGAGGAAATCCATAACCACGCCCGACATGCTTGAAGCGACAACTGATCGACTCGTCACGAGCCACGCAGAAAGCAGATCCATGAACACGCAACGCGCCAAGTACCCCTTCGCCATCCTCACCGGGCTGACGCTGGTGGGAGCCCTCGCCGGTTGCAGCACCCCGGCCGAGAGCGACACCGGCTCGTCGGCCGACACCCCGACGACCGAGTCGTCGGCGGCGCCCGACGCCGGCGGGTCGGCCACGAGCGGCAGCTACACCGACGGCGAGTACACCGAGAGCGCCGAGTACTCGTCGCCGAACGGCACCGAAGAGGTCACGGTCACCGTGACGCTCGCCGACGGCGTGATCACCGCGGTCGAGGCCGTGGGCGACGGCGACAACCCCAACTCGAAGCGCTACCAGACCGAGTTCTCAGACGGCATCGCCGATGTCGTGGTCGGCAAGAACATCGACGAGATCTCGGTCGACAAGGTCGCCGGTTCGTCGCTCACGAGCGCGGGCTTCAACGACGCCATCGACGCGATCAAGGCCGACGCTGCCAGCTAGCCACTCGTTCGACGCGATCGGTACCCGGTGGCAGATCGACACCGTCGATGTGCTGCCGGCCGGTCTCGTCGAACAGATCGCCGCCCGGGTCGAGGCCTTCGACCGCACCTACTCGCGCTTCCGTGACGACTCGCTCGTCTCCCGCATCGCGAGAACACCCGCGACCTACACGTTTCCCGACGACGCCGACGCCCTCTTCGCGCTCTACCGCCGCCTGTACGAGGCGACCGACGGCGCGGTGAGCCCGCTCGTCGGCCGCACGCTCGAGACCCTGGGCTACGACCGCGGCTACAGCCTGCGGCCTGATGCGCACCGGGCGGCGGTGCCCCGTTGGGAAGACTCGATCGCCTGGGCCGACGGCGCTCTCACCGCGCTGCGTCCGCTCGTGCTCGACGTGGGCGCCGCCGGCAAGGGCTATCTCGTCGACATCGTCGGCGGGCTGCTTCTCGCGGGCGGCGTCGACCGGTTCGTGGTCGACGCGAGCGGCGACATCGTGCATGCGGGCCCCACGCCGATCCGCGTCGCCCTCGAACACCCGCTCGACCGGGCCAAGGCGATCGGGGTCGTGAATCTCGCGAACGGCTCGCTCTGCGCCTCCGCCTCCAACCGTCGCGCGTGGGGCGACGGACTGCACCACATCATCGACGCCACCACGGGCCTGCCGACCGACCGGGTGGTCGCCACCTGGGCCATGGCGGCCACCGGGCTCGAGGCCGACGGTCTCGCCACCGCCCTCTTCCTCGCCGAGCCGGCCCGGCTCGCGCAGACCTTCGACTTCGACTTCGTGCGTATGTTCGCGAACGGGCGCGTCGAGCGCTCGACCCACCTGGATGGAGAATTGTTCGTATGAGACGCTGGCTTGACAGGCTCACGGGCCGCGTGACGATGTACCGGCTCGTGTTGATCGCGCTCGTGGCCATAGCGGCCCTGGCACTCGTGCTCTCGCTCGTCGGGCAGCTCGCCTTCCCCGTCACCGACCTGCTCGCCACCGGCGCCGTCGCGGTCGGCGTCACCTTCGTCACCAGCTGGCTGTTCGCGCTGGCCTTCCGGGTGAAACCGCACCCCGAGTCGTCGCTCATCACGGGCTTCCTGCTGTTCTTCCTGTTCTACCCGTCGACCGCGGCCGCCGACCTGCTCAGCGTCGCCCTCGCCGCCACGATCGCGAGCGCGTCGAAGTACCTCTTCGCCCTGCGCGGCCGCCACATCTTCAACCCCGCCGCGATCGGCGTCTTCGTCGTCTCGCTGCTCGGACTCAACTTCGCCGTCTGGTGGGTTGCCACCGGCCTGCTGCTGCCGCTCACGGCGATCGGCGCGTTCCTCGTGCTCTACCGCTCCCGGCGCCTGCCGGTCGGGCTCACCTTCGTGGCGATCGCCGCCGTGCTCGTGATGATCCGCCTGGTCGGTTCGGGCCAGGAGTTCGGCGAGGCGCTCGTCTCGACCTTCACGCAGTTCCCGATCGTGTTCCTCGCCGGATTTATGCTGAGCGAGCCGCTCACCCTGCCGCCGCGGCGCTGGCAGCAGCTCACCGTCGCGGCCGTGGTCGCCGTCGTCTTCTCCACCGTGTTCAGCGTCGGGCCGATCACCAACACCCCCGAGCTGGCCCTGTTGGTCGGCAACCTCGTCGCCTTCGTGTTCGGCCAGCGCCGCGGCATCCGTCTCACCTATCTCGGAAAACGCCAGCTGACCCCGAGTTCGTGGGAGCTCGCCTTCCAGCCGGCGAATCCCGTGGCGTTCCGTGCGGGGCAGTACCTCGAACTGACCGTGCCGCACCGCTCCGACTTCCGCGGAAGCCGCCGCATCTTCAGCATTTCTTCCGCCCCGACGACGGATGGCCCGCTGACGGTCGCGCTGAGCGTTCCCGACAGGCCCTCCAGTTTCAAGCGTGCGTTCCTCGCGCTCGACGACGGAGCCGCCGTTCGCGCGACCGGTGTCGGCGGCGACTTCACGCTGCCGCGCGACCCGGCCACGCCGGTCGTGCTGGTCGCGGGCGGCATCGGCATCACGCCGTTCGCGAGCCAGCTCGCCCACGACCACGAGCTGGGTCACGACCGCGACGTCGTCGTGGTCTACGCGGTGCGCGACAACGCCGAACTCGGTTACGCCGACCTGCTCGAGACGTCGCGCGTGCGCGTCGTGCTGGTGAGCCCGACCCGCCCCGACGACCTGCCCGAGAACTGGACCTGGGCCGGAAACGGGCGCATCACGCCCGACCTCCTGCGCTCGGCGATCCCCGACCTGGCCGGCCGTCGCGCCTTCGTCTCGGGCCCTCCGGGTCTCGTCGCCGACATGCGTGCGGCCCTCGGGGGCCTGGGTGTGAAGAAGGTCACGGCCGACTACTTCAGCGGGTATTGAGCGTCGGAATACTGTTTGCACTCGCATAGGTCGAGTGCTAATATTTTCGATGTTGAGTCACCACGACTCAACTTCTAAACGAAGTAAGTGAAGCCGCCCAGCGGCGGCCGACGTTAAGGAGTTGACAACGATGGCAGTATTCTTCGATCCGTTCCGCGAGCTCGACCGTGTGGCCGCGAACCTCTTGGACACCACGCAGGGTCCCCGGCTGATGCCGATCGACCTGTACCGAGACGGCGACCACTACATCCTCAACGCCGACCTTCCCGGCATCGACCCGGGCACGGTCGACGTCGATGTCGACGGCCAGCTGCTCACCATCCGCGCGGAGCGCACGGCGCGCGGCCAGGAGGGCGTCAAGTGGCTCGCACAGGAGCGGCCGAGCGGTTCGTTCCTGCGCCAGTTCACCCTCGGCGAGGGCATCGACGGCGAGAAGATCAGCGCCAACTACGACAACGGCGTGCTCAGCGTGATGATCCCCGTCACCGAGCGCGCGCGGCCGCGCAAGGTCGCCGTGACCGCGAGCAGCGCCGGCTCGGCACGCGAACAGGCGCGAATCGCCTCGGAGTGATCCGGGCGTGACGGAGGGGCGGCGCACGGCGCCGCCCCTCCGTCACGTCTAGGGGGTGCGCAGGCGATCCCGATAGGTTTGATGGGCACCATCCAACCCCGAGGGAGAATCTTGGCCACTTCACGCCGCACCATCGCCACCACGCTCGCGGGCGTCGCCATCGCGACCCTCATGCTCGCCGGATGCAGCTCGGGAGGCTCGGGCGACGACGCCGGCGGCTCGGGCGGCTCGGGCGATTCCGGAGCCGCCTCGTCGAGCCAGACCACAGAGGAGGCCTGCGCTGTACTCAAGGGCGGGGTCGAAGACACGCTCGCCGACCTGCAGGCAGGGCTCGACAGCCTGTCCTCCGACCCCGGCAAGGCCGCGACCGCCGTCGAAACTCTGGCCGGCGCGTTCGAGGACACCGCGGCCGAGGTCGGCAATAAAGACGTGCGCGCCGTCGCCGACGACGCCACGACCGCGCTGAACGACTTCAGCGAGCAGATCACCGCCTACGCCGCCGACCCCGAATCGGTCGACCAGGCCGCCGTCACCGAGTCGGCCGGCTCCGTGCAGTCTGCGATGACCAAGCTCGGGGCCACCTGCCCGTAAGCGTCAGACCAGTTCGGCGAGCGCCTGCTCGACGCTGACTCCCCTGCGGGAAGCGGCGGCGCGCAGGCGTTCGTGCTGTGCGGGGGTGAGGCGCGCGGTCACCTCGACGAACGAGGCCGCGGGATCTTCGGCGGTGTCGTCGAAATCGAACAGCGACGGGGCGACGGCGGGAGCCGCATCGGCGTCGGGAGTCCACGCGACGACGGGAGCCGCGACATCCGCATCGCCCTTGCGCGTGAAGCCGGGGCCCTCGGGAACCGGACGTCCGCGCTGGAAAGCCTCGGATGCCGCCCGCGCACGCGCGTCGGCAGCCTCGTTGAGCGGGTGGTTGGCGTGGCCCTTCACCCATTCGAACCGGTAGGTGCGGCCGACCAGCGCCTCGTCGATCTCTTTGAGCAGCTCGACGTTCATGACCGGCTTGCCGTCGGCCTTGCGCCAGCCCTTCTTCTTCCAGCCGGGCATCCACTTGGTGACGCAGTTGATCACGTACTGGCTGTCGCAGAGGATGAGCAGGTCGTCGTCGAGGTGCGCCGTCGCGCGGAAGAACTGCAGCACCGCCATGAGCTCGCCCTGGTTGTTGGTGGCGTGCTTCCAGCCGCCGGCCGCCCAGCTCGAGTCGTCGACGTACCAGGCCCAGCCGGCGGGGCCGGGGTTGCCGAGGGCGGAACCGTCTGCAGCGGCGCGGATCGTCATGGGTGCCTTTCGGGTGCGTCTGTCGAAAACTGCACCGACGATCAACACTAAACGGGGCGTGGCCGGTGGTGTAATCAGACATGATCCGTCGCCACCTCACCGCCGTCAGATTCGTCGAGATGCTCGTCGCGGGCGCCGTCGCGGCGGTCGCCGTGGGTGCCGCGGGCTGGTGGCAGTACGCGCCGACGGTCGGCTGGGCCGCGGCCGCCGCGGCCTACTCGCTGCGCGTGTGGGTGCACCTCGGCCGGTTCGACGCCGCGAAGACCCGCGAGAACGCGAGCCGCGAAGACCCGGAGCGCGGCGTGACCGACGTGCTCATCGTGCTGTTGAGCGTCGCGAGCCTGTTCTCGGTCGGATTCGTACTCGTGCAGGCATCGCTCGTGCACGGCGCGCAACAGGTTCTGCTCGCCGCACTCGCGGTGGTGAGCGTGGCCCTCTCGTGGATTCTGCTGCACACGCTCTACGCGCTGCGGTACGCGCGCATGTATTACGCGAACAGATCCGGCATCACCTTCAACCAGGACGAACCGCCCCGGTACACCGACTTCGCCTACCTCGCGTTCACCCTCGGCATGACCTACCAGGTGTCGGACACGAACATCGGGCGCAGCGACATCCGCGCGACGGCTTTGGGGCACGCACTGCTGTCGTTCCTGTTCGGGTCGTTCGTGTTGGCGACCACGATCAACCTGATCGCCGGGCTGTCGGGGTAGGGGGGGCGGGCGGCTGGGCGACCGGTGCGACCGGTGCGGCCGGTCGCGGGTCGGCGGGGTCGCGGGTCGGCCGGGTCGGGGTCGGCCGAATGACCGGGTCGCGGGGCGGCCGGGTCGCAGGTCGGCCGGGGTTGGCCGAGCCGGGGTCTGCGGGGTCGGGGCCGGGCGGTTGACTGGCCACTTCGGCAGGGTTGCGACGCGGGCCAAGAGCACAAAGTGGCCAGTCGGAGCCGGGCAGGTCGGGGTCGGGCGGCTGACTGGCCACTTCGGCACGGTTGCGACGCGGGCGGGAGCACAAAGTCGCCAGTCGGGGCCGGGCAGGTGGCACCGGCAGGGACAGGCCGGGACCGGCCGGGACAGGCACGCTGACTGGCCAGTTCGGCACGGTTGCGACGCGGGCCGAGAGCACAAAGTGGCCAGTCGTCGTGACGGGCGAGAGATAGGCGGGCGGATGTCGCGGCTCCCGCCCCTCGACGGGCGGTGAAGGCGCCTGGCGCCGGATGCCGCGGCGAGTTCTTACTCCCGCGCCCGAAATTTCGGCCGCGCCCGCAAAAAAACACCGCGCGACCGGTGACCGCGGGGGTCTGGCACGAGTGCGGGCGTTCGAACGGGCGCAGTCGTGCCGGACGGGCGCGGTGGGGAGGCGCACCCGAGCCGGCTCGCGCAGCCGAGCCGCCTCGCGCGACCCCAGCCCCTACAGCAGCCCGAGCGCCCCGACCGCGGCGCGCTCCTCGGCGAGTTCGGCCACGGAGGCGTCGATGCGGGCACGCGAGAAGTCGTCGATCTCGAGCCCCTCGACGATCTGCCAGTCGGCGCCCGCGCCGCCCTCCGACGTCACCGGGAACGAGCTGACCAGCCCGGACGGCACGCCGTACGAGCCGTCGGAGACGATGCCCGCCGAGGTCCAGTCGCCGACGGGGGTGCCGAGCACCCAGTCGTGCATGTGGTCGACGGCGGCGTTCGCCGCGGATGCCGCGGACGACACCCCGCGGGCGGCGATGATCGCGGCGCCCCGGCCCGCGACGGTGGGGATGAAGTCCTGCTCGACCCACCCGCGGTCGATCTCGAACGGTTCGCCGTCGATGCGCGCGTGCGACAGGTCGGGGTACTGGGTCGACGAGTGGTTTCCCCACACCGTGAGCCGCGCGATCGTGGAGACGGGGGCTCCGGTGGCCCCGGAGAGCTGCGCGATTGCGCGGTTGTGGTCGAGGCGGGTCATCGCGGTGAAGCGCGCGGCCGGAACGTCGGGCGCGTGTGCGCTCGCGATGAGCGCGTTGGTGTTCGCCGGGTTGCCGACCACGAGCACGCGCACGTCGTCGGCGGCGTTGTCGTTGATCGCGCGGCCCTGCGGCGCGAAGATCGCTCCGTTCGCGGCGAGCAGGTCGGCGCGCTCCATTCCGGCGGCGCGCGGACGGGAGCCGACGAGCAGCGCGGCGTTCGCGCCGTCGAAGGCGGTGGCCGCGTCATCCGAGATATCGATGTCTGCGAGCAAGGGGAAGGCGCAGTCGTCGAGTTCCATCGCGACCCCCTCGGCGGCGTCGAGGGCCTGCGGCAGCTCGAGCAGGCGCAGGCTGACCGGCACGTCGGGGCCGAACATGGCTCCGGAGGCGATGCGGAAGAGCAGGGCGTAGCCGATCTGGCCGGCGGCGCCCGTGACGGTGATGATCATGCTTCGAGCTTAAGCCGAAGCGCCGGTCGAGTAGGTCGCTAAGCGGCCGTACCGAAAACAGGTTTCGACACGGCCGCTAGAGCGCCCTACTCAACCAGCAAGAGCGCTACGCGAGGCGCGCGGCGAGGTTCTTGTCGAGCGTGTCGAGGAACTCCTCGGTGGTCTCCCACTTCTGGTCGGGTCCGACGAGCAGCGCGAGGTCCTTCGTCATGTGGCCGGCCTCGACGCTCTTGATGACGACGTCTTCGAGGGTCGACGCGAATTCGGCGAGCGCCGGGTTGTCGTCGAGCTTCGCGCGGTGCGACAGGCCGCGGGTCCACGCGTAGATCGAGGCGATCGGGTTGGTCGACGTGGGCTTGCCGGCCTGGTGCTGGCGGTAGTGGCGCGTGACGGTGCCGTGGGCGGCCTCCGCCTCGACGACCGATCCGTCGGGAACCGACAGCACCGAGGTCATCAGACCGAGCGAGCCGAAGCCCTGCGCCACGGTGTCGCTCTGCACGTCGCCGTCGTAGTTCTTGCAGGCCCAGACGTAGCCGCCCTCCCACTTCATGGCCGAGGCGACCATGTCGTCGATGAGGCGGTGCTCGTAGGTGAGGCCGGCCGCGTCGAAACGCTCCTTGAACTCGGTCTGGAAGATCTCTTCGAAGATGTCTTTGAAGCGACCGTCGTAGGCCTTGAGGATCGTGTTCTTGGTCGACAGGTAGACCGGGTAGTTGCGGGTCAGGCCGTAGTTGAGCGAGCTGCGCGCGAAGTCGCGGATCGACGCGTCCTGGTTGTACTGCACCTGCGCGATGCCGTCGTCGGGGGCGTCGTAGACCTCGAACTTCATCGGCTCCGAGCCGTCTTCGGGCGTGAACTCGACGGTGAGCTTGCCCTTGCCCTTGAACACGAAGTCGGTGGCGCGGTACTGGTCGCCGAACGCGTGGCGGCCGATGATAATCGGCTTGTTCCAGCCGGGCACAAGACGCGGGATGTTCGAGATGATGATCGGCTCGCGGAAGATGACGCCGCCGAGGATATTGCGGATCGTGCCGTTCGGGCTCTTCCACATCTTCTTCAGGCCGAACTCGACCACGCGGTCTTCGTCGGGCGTGATGGTCGCGCACTTGACGCCGACGCCGTGCTTCTGGATGGCGTGCGCCGCATCGATCGTGACCTGGTCGTCGGTCGCGTCGCGGTGCTCGATGCCGAGGTCGTAGTACTCGAGGTTGATGTCGAGGTACGGGTGGATCAATGTGTCCTTGATCGCCTGCCAGATGATGCGAGTCATTTCGTCACCGTCGAGTTCGACGACGGTGCCTTCTACCTTGATCTTGGACAAACGATTCTCCTCATTGATGAGCCGAGCGGGTTGCGGGAACCAGCCTACTCGCTCTGCAAAGTATCTCGACGTCGAGATAGATGGCGGATGTCGCGGCTCACGCTTTCGGACCGCCCGCGACGTACAGCACCTGCCCCGACACGAACGAGGCCTCCTCGCTCACGAAGAACGCGGCGGCCGCGGCGATGTCGTCGGGGACCCCGGTGCGCCCGACGGGGATGTCTTTCGCGGCGGCGGCGAGGAAGTCGTCGAAGGGCACCCCCAGCCGGTCGGCGGTGCCGCGCAGCATGTCGGTGGCGATGAACCCCGGCGCGATCGCGTTGACCGTCACGCCGAACGGGCCGAGCTCGATCGCGAGCGTCTTGGTGAACCCCTGCACACCCGCCTTGGCCGCCGCGTAGTTCGCCTGGCCGCGGTTGCCGAGCGCCGACGTGCTCGACAGGTTGACGATGCGGCCCCACCCGGCCTCGACCTGGTGGCGCTGCACCGCGCGGCTCATCACGAACGCTCCGCGCAGGTGCACGCCGATCACACCGTCCCAGTCGGCGTCGGTCATTTTGAACAGCAGGTTGTCGCGCAGGATGCCGGCATTGTTGACCAGGATGGTGGGGGCGCCGAGTTCGTCGGCCACTCGCGACACGGTGGTCTCCGCGTCATCCGAATTGGCGACATCGGCCCCGAGACCGATCGCGACCCCGCCCGCCGAGGTGATCTCGTCGACGACCGGCTGCGTCTCGTGCGTGTGCAGGTCGACCACGGCGACGCGGTGGCCGGCGCCCGCCAGCCGGCGCGCTATCGCGGCTCCGATGCCGCGCGCGGCCCCGGTGACGATGGCGGTTCGTGGGTGTTCAGCGTCGTCGCTCACCCGCTCAGGGTAACAAACTTGGTGCACACACTGGTCGGGCGGGTTAGCCTGTTCGCATGCCTGAGTTGAGACTTGAAGAGTTGTCGGCCAAGACCATCGTGGCCGCGAACGGGCTCACTCTGCGTCCCGGGCAGGAACAGTTCGTCACCCCCACCTCGTACGCGATCGCCGATGCGTACATCGATCCGCTGACCTCGTGGCCGCGTGTCGTGCTCGACGGCGACACCGTCGTCGGGTTCATCCGCGGCAATTTCGACCCCGACAACCCGCAAGAAGAGTTCCGCAGCTGCATCTGGCGCATCAACGTCGCCGCAGACGCGCAGGGACTCGGCGTCGGCAAGTTCGCGGTCTGGGCGCTGGCCGAAGAGGCCCGCGCCCGCGGCTTCGAACGCCTCACCGTCATCTGGGAGCCGGGCGAAGAGGGCCCAGAAGAGTTCTTCCTCGCCGTGGGATTCCGCATCATCGGCGAGACCCAGTACGGCGAGCACATCGGCGCGCTCGGGCTGTAGGCAGCTGGTGGCCCAGACCCCGAGCGACGACTTCGTCTCGCGGGTTCTCGAGGTGGTCGAGTCGATCCCCGAGGGTCGCGTGATGACCTACGGCGACGTCGCCGCCGCGATCGGATCGCGCGCGGCCCGCGCCGTCGGCACGGTCATGTCGCAGTACGGTTCGGATGTCGCGTGGTGGCGTGTCATCCGGGCGAGCGGGCATCCCGCCGTCGACCACGAGGCGCGAGCCCTCGAGCACTACCGCGCGGAGAGCACCCCGGTGAAGTGGGCGGGCGACGTGTTCCGCGTCGACCTCGTCGCCGCTCGGCACCGCCCGTAGTCATCCCAACGGCCCACCCCGCTTCACCCCCTCGGGGGATGCCCCGCGGCGGCGTGCACGGTTGACTGGGGCTATGGCAATCGCACGCACTCCGCTCGCGGTCGCGGCCGCGGCCGTCGTCGTTGCCGGCCTCACCGGTTGCGGCATGATGAACGGCTTCGTCGAGAACGAGAAGGAGCGGAGCTTCAGCACGTGGGAGCGCGCCGCCGAAGACGGCGACCACGACTTCGCACCGCCGGAGTTCGTGCCCGAAGACGCCACCGACATCCGCATGCGTATGGTCACCGGCGGCGACGGAGGACTGTTGCGCTACTCGAGCGCGACCGGGCCGACCGACGACGAGTGCGTCGAAGGTTCGCTCTCGGGCGAACCGGTCATCGACTCGAGCTGGTGGCCGCAGACCCTGCCCGACGAGGGCGTGATCTGCGGCACCTGGCGCGTGTTCGAGGCCGACGGCACGACCTACGCCTTCACCGGCTGACCGGCCGGCGCTCCGGACCGGCGCCCCTGCCGACCGGCCGGCCGCCTGACAGGCCGCCGGCGCACCGGCGCTAGACCAGCGAGTCGCGCCAGGCCGCGTGCAGCTGCGCGAACCGTCCGGTTCCGGCGATGAGGTCGCGCGGCGTGCCGTCTTCGACGATGCGGCCGTGCTCCATCACGAGCACACGGTCGGCGATCGCGACGGTCGAGAGGCGGTGCGCGATGATGATCGCCGTGCGGTCGGCGAGCAGGGTGGTCAGACCCTCCTGCACGAGCCGCTCGCTCGGAATGTCGAGGCTCGCCGTCGCCTCGTCGAGGATGAGCACCACGGGGTCGGCGAGGAACGCGCGCGCGAACGACAGCAGCTGGCGCTGCCCCGCCGAGACCCGCCCGCCGCGCTTGTTCACGTCGGTGTCGTAGCCGCCGGGCAGCGATTCGATGAACTCGTGGGCGCCGACGGCCTTGGCCGCGTGCACGATCTCCTCGCGGGTCGCATCCGGCTTGCCGAGCGCGATGTTCTCGGCGACCGATCCGGAGAACAGGTATGCCTCCTGGGTCACCATGACGATCGCGCGCCGCAGGTCTTTCGGATGCAGGTCGCGCAGGTCGATGCCGTCGAGGGTCACGACACCCTGCGAGGGGTCGTAGAAGCGGGCCATCAGCTTCGCGAGCGTCGACTTGCCGGCACCCGTCGATCCGACGAGGGCGATGGTCTGACCGGCGGGGATCTGCAGGTCGAACTCGGGCAGAATCACCCGGTCTTTTTTGTAGGCGAACTCGACGCCCTCGAAGTTCACGGCGCCGTTCGCGCTCCACAGGTCGATCGGCGTGACCGGGTCGGGCACGCCGGGCTTCTCCTCGAGCACGCCCGAGATCTTCTCGAGCGCGGCCGCGGCCGACTGGTACGAGTTGTAGAACATCGCCATGTCTTGCGCGGGCGCGAAGAACTGGCGCGTGTAGAGCAGCGCCGCGAGCAGCGCGCCGATCGCGAGGCTGCCGGCCGCGACGCGCAGGCCGCCGGCCACGAGCACCACGGCGAGCGCGACGTTGCCGATGAGCACCAGGCCGGGATCGAAGATGCCGAACAGCTGGATGACCTTCGAGTTCACGTCGCGGTAGTCCTCGACCAGGTCGCCGAACTCCTTCTCGTTGCGCTTCTCCTTGCGGAACGCCTTGACCGCGCGGATACCCGTCATGGTCTCGACGAACTGCACGATGAGACGGGCGGATGCCACGCGGGTGCGACGGAACAGCTGCTGCGAGCGCTTCTGGAACCAGCGGGTGAGGAACGCGAGCGGCACGAGCGCGCCGAGCAGGATGAGCCCGCTCACCCCGTCGACGAGGAACATCGCGACGGCGGTGAACACCATGTAGAGCGCACCCTGCACGAGCTGGTTGATGCCCGAGTCGAGCAGCTCCTTGATCGAGTCGAGGTCGCTGGTCTGGCGCGAGATGATGCGGCCCGACGTGTAGCTCTCGTGGAACTCGAGGCTCAGCTGCTGGGTGTGCAGGAAGACCCGGGTGCGCAGGTCGAACAGGATCGCCTGGCTGATCTTCGCGGTGAGCACCGTATACCAGGCGATGAGCCCGGCACCGACGACGCCGGCGACGAGGTAGGCCCCGACGGTGAGGCCGATCGGCATCCAGTCCTGGCCGTTCAGCAGCGCGGGCAGTCCTTTGTCGATGCCGTAGGCGATGAGTGCGGGGCCGGCCACCTGGGCGGCCGTCGAGACGATCACGACGACCATGGTCAGGATGACACGGGCGCGTTCGGGCTTCAGCAGCGAGCCGAGCAGCCGCAGCGACCGCTGCCTGATCTGCTTGCTCTCGGCCTTGGTGAAGTCGTTGCGCTCTTCGCCCTCGACACCTTCTACGCCGACGATGCTCATGCGCCCACCTCCTCGTCCAGCTGGTCTTGCTCGAATTGTTCTTCCGCGCGTTCGCGCTTCTCTTCGTCTTCGAGACTCGAGATGACGAAGCGGTAGTGGTCGTTGGTCGCCAGCAGGTGGGAGTGCGTGCCGACGGCCGTGACGCGGCCGTTCTCGAGCAGCGCGACCCGGTCGGCGAGCGTGACCGTCGACGGCCGGTGCGCCACGATGAGCGCGGTCGTCTTCACGAGCACCTTGCGCAGCGCCTGCTCGACGAGGGCCTCGGTGTCGACGTCGAGGGCCGACAACGGGTCATCCAGAACCAAGACCGTCGGCTTCGCGGCGACCGCACGCGCGAGCGCGAGACGCTGACGCTGGCCGCCCGAGAGGCTGAGCCCCTCCTCGCCGACCTTGGTGTCGAGGCCGAACGGCAGGTCGTAGACGAACTGCGCCTGCGCGATCTGCAGCGCCTCGGCGAGCTCCTCCTCGGTCGACTCGGGGCGGCCGAGCAGCACGTTGTCGCGCACCGACGCCGAGAACAGGGTCGCGTCTTCGAACGCCATCGCGAGGTGGGTGCGCAGCTCGGTGCGCGTCAGGTCGCGGATGTCGACGCCGTCGATCGTGATCGCGCCGCCCGTCACGTCGTAGAGACGCGTGGTGAGCGCGGTCAGCGTGCTCTTGCCGCTGCCCGTGATGCCGACGACGGCCATCGTCTCGCCGGGTTCGAGCTCGAGCCGGATGCCGTCGAGGATGTCGGGGCGGTCTGCCGCGGCATCCTGATATCTGAAGTGCACGTCGTCGAAGACGAGGCGTCCGCGCGGATCGGTGACCGTCTTCGGGTTCTGCGGGTCGGTGATCGTGTTCTCGCTGTCGAGCACCTCGAAGAAGCGGTCGGTGGCGGTGCGGGTGTCGAACGTCATCGACAGCAGGAAACCGATCGACTCGACCGGGAAACGCAGCACGGTCGCCGTCGCGAAGAACGCGACGAGTTCGCCGACGCTGATCTGGCCGTCGGCCGCGAGCCACACGCCGCCGAGCAGGCAGAGCGCGAAGGTGACGTCGGGAACGAGCAGCAGCCAGAGCCAGATTCCGGCGATCGCGCGGGCCTTCTCGATCTCGGTGCCGCGCAGGTCTTCGGCCTGGGCGGCGAAGTTCTTCAGCGCGTACTTGCCGCGGCCGAAAGCCTTGAGCACGCGGATGCCGTGCACCGACTCTTCGACGGTCGTCGCGAGGTCGCCCGACTGGTCCTGGCTGCGGCGGGTCACGGTGGAGTACTTGTTCTCGAACAGGTAGCCGTAGATCCAGAGCGGGATCGAGCAGACCATGAACGTGACGCCGAGCACCCAGGAGATGTTCACCAGGAAGACGAAGCCGACGAGGATCGTGATGACGTTGACCACGAGCAGCACGAGGCCGAACGAGATCCAGCGGCGGATGAGGCCGAGGTCGCTCACCGCGCGCGAGAGCAGCTGGCCGCTCGGCCAACGGTCGTGGAAGCTCACCGGCAGGTCTTGCAGCTTGGCGTAGAGCGCGTTGCGCATGCGCGCCTCGATGTGGGTGCCGGGGGTCAGCACGAACCAGCGGCGCAGCGCGATGAGCACGGCCTCGAGCACACCGAGGCCGAGCACGACCGCGAAGGCCGGCCAGATCTGTGCGGAGTCGCCGGTCGACAGCGGGCCGTCGACGAGCTGGCGCAGCACCTGCGGGATGAGCAGGGCGACGATGCCGGCGATGAGCGCTGAGACCATGCCGAGCACGATGCGCGGCATGGCGGGTTTCGCGTACGGGTACAGGCGCCGGATAGACGCGAAGGTGCCGCCGCGCGCGGAGGTGTGACCGGTACCGGTCGATGGTGCGGGCATGAGTACGATCCCAGAGGTTCGGAGCGCGATCGTGTGGCCACGATCGAAGAATGTGTGGAGAGGGTGACGGGGGCTGCCCGTCGTGGATGGAACGCTAAGCGGTCGCGGCGAATTCCGGCGCGAGGGTGGGCCACGGGGTGGGGGTCAGTGTGGGGTTCATGTCGTCCTCCCGGATTCGTAGCGGCCGCGCTACCTGCACAGCCCTCCAGAATAGCCAGCGAATCTGCTGGGAGGCAAGGTTTTTCTTACCGGCCTGTCAGCCGCTCAGCGCACGCGCACCGACAGGCAGGTGACGCAGCCCTCGAGCTTCTCGAATTCGCTGATGTCGACGGTGACCACGCGGTAGCCGAGGTCGGCGATGAGCGCAGCGCTCAACGGGGCCGACGCGGCCATCAGCACGGCGTCGTCGGCGAGCACGACGACGTGCGCGCCCGCGGGCTCCGGCACGGCGAGGAAGCGGTCGAACACCGCGGTGTCGTCGACGAGCGGCGGGTAGCCGATGACGGTGCCGTCGGGCAGCGCGGTAACCGCGCTCTTCAGGTGCAGCACCTTGCTCACGGGCACGGCGACCACGTCGTAGCCGCGCTTCGTCAGGATCGCGCGCAGCTGGCGGATACCCTCGGCGTTGGTGCGGCCGCCGCGCCCCACGTAGACGGTCGTGCCGACCTTGAGCACGTCGCCGCCGTCGAGGGTGCCCGGCAGGTCGATGCGGGTCACGTCGAGACCGAGCGAGACGACGGATGACTCGGCGCCCGCGATCTCGTCGCGGCGGTGTTCCGATCCGGGGCTGGTGACGACGGCGATGTCGCCGAACACCACGACCGCGTCTTCGATGAACACCGCGTCGGCCAGGTCGGGCGCGGGGTCGACCTCGACGGTCGTGAATCCGTTGTCGGCGAGGGCGGCCACGTAGTCGTCCCACTGCTGGTCGGCGAGGTCGGTGTCGACCGGCTCGCGCTCGATGTGCGTGACGGCGCCGTCGGCGAGCGTCGTCGACGGCAGCCGCACGAGGGCGTAGCGCGGGCGCGGCTCGCGGGCCGACCCGGGCGCGGTGAGCACCAGCTCGTGCACACGGCGGCCGAGCGTGGGTGCGGCGACGATGCTCGCGGTGGTGAACACGATGTTGATGGTCAGCAGTGTGCCGAACAGCGGGCCGACGATCTCGGTGGTGAGCACCGCACCCTCCGATGCGGCACCGGCGAGCGATCCGATGAGCGGAGCGACGACGCCGGCGACGACACCCGCCGCGACCGCGGTGTACCAGCGGGAGAACGCCCCGCCGATGCCGAACAGCAGGTAGAAGACGAACGCGAGCAGCGTCGCCGGAAGGAAGTAGGCGTTCATCTGCCCGACGCTGTCGGCCGCGAAACCGGCCGAGATCGAGAACGCGATGATCGCCGCGACGTGCACGGTGAGCGCGAGGGCGAGCGCGGTGAGCAGGGCGGCGGCGACGCGACGCGTGAAGGAAGGCATGGTTTCGAGGGTACTTGCTGCCCGCGGTCGCCACGGCGCCGTCACAACTCAGGCAGGAACGCGGATGCCGCGGCCGCCGCCGCGCCACAACGCGGGCCGCACGGCCGCCCGGCAGAACCTGCCTGAGTTATGACGGGGCGGCGGGTCACCCGGCCGCCGTTCAGCATTCCGGACGGATGCGGCAGCGGCGCCACCTCACCCCCGCGATCACGCGGCCGGGTGCTGCGGCGACCCCGCGTCATCCTGAATGACGAACGCCCCGGTTTCGATACGGTCGCTGCGCGACCTACTCAACCAGCTGCCGCGGGCAGCTGCGGCGACCCCGCGTCATCCTGAATGACGAACACCGGCTTCGATACGGTCGCTGCGCGACCTACTCAACCCGCCATGGGGCCTAGTGGAAGAAGTGGCGCTCTCCGGTGAAGTACATGGTCACGCCGGCCTTCTTCGCGGCGGCGATCACGTCTTCGTCGCGGATCGATCCGCCGGGCTGCACGACGGCGCGCACGCCGGCCGCGAGCAGCACCTCGAGTCCGTCGGCGAACGGGAAGAACGCGTCGCTGGCCGCGACCGACCCGGTGGCGCGGTCGCCGGCGCGGCTGACCGCGAGCTCGCACGAGTCGACGCGGTTGACCTGGCCCATGCCGACGCCGACCGAGGCGCCGTCGTCGGCGAGCAGGATCGCGTTCGACTTGACCGAGCGCACCGAGCGCCAGGCGAACTCGAGGTCGGAGCGCGTGGCGTCGTCGGCCTCGTCGCCAGCGACCAGGGTCCAGGTGCTCGAGTCGAAGTCGTCGTAGTTGTCGACCGACTGCACGAGCAGTCCGCCCGAGATCTGCTTGAACTCGGTCGTCGAACGGGTGAAGTCGGCCGGCAGCTTGAGCAGGCGCAGGTTCTTCTTGGTCGAGAGCAGCTCGAGGGCGGCGGGCTCGAAGTCGGGGGCGACGACGACCTCGGTGAAGATGCCGACGATCGACTCGGCGGCCTCGAGGGTCAGCGTGCGGTTGGCGGCGATGACGCCGCCGAAGGCCGACAGCGGGTCGCACTCGTGCGCGCGCTTGTGCGCGGAGGCGATCGGGTCGCCCGCGCCGCGCGCGACGGCGATGCCGCACGGGTTGGCGTGCTTGATGATCGCGACGGCGGGCTCGTCGAAGTCCCAGGCGGCGCGCACGGCCGCGTCGGCGTCGACGAAGTTGTTGTACGACATCTCTTTGCCGTGCAGTTGCTCGGCCTGGGCGATTCCGGTGCCGTTCTCGCTCACGTAGAGCGCGGCCGACTGGTGCGAGTTCTCGCCGTAGCGCAGCACGTTCTTGAGGTTCGCGGTGACGGTGAAGGTGTCGGCGATCTCGGAGGCCTCTGCCGGAGGGACAGGTGCGGATGCCACGTTGCTGGCGAACCACTCCGACACCGCGGCGTCGTAGGCGGCGGTGTGCGCGAACGCCTCGCTCGCGAGGTCGCGACGCTGGGCTAGCGTGGTGCCGCCGGCGGCGAGGGCCGCGACGACCGCGGGGTAGGCGGAGGGCGAGGTGACGATCGCGACGTTGGCGTGGTTCTTCGCCGAGGCACGCACCATGGCGGGGCCGCCGATGTCGATCTGTTCGATCGCGGCGTCGCCGGTGATGCCCGTGGCGATCGTGGCGACGAAGGGGTAGAGGTTCGAGACGACGAGCTCGAACGGCGCGATGCCCTGGCTCGCGAGTTCTGCCTCGTGCGACTCGAGGCGCAGGTCGGCGAGGAGTCCGGAGTGGATCACGGGGTGCAGCGTGCGCACGCGCCCGTCGAGCGACTCGGGGTAGCCGGTGACGTCGCCGACCTCGGTGACGGGGATGCCGGCCGCGGCGATCGCGACGGCCGAACCGCCGGTCGACACGATCTCGACACCGGCGGCGGCGAGCGCCGTGGCCAGCTCGACGAGTCCGGTCTTGTCGCTCACCGAGACGAGGGCGCGCTTGATCTCGACGAGGTCGCGGGCGCGGTACAGGGCTGGGTCGTGCGTGGGGCCGCTCATGCGAGTGACAGCTCCTTCAGGTCGATGTGTCCGTTGGCGATGTCGAGAACGGCCTGAACCAGCAGCTCCCTCTCGACGATCTTGATGCGGTCGTGCAGGGTGTGTTCGGTGTCGCCGGGCAGCACGGGCACGCGCTGCTGGGCGATGATGGGCCCGCTGTCGACGCCGTTGTCGACGACGATGACGGATGCGCCCGACTGGTCGACGCCGGCCTCGATCGCGTCGCGCACGCCGTGCGCCCCGGGAAATTCGGGAAGGTACGCGGGGTGCGTGTTGATGAGGTTGGGGCTGAGGGCGCTCACGACGCTCGGCGGCAGCAGTTTCATAAATCCGCTGAGCACGACGAGGTCGGGCTGCCAGACCTGGATCTGCTCGAGGAGCGCCTGCCCCCACGCCTCGCGGCTCTCGAAGTTCGACAGCGCGGCCGAGAAGGTGGGGATGCCGAACTCTTCGGCGTGCTCGAATCCGTCGGCGTCGCGGTCGGCACCGACGGCGACGACGCGAGCGGGAAACTCGGCGTCCTGGGCGGCTTCGAGCAACACGCGCAGGTTCGAGCCTCCGCCAGAGATGAGAACAACCAGCGACAGCACGAGAGACAGCCTAGCGCGGGGCGCTCGCCACCTCTGCGTCGGCCGTCACCGGCGCCTCGCGACGGGGTGCGGCGAACAGGCCGAGCGTCGCGGCGAGGCCGATCTCGACCGCGGCCCAGATGCCGACGCTGAGCGCGTCGGGGCCGACCTGCGCGAGCCGGCCCGGGCCGGCGGCACCCGAGGCGAACGCGGCGAGCGCACCGAGAACGACGCCCCCGACGACACCCATGCCGAGGCCGGTCGCGATGGTCCAGCCGATGCGCGAGTGCGAGCCGATGGCGTCGGAGAAGCGGGCCCGCAGGAGGGCGGCCGCGAGGAAGCCGGCGACGACGGGCACCAGCAGCCCGACGAACCCGAACGACAGTTCGCCGTTCGGCAGCGCACCGAAGACCGGGATGGCGGGGATCGGGCCGAGCGAGGTGCCGAGCGGCGAGACCGACGACCCGACGCCGATCGCGAAGCCCGGGCCGACGAGCCACGACGCCGCCCAGATCACGAACGTGGGGATGAAGGCGAGCTGCGCGAGCGTGAGGGCCGCGCCGCCGAGGATCTCGGTGTGCAGACCCTCGTAGAGCCCGACGATCTCGGCGTAGTTCACCGCGACGAGCACGGCGAGCAGAACGGCCGCCACCGCCGTGATGGCGGAGGCCGAGGCGAGCCCGCCGCGCAGCGCGGTCGCCGCGGTGACGCGCAGGCCGCTCGGCAGCCGCAGCAGTTGTTTCGTGATCGCGGCGCGGATCGGTTTGATCGTGGCATCCGTCGACGGCCGGTGCGAGCGCAGCGAGCCGACGAGAACGGCGGCACCGAAGATGAGCGTCGGAACGATCGCACCCTGCACGATCGAGGGGCGGGCGAGCGGATGCAACGCGCTCAACGTCACCGCGAGGGAGAGGAGTGCGAACGTGCCGACCGCCACCAGTTCTCCGAGCAGCAGGTACTTCGTCTCGGCGACGCGGCGTCCGGCGCGCAATCCGAGGAGCACGGTGAGCAGTGCGAAGCCGAGCGCCGCGATGCGCACGGGGAACGCGGCATCCGCCCCTGCCAGCGCCAGGGTCGCGGCGGTCGCCGGGTCGAGCGCGAAGATCATGTCGACGCCGTGGCCGACCAGCCAGATGTCGACCGACGCGCGCCAGAAGACGATCCAGTCGACCTGGAAGCCGAACTGCACCCCCCAGAGGATGGTGAGCGGCGCGAGCGAGATGCCGATGCCGATCGCCACGACGAGAGCCGCCTCGAAGGCGGCGAAGAAGGCGGTGAGCGAGCGATTCATACCCGTGCGAGCGTACCCGCGCTCACCGACGTTGCCGGGCCGCCGCGCCCCACTTTCAGCAGAGCGGGTCGGTGGCCGGCACGGTTCCGTCGAGCAGGTAGTCGTCGACGGTGCCGTCGATGCACGCGTTGCCCTGCGCGTAGGCGGTGTGCCCCTCGCCCTCGCGGGTGACCAGCACGCCGCTCGAGAGCTGGCCGGCCATGGCCTGCGCCCACGCGTACGGCGTCGCCGGGTCGTTGGTGGTGCCGAGCACGAGGATCGGGTCGGCTCCGTCGGCGGCGATCGGGTGCGCGGTGATCGCCGACGGGTAGGGCCAGTTCTGGCAGGCGATGTCGATGTGCGCCCAGTCGGCGTAGGCGACGTACTTGCCGATGGTGGGGGCCGCGGCCTCGATCGTGGCCATGGTCGCCTTCGTGGCGTCGAGCCCGCCGGTGAACGCGCCGTCGACGCAGGTCGCCGCGGTGTAGACGGCCATCGACTGGTCGGCGTAGCTGCCGTCGGCGTTCCGGCTGTTGTAGCTGTCGGCGAACTGCAGCGCCAGCGTCGCATCGCCGTCGCCGAGCTCGGTGAGCATCTGGCTGAGCGCGGGCCACGAGCCCTCGTCGTAGAGCGGGTAGCTGAGCGCCGTGCCGAGGGTCGCGGCGGTGAGCTGGCGTCCGTCGTCGCCGGTCGGGGCGCCGGGCTCGACCCCGGCGAACAGGGCGCTCGCTTGGGCGAGGGCCTCGTCGAGGGTTCCGGTGAACGGGCAGGCGGCACCGGCCAGGCAGTCGGTCACGTAGGCGCGGAAGGCGTTCTCGAAGCCGCCCATCTGCACGGTGAAGGTCTCGGGCGGGCTGAGCGAGGGGTCGATCGCGCCGTCGAGCACAAGACGCCCGACGTTCTGCGGAAACAGCTCGGCGTAGTGCGCACCGAACGAGGTGCCGTAGCTGAAGCCGAGGTAGTTGAGTTTCTCGTCGCCGAGCACGGCGCGCAGCAGGTCCATGTCGCGCGCGTTGCTCTCCACGTCGATGGTGCCGAGCAGCGGGCCGGTGTTCTCGGCGCAGGCGGCGGCGAACGCGGTCTCGGCCACCACCTGGTCGGCGAGCCAGGCGTCGGAGCCGGCCGGGTTGGCGGGCACGCCGTAGAGGAACGCGTCCATCTCGGCGTCGTCGTAGCAGGCGACCCCGGTCGACCGCCCGACCCCGCGCGGATCCCAGCCGACGATGTCGAAGCCGTCGCGGAGGGAGTCGGATGTCACGAACTCGGCGGCCTGTTGCACGAGCTCCACGCCCGATCCGCCCGGACCGCCCGGGTTCATCAGCAGCGAACCGACACGGTCGCCCCCGTCGGTCGCGAGCCGCACGACCGCGAGCTCGATGTCGCCGTCTGCGGGCGTGTCCCAGTCGATCGGCGCCGTGACCGTGGTGCACTCCATGCCCCGCGGCTCGCAGTCGGTCCAGTCGAGCCGCTGCTGGTAGAACTGCTCGAGCCCGGCCGGCGACTCCACCGGATCCTGCACGCGCGGCGCGGCGATCGTGCAGCCCGCGAGCAGCGCCGCGGCCGCCGCCGTCGAGAAGATGGCCAGAACGCTGCGCTGTACGTTTCTCATCGCGTTCGAGCCTACCGCCGTGCCAAATGCAGGAGATTTTCGCCGCACGGGCTGTGCAACCGCGAGAACGTGTGACTCGCCGCGATATCTCCTGCATTTGGCACAGGCGAGGGGGGGTTTACAGCGAAGCCATGACCTCGCGCATCAGAGCGGCGGTCTCGCTCGGCGTCTTGCCGACCTTGACTCCGGCGGCCTCGAGGGCCTCCTTCTTGCCCTGGGCGGTTCCGGCTCCGGCGGAGACGATCGCGCCGGCGTGGCCCATCGTCTTGCCCTCGGGGGCCGTGAATCCCGCGACGTAGGCGACGACCGGCTTGGTGACGTGCGCCTTGATGTAGTCGGCGGCGCGCTCTTCGGCGTCTCCGCCGATCTCGCCGATCATCACGATCGCCTTGGTCTCGGGGTCGGCCTCGAACGCTTCGAGCGTGTCGATGTGCGTGGTGCCGATGATGGGGTCGCCGCCGATGCCGATCGCGGTCGAGAAGCCCAGATCACGTAGTTCGTACATCATCTGGTAGGTCAGGGTGCCCGACTTCGAGACGAGGCCGATCGGGCCCTTGCCGGTGATGTTCGCAGGGGTGATGCCCACGAGCGCTTCGCCGGGGGTGATGATGCCGGGGCAGTTCGGGCCGATGATGCGGGTGGTGCCGCCCTTGGCCTTGGCGAGCGCCCAGAACTCGGCCGAGTCCTGCACGGGGATGCCCTCGGTGATCACGACGACGAGCGGGATGCCCGCTTCGATGGCCTCGACGACGGCGTCCTTCGCGAACACCGGCGGAACGAAGACGATCGACACGTCGGCGCCGGTCTCGGTGATCGCCTCGGCGACCGAACCGAAGACGGGGAGCTCGACGCCGCCGTCGTGCGAGACGGTGGTGCCGGCCTTGCGGGCGTTGACACCGCCGACGACCTGGGTGCCGGCCTTCAGCATGAGGGCGGTGTGCTTGGTGCCCTCACCGCCGGTGATGCCCTGCACGATGACCTTGGAGTCTTTGTTGAGATAGATCGACATTGTTCGCGCGTCCTTACTTCGAAGCCAGCTCGGCGGCCTTGTCGGCGCCCTCGTCCATGGTGGTCGCGAGCGTGACCAGCGGGTGGGCGGCGGCGATGAGGATCGCGCGGCCCTCCTCGACCTTGTTGCCGTCGAGACGTACGACGAGCGGCTTGCTCGCGGTGTCGCCGAGCACCTCGAGGGCTCCGACGATGCCGTTCGCGACCGCGTCGCAGGCGGTGATGCCGCCGAAGACGTTGACGAAGACGCTCTTGACCTGCTCGTCGCCGAGGATGACGTCGAGACCGGCGGCCATGACCTCGGCCGACGCTCCGCCGCCGATGTCGAGGAAGTTGGCGGGCTT